>Ga0207650_10003419_pt1 | contig 10921 bp, 8 predicted proteins | sample KBSS63metaG_FD_184325 | JGI IMG/M metagenome (GOLD analysis project Ga0207650, IMG submission 184325) | Switchgrass rhizosphere microbial communities from Kellogg Biological Station, Michigan, USA - KBS S6-3 metaG (SPAdes) (version 2) | ecosystem: Host-associated > Plants > Roots > Rhizosphere >...
CGTGCAGCCGGCCGGGCACTCGAGCATGTCGCACGGCTCGATGTCGGGCATGAGCGGCGAGGACCACTTCTGCAAGTTCAACAACGCCTACCTGGCCAACAAGGGCAAGTACGGCTCGACCAAGCTCGACGGCGCCAAGTTCTGGATCTACGGCGACCTCGGCGGCGATTTCAGCAAGGGCGAGATGAACTGGGCCGTCGTCACCTTCGACAAGGCAACGAGCAAGGAACAGCGCGAGGCCATCGGCGCAATCGCCGGCAAGCTGTTCCCGGTGCAGTGGAAGTCCCTGACGACGGCGGAAGGCGACATCGAGTGGAAGGCGAGCAAGACCGAGGCGCACGCGCTGCTCGACGGCGGCAAGACCGCCGAGGTGCAGCTCGGCACGTCGACGCTCAACCCGAACGTCAAGTCCGAGCCGATCGTGATGAAGAACCTCAAGTACTGGGGGGCGCCGCGCAACGACGGCTTCATCATGATGCCGAACGTGGTCGAGGCCCTGCGCACGGGCGACAAGGCCTACGAGTTCAAGGGCTCGAACGGCTTCATGATCACGGTCGATCTCAACTCGAAGGACTTCGCGACGCCGTCCGGCGGCATGTAGTCCGTCGCCGCCGAAGACGCACAAGGCCGCCCGGTCGAAGCCGGGCGGCCTTTGTCGTGCGCTGACGAGGGTCTACCGGCCGCCGTGGCTGGCCCGGCCGCCCATGGCGGCGATCCGGCGGCGTTCCTCCGGATCCATCGCCGCGAATCCGCGGCGCGAGCTGCCGCCCCGGCTGCCGCCGCCCTGGTTGCCGCCGCGACCGCGGCTGCTGCGATCGTCGTCGTCGTCGTCATAGTCGCGCCCGCGACCGCCGTGGCTCGCCCGGCCGCCCATCGCGGCGATCCGGCGCTGCTCCTCGGGGTCCATGGCCGCGAAGCCGCGGCGCGACCCGCTGCCGAAGCCGGTGCCGCCACCGAAGCTGCGTCCCCGGCCGTAGCGATCGTCGTCGTCGTCATCGTCCCACTCGCGGCCGCGACCGCCGTGGCTCATGCGGCCGCCCATGCGCGAGATCTCGCGGTGCTCCTCGGGATCCATCGAGGCGAAGCCGCGGCGCGAGCCCGAACGGCCGTAGCGGTCGTCGTCGTCGTCCCACTGCGAACCGCGCGAGCGGGAACCGCCGTAGCCGACCCCGCTGGAGAATTCAGGGCCGCGGCCGTAACCCCGGTAATAATCCTCCTGCTCCCAGTTCGTGTTGCCGCGCCCGCCGCCGGAGCGGCCGGATTCGCCGCGCCACTCCTCGTTCTCGTCGTAGCGCGAGCCGCCGCGGAAGCGGCCGCCGCCGTAGCGACCCGACTCCTCGTCGTCGTCCCACTGGCCACGGCCACCGCCGCTCGACATGCCGCCACCGCCCCACTGGCCGCCGGAGCGGCCGTAGGAGCGGCCGCGGCCGCCGCCGTACTCGTCATCGTCCTCGTAACGGCCACCACTGCGGCCCCAGCGCTCCTCGTCATCGGACGTGAACTGTCCGTACTGGTCTCTGCGTGGCATCTTCCACCTCCCTGATGGTTGATCAGTCCTCGTAACGCTTCTCGCGGCCCGAGCGGCCTCGCGAGCGATCCTCGAAACGCGGGTCGCGCGCACGCGCCGCCATCGCTTCGGTCTCGCCCCACTCCTGCCGTCCGCCGCGGCCCTGCTGTTCCCGTCCGTAGCCGAAGCGTTCCTCCCGGCCATACCGCGACTCGCCGCGGTCGGCCTGCGGATTCGCCATCATCTCGGCAATGCGGGAGAGATTGCGGTCCGTGGCCTTCTTCTCGTGCAGCGTCTCCGCGAGGAGATCGACCACCTGGTCCTCGCCGAGCTGGTCCGCCCAGGAGCACAGGGTTCCGTAGGCGGCGATCTCGTAATGCTCGGCCTTCTGTGTCGCCGCGATGACCATCGCGTCGCGCACCGGACCCGGTCCGGTCTTCTGCAGCAGGTCCTTGCACTCCTCGAGGATCCCCTGCATTCCTTCGCACGTTTCCACTTCTTCCTTGCGACCGAAGAGCTTGAAGATGTTCTGGAGTCGCATGACCTGCTGTTCGGTCTGCTCGGTGTGCCACTCCAGGGCATCCCTCAGGCGGCGTGACGAAGCCGCCTGCGAAAGCTTCGGCAGCACCTTCAACAGCTCACGCTCGGCAAACAGCATGTCGGCGAGCTCCGCGAGGAATCCATCCTCGAGGTTCGTCACCATGTGCGTTCCCGAGCGCCCGTTGCCCGACCGCTTGCGCGTTCCGCCCTGGCCCTGGGACCCGCGGCCGGTCGTGCGCTTGTCGGTCGACGTGGAGTTGGTTGCGCGCTTCTGCGTGGTAGGCATTCCATCGCCTCCATTCTTGGATTGGATTTGGGTGCGGCGCGACCCGTACATCCGCGCGTCGCAGTTGATTGAAGGCAGCAATGCGCATGCCATCCGCACTGCGCGGCAGGGGACGCAGCGCGACCGCGCGAGCCGCGGTTCCCGACGAAGACGGCCCGCAGCGATCCCCGCCGCGGGCCGTTTCGTTTGTAGAATCATCTGCCCCACCGCTCACCATTGTTGCCCGGGCGCGGCACGACTCCCCCACTTGCGAAGCGGTGGAACCGGGTCCTAAGCTCGTCTCATCCCGCCCCAACGCGGAGGAGTTCCATGCCGAGACCTGGCTACAGCCTGCTGCTGCTGATGATGTCCCTCGCCGCCGCCCCGGCGCTCGCCACGCCGGTCCCGAACAGCGCCGTGATCCACGCGCGCGTGTTCAACGACTGCCCGGCGTCGACCCTCACCGTGACCAACCTGTATCCCGCATCGATCGTGATCGCCGACGCGGACTCGGCCGCGGCGTGCGTCGGTTTCGCCAACCTGCACACCTGGCGGTTCTCGACCGACGGGGTCAATCCCGTCGAGTTCCAGAATGGCGATGCCTGCCGCTACTCGTCGACGCTGGTCCTCGACGGCGTGGGCGAGGGCGGACTGAACCTCTCGCCGTGGTGGAGTCCCGACACCGACGGCATGTTCAACGTGCGCCCGACGGACGGCGAGATCGCCTGTTTCGGCGGCCGCATGCCGTTCTTCTCGTTCACGGCCGCGTTCGGTCTGCACTACGTCAATAACACGCCGATCACGCTGGGGATCCTCTACAACCCCCGCGGTCTCAGCGCGGCGCAGCCGGCCCAGGCGACCTACACGGTGCGCTACAACGACGTCGATTACACGAGCGGGCCGCTCGACTTCGACCAGGGCAACCCGGCCGAGGATCCGCCGCACGGCCAGTGGGGCGCGCTCACTCCGTGGTATGCCGGCGGACACGTGAAGATGTTCGTGCAGACGGTCGGGCAGCCGCACGGGATGATCGCCACCTGGACGGACATCCAGTTCGACGCCAATCCCACGCCCGCGATCCCCATGACCTGGGGCCGCCTGAAGGCGATGAATCGATAGACGCGGACGGGGCGCGGGCCGTGGCATAGTGCGGCCCATGCCCCTCCTCAGCCTCAACGACGTCCATCTCAAGTTCGCCGGCCCGGCGATCCTCGACGGGGCCAGCCTCCAGGTCGAACCCGGCGAGCGCGTCGGACTGCTCGGCCGCAACGGCGCGGGCAAGACGACGCTGCTTCGGGTGCTCGAAGGCAGCCTCGAGCTCGACGCGGGCGACCTCGTCCGCCAGCCCGGACTGCGGGTGGCCACGCTGCCGCAGGACGTGCCGCTCGAACTGACGGGCCCGGTGCGGGACTACCTGCGCGCGGCGACCGGCGCCCACGATCACGACGCGCCGTGGGTCCTCGACGCCCGGATCGACCAGGCCGCACGCGAGCTGTCGCTCGACCTCGACGCTGCGCTCGAGACGCTTTCCGCCGGCTCGCGGCGCCGCGTGCTGCTCGCCGGTGCGCTCGTGCGCGACTCGGACCTGCTGCTGCTCGATGAGCCGACGAACCACCTCGACATCGAGACCATCACGCACCTCGAGGAGGCGCTGCAGAAGCGCGCGGGCGCCCTGGTCTTCGTCACCCACGACCGCGGGTTCCTGCGCAACGTCGCGACCCGCATCGCCGACCTCGATCGCGGCTCGATCCGCAGCTTTCGCGGCGGCTACGACGACTACCTCGAGCGACGGGACGACCTCCTGCGCGTCGAGGCGGAGCAGGCCGCGCTGTTCGACAAGAAGCTGGCGCAGGAGGAGGCGTGGGTGCGCCGCGGGATCAAGGCCCGCCGCACGCGCAACGAGGGCCGCGTGCGCGCGCTCGAGCAGCTGCGCGTCGACCGCGCCGGGCGCCGCGACGAGGTCGGTCGCGTGCGCGCCACGCTCCAGGAATCCGAGCGCTCGGGGAAGATGGTGCTGCGCTGCCGGAACGTGAGCTACGCCTGGGGCGACCGTACGATCGTGCGCGATTTCTCGACCACGATCCTGCGCGGCGACCGCGTCGGCCTGCTCGGCCCGAACGGCTGCGGGAAGACGACGCTGCTCAGGCTCCTGCTCGGCCAGCTCGCGCCGCAGTCGGGCACGGTGACGGCGGGCACGAAGCTCGACGTCGCGCACTTCGAGCAGCTGCACGACGTGCTCGATCCGTCGAAGAACGTCTTCGACAACGTCGGCGAGGGGCGCGACACCGTGACCATCGGCGGCAACGAGCGCCACGTCGTCGGTTACCTGCGCGACTTCCTGTTCACGCCCGAGCAGGTGCAGGGGCCGATCACGCGGCTCTCGGGCGGCGAGCGCCGCCGGCTCCAGCTCGCGAAGGTGCTGTCGCGGCCGAGCAACCTGCTCGTGCTCGACGAGCCGACCAACGACCTCGACCTGGAGACGCTCGAGCTGCTGGAAGACCTGCTGGTCGAGTTCCAGGGCACGCTGCTGGTCGTTTCGCACGACCGGGAATTCCTCGACAACGTGGTCAGCTCGACGATCGTCCACGAAGGCGACGGCCGCTGGACCGAATACGTCGGCGGCTACAGCGACTGGCTCCGCCAGCGGACGCCTGCACCCGCACCGCGAGCACCCGCCCGGCCACGCTCCGCGCCGCGCGAAGCCGCGGCCAGACCGCGCCGCATGAGTTTCAAGGAGAAGCGCGAGCTCGAGACGCTGCCAGGGACGATCGAGCGGCTCGAGGCGCGCAAGCAGGAGACGTTCGCCTTCATGAGCTCGCCGACGTTCTACCAGACGCCGGCCGAGGAGATCGCGCGCGCGCGGGACGAGCTGGAGACGCTCGAGCGCGAGATCCACGAGGCGTACGTGCGCTGGACGGAGCTCGAGACGCTCGCAGCCGAGGAAGCGGGGTCGCGCTAGCCGGCGAGAATGCGCTCCAGCTGGATGCGATGCCGCATCGGGTGGATGATCGCGTGCTCGAGCATCTGGTCGATCATGTAGGGATCGCCCCAGCGGCTCGTGTGCTGCGCCGGCCCGAGCTCCTCCTCCTCGAGATTCGCCAGGTGGCGCTCCCAGCCCGCGAGCGTCTCCTCCATGAAGTCGTCCAAGCGCGGGACGATGATCGCGGCATCGCGGATCAGGGGCAGTCCCTCGATCGGGCGGCCGAGCACCTCGAAGATCCACAGGAGGTAGCTGCGCGCCGAGCCCTGGACGTGCGCCACCAGGCGCTCCGGGCTCTCGTAATCGGCGTCGCCGCGCGCCTCGGGCATCGGCTTGCCGGCGGCGACGAAGCGCTTCCAGGTGGCGACGAACGCGCGCAGCTCGAGCGCGTGGAGCTCGACCATGCTGCGGACAGCCCGGCTCTTGAACTCGATCATTCGGGTTCCTTCAGTGCAGGAGGACACGGGACGGATCGCAAATACGATCAGAGAGCGCGGCTATTCGTACCTCATCGCCTCGACGGGATCGAGGCGGGAGGCACGGATCGCCGGCAGCATGCCGAACCCGATCCCCACCGCCGAGCAGAACAGGAGCCCGATCACCGCCCACTCGAGCGGCACCCGGGGCTCGAAGTGGGTGAAGACGGACACGAGGTTGCCGAGGCCGAAGCCGAGGATGACCCCGATGACTCCTCCGATGTTGCAGAGGATCACCGCCTCGAGCAGGAACTGGGTGCGGATGGTCGAGGGCTTCGCGCCCAGCGCCTTGCAGACTCCGATCTCGCGCGTCCGCTCGGTCACCGCGACCAGCATGATGTTCATGATCCCGATCCCGGCCACGATCAGGGCGACGATGCCGATCAGGAATGCGGCCAGCTTGATGCCCGCGCTCATCTTGTTGAACTGCGTGATCAGCGACTGGCTGTTGAAGAAGTCGAAGTTGTCCGGCTCACCCGGCTTGACGCCGCGCTCCTGCCTCAGCACCTGCCGCGTGTGGTCGATCGCGTCCTGGAGCAGCTCCGGCGTCTTCGCCCGCACGGTGATGTTTACCGACCGGGCATTGCCGAAGCGGTCGGTCGAGCCGTACGCGTTGAGGAACGTGGTGACGGGAATCATGACGTAGTTGCCGAAGTTGCCGCCGAAGGCGGACTTCTTCTCGTCGAACACGCCGATGATCTCGTACTTGCGATGGTCGACCAGGATGTCGTGCCCGACCGGGTCGATGAACGGGAACAGCTTCTGGGCGATCCCGTCGCCGATCACCGCCACCTTGGCGGCGCTCCGGATGTCGATCGGAGACAGGTTGCGCCCCTGGCCCACGTAGTGCGTGTTGTTCTGCGGGTACTCTGGTGTGCCGCCCACGATCGAGACGTTCGGGTTCGTCGACTCGCCCTTGTATTCCGCGGTGAACCCGAAGTCCCACAGCTCGGAGCCGACGATGTCGACCGTCGGAACACGCTCGCGGATGAGGTCGGCCTCCTTGAGCGTGAGCGGCGGCCGCCGCATCGCAGCCCGCCGCACGGCGTCGGAGGCGAACCCGCCGGCCGGCCACTTCTGCACCTGGAAGGTCTGCGAGCCGAGGACGCTCATCTCGCGCTCGAACGTCGCCTGCACGAGCGCGAGCGCCGTCATGACGGCGATGATCGAGGCGACCCCCAGGATGATCCCGACCAGCGTGAGCGCCGAGCGCAGCCGGTTGGTGACCAGCGAGTGCAGGGACTGGGTGAACAGTTCGCGCGGGTTCATCGGCCGGAGACCTCACTCATAGCGCAGCGCATCGACGGGATCCATCTTCGCCCCGCGCAGCGCGGGCGCCATGCCGGCCGCGACGCCGACGAGGATCGAGACCACGAGTGCGGTCAGCACGATCGGGACCGACGGCTTCGCCGGCATGACGGTCGCGTTGATGACCGCCGTCACCATCGCGGCGATCAGGATGCCGATCGCGCCGCCGAGCAGGCAGATGGCGGACGACTCGAACAGGAACTGCATCGCGATGCTCTTCCGGGTCGCGCCGAGCGCCTTGCGCAGGCCGATCTCCCTCGTGCGCTCGGTCACGGACACGAACATGATGTTCATGACCCCGACCGCGCCGACGAACAGCGAGATGCCGGTCACGAGAAGACCCACCAGCAGAACGATGCGCATCACGTTGCTGAACGTTCCCAGCAGGCTGTCCAGCTTGTTGATCGAGAAGTTGTCGGGAGCGGTCGGGCGCAACTTGCGGAGGTTGCGCATCTCGCCCTTGATCATGTACTCGAGGTCCGCCACCGACTCGGGGTTCGGCGCCTTGACCGCGATATTGAGGTCCATCTGGCCCGCGCGGGTGCCGAACACCTTCTGGTACGTGGTGATCGGGATGAACACCTGGCGGTCGAAGTCGGGGCCGCCCATGAAGCTGCCGCCCTGCTTCTCCATCACGCCGACGACCTCGAAATCGGTACGCCCGATCTTGATGACCTTCCGGAGCGGGTTCGTGCCGTTGAACAGTCCGTCCTTGATCGTGCTTCCGATGACGCACACGCGCCGCTTCGAGAAGACGTCGAGCGGCATGAGGAAGCGCCCGACGTCGGGCTCGGCGGCCGAGATCTGCAGCTGTTTCTCGGTCGTGCCGAGCACCGTCACGCCCTCGGTCGTCTCGGTCATGAATTTCACGTCCGAGCGCGTGCTGAGCGTGGGATTGACGAGCGCCCGGCCGCGCAGTCGTGCCTCGAGCGCGCGCGCCTCGCGCAGCTCGAGCTGCGGCCGGTTGCGAAAGGTGAAGAAGTCGTTGAGCACGACCCACGGCATGCGCGAGACGTAGAGCACGTCCGTGCCGACGGCCGAGAGGCTCTCGCGGAAGCGGTTCTGCAGCCCGTTCACGGCCGTCATCGTGGTGACGACGGCGACGATGCCGATCACGATCCCGAGCGTCGTCAGCGCTCCTCGCCCAAGGTTCGCCCGCAGCGCCTTGACGGCGATGGCGAGCGACTCGCGTGCGACGACGGGGAGCTTCACGGCCCCTATTCCCGCGAAGCGGTCGCTTCCGGCTTCTCGGCCGGATGCGCGCTGTTGTTGATCTTGACGACCGCTCCGTTGGCGAGGTCCTTCGAGATCGCGCGGTAGCTGCCGGAGACGACCTCGTCGCCTTCCTTGAGTCCGCTCAGGATCTCGATCAGGTCCTGGCTCTGGATGCCGGTCGTGACCTGCTTCGCCACGGCGCGGCCGTTCTCCACGGCGAACACGACCTCGCAGAATCCGTCGCGATCGGGCTTGTACGGGGAGGCGGCGCCCTTCTTCTCGCCCTTCTTCGCAAGCTGGTCGACCGTACGCAGGGCGACGCACTGGAGCGGGACGCTCAACGCGGAATTGTTCGTATTCGTCACGATGTCCGCGGTCGCCGTCATGCCGGGACGCAGTGTCTCGGGCGGATTGATGATGTTGATCTTGATCTCGAATTCGGTCTTCTGCTCGGTCGTGCCCTGCCCGGAGGCGTTCGCGCTGCTGCTGATCTCGCGGACGGCGCCCGGGAGCTTCCTGCCCGGAATCGCGTCGACCTGGACCTCGGCTTCCTGGCCGAGCTTGATGTTCACGATGTCGTTCTCGTCGACGTTGACCTGCGCTTCCATCACCGCGAGGTCGGCGATCACCATGATGAGGTCGGACTGGAACTGCGAGCCGAGCACGATCTCGCCCGCTTCCTTCTTGAGCTCGCTCACGGTGCCCGCCATCGGCGCGTAGATCGTCGTCTTCGACAGGTCGACGCGCGCCTGCTTGAGCGCAGCGCGGGCCTGCGCCACCTGTTCCTGCGCCGACTTGTAGCGCGGGACCTCGACCTTGTACGCGGTCTGCTTCTGGTCGAACGCCGCCTGGGACTCCATGCCGCGGGCAAGCAGCGACTTCGACCGCTCGAACTCGCGCTGCGCGTTCTCCATGTTCTGGCTGACGAGCGAGGCGTTGGCCTCGGCCGAGCGCACGGTGGCTTCGGCGCTCTCGACCGCGGCAAGGTAGCGATCGCGGTCGAGCGTGACGAGCAACTGGCCCTTTTCGACCCACTGGCCTTCCTTGACAGGCAGCTGGGTGATGCGGGCGCTCACGTCGGCGCTGATCTTGACCTGGGTCATGGGCTGGATCTTGCCCGTGCCGTTGACCGTCTGGACGATCTTCGCGCGGCTGACCTTCGTCGTCTGGACCTCGGGGTCCTTGCTGCCGCGCGCCTTGACCATGAACGCCGCGCCCACGCCGCCCACGACGAGCAGCGCGACGAGTCCCCACAGCAGCCGGCGGTTCTTCTTCTTCACGGTGTCTCCGGGGATTCAGGCCAGAAGGGGCGGCATCGTACCGCGGGATCGCGAGTTGGATACGGCGGAGGGCCGGCTTCGGTTGCAACCGCGCGCCTGCCCAAGCCGGACGAGAATACTTCCAATCGCGCCGCCGAAGCCTATCGGGAAGGTATGGAAATGGTTAACTCTTTCGCAGGCCCGCTCGATCAGGAGCCCGGCGCCGCCTTCCGGATCGAGTCGGACGAGGCGAGCAGCCGTTGCAGCGCGACCTCGGCCGAGGCCGCCGAGGCGTGCGCCACGCGATGGCCCGGCTCGAGGAACGGCCAGAGCCGGACGCGCACGCGCTCGGGCAGGACGGACTCGAGGTAATCGAGCGCGGTCCCGCGCAGGCGGGGATCATCGACCTGCAGGCCGCGATACGCGAGCCGCAGCGGCTCGCGCGGCAGGACCAGAGACAGCAACACGAACACGTGCTCCATCGCGCGGCCGGCACGCTGGCGCAGGAGCTCGGCGTCCTCGCCGGCCCACGGCTCCTCCGACTCGTCGAGCAGGCGTCGACCCTCCCACACCGCGCGCTCGACCGAGACCTCCTCGAGCACGAGGTCGAGGACGCGGGCTTCTTCCATGCGGTGGTGCGGATCGAGGTTTCTCAGGTGAGCGAGCGCGCGCGCCGCGCGGTAGCGCACCTCGAAACGGCGATCGGACAGGGCGTGGACGAGGCCTTCGAACGTAGCGGTGCCGGGCCGCTCGGCGAGCGCCGGGACGAGGCGGCGACGAATCGAGAAGTCCTCTGCGGGATCGCGCAGGTGCGCGACCATCGCGGTCGTCGCCTCGGGCGGCGCCGCGCGCAGGGCCGAGAGCGCTGCGGATGCGACCTCGTCCCACGCCAGGAGCGCGATCGCGCGCTCGATCGTGTCTTGTGTCAGGCCTGCGGCGAGGGCGACGCGCACCGCGGCGGGATCGCGGCTGGCCAGCGGATCGAGCGCAACGACCGGCCGGGCCACGCGGGGAGCCGGTTCTCGAACCACGGCGCGCAACTGCGTGATGTCGAAGCCGCCGAACGTCTGCAGGAGCGTCGCGCCCGCCGACTCGAGCGCAGGAAGGCCCCTTTCGAGCCCGCGCGCGAGCGACGCGAGGTACCCGCGATGCAGGCGCGCCGCCACGAGCGCGGCGAGAACCGACAAGGCGACAACTCCTGCAAGTAACCACGATCCCGCCGCCCCCGCGGCGAGCACGAGCGTCGCCTGCAGCATCACGCCGCCGGCCGCGTCCCCGAGGCGCGAAGCTCCGACATCGACGAGCAGCTTGGTGGCCCGACGCTCGGCCGCGCCGACGGGCGTGAACAGGAGCTCGTACGCCCCCTTGAAC
>Ga0207650_10003420_pt1 | contig 10917 bp, 7 predicted proteins | sample KBSS63metaG_FD_184325 | JGI IMG/M metagenome (GOLD analysis project Ga0207650, IMG submission 184325) | Switchgrass rhizosphere microbial communities from Kellogg Biological Station, Michigan, USA - KBS S6-3 metaG (SPAdes) (version 2) | ecosystem: Host-associated > Plants > Roots > Rhizosphere >...
GCGCTAATCACCGGGAATTGGAAGGACATCGGAAGATTTAAAGGACCGGTTTTGCGGGGACTCGCGGCGCGGGCGCCATATTTTCACAACGGCTCAGCGAAAGACTTACAGGCAGTCGTTGAGTTCTATGACCTCCGCTTCGGCATCGGCTTCACTCAGCAGGAAACAGATGACCTGATAGCTTTCCTGCGCACACTGTAAGTATCTAGCCACGATGTGTTCTGATTGGGTGCTCAGGGCGGTCTGATCCGACCGTGGCGCTCCAGAGATGAAGCCTCACGCGATTAAATAACCGCCGTCTACAACAATTCTTTGACCGGTGAGGTAGTCACTTGCCGGGGAGGCGAGAAAAACAGCCGCCCCGACGAGATCCGATGGGTAACTCCAATGACCCATAGGCACTCGGTTGTGAAAAGCATTTGAGAATGCGGGATCCTCGAATCTCGCCCTAGTCAAATCCGTTTCGATATAGCCCGGAGCGAGACAGTTTACGCAAATGCCCTCGGACGCCCATTCAACAGCCAAAGATCGCGTGACTCCGGCTACGCCGCTCTTGCTTGCTGAGTATGTGGCGACACGGCGAATCCCCATCTCACCTGCGATACTTCTAATGTTTATGATCTTACCCTTTCCTCGGTTTTGCTCGGGCGCAAAGCGGCGGGTTTCGAGCCAGTAGCGTACGACCGACTGTGAGGCGAAAAATAGACTTTTGAGATTCAAATCCAGAACCGTATCCCAATCATTTTCCGTAATATCGATCGATGGTTTTCGGCAATTCACACCGGCTACATATGTGAGGATGTCGATTTGGCCCATCCGAGTGAGAACCTCCTGCACGAGAGTCTGGATCTGCGCCACGTTGGAAAGCTCGGCAGGAAAGACTTCCGCGCGGCCACCACGAGCACGAATGTCTTCGGCAACCTGGAGAAGATCTGCCTCTTTACGGCTGGAGAGCGCAATCGTTGCACCGGCCTGACAAAGACCTTCAGCGATGCCGCGCCCTATGCCACGCGATGCTCCCGCGATTAAAGCAACGCGGCCAGAAATATCGAACAGACTAGAATCCATAAATTCACGACCAAGTTCTCCGACTACTGAACAATCGGTCGGTTTGGCAACGTAAAACTAAAAGTGGAGCCCTTGCCGACTTCGCTCTCCAGCCAAATTTTTCCTCCATGCAGCTCGACGAACTTCTTAGCCAGAGTAAGCCCTAATCCGGTGCCTTCCTTCTTGTGAGCATAATCACCGCCTACCTGGCGAAACTCCTCGAAGATCGTCGGTTGTTCACCTGGCGGAATACCGATACCGGTGTCGCTGACGGAGATCTCCGCGCCATTGTCTGTCTTGTTGGCCGTAATGGTGATTCGCCCTCCCTCGGGCGTGAACTTCACTGCGTTGGAGAGCAGGTTGAGAAGGATCTGTTTGATCTTGCGCTCATCACCGACGTATTCGCCAAGGCGCTCGTCCACCTCGACATCTAAAGTAATCCCGTGCTTGACGGCACGCTCGCGCACAAATGTCCGTGCGTTGTCGATGGCTAGTGGAAGATCAAATGGCGCGAGTTCCAATTCCATGCGGCCAGCTTCGACCTTGGAGAGATCGAGAATCTCGTTAATGAGAGAGAGCAGATGCTGACCTGAGGTAAGAATATCTGAGGTGTACTCGGCCTGTTTTTCGTTTAGCTCCCCAAATAGTCTTTCCTGCAGGACCTCAGAGAAGCCGATGATCGCATTGAGCGGTGTCCGTAGCTCGTGCGACATGTTGGCGAGAAATTCGGATTTGTGGCGGTTGGCCGCTTCGATCTGACCGCTCTTCTCCTCGATCTCGCGGAATAGCCGCGCATTTTGAATGGCTAGAGCTGATTGCGTCGCGAATGTTTGAAGTAGATTCACCACTTCCGGTGTAAACTCTCCGGACCGTCGCCGCCAGACCGTTAACGCGCCCATGATCTGTTGCTCGCGCAGGAGGGGCACGGAAAGCAGCGAGCGGTAACCCAGCCTAATCAGCAATGGACGCGCCCGCCCGGCGGCGTATTCTCGCTCATTGGAAATATCTGAAACTTGCAAGGACGTGCGCATCGTCGCCGCTCGACCGGTGGTGCCCTCTCCAAGGTGGATCGGCGCCGCCCGAAGTATTTCGACAACCTCGGTTTCCATCCGATGACTCGTTCTCAGGTGAAACTCTTCGGTGCTTTCATCGTATTCGTAGATGATCCCGCTATCGGTTCCCGAAAGCTGGACCGCGTGGGACGCGATCGTGGCGAGAACGGTCCCAAGGTCCAGAGTCGAGCTAACCGCTTGGCCGACTTCGCCCAAGGCTTTCAGTTCCCCCACCGACCGCGCAAGTTCTTGGGTGCGCAGTTCGAGTTCCTTAAACAGCCGAACGTTCTCGATGGCAATCACAGCCTGTGCGGCGAAGGTTTCTAGCAATTTAATATGTCTATCTGAAAATGGCCGTACCTCGGTTCGGCGTATATTAATGAGACCTATCGGAACTCCCTCCCGCAGCATTGGAGTACAGAGGAGGGTCCGTGCTCCCGTCCAACTCGGACGGGATAAGCTGTCAGGAAATTCTGTCTTGGCCGCCTCTAATAGATCGTGAACATGCACCGTTTTACGTTCAACGATTGCTCGCGTAGCGGGCGTTTTGACGCCAATCGGTGCAAACTGCCGAGCAGGCATATCTCCGAAGGATGCGACCAACCGGTGACCATCACCCTCAATGAAGCGAATCTGTGCATCGGTTGCCTCGCAGAGTCGTGCTGCATTCTTGGCGATTGTGTCCAACACTGGTTGGATTTCGGTCGGCGAGCTAGCGATGACCCCCAGTATTTCGCTCGTCGCAGTCTGCTGCTCCAGCGACTCCTTTAGTTCTTGGAACAAGCGCACGTTTTCAATTGCGATTACCGCCTGAGCGGCGAACGTTTCGAGCAGCTTAATATGTTTGTCCGAGAACGGGCGCACTTCGGTTCGACGAATCATGATTACGCCGATAGGCATACCTTCTCGAACCAGTGGCGTAGCCAGTATGGTGCGAGAACCGGTAGTCAAGTGCTGCTCTCGGGAATCCGGAAATTCATTATCAAGCTCTGCCGCGACGTCATGCACATGAACGGTTTTTGCATCGAGAAGTGCCCGTCCGGGAGGGGTGCCTCGCGTGTCATGCAACGGTTCTCCCAAGGCCCTCGCCGACGGCATCGATCCAAACTGTGCCGCGCGACGAGTGACGCCACCTTCCCGTAGATTGATCACCGCATCCGTTGCCTCGCATAGTCGAGCCGCGTTTTCGGCAATCGTATCCAATACCGGCTGAATGTCCGTTGGTGAGCTGGCGATAACGCCCAAGATTTCGCTTGTCGCGGTTTGTTGTTCTAGTGATTCTTTTAGTTCGTTGAAAAGCCGCACGTTCTCAATCGCAATCACGGCTTGGTCAGCGAAGGTCTCTAGTAGCTTGATCTGCGTCGGGGTAAAAGGGCGCACCTCCATGCGACGTGCGACCAATGTGCCAATCAGCTCTTCATGCTGGCGAAGGGGTGCGCTTAAGATGGTGCGATAGCCGACGACGGTGTCTCTCGTCGGAAAATCATTCTGAGCGCGGTAATCTGGAAGGTGGAGCGTGCCATGCTCCCGTATCCAACGGAAACGCGGGTCATCAGTACTGATTTTGACGCGGCCGATAGGTATTGAACCAAAATGTGCCCCTGGAACCATCCAGTCGTTATCTTTTAGCCGCAGCACCACGTCGTCAATTCCGCAAACTCGTGCGGCGCTCTCTACAATGGCATCGAGCACGGGCTGCACGTCGGTGGGCGAGCGGCTGATGATGCTCAGCACTTCAGCTGTGGCCGTCTGATGTTCTAAGGCTTCGCGTAGTTCTGAATTGCGTTGCTGTAATTCTCTAAACAGCCGTGTGTTTTCGATGGCGATCACGGCTTGGTCGGCAAAAGTTTCCAGCAGTGCCACCTGCTTGTCAGTAAAGGCCTTCACCTCTGTGCGGCGGATGTTGATCACCCCAATGGCGGTCCCTTTCCGCAGCAGCGGCGTCGCAAGAAAAGTTCGAATACCACGCGGATCGCGGCGATCGCGGATCGGTGCGCTATCCGGGAACCTCTCTGCCTCCGCCAGCACGTCCGGGATGTGGACTGTTCTTCGGTCGAGAATGGCCTCCTGGGCAGGCGCGCGCCACCCCAATGGTCTTCGCGCCATTCCAGGGGGAATTGTCCCGTAGTGCGCCACCAGAGACAAAGTATCTTCCTCGATCAGGCGAATGGTTGCGTCATCGGACCCGCACACCCGAGCCGCACTCTGAGCAATGGCGTCCAGCACCGGCTGCAAGTCAGTCGGCGAGCTTGCGATGACACCTAAAATTTCGCTCGTGGCAGTTTGCTGCTCCAAAGACTCCGTAAGCTCGTTGAATAGTCGCACATTCTCGATCGCGATCACCGCCTGGTCAGCGAAAGTTTCGAGAAGCTTGATTTGCGTGGGAGTGAAGGAGCGTACCTCCAAGCGCCGGGCGTTAAGTGCACCTATGACGTTTCCTTTCTGGCGAAGAGGAACCATCAACTGAGTGCGAACATTGCCTCTGCCCACACTCGGGAATTCGCTCTGCGCGCGGACGTCGGGAATGTGTAGCGTGCCGTGCTCACGCATCCAACGAAATCGGGGTTCATCACTTAAACTTATTTCACCAACGAGAATCGGAATTGGACCAAAGTGCGCTTTCGGTAGTTGCTTGTCGCCCTCGATTAATCGCAGCACCACGTCGTCAATCCCGCAAACTTTGGCCGCGCTCTCAACGATGGCATCTAGAACCGGCTGGACGTCCGTGGGCGAGCGGCTGATAATCCCCAGCACCTCGGAGGTTGCGGTTTGGTGTTCCAAGGCTTCGCGCAATTCTGCATTACGTTCTTGTATTTCCTTGAACAACCGGACATTCTCGATGGCGATGACTGCTTGGTCGGCGAATGTTTTAAGAAGCGCAATCTGCTTTTCCGAGAAAGGGCGAACTTCTTGACGCCGGATTGCGATGCTTCCGATGGCACTATCTTCCCGTAGCAGAGGTGTCGCGAGGATCGTGCGAGTACCGCTAATTGACTGACCAGCCTTCGACTCATGGAATTCTGTATCAACCTCTGCCGCAAGGTCGTGCAGATGAATCGTTTGTCGATCAACGACCGCGCGGCCGGCTGGAAAAGCACGACTCACATGTAAAGGGGATTCCCGCACTGGTGCTGATCCATAGTGAGCCGCCGGATGTAAGAAATCGGTTTCGACGCGATGGATGACCGCATCCGTTGCATCACACAGTTGCGCGGCATTTTTAGCCACCACATCTAAAACGGGCTGAATATCCGTAGGCGAGCTGGCGATCACTCCCAGTATCTCACTCGTCGCAGTTTGCTGCTCTAATGATTCCTTGAGTTCGTTGAATAGTCGGACGTTCTCGATCGCGATTACCGCTTGGTCAGCGAAGGTTTCGAGGAGCTTGATCTGAGCTGCGGTGAAGGGTCGCACTTCGGTGCGCCGTGCACCCAATCCTCCAATAATTTCTCGGTGCTGACGAAGGGGAGCGCCTAAATAGGAACGAAAGCTGCTGACCGAAGCTAACGTTGGAAAGTCATCTTGCGCGCGGACGTCAGGGATATGCAGTGAGCCATGTTCACGCATCCATTCAAACCGTGGATCCTCACAACTGATCTCGATGCGGACGTGAGGTATGGGACCAAAGTGAGCCCGCGCAACCATGGCGTTCCCTTTGCGGAGCCGCAGTACTACATCATCAATTCCACAAACTCGGGCAGCGCTCTCGACGATAGCATCAAGCACCGGCTGCACGTCCGTGGGCGAACGGCTGATGATACCGAGCACCTCGGAAGTGGCGGTCTGGTGCTCCAGCGCCTCGCGCAATTCTGCGTTGCGCTCTTGCAGTTGGTTGAAGAGCCTTACGTTCTCGATGGCAATGACTGCCTGATCGGCAAACGTTTTGAGGAGGGCGATCTGGTTGTCTGAGAACGGACGGACTTCTTGTCGGCGAATCGTAATTGCTCCGATCGGAATCCCCTCGCGGAACATTGGAGTGGCGAGCATTGTTCGAACGCCGTGACTCCTGGCGAATTGCGCCGGAAGTTCGTCCTCCGGCTCTAATGCAAGATCATCAATGCGAATGGTTTTCCGTTCGATGATGGCTCGACCCGGCACCGTACTACGATTGATGGGTCTCTCATTCACGGCCGGCAGTGATCCATATGAGGCTGCATGGCGGAGTACCTCTTTATCAACACCCCAGATCTGCGCATCGGTTGCTTCGCAGAGCCGCGCCGCGTTTTTGGCCACAGTGTCCAGGACCGGCTGAATATTCGTCGGCGAGCTGGCGATGACGCCGAGAATCTCGCTTGTGGCAGTCTGTTGCTCCAGGGACTCCTTCAGCTCGTTGAATAACCGCACGTTCGCGATGGCGATGACGGCCTGGCTGGCGAAGATTTGCAGCAGCGCGATCTGGCGATCAGTAAACGGTTTGACCACGTCGCGCCAAATAGTGACAGACCCAATCGCGCTCCCTTCACGCATTAAAGGAACTGCCATGATCGTACGGATTCTAGCTTGTATGATCCGACTATCGGGCCCTTGCTTTAGGGTTTGAGCATCACTGACCTGTACCGGCTGCTTCTCAAGGATTGCGCGACTCGATGGGCTGGGTCCTCCGAGCTTTAGAGGTCTACTCTGGAGCAATGCGACTTCTTCAGAACTCTCTCCATAATTAGCGACATTTCTGAGGAGCCCGCTATCTAGCTGCCAGACGTGACCTTTTGTGGCCCCAGTTAGCTTCACGGCATTGGCTATGAGAGTATTCAGCACTGGCTGAAGGTCCGTGGGCGAGGATGCAATAACTCGTAGCACTTCACCAGTAGCAGTTTGCTGCTCCAGCGCCTCAGTCAGTGCGTTGGATAACCGCACGTTCTCGCTGGCAGCCGCGCTCTCCCGCTGTAAAGACTCGGCGAATTGCTGGTCACGATCCTCGAGCTGCCGCCGCAACTCTGCAATCGCTCCCGCTTCTTCAACTGGAGACGCTTTCACCTTCGGACGGCGCGATCTTGGCTTGTTATTCTTAGAGCCTTTTTTGGTCTTGCTTGCCATACGTTGCTCGCCGGAAAAACGAAACTATGACAGTATCGTGGGACGCCGATGAGCGAGCTGCCCCCCGAACGGCTGAGCTGACTTTTACTTCAGGTGCCTTGTGGCGTCAACGAAGGAAATTTCAGGATAAAGGGTTTGTATAATTACGCCATACGCACTGCAGTGATGAAACGATTGAATGCCGCCGTTGCCTTGGTCGTCGTCGGTCTGGTCACATTCCCCTTCGACGGCTTGGCCTGGAAGATCCCCGGCCACATGCTGAGCGGCGCTATCGGCTATCGAATCCTGTGACGGGAAAAACCGAACGATGATTCCAACGGGTCGCTCAGTGCTGGAGAAGATTCTTGGTACGAAGTACCCGGAAAGCACAACTGCCACTAAGGGTCGAAATCGGAAAACTGTTTTGGCGTGGATCTGCTCTTACTGGGCGTCTGATAAATTCAGACCTGCTCCTAGAGTTCAGCGTTCGTGTAAAGGCTAGTTGCGTGGCGCAGCGACAAATAACATGCCATCCCGGCTGCTGCCAGGAAGTTTCCGGTCAATACTATTGGCCACGCCAGCTCGTCCAAAATAGGCTTTGCAACAAAAAACGCCGTGCCGACAAAGCCAAGTTCCAAAACGGCAAAAAGGGCCATGAGCACTACGCCCAGATGGAGTTTACTCTTAGATAACAAAAGCAAATACGCCGCAATCAGCCCCAGCACTATAAACACTAGCCCGTGAACCCCTGAGTACATCACTGTTAGGTTTAGTGAGACCAGCTCTCCCGAATTCGAACGCAGACCTCGTTCTCCCAAAAGGAGTCCTTCTCCCAGTACGGTCGGCGTGTAAAGAGGCAGGCGAGTGACCGTGTCCATGAATAGGAACCAAATGGCAACAATGGCAGCTCCGATAAGGCCAGCAACACCGCCGTCCAAACAGAACATCGCTCTCTCCGACATGGTTCGTGATTTCAGAGATTGAGCATGTGCGCTAACGAACATCTACAAGCTCCTTATCGTGCTTCTTTATATTCAGCAGCCTGTCACTTACGGTATGGTCCTCATCGTAGCGCTTTTGCCAATCGTCACGAAAAAATGAATGAATACAAAGCACGTTGTAAAATTGCTCAAGCTCAATGGCTCTCAGTTTTGCAAGCAAATCCGGGGAGATCTCTCTTTGCAGGAAAAACCGAGGGGCCGCGTGTTCAAAAACGATTAGTGCGTATCCATTTTCAAACCTAGTATCCACGATCTTCTGCTCTGCACTGCTACAGTAGTAGAGACCGTTTTCTTCGTACTCCGATAATTTGTAACTTCCGTTAGCCAATTCTTTCGTTATCCATTGGTGGACTTGTTGGGCTCGCGCTTCGCTGAAGGTCATGCCTGCAACAAATGCTACGACACCGAGAAACCACTTAGAGTTGATACTCATGGATTTTCTCCTTCACCTCTTCGCCGAGCCTCGTCTGCAAATCAGCAAGAAATGGTAAGGCTTCGTTATCCTTGTTTGCTCTCACACTTGTTATTTGCGGTATGTAACTGATAACGAGCTGAGCACAGGTCATGCCGCTTCGGATCTAGCTGAAACTGCGGAATAACAGTAGTGATTCTATTGGAGATTTTTGAAAACGGTTAGGCAGCAGGCTGACCAAATGGCAACGCTGGTTTACGCATGTGTAAACGGCGCGGTCGCAAACCACTGACCGAGTTGCTTGGTACCCGATGTGATAGTCTCTGCCAAGGCTAAGCCAAGTGTGAGTTTCCAAGGCGCCCTTGATACGCCGACAATGAATCAAATCTGATACTCCCCCGAGTCGATTTACCACTCTCTCGCGCCCTTAGTACCCGCAAAAATATAGGTTTTCATTACGTTTGGACTGTGGCATATCCATTGCCGTACTCACGGCGCGGCCATGAATCCAAAGCTCTTTTGGCTCATCATGGCTATTCTTCTCGCTTGAAAAAATGGAGCCGACATGCACAGCCACCAGCGAAAATCCGCCGGTACGGAGGAGAGCATGCAAAAACTATCGTCACTGCTGTTCACGACCCTGATCAGCATCAGCATCGTTGCGCTAGCGTACGAAAGCATGGCGCAGTCTAAAGGGGAGCCGTCATCAAAGACGGGCAGCCGTCTCATAACGCTCGGCACAGCGGGTGGTCCGTCGCTACGAGCAGACCGGGCGCAATCGTCCAATCTCCTAACCGTCAACGGGACACATTATGTCATTGACGCTGGCGACCGCATCGCAAGCCGTATTGCGCAAGCCGGTATTAACGTTCGGGATATCGGAACTATTTTCCTCACCCACCATCACGACGACCACACGGCGGGTCTTGGTACATTGTTATCGGTGGCGTGGGACCAACAGCGCACCAAACCGATCAACGTCTATGGCCCTCCTGGAACAGAGATACTCGTCAAGGCGCTTATACAGGTGCTCACCGTGAGCTCGGACATAAGAATCAGTGATGGAACACGAACTGTGCCGATAGCGAAGGTCCTCTTCGGTCACGATACGAAAACCGGCGCGATCTATCAGGACGCAAACGTCAAGGTGACGGCCGCCGAAAACTCTCACTTCAATTTCCCGCCGGGGACACCGGCCTATGGCAAATACAAGTCTTACGCCTACCGGTTTGAGGCACCCGACCGGGTCATCGTGTTTACGGGCGACACCGGTCCCAGCGCAGCTGTCACCGAGCTTGCCGAAGGCGCCGATATGCTCGTTTCGGAGGTGGCATCGGTTGAGGAGTGGAAAGAACAGCAGATCAGAACCGGTCGCTGGCAGTCGATGACGCCTGAGCAGCAGGCAGGCTCAATTCGGCATCAGAAAGAGGACACCAGCACACCGGAAGAAATCGGGAAAATGGCAGCACGCGCAAATGTTAAAACCGTGGTGCTGTCGCACCTGGGCGCACGAGCCGGTACTGACGATTACACGCCGTGGGCCGAGGAGGTAAAGAAACACTTTTCCGGCCAGGTGCTCATCGCCAAAGACCTGATGGAGTTTTAACCGGCGGTAGTCGTGGGTCAACAAAAGCCTATGAAGCGAACGGTTCTTGGCTGTTTGCTGGTGACTGCCCTTCTACTTATTGGTCGTTTCGTGGAGGCGCAGCAGCCCAAGAAAGTTTTCCGTATCGGGTATCTATCGCCGTTCGATCCAGCTGGTGAGTCCGCCCGTTCCGAGGGAATCCGGCTGGCTCTGCGCGAACTGGGCTACATAGAAGGACAGAACATCGCTACCGAGGTGCTGGCGAAGGCGGATCGGGTGATCAGATGAAAGTAGCCAGTCATCAGTGGGCAATTCTCAGCAAGAGCATCTTCTGTATTGCGCTTGGCACCGTGCTCTTTGCGCCCTGCTTTCGCGCCGAGGCACAGCAGCCGGTCAAAATTTACCGTCTCGGCTTCCTCTCTGGCGGCACACTTTCTGCCTTAAAGACCACTATCGAACCGTTCCGACAAGGTTTACGGGACCTCGGTTACATCGAAGGAAAGAACCTTACCATCGAGTACCGCGCCGCTGAGGGAAAATTTGAACAGATGCCTGAGATTATCGCGGAGCTGATCGGGCTTGGCGTGAATGTCATAGTGACATCCGGAATGCCCGCAGTTATTGCCGCCAAGAAAGCTACGAGCACAATCCCCATCGTTACGGCCAACGCGGATAACTTAGTTGAGGCGGGCGTTGTCACCAGTCTTGCCCATCCGGGTGGGAACGTCACAGGATTGACGAGAGTCGATGCGGACTTTAGCGCAAAACGGCTCGAACTGCTGAAAGAAAGTTTTTTAAGACTCTCCC
>Ga0207650_10003430_pt1 | contig 10898 bp, 9 predicted proteins | sample KBSS63metaG_FD_184325 | JGI IMG/M metagenome (GOLD analysis project Ga0207650, IMG submission 184325) | Switchgrass rhizosphere microbial communities from Kellogg Biological Station, Michigan, USA - KBS S6-3 metaG (SPAdes) (version 2) | ecosystem: Host-associated > Plants > Roots > Rhizosphere >...
GGCGACCCAACGCTCGAGCGCCGCAGCATCGGTGACCACCTCATAGTGCCGCGGCACTGTCTGCGGCGCCTCGGCACCTGCCGCGTGCCCACCGTGAGGCTCCGCTTTCGTCAGCGCTTCGTCGAAACCATTCGGAGTTTCGGCGTCGTTCCACCGCGCCTGCGCCGATTCGCGGTTCTCCGCCGCACGGCCTCCAGCGGGGCGCGCAATGCCATCGCGCAACCATTGCTTCAACTCGAAGCGCACGAACATCGACGTCAACCGCTCGATATCCGCCGCTTGCGGCGCGAGATCGGTAGGCTTCAACGCAAGCTCGCAATCCGTCCTCACGGTGAGAAGGCGCTTGCCCTGCGGAAGCCATTCGAGCGTCGCGCGCAGATTGTCGCCGACGACGCCGGGCACTTGCGCGGCGCTTCCGATCACGCCGTCGAGCGTGCCATATTGCGAGAGCCATTTCGCCGCGGTCTTTGGTCCGACTTTCGGCACGCCCGGAATGTTGTCCACCGCATCGCCGGTGAGCGCGAGAAGGTCGAGGACCTGGTCGGCACGAACGCCGAACTTCGCGAGCACGCCGCCCTCGTCGAGCGTCTCGTTGCTCATGGTGTTGACGAGCTTGATGCCCGGGCGCACGAGTTGCGCGAGATCCTTGTCGGACGTCGAGATCACGCAGTCGATTCCGTTCGCGGCCGCGGCGACGGCGAGCGTGCCGATGACGTCATCGGCCTCGACGCCTTCCACCATGATGAGCGGCCACCCGTGCGCACGCACGAGGTCGTGCAGCGGCTCGATCTGCCGAGCGAGGTCGTCGGGCATCGCCTGGCGGTTCGCCTTGTACTCGGGATACCAGTCGTCGCGGAACGTCTTGCCGGGCGCATCGAACACGACGGCGAAGTAGTCGGGCTTCTCGTCTTCGGCTATCCTGCGCAGCATCGACAGGACGCCGCGCAGAGCACCGGTCGGCTCGCCGCGGGAGGTGCGCAGATCCGGCAAGGCGTGAAATGCGCGATACAAATACGACGACCCATCCACCAGAACGAGCGTAGGCATGTATCAGACCACCAAGATTCCGGAGCTTATCGATCCGCAGGCGACGTACACCACCAACGGGCAGGAAGCCTGGCGGGTGCTGGGAATTATGGCAGAGTTCGCTGCGGCAACCGAAAGGCTGCGCGGCGTGCGGCCCGCGGTTTCGATGTTCGGCAGCGCGCGCATCAAGCAGGATCACCCGTATTACGCAAAGGCCGAGCGCATCGCTCGCCTTCTGTCCGACGCGGGATTCGCAGTGATTTCGGGCGGCGGTCCGGGATTGATGGAAGCGGCCAATCGTGGAGCGTTCGCCGGCAAGTCGCCTGCGATCGGCCTCAACATCCTGCTGCCGCATGAAAAAGGCGGCAACGAGTTCCAGGACGTCGGATTCGATTTCCGCTATTTTTTCGCGCGCAAGATGATGTTCGTTCGCTTCGCGTCGGCATACGTCGTCCTGCCCGGCGGATTCGGCACGCTCGATGAGCTCAGCGAATGCCTCACGCTGGTGCAGACGGGCAAGAGCCGCCGCATTCCAGTCATCCTCGTCGGCGGCGAATTCTGGGGCGGGCTCGTCGCCTGGATGCGCGAGAAGCTGGTCGGCGAAGGCATGGCGGGAGAGGAGGACCTCGGCCTCATGCAAATCATCGAGGAACCGGAGGCGATCGTCGAGGCGATCTTCGATTTCTACGAGTCGCGCGGCTTCCAGCCGACACGCGACGAGCGGCGGAAGATGCTGAATCTCTAGCGCGCGCCGCACGCGAACCGGGAACACTGGCGCGATTGGCGCCGGCGCGTGTCGCGCTCTGCTAGAATCGGCCGAAAATGGTCCCGCATGAACGGCCTTCGGCCCCTGTCGCTTTGCTCCCTCGTTGCAGTCGCGCTGTTCGCGGCTTCCGGGCTCGTCCTCGCACAGAGCGCGGCTCCGCCACCGGCACAGCTCGAGCCGCTCCCGGAAATTCCGCCGCCTCCCGGCGTCACGGGAGATGCGGATCTCGAGCCGCAGATCACGATTCGGCGCAACGAGAACGAGTCGGTCGAGGAGGCGCGGGTCAATGGCCAGCTCAAGTGGATCAAGGTGACGCCGCGGCATGGAAGGCCGTACTTCCTGATCCCGGACGCCGGGGGCAGACGCTACATACGGAGCGACAGCCTCGACTACGGGCTCAAGGTGCCGATGTGGCTCATCTTCGAGTTCTGAACTGATCCACCTTTCCGGAAGTCCGCCCGAACGGCGCCTCGAAGTTACCTGAGAAGCGCCGTGATGCCCGATGTCGGTCTACACGCCCGTCACCGCCGTGGAACTCGAAGCGTGGCTTGCCCGCTATGCGGTGGGCCAGCTCGTCTCGCAATCGCCCATCGCCACGGGCATCGAGAACACGAACTATTTCGTGACGACAACGAACGGCCGATACGTGCTGACTCTTTATGAGCGGCTTCCTTCGAACGAGCTCCCTTTCTACTTGAACCTCATGGCGCATCTCGCGAACGCCGGAGTCGAGTGCCCGGCGCCGATTCGCGACCGCACCGGCACGCTGTTCAGCACCCTCAACGGCAAGCCCGCGAGCCTCGTCACTCGCGTCGACGGGGCTCCGATCGAAGTGCCCGACGCCGTTCACTGCGCGGCGGTCGGCAACGCGCTCGGCCGCATGCACGTCGCATCCGCGACGTACCGGGCGCGTCTCACCAATCGCCGCGGACCGGCGTGGTGGCGCCAGGCGGCGCGCGCAGTGCGCCCGTTCATCACGGCCGAGCAGAACGAGCTGCTCGCAAGCGAGCTCAAGTACCTGGCGGGATTCGCGAAGGCCCGACTGCCGCGCGGCGCGATCCACGGCGATCTCTTTTGCGACAACGTGCTGTTCGTGGGCGAGCGCGTGTCGGGGATCATCGATTTCGGTTTCGCCGCAACCGACGCGCTCGCGTATGACCTCGCGATCACCGTCAACGACTGGTGCGTCGACAAGGGCGGGAGCGGCGCGCTCGTGCCCGAGCTCGTCTCCGCGGTGGCCAACGCCTACGACGCGGTGCGGCCGCTGACGCGGGAGGAGCGTGCGCAGTGGCCCGCGTTGCTGCGCTCCGCCGCCTTGCGCTTCTGGCTGTCGCGGCTGTACGACTTGCACCTTCCTCGTCCGGGTGAGCTCGTCCACGCCCACGACCCGGCGCACTTCGAGCGCATCCTGCGGCATCGGATCGATGATTGCGTGCCGCTGCGGGATCGATCCGGCGTAGGGAGCGTCCAGTGAGCGCGCCCCCGGCCACGATCGAATTCGTGCGCTACTCGGGGCGCCGTGGCGCCGCCTGGCTCAAAGACGCCGCGACCATGCTGTCCGCCGCGCGCGTCCCGTGGCTCATGCTGTTGCTGTCCTACTACGCGATCCAGTTGCTGGTGAGCGTGATTCCGCTTGCCGGGCCGCTCGCGATGATGGTGCTGCGACCCGTGTTCACCGTCGGCTTTCTCGCCGCCGCCTGGACGCAGGAGCGCGGCGGGATGCCGCGGATCCGGCATCTGTTTCGCGGCTTCGGCGCGAACCTCTGGGCGTTGCTGCCGATCGGAGTCGTGCTGATCGTCGGCACGACGCTTGCGGTGCTGTCGACGGCGCTCGTCGATGGCGGCACCCTTCTCGAAGCGATCACGTCGAACACGAAGGCGGAGGAAGGGCTCGCGATCAACTCCCGCGTCGAAAGTGCGATGCTGATGGCGATCCTCGTCGCGTTGCCAACGCTGCTCGCGATCTGGTTCGCGCCTGCGCTCGTCGTGTTTCAGGACTGCGGACCGACCGGGGCGATGCTCACGAGCTTGCGCGCGGCGCTCGCCAACTGGCGGCCCGTCGCAGTCTACGGCATCCTCCTTTTCTTCTTCGGCGCGGTGCTGCCCGGCATGGCGGTCGCGATCATCACGCTGATCGTTCCGCAGGGCGTCGCGCCGTTCGTGATCGCGCTGACCGTCGTTCCCTACGTCTTTCTGTTCGTGGCGACGCAGACGATCTCCGACTACGTCGCTTATCGCGACATCTTCCACGCGGGGGAAGCGAGCGGTCCGGCGGAGTCGGCGACCGTCTGATGCGATCGCAGGGGCGCGCTACGCCGCCTCGAGCTTCGCATATTCGAGCGCCAGCCATTTGACGCCTGCGTCGCGGAAGTTGACCTGCAGCCGCGAGTCGCCGCCGCGCCCCTCGGCATCGATGATGATGCCGAGCCCGAACTTTGCGTGACGGACGCTTTGCCCGATGCGCCACCCATGGTCCGGCTCCGGCGGTCGTCTCGGGGCAGGCGCGCGACCGGGCGCCAGCGCAACCGCAGCGGCGCGCTCGCCCCATTCGGCCGGATCGATGTCGACGGCGGGAGCCGGACTGCCCCATGGCGTCGACGCCATGCGGCGCCGCGGCGCGGAGAGCCAGTGGACGAGCTCGCGCGGCAACTCGTCCAGGAAGCGTGACGGGATGTTGTAGCGGACCTGGCCGTGCAGCATCCGGCTCTGTGCGTGCGTCACGTAAAGACGACGCTTCGCGCGCGTGATCGCGACGTACATCAACCGACGCTCCTCCTCCATGCCGTCGATCTCGTCGCGGCTGTTCTCGTGGGGAAAGAGGCCTTCTTCCAGACCGGTGATGAACACGGTATGGAACTCGAGTCCCTTCGCCGAATGCACCGTCATGAGCTGCAGAGCGGGGCGGCCCTCAGCGGCCTGCGTTTCGCCCGCCTCGAGCGCCGCGTGCGCAAGAAAGGCCGTCAGCGGGTCCGCCGCGCCCGAATCGGCCGCGGCCTGCGCGTCGTCGGAGTCGGCAGGAGCAATCGGCGCATCGACGGCAAGATCGGCCTCGCGCATGAAGCTCTGCGCCGCATTCACGAGCTCCGCAAGGTTGTCGACGCGGTCCTGGCCGTTCTTCTCGTTGCGATAGTGCGACAGAAGACCGGATGCCGCGTTGACGTGCTCGACCGCTTCCGGCAGCGACAACCCGGCGGTCGCCGCGCGCATCTGCTCGATAAGTAGCACGAACGACGCGAGGCTCGCGTTCGCCCTGCCGCCGACCTTGCCGCCGGCGCACGCGACCTGCCACAGCGTCGTGCCTTCGCGGCGCGCGGCGTCGACGAGCGTCTCCAGCGTCCGCGCGCCGATTCCTCGCGGCGGAAAGTTGACGATGCGCAGGAACGCGCCGTCGTCCTCGGGTGCGGCGAGAAGACGCAGGTACGCGAGCGCATTCTTGATCTCGGCTCGCTCGAAGAACCGCATGCCGCCGTAGACGCGATACGGAATGGCCGCGTTGAACAGCGCGTGCTCGAGCACCCGCGATTGCGCATTCGACCGGTAGAGAATGGCCATCTCCGACAACGCAATGCCGGACGCCGACAGTGCCTTCGTGGCGTCGACGATGAAGGCCGCCTCGTCGAGATCGGACGGCGCCGCGAGCGCGCGAACCGGTTCACCCTTGTCGTCACTCGTCCACAGGTTCTTGCCGAGCCGCGCCTGGTTGTTGCTGATGAGCGCATTGGCGGCATCGAGAATGTTGCCGTGCGAGCGGTAGTTCTGCTCGAGCTTGACGAGGGCGACCGGCGCGCCGTCGCGCGAGAAGTCGCGCTCGAAGTGCTGCATGTTGGCGACGTTCGCGCCGCGGAACGCGTAGATCGACTGGTCGTCGTCGCCGACCGCGAAGACGGCGGCGCGCTCGCCCGTCAGCAGCTTGAGCCAGCGGTATTGCAGCACGTTGGTGTCCTGGAACTCGTCGACGAGGAGGTGCGTGAAGCGACGGCGGTAGTGCTCGCGGAGGCCGTCGTGCCGGGCGAGGAGTTCGTAGCTGCGGAGCAGCAGCTCCGCGAAGTCGACGACGCCTTCCCGTTGACACATCGCTTCGTAAAGCGCGTAGTGCTCGACCATGCGCCGCGCGACGTCGTCGCCCGTCTCGACCTGGTTCGGACGCAGGCCGTCCTCCTTGGCATCGGCGATGAAGTACTGCAGCTGACGGGGCGGATAGCGCTCCTCGTCGATGTTGTGCGCCTTGTAGAGTCGCTTGATCAGCGCGAGCTGATCCTGCGTGTCCATGATCTGGAAGAGCTGCGGCAGCTGGGCGTCGTGGTAATGGGCCCGCAGCATCCGGTTACAAAGTCCGTGGAACGTTCCGATCCACATGCCGCGGAGGTTGATCGGCGTCATCACGGAAAGGCGGACGAGCATTTCCTTCGCCGCCTTGTTCGTGAAGGTGACGGCCAGGATCGACAACGGCGACGCCTGCCCGGTCGCGAGCAGCCATGCGATCCGCGTGGTGAGCACCCGGGTCTTGCCGCTGCCCGCGCCCGCGAGAATGAGCGCCGAGCGGTGCGGCAGCGTGACCGCGGCGAGCTGCTCGGGATTCAGATTCGAGAGAAGCGGATTCGACATGGCGGCGGACTCCGGATTATACGTCGCGGCCGCCTCGAGCTTACTCCGCCGCGATGCGCTCCAGTGCGCTCGCGAGAGCGGTGCTCGGCTCGCTGCGATCGAGGAGATCGGGTAGCCGTGTGCGGATGCGCAGCGCGAGCGCGCTTCGATACGCCGTTTCGCTCGCGACCTTTTGCGCGAGAGCGAGATATTGGTCCGCGTCCGCCGCGATCAGCTCCTCGACGCCCAGAATGCGCAGCATGGCGGCCGTCTGCCGTCCTCGCATGTATCGTCCCTCGAGGGTCACGATGGGCAGCCCGGACGAGAGCGCGTCCAGCGTCGTGTTGCCCCCACTCCAGCGCAAGGTGTCGATCATCACATCGGAGACCTTCATCACGTCGAGGAACGGTGCGCGGCCCATCCGCGGCAGGAACTTGAATTGCTGGCGCGGCGGCACACCCCGACGGCGCATCGCCTGCTCCAGTCGCTTTGCGAAGGCGAGCGTCTGACCCTTTGCCTGGCCGTCGAAGAACACGATCAGCGCGCGTGTGTCGCGCTCGACCAGCGCAATGAAAAGCGCATCGTTGTCGGGATGGATCTTGCACAGCGACTGCGGGCACAGATAGACGTGCCGGTCTCGAGGGAGGCCGAATTGCGCCCGAGTGCCGACGCCGGTGGCTGCCGCGGGGCGATAGCGCACCCCGATTCCCGGTAGCGTGATGAGCTTCTCGGAATAGTGCGCCTGCGCGTCTACCGGCTCCATCGCTTGGCAGGAGATGAAATACTCGACGCAATCGCTGCCCGTGGAGACCGGGTGACCCCACGCGGCGCATTGCGCCCTCGCGAGGCGCAGATTGGCGAGCAGCATGCTCTTGGCGGACATGCCGACATCCGGAAGCACGACGATGTCGAGGCGGGCGTCCCGCACCGTCTTTGCGACGGCAGCGGCGTTTCCCGCCTGCTGCGCGAAGGTGTCGCTGGCGCCCTCGACGTCCCGCGTCAGCTCGTCGGTAGCACTGCCAGTGTAAAACGTCGCGACGTGAAAGCGATCGCGCGGCAGGTCGGTGATCCAGCGCAGGAAATATTGGCCGACGGTGGAAATTCGAAACTCCGACGAGACGAATCCCACGCGGATTCTTCCGGGTTCGCCGCGCGATGCCTCGACCGGTTGCCGAAGGCCGGGCACGGCGGCTTCGAGCAGCGCAGCGAGGAAGCGGCTGTAGCCTCGCTGCAAGTTGAGGTCGTTCTCGCCCTGGTACGCCAGGAGAAAATTGCTCCAGTCGAGATCGAGGATCGGTAACGGTGCCTGCCGCCATGTTGCAATTCCGGCGTGGAGCCGCATGAGACCCGACTCGAAGCGTTCGCGCCATCGCTGCAGGTCTTCATGGCCGGAGTAGACGGGCGGAAGCATCAGCGCCTCGGCGATGGTCGCGTGCATGTGCTGCGGATCGATCGCGAGCGCGCCCTGAAGCGCTGCGACGGCCGCGTCGGCGTCGTTTTGCTCACGCAGCGCGTACGCGTGCAACACCTGCAAATCGGGCAAGCCGGGCACGATTGCGCGGCTCGGCGAAACTCGGTTTCCGCCGCGTCGAACTGCCGGATCGACAGCAGCAGCCTGCCGAGCCGGACGCGAAGCCTCCACGCCGTCGGCTCGAGCTCCACGGCACGCGCGTAGCAGTCGATCGCGTGCGCCACTTGTCGAGCCGCAAGGTGACGCTCGCCCATCGCGATCCACTCACCAGCGCTAGCGGGGATTTTCGAAGTCGTCATCGCGCTGCGGAGTTTAACCAGATCGGAGCGCGGCGCTATAATCCGCGCTCCTCGCGGAGCCCCCACCTCCAGTCCGCTTTTTTTCGCCGCTTTTCCCTCGCCGCTTTTTCCTCGATGCGTCCAAACCCCAATGCCGCGCCTGCCGCGAATTCGGCGACGACGCGCGCGTTCGTCCAGTGGATCCGCTCCGCCGCGCCGTACATCCACGCGTTTCGTGGCAGGACCTTCGTCATCGCGTTCGGCGGCGAGGTCGTCGCGGACGATACATTCCTCGGCATCATTCACGATCTCAACCTGTTGCACAGCCTCGGGGTGCATCTCGTCGTCGTCCACGGCTCGCGGCCGCAGATCGAGGCCATCCTGGCGCAGCAGGACATCGAGAGCCACTACGCGTCCGGATTGCGCGTCACCGACGCGGAGACGATGGATTGCGTGCTCGAAGCGAACGGACAGGTACGCTCGCGCATCGAGGCGCTGCTCTCGCTTGGCATGCCCAACTCGCCGATGGCGGGGGCGCGGATTCGCGTCTCGACCGGCAATTTCATCACCGCGAAGCCGATGGGCGTGCGCGACGGCACCGACATGCAGCTCACCGGCGAGGTTCGCCGCGTCGACACCGACGCGGTGCGCGCGCGCCTCGACGACGGCGACATCGTCCTGATTTCGCCGCTCGGGTACTCTCCCACCGGAGAAATCTTCAACCTGGCGCTGGAAGAAGTCGCAACCCAGGTCGCGGTGCGCTTGACGGCGCACAAGCTCATCTTCCTCATGGAAACGGAAGGCGTGCGCCGCGGCCGGCAGCTCCTGACCGAGCTGTCGACGAAGGACGCCGACACGCTGCTCGCGCGAAACGGGAGCAAGCAGCCGCCCGACGTCCTGCACTACTTGCCCCATGCGATCCGCGCCTGCGACAACGGCGTGCGGCGCGCGCATCTCATCAGCCGGCATGTCGACGGCGCGCTGCTGCTCGAGCTGTTCACGCGCGGCGGCGTGGGCACGATGATCGCTTCGGCTCCGCTCGCGCACATGCGCAACGCGACGATCGACGACGTCGGCGGCATCCTGCGGATCATCGAGCCGCTCGAGGAGCAGGGCATTCTCGTGCGGCGATCGCGCGAGCGGCTCGAGATGGAGATCGAGCGCTTCGTGGTCGCCGAGCACGACAACGCGATCATCGGCTGCGCGGCGCTGTACGCGTTCCCCGACGAAAGGGCCGGCGAGCTTGCGGCGCTGGCCGTGCATCCGGATTTCCGGCGCGCGGGTTACGGCGAGGCGCTGATGGAGGAGATCGAGGCGCGGGCGCGCAAGCTCAAGCTCGCCGACCTTTTCGTGCTGACGACGCGCACCTCGCAATGGTTCGTCGAGCGGGGCTACCATACTGCGACGGTGGCCGACCTGCCGCGGCAAAAGCAGGCGCTCTACAATTTTCAGCGCAAGTCGCAGGTCTACCGCAAAATCCTCTAGGAGACTTTGACAATGGCGCGCATGGTTCACTGCGTGAAGCTCGGCCGCGAGGCCGAAGGGCTCGATTTCCCCCCCTACCCCGGCCCGCTCGGGAAGCGCATTTACGAGAACGTGTCGAAAGAGGCGTGGCAGGCATGGCTGCGCCACCAGACGATGCTCGTCAACGAGAATCGGCTGTCGCTCGCCGACGCTCGCGCACGCAAGTGGCTGGCGGAGCAGATGGAGCAGCACTTCTTCGGCGGCGGCGCCGAGATGCCGTCCGGCTACGTTCCTCCGAAGCCCTGAACGATCGGGTCGAAGTCGTTGCCGCGGCCGATGCGGTCAGCCGCGCGGCGCCGCGCGCGTGTTGAGATACACCGAATAGAGCGACGTCGTGCCGCAGATGAAGAGGCGATTGAGCTTCGGGCCGCCGAAGCACACATTGGCGACCGCCTCGGAAATCCGGATCTTGCCGAGCAGCGTGCCGTCGCTCGAATGACAGTGGACGCCATCGCCGGCCGACAGCCAAAGGTTCCCGTGGACGTCGACGCGGAACCCATCGTAGAGGCCGACGGAGCAGGTCGCGAACACCTCGCCGCCGCCGATGCTCTTGCCGTTGGCGGAAACCTTGAAGCGGCGCACGTGGTGCGGGCCGTCCGCCTTGTGGGTGAGGCCCGTGTCGACGATATAGAGCAGTGATTCGTCCGGCGAGAACGCGAGCCCGTTCGGCTGCACGAAGTCGGCGGCGACCAATGCGACTTTCCCGCTGGAAGCATCGATGCGGTAGACGTTGCAGGCGCCGATCTCGCTCTTCGCTGCATCGCCCTCGTAGTCGGAGTCGATGCCATAGCTTGGATCCGTGAACCAGATGCTGCCATCGCTCTTGACGACGACGTCGTTCGGCGAGTTGAAGCGCTTGCCGTCGAAGCGGTCGGCCAGCACGGCGCGCGTGCCGTCGAAATCGGTGCGAGTCACGCACCGGCTACGGTGCTCGCACGTGACGAGCCGGCCCAGTGTGTCGACAGTGTTGCCGTTGCTGTTGTGCGACGGCTGGCGGAACGTCGACACCGAGCCGTCGGTTTCGTCCCAGCGCAGCATGCGATCGTTCGGGATGTCCGACCACACGAGATATCGCCCCGCCGCAAACCACGCCGGCCCTTCGGCCCAGCGGCATCCGCTGTAGAGCTGCTCGACGTGGATGTACGGGAGCGCAACCCTGCGAAACCGCCGATCGACGACTTCGAAGCTGGGCGTGAGGTCAAGCGCCATTTCGTGCTCCCGGGAAACAGTGTTGCGGCGGCTCGCTATT
>Ga0207650_10003433_pt1 | contig 10894 bp, 12 predicted proteins | sample KBSS63metaG_FD_184325 | JGI IMG/M metagenome (GOLD analysis project Ga0207650, IMG submission 184325) | Switchgrass rhizosphere microbial communities from Kellogg Biological Station, Michigan, USA - KBS S6-3 metaG (SPAdes) (version 2) | ecosystem: Host-associated > Plants > Roots > Rhizosphere...
CGTCGAATACAACATCGCTTACGGTCGCACCGGCGCGGGCCGCGCCGAGGTCGAGGCGGCGGCGCGCGCGGCGCACATCCACGCCTTCATCGCCTCGACGCCGAAGGGCTACGACACGATGGTCGGCGAGCGCGGCCTCAAGCTCTCGGGCGGCGAGAAGCAGCGCGTGGCGATCGCCCGGACCTTGCTGAAGAACCCGCCGATCATGATCTTCGACGAGGCGACCTCGGCGCTCGACTCCGCCAACGAGCGGGCGATCCAGGCCGAGCTGCAGAGCGCGGCGAGGAACCGCAGCGCCCTGGTCATCGCGCACCGCCTCTCGACCGTCGTCGACGCGCACCAGATCCTGGTGATGGAGGCGGGCCGGATCCTCGAGCGCGGCACGCATGCCGAGCTCGTCGCGGCGGGCGGTCGCTACGCCGAGATGTGGCGGCTGCAGCAGAGCAGCACCGACGAGGCGATTGCCGGGGTCGCGACTGCGGCGGTGCACTGACGCCGGCCCGCCGCCGCGTGGCATGAAGGTTGCGATCGCCGGCCTCCGGCAAAACCCTCGCTTTCCGGGCAAACACGCGCTCCGTGTCGGCCGTGCTGCCTAGAATTTCGTTCTGTCGTCTCGACCGCAGCGATCGGCCGCCGATTCGCCTGCCTGCATTCCATTCATCAGGAGCTCACATGAAGAAGTCGATTTGGGTCAGCACCGCCGTGCTCGCCGCGGCGCTCGGCGCCACCGGCGCGGCGCAGGCCCAGGACACGCTGAAGAAGATCAAGGACAGCGGCTCGATCACGATGGGCGTGCGCGAGTCCTCGGGCGCGCTCGCCTACACGCTCGGCGACGGCAAGTACACCGGCTTCCACTACGACGTATGCCAGCGGGTGATCGCCGACATCCAGAAGCAGCTCGGCATGGCCAAGATCGACATCAAGTACCAGCCGGTCACCTCGCAGAACCGGATCCCGCTGGTGCAGAACGGCACCGTCGACCTCGAGTGCGGCTCGACGACGAACAACGCCACCCGCCAGAAGGACGTGTCCTTCGCGCCGACCCTCTACGTCGAGGAAGTGCGCATCGCCACCAAGAAGAGCTCGGGCATCAAGGGCATCGCCGACCTGAACGGCAAGACCGTCGCCACGACGACCGGCACGACCTCGGTGCAGCTGCTGCGCAAGAACAAGCGCGCCGCCGGAATGGACTTCAAGGAGCTCAACGGCAAGGACCACTCCGACAGCTTCCTGCTGCTCGAGTCGGGGCGTGCCGATGCGTTCGTGATGGACGGCCAGATCCTTGCCGGCCTGATCTCCAAGTCGAAGAATCCGAACGACTACGCCATCGTCGGCGAGGTGCTCTCGGTCGAGCCGATCGCGATCATGTACCGCAAGGACGATCCGGCGTTCAAGAAGGCCGTCGACGACAGCGTTCGCAACCTGGTCAAGAGCGGTGAGGTCGCCAAGCTGTACGACAAGTGGTTCATGCAGCCGATCCCGCCGAGCAACACCAAGGTCGGCCTGCCGGCCTCCGACATGACCAAGGCGGCGTGGGCGAACCCGAACGACAAGCCGGCCGAGGACTACGCCGAGAAGTGATCGTTCTCGCTTGAGGTAAGCCCTAGCGCCGGCCGGCGCGGAGTTTGCTTACATTGCGATCAGCGCGGCGCGGAGCCATTCGCGTCGCGCTTTTTCGCTTTTCGGGCCTCGACAGCGAACAAGTCGGCCGCGTGCATCGGCCGGGCGAGGCAAAGGGAGTTTGCGCGTGGGCACGTGGGATTGGCAGGTCTTCCTGAAGGACACCGGCGGCGGCGAGACCTACTTGCGCTGGATGATGTCGGCCTGGGGCTGGACGATCTCGGTCGCGGTGCTGTCGCTGATCATCGCGCTCATCGTCGGCTCGCTGATGGGGATCCTGCGCACCACGCCCAACAAGGGGCTGGTCTTCATCGGCAATGCTTGGACCGAGCTGTTCCGAAACATTCCGCTGCTGGTCCAGATCTTCCTCTGGTACCACGTGCTGCCCTCGCTCTTCCTCTCGCTGCGCGCGGTGCCGAGCTTCGTGCTGGTCGTGTTCGCGCTTGGCTTCTTCACCTCGGCGCGAATCGCCGAGCAGGTGCGCGCCGGCATCCAGTCGCTGCCCAAGGGCCAGACCTACGCCGGGCTGGCAACCGGCCTGACGCGAATCCAGACCTACCGCTATGTGCTGTTGCCGATGGCGTATCGGATCATCATCCCGCCGCTCACCAGCGAGTCGATGAACATCATCAAGAACACGTCGGTGGCGTTCGCGGTGTCGATCGCCGAGCTGACGATGTTCGCGATGCAGGCCCAGGAGGAGACGTCGCGCGGGGTCGAGATCTATCTCGCCGTGACCGGCCTCTATTTCGTCTCGGCGTTCGCGGTCAACCGGATTGCGGCGCTGATCGAGCGCAAGGTCCAGGTGCCCGGCCTGCTCGGCGCGAAATGACGAGGCCGCGGTCATGAATCTCGACTTCGGGTTCTTCTCCTGGAAGCTGATCCAGAGCTTCATCCTCAAGGGCTTGTGGTTCTCGGTCGAGCTGACGCTGGTGGCGATGGTCGGCGGCATCGCGATCGGCACCGTTCTGGCGTTGATGCGCCTCTCCGGCAAGCCCTGGCTCGTCATCCCGGCGACCGCGTATGTCAACGTGCTGCGCTCGATCCCCCTGGTGATGGTGATCCTGTGGTTTTTTTTGCTGATCCCGCTGCTGCTCGGCCGGCCGCTGGGCGCCGAGGTCTCGGCGATCATCACCTTCACCGTTTTCGAGGCGGCGTACTACTCGGAGATCATGCGCGCCGGCATCCAGTCGGTGCCCAAGGGCCAGGTGGCCGCCGGCTATGCGGTCGGCATGACGTACTCGCAGTGCATGAAGCTGATCGTCCTGCCCCAGGCGTTTCGCAACATGTTGCCGGTGCTGCTGACGCAGACGATCATCCTGTTCCAGGACACGTCGCTGGTCTACGCCATCGGCGCCTACGACCTGCTGAAGGGCTTCGAGGTCGCGGGCAAGAACTTCAACCGGCCGGTCGAGACCTATCTGGTCGCGGCCGTCGTCTACTTCGTCATCTGCTTCAGCCTGTCCATGCTGGTCCGGCAGCTGCAGAAGAAGATCGCCATCATCCGTTGAGTAGTCAGTAGAGAGACCTGCCAGATGATCGACATCAAGAACGTCTCCAAGTGGTACGGTTCCTTCCAGGTGCTGACCGACAACACGACCTCGATCCAGAAGGGCGAGGTGGTCGTCGTCTGCGGCCCGTCGGGGTCGGGCAAGTCGACGCTGATCAAGACCGTCAATGCGCTCGAGCCGTTCCAGAAGGGCGACATCGTCGTCGACGGCATCTCTCTCTCGGACCCGAAGACCAACCTGCCGAAGCTGCGCTCGCGCGTCGGCATGGTGTTCCAGCACTTCGAGCTGTTCCCGCACCTGACCGTCACCGAAAACCTGACGCTGGCGCAGATCAAGGTGCTCGGCCGCTCGCAGGACGACGCCAAGACGCGCGGGCTGAAGATGCTCGACCGCGTCGGCCTGATGGTGCACAAGGACAAGTACCCGGGCCAGCTCTCGGGCGGTCAGCAGCAGCGGGTCGCGATCGCGCGCGCGCTCAGCATGGACCCGATCGTCATGCTGTTCGACGAGCCGACCTCGGCGCTCGATCCCGAGATGGTCGGCGAGGTGCTCGACGTGATGGTGCTGCTCGCCAAGGAAGGGATGACGATGATGGTCGTCACCCACGAGATGGGCTTCGCACGCAAGGTCAGCCACCGGGTCATCTTCATGGACGCGGGCAAGATCGTCGAGGACTGCTCGCGCGAGGACTTCTTCGGCAATCCCGACGCGCGCTCGCCGCGCGCCAAGGACTTCCTCTCCAAGATCCTGCAGCACTGAGCGAAGGCGCGCCAAGACGCGAGCGCTGCTCAGCCGTCGCCTTGGGCGATCGCCCGAGTGCGCAGCGGCGATGGGACAATCGCCCCATGCCCGCCGAGCTGACCATCGTTCGCCCCGACGACTGGCATCTGCACGTGCGCGACGGCGCCGCGCTGCGCGCCGTTGTCCCGCACAGCGCGCGCCAGTTCCGGCGCGCCATCGTCATGCCGAACCTGCGACCGCCGATCGTGACGGTCGAGCAGGCGCTCGCCTACCGCGATCGGGTGCTCGCGGCGGTGCCCGAGGGCGTCGCCTTCGAGCCGCTGATGACGCTCTATCTCACCGACGCGACGCCGCCGACCGAGATGAGCCGGGCGCGCGAGGCCGGCGTGGTCGCGATCAAGCTCTACCCGGCCGGGGCGACGACCAACAGCGACGCCGGAGTCACCGATCTGCGCAAGGTCGCGGCGACGCTCGCCGCAGCCGAGAAGGAAGGCATCGTCCTGCTCGTCCACGGCGAGGTCACCGATCCCGACGTCGACGTGTTCGATCGCGAGGCGGTCTTCATCGAGCGCCACCTGCTCGCGCTGCGGCGTGACTTTCCGGGACTGAAGATCGTCCTCGAGCACATCACGACCAGCGAAGGCGCGCAGTACGTTGCCGAGGCCGGCGCGAACACGGCGGCGACGATCACCGCGCACCATCTGCTCTACAACCGCAACGCTATCTTCAGCGGCGGGCTCAGGCCGCACTACTACTGTCTGCCGGTGCTGAAACGCGAGCGCCATCGGCGGGCTCTGGTGGCCGCGGCGACTTCGGGCAGCGGGCGTTTCTTCCTTGGCACCGACAGCGCGCCGCATCCGGCGACATTGAAGGAGCATGCAAGCGGCTGTGCCGGCTGCTACACCGCGTTCAGCGCGCTCGAGCTCTACGCCGAGGCGTTCGAGGCCGCCGGCGCGCTCGACCAACTCGAGCAGTTCGCCAGCCGCGCCGGCCCGGCGTTCTACGGCCTGCCACTCAATGACGGCACCGTCACCTTGCGAAAGCTCGCCTGGACGCTGCCCGAGGCGCTGCCTTTCGGCGACGCCGAGCTCAAGCCGCTGCGCGGTGGCGAAACCCTCACCTGGCGGCTCGTCGCCTGATCTTTCCGCGCGAGGACCCGATGATCGACAAGCCGCCCCGCATCGCCCTCCTGATCGATGCCGACAACTCGCCGTCGGCCAAGATCGGCCTGATCCTGAACGAGCTCTCGACCTACGGCGAGACCAGCATCCGCCGCGCCTACGGCAACTGGAAGAAGCAGGAGCTGCGCGGCTGGGAGGAACTGCTGCACGAGCACGCGATCCGGCCGATGCAGCAGTTCGATTACTCCAAGGGCAAGAACGCGAGCGACATGGCGATGGTCATCGACGCGCTCGACCTCCTCTATTCGGATCGCCCGGAGGCGTTCGGCATCGTTTCGTCGGACGCCGACTTCACGCCGCTCGTGATGTACCTGCGCGCCAAGGGCGCCGCGGTCTACGGCTTCGGTGGCCAGAAGACCCCCGAGCCCTTCGTCAATGCCTGTTCGCGCTTCCTCTATCTCGACAAGCTCGCGACGATGGCGGCCGGCACGTCGGTCGACATCGACACCGGCGACCTGGCGCGCGACGACGCGGCGGCCGCGCCGCTGCGTGTGCCGACCGCCAAGCTGCGCCGCGACGCCAAGCTGGTCGACCTGCTGCGCAACGCCGTCGAGGCGGCAGCGGGCGAGAGCGGCTGGGCACGCGTCGGCGCGGTCGGCCAGCAGATCGGCAACCAGGCCTCGTTCGACCCGCGCAATTACGGCTACGCGACGTTGACCAAGCTGCTCAAGGCGACCGACCTGTTTCAGCTCGATAAGGAAGGCACCTCGGAGGTCTCGGTGCGCGACATTCGCCAGGCGCGTCCCGCCAAGGCCTGAGCGACCGGCCAAGAAAAAGGCGACTCCGAGGAGTCGCCTTTCATTCGTCGGCGCTGCGGGCAGCGCGTCAGACCCGCCGGTCGGCGGGCCGAAGACGATTACGGCTTCTGCTTGCCGCCTTCCTTGGTCATGGCATCGCCCTTCGGCTCCATGTTGCCCGACTTGATATCGGCTTGGGTGGTGGCCTTGCGCGCTTCCTTGGTCGTGGTCGACGTCTTCGGAGGAGCGCCCTTGCCTTCCTTGGTCATCGCGTCGCCGGTGGCGTTGAGTTGGCCGGACTTGGCTTCGGCCTTGGTGGTGGCCTTGCGCGCGTCGCGGGTCGTGTCCGACTTGGTCGAAGGCTGGCCGCCGCCTTCCTTGGTCATGGCATCACCCTGGGGCGCCTTGTTGGCCGCCTTGGCCTCCGCCTTCACTTCGGCGCGGGTCGGCGACGAAGCGGACTGCGCCAAAGCGCCTTGCGAAAACACGGCGATCGCCGCGACGACTGCGCTCAGTGCGAGTGTGGTCTTCATCGAGTAACTCCTGATCTATTGCGTTGAAAGGAAGGGGGCCTTCATGGATCGCCGCTCCAGCCGATACAAAAGTGTCGAGAGCGAGACCTGACATGAAAACGCGACAACACCGGATCGGTTGACGCGAGCGAGAGCGGCGCTCATGGCCCCGCAGGCGGGCATTTTACGCATACCCAGGGGTCCGGACAGCGGCGCGCGCCGGTTCCGTCACGGCTGTTGCGCGCAAGCCGATAATCGCGCCGTGAAGCGAGCCAGACCGCCGCGGGTCGCGTCTTCGGACGGCGCCCGAGGAAGGTCCGGACTGCACAGGGCGGCGTAGCAGCTAACGGCTGTCCACCGCGAGGTGAGGATCAGAGCAACAGAGACGAGTCGCCGTCGTCGTCGCAAGACGCAGGCAGCGGGTGAAACGGGCAATCTCTACGCGCAGCAATACCAAATAGGCCGGCGTGGGCGTGTGTTTCGGCGCGCGCCTGGAAGTGTGGCTCCGCACGAGCCGGCGGGTAGGTAGCACCGAGCCGGGCAGCGATGCCCGGCCCAGAGGAATGGCGGTCACGGGCGAAGCGTCGCAAGGCGATTCGCCTGCACAGAATCCGGCCTACCGGCTCGCTTCACTTTTTCTTGCGCGGCCGGACGCGGGTCGCCCACTACACCGGAACGGCCGCATGAATCCCGACGCACGCACCCTGTGGCAGGCCCCCAACTGGGCCCTGGCGGTGTTGCTCGCCTGCCTCGGCATGCTCGGGCCGTTCTCGATCGACGCCTACCTGCCGGCCTTCACCGGCATCGCCCGGGCGATCGGCGCGACGCCGGTCGAGATGCAGCAGACGCTGTCGGCCTACCTGTTCGGCTTCGCGATCATGAATCTGTTTCATGGGGCGCTGGCCGACAGCTTCGGCCGGCGTCCGGTCGTTCTCGCCGGACTGGTCGTGTTCACGCTCGCCTCGGCCGGTTGCGCCATGTCGGAGCACATCGGGGCACTGGTCTTCTTTCGCGCGTTGCAGGGAATGTCGGCAGGGGCGGGAATCGTCGTCTCGCGCGCGGTGATCCGCGACATGTTTCCGCCTGCCGACGCGCAGCGCGTGATGTCGCAGGTGACGATCTACTTCGGCGTCGCGCCCGCGGTCGCGCCGATGATCGGCGGCTTTCTCTTCGTCCACGCAGGCTGGCACGCCGTCTTCTGGATGCTGACGGCGCTCGGCGTCATCCTCTTCGTCGCCAACTGGAAGCTCCTGCCCGAGACACTGCACGAGACGCACAAGCAGCCGTTCAACACCAGGAACCTGCTGCGCGGCTACTGGAGCCTGGCCAGCAACCCGCGCTTCCTGATGCTGGCGCTGGCGAGCGGCATACCGTTCAACGGCATGTTCCTGTACGTCCTGTCGGCGCCGGTCTTCCTCGCCGACACGCTCGGTCTCGAGCCGGGCCAGTTCTTCTGGTTCTTCGCCCTCACCATCGCCGGCATCATGGCCGGCGCGTACCTCTCGGGGCGCATGGCAGGGCGGGTCAAGGCGACGCACCAGATCCGCTACGGCTTCGTCATCATGGCCGGCGTCGGCGCGATCAACCTGCTGCTGAACCTCCTGTTCGTCCCCCAGGCGTGGTGGGCGCTCGTGCCGATTGCCCTCTATGCGTTCGGCTGGGCGATGATGGTTCCGGTCGTGACGCTGATGGTTCTGGACCTCGTTCCCGAGCGCCGCGGCATGGCATCGTCGCTGCAGGCGTTCGTCGGCAGCAGCGCCAACGGCCTGGTGGCGGGGGCGGTGGCGCCGCTCGTCATGCATTCGGCGCTGGCGCTCGCCGCGACGTCGCTGGCGATGCTGAGCATCGGCGTGACCTCGTGGCTGTGGGTCAAGCCGCACCTGCGCGGCGCTGCACCCGCGGCTGCCGAGTCCGTGCCCGGCGCCGCCCGCCGCTGACACTTCCGATCGTCCTCGACGCGCCACAATCCCGCATGCTCGTCCTGATCATCGGCCTGGTCGTCTTCCTCGGCATCCACAGCGCCTCGATCGTCGCTCCGCACTGGCGCAGCGCCACGATCGCGCGGCTCGGCGAAAAGCCGTGGAAAGGGCTGTACTCGCTCGCCGCAGGCGTCGGCCTGGCCCTGGTCATCGTCGGCTACGGCTTGGCACGGAAAGACCCGGTCGTCCTCTACTCGCCGCCGGCGGGTCTGCGCCACTTTGCTCTGCTGTTGATGGTGCCGGTCTTTCCGCTGCTGCTGGCGACCTATTTCCCGGCGCGGATCAGCGCTGCCGCGAAGCATCCGACGCTGGTCGCGGTCAAGCTCTGGGCCGTTGCGCATCTGCTCGCCAACGGCACGCTCGCCGACCTGCTGCTGTTCGGCGGCTTCCTCGCCTGGGCGGTCGCCGACCGGATCGCCGTCAAGCGCCGTCCGGCGGCCGAAAAGCACGAGGTGCCGGGCGCACCGCCTCGGCGCGTCAACGACGCGATCGCCGTCATCGCCGGCTTGATTCTCTACGCGGTCTTCATCCTCGGCGCACACCGCTGGATCACGGGCGTGTCGCCGATCGGCTGATGCGGTTGCGGAAATTGCTGCGGCACGCCGATCACGTCTCGAGGTCAGCGGGGCGCGGAGCGTGATCTAGTAACGAACCGCTGCGAGCGCCGACCGGCAGTCGCGTGCCTTCCAAAGAGGCGGACTCCTGAGCGCCGTCTTTCACACTGCTCCGCAAGTCGTTATTTTTGAACGCGTTTTTGCTTCCCAGGAGGGTCAAAGCACTCGCGACTAAGTCCTTGATTCCATTGATTTTTGTTTTGCCGATGAATTGACCGTCCCGGGGTGCTCCGCTACAGTGGCGTAAAGTGCACTTTGGTGGGGTTTTGTGGCGAACGTTGTGTTTCAAGGCCCCGCAGCGTTGACGCTGGATGGCAAAGGCCGCATTGCCATGCCGGCGCGCCACCGCGAGCTGCTCGCCGCCATGGGCGTCAACCAGCTCACCGTCACCAAGCATCCCGAAGGCTCGTTGCTGATCTTCCCGCGGCCGGCCTGGGAGCAGTTCCGCGATCGCGTTGCGGCGCTGCCGATGGATTCGAGCGGCTGGAAGCGCGTCTTCCTCGGCAGTGCGATGGACGTCGACATCGACGCCTCGTCGCGGGTCCTGATCGCGCCCGAACTGCGTGCCGCTGCCGGGCTCGTGCGCGACGTCATGCTGCTCGGCATGGGCAGCCACTTCGAGCTGTGGGACGCCGAGCGGCATGCCGCGCACGAGGCTGCGGTGATGAAGTCGGCGCTGCCTGAATCGCTCAAGAGCTTCAGCTTCTGAATGATCGCGTCCAGCGCCCTGACGCATCAGAGCGTCCTGCTCCCCGAGGCCGTCGCTGCGCTCGTCACCGATGGCGACGGCATCTATGTCGACGCCACTTTCGGCCGCGGCGGCCATTCGAGAGCGGTGCTCGAACGGCTCTCGGAGCGCGGCCGGCTGGTCGCCTTCGATCGTGATCCCGGCGCCGTTGCCGCCGCTGCCGCCGACCCGCTGCTCGTCGCCGATCCGCGCTTCGCGATCGAGCACACCGCGTTCTCGACGATGACCGCGACCCTGGCCGCGCGCGGCATCGACTCGGTCAGCGGCGTCCTGCTCGACCTGGGCGTCTCGTCGCCGCAGATCGACGATCCGGAGCGCGGCTTCTCGTTTCGCTTCGACGGCCCGCTCGACATGCGGATGGACACGACGCGCGGCGAGAGCGCCGCCGAATTCCTGGCCCGTGCCGACGAGCGCCACATTGCGGAGGTGATACGCGACTATGGGGAAGAACGGTTTGCTCTACAGGTTGCAAAGGCGCTTGTTGCTCGGCGCGAAGGCGGGCGCCCTGTTCGAACCACAGGCGATCTTGCCGATGTCGTGGCTCGTGCGGTCAAGACCCGAGAGGCGGGCCAGAACCCTGCTACGCGCACGTTTCAGGCTCTACGGATTTTCGTCAACGCCGAGCTTGAGGAGCTCGAGCAGGCCCTGAGCGCTGCGGTCGAGGTGCTTGCTCCGGGCGGCCGGCTGGTCGTCATCAGCTTTCACTCGCTCGAGGACCGGATCGTCAAGACCTTCATCGCTCGCGAGAGCAAGAGCGTGGTCGATCGCCGGGCGCCGTTCGCCGCCGAACCGCCGCATCGCCTGCGCGCGCTCGGCCGGGTCAAGCCCGGCCCGACCGAGGCGGCGACCAATCCGCGGGCGCGTTCGGCGGTGATGCGCGTCGCCGAGCGCACCGACGTCCGCTCCGCCGAGGCCGGCCGATGACCCGGCTCAACGTGCTGCTCCTGATCGCCTTGCTGGCGAGCAGCCTCTACCTCGTCCGCGTCTCGTACGAGTCGCGGCGCTTGTTCGCCGCGCTCGACAAGGCGCAGAGCGAGGAGCGGGCACTCGACCACGACAGCGAGCGGCTCAAGACCGAGCTGCGCTCGCAGGCGACGCCGCTGCGGGTCGAACGAACCGCGCGCGAGCGTCTCGCCATGCGTGCGGCGACACCGGCGGTGACGCAGTACGTCGAGCTGCCGGGCGCAGCCGGCGCGGCCGCCTCGACGGGCATGCCGGGGACGACGCGATGAGCCCGGGAATGAAGAGGGC
>Ga0207650_10003436_pt1 | contig 10890 bp, 10 predicted proteins | sample KBSS63metaG_FD_184325 | JGI IMG/M metagenome (GOLD analysis project Ga0207650, IMG submission 184325) | Switchgrass rhizosphere microbial communities from Kellogg Biological Station, Michigan, USA - KBS S6-3 metaG (SPAdes) (version 2) | ecosystem: Host-associated > Plants > Roots > Rhizosphere...
TTTTTCAAGAGACTTCCACCCTCGGCTTACGCTATTACCCCGTAAGCCGTATGATCCTGAAGCGCGAGACCAAGAAAATAACGACCCGCTTCGGCGAAATAACGGTCAAGATCATCGAGCAGCTGGACGGCACCCGACGCGCCGCGCCCGAATACGACGATCTCAAGCGCATCGCAAGAGCGAACAATATTCCCCTCAAGCTGCTTCACGACACAGTTGCGCGCAAGCTCAGGCCTTAGCACGGCCACATACCCCGTAATGGAAGTTGATCTCCCGCGCGACACTGATAGCTCCACGGTCAGCTGCCCCTGGGCTTCGCTCGATTATTCCGGTTTTCGCCTGATCTTTTTCCTTTCGCTGTTCGCAACCACGGCGCAGCAGATGCGCCAGACACAAAACCTCTACCAGGTTTATGAGCTCTCCGGTTCCGCACTTCAGTTGGGCCTGACCGGGCTGGCCCAAGGCATTCCAATTTTCGCCCTCGGTCTCTTTGCCGGCACTCTCGCGGATTTTCTCGATCGCAGAAAGCTGCTGCTGATCACGATCTTCGGCAATTGTCTGGTCGCTGTCGCGCAGGGTCTATTGACGCTCAGCGGCGCGATTCAGGTCTGGCATATTCTTGTTGGCACCGCGCTGACTTCAGCGCTGAACATCGTGCTCAATCCCACGCGCATGTCGCTGATCTCACGCCTCGTGCCGCGCTCTCATCTCACCAACGCCGTGTCGCTGAATTCCAGCGTTTCGCAGAGTTCCTTCTTTTTTGGCCCCATGGCAGCCGGCCTGACTCTCGCTGCTTTGAGCACCGGCAATGCTTACTTGGTCAACGCGCTCTTCTATGTTCCTGCGGTGATCGCGATTCTGCAGCTCCATCCTCCGGCCGCTCTCGACGGAAGGCGAGAGAGGTTTTCCCTCGTAAGCATTCTGGGGGGTGTCAAATTTCTTTTTTCCGAGCCGATCGTCTTCGCTATGGTGATGTTGGACTTTACCATTGTCGGGCTTGGCTATTACCGCCCGCTGCTACCCATCTTTGCAAAGGATATTCTTCACATTGGCCCTACCGGTTACGGCATGCTCTCCGGCGCGCCGGCTGTCGGCGGAGTTCTCGGTACCGTCATCGTTCTTTTTTTCGGCGATATCGAGCGCAAAGGGCAGCTCGCCCTGTGGTCATTTCTTTCCTATGCCTTGGCCGTGGGTATCTTCGCCATGTGCACGCAGATGGCGTTGTCGCTCGCTCTTCTCGCTTTGTTGGGTCTGGCCAATTCGCTACAGGCGGTCATGCGCCAGACCAGTTTTCATCTTTTGACCCCAGACCACTTGCGCGGCCGCGCCTTCGCCGTTTTTAACATGTTTTCTCAAGGGGCTAATTCGGTCGGCGCGGCCGAGATCGGCTTTGCCGCCTCTTTTCTCGGCGCGCCGGGCGCGCTAGTTTTTGGCGGCGCCATCAGCGCAGTTCTGACGCTTGGCTGTTGGATAATGCTGCCGGGTCTACGAAAATTTGGCATCGAGACGCAGCACCGTTAAGCTGCCGCGCATCGCGTCGAACTTACCGGCTACGGTGTTGCATGCAGGAAAATTGCGAGGAGCGCACGGCCGGAGAGCCGATCATTTGTATAGCCCGTCGATAAAGCCGCTCTTATCGAGTTTGTCTAGAATGCTGTTGTCCACCACGTCCTCATACTTGATGCCGGCGGCTTTCGGCACTGATTTCACGACTTCCGCAATGACATTGGCGAATCCATCGCGGGTTGGATAGGGCTTTTTAAAAACGTAAAACTTCACCAGATCATCGTAAACTGCCGCCGCGTCCTGTTGACTCTTCAATGCCAGTTGAGTCGTCATGACTTCGACAACTCTCGTGCGATTGGCGGGATTCAAGATAAAAGCGTGCGCCTGCAGGATCGCGCGGACAACCCGCTCGAGCATATCGCGTTTGGTCTGCACGTTCTTTGCCGTAGTAATTACGGATGACGTTTCCCACGGAATGTTCAACGTCCGAAGATCGGCGAGCATGTTCACGCCAAGCTGCTCCAGTTTCGTGCGATACTCCGGCGAAATGACCGTCGCCGCGATCGCGCCTGTGCTCAGCCCGGCAATCCGTTCCGGCTCCTGACCCGCGGCCACGATTGTGACTTGCCCTTTATCGGCATCGATACCGAAGCGGCGCAGCCCGACCAGCAATGCCAAACGCGATGCCGATAGGCCCAGTCCGGACGAGCCCACTCGTTTGCCTTTCACGTCGGCGATATTTTTGATCTCGGGACCGCCAACGATCAGATAGGCCAGCGAAGGCGTACCGCCGACAATCACGTTGACGGGGATGCCACCGGCGGTGGAGACGATGCAAGTGATCGGATCGTCGTAAGAAACATCGACGCCGCCGGTGACCATCATTTGCGCGCCCTGCGTACCGCCGCTGATGTTCACCTGCTTGACGTCCAGTCCTTGCTTTTTGAAATAGCCTTCTTCATCGGCGATCCACAGCGGCACTAAACGGGCATTGCGGAATGTCACGCCGAAATTGACCTGAAGGTTCTCCGACCGAGTCTCCGCGCAAATTAAAGTCGAGAGAACCAGCATGAGGGTCGCGAGCAGCAGCTTGCTAGCGAAAATTTTCATTGTCTTCTCCCAGAATGTCACTCGGGTAATTTTCAGATCAAACCATTTGCAGCGTCCGATGGCTGAGGTGAGGTCGTCGGCAATTTCAGGGAGGAACTCCCTGCGGCGAGCAGCAAAAGCCGCTACGAGGTCTGACGCTCAATAAAGCCGGTGATGGTATCCATCGCGCGCATCGTTTCCGGTTGTGCGGGGGACGGTACCACGCGGTGCTCCGGCAAGCCCTCGAACGTATGGACTTCAATCTGCCCGCCGCGTTTACGATAGGATGCGATGAATCGCTCCTGCATCTCGAGCGGATGATTTTTATCGTTGGCTTTGAGCATGAAGAGGATCGGCGGCAGTTCGATTTCCTTTTCCTGGTCGATGATCGTCTGCGGGCTGCCTTCGGCCATCGCTTCTTCCGTCCTCCAGTAATCGATATGGGCTTTGATAAATTCCTGACGGTTGAGCTCCTTGGCGAAGCGGAAGCGATACAGCGGACATATCACCGGCCACCCGGCGATAACATACGCAAGACTCGCGTCGATGTCCGAATGCTTTTCCAGCGGCAGCGCTGAGTAGGCTGCGTGTCGCGGCCGAAGCGCGCTTAGCACTACTTGATGGCCGCCACTGGAGTTGCCGAAAGCTCCGATTCGAGCTGTGCCATTGAATTCCGCTACATGCGCCTTCAGCCAACGGGTCGCGAGATTCACGTCGCAGATCGAAGCGGGATATCCTGCCTCGGGCGGCTGGCGAAATTCGACGGCAGCCACCAAGATACCTCTGCTGGCGAGCTCTCGATCGATGCCGGAATTATTCAATCGGTCGCCGTTGTGCCAAGCCCCACCATGCACGTCGATAATGGTCGGGAACGGCCCAGCTCCTCCGGGTTGATAGAGCCGCACCAGCCATGGCTTTCCCGCAAGACGTTGGTACTCGATATCCCGTTCGTCGACTTCGTATTTTGTATTGTTCATCATGGCGGCAATCTACTGCCGTCAGGGTTCATCCTGCAAGCGCGAAATATCGCTGGTGCGTATGTTGTACGGCGATTGCTAGTCCGAATTTCCTGACATACTGTTCGAGTTTCTGCACTGCTGCGCTACAACGCCGATATCGATCCGCTTCATAGCTGCCAAAAAAGTTCACAAGTATCGACATTAAGCGTTTTAGGTCCGGCTCCAAGTTACCAGCCACCGAATCTATTCTTGACAGCTCCTTCTCGGTGCAATAAACGAGCTTGGGGACGCTCCTGATCCGTCGAATTGTCATTTCGAGCGCACCCGAAAAATCTTTCTGCGACACTAAAAAAACAGCTTTTGGTCGCTGGCGGTGATTCGGAAGGAACAAAAACCATGAAGAAAATTCTCTCGATAACCTCGCCGCTAATGATTGTCCTGTGCCTGTTTCATTCGCAGCCGGCGTTCGCGCTCGATAGAGTCAACGTCACGCTCCCATCGAAGTCGTTTCAGTTCATCATTTTTCCGCTCGCTAAAGAGCGCGGCTATATGAAGGAAGAAGGGATCGATCCCAACGTTGTGGTCATGGCTTCGACGCCTGGTCTGCAGGCGGTGCTCGCCGGAGAAATGGATTTTACCGGCTCCGGAAGCAGCGCGCTGGTGGCCGTTGCGCAAAGCAATGCCCCGCTGAAGACGGTTCTCGCCGTCAACGATCAGGTGCTCCAATGGCTCATGGTTCGGCCGCAGTACACCTCTTTCAAAGATTTAAAGAACAAAAAAATCGCCGTCACCGGCATTGCTGCGGTGGCGACCTTTATGTTGAAAAAAGTCGCGCCCCGGTATGGCCTCGATCCCAACAAGGATTTGACGTTTCTCGCTTTGCCGCCGGGCCAACGCCTTGCGGCTTTGCAATCCGGAGTCGTCGATGCCGGTCTTCTGAGCTCCGAGGAGCGCTTTGCTGCACTGGACCAAGGTATGAAAGAGGTTTTGTATCTCGGCAAAGAAGTAAAGAACTCCTGGGGCACAATCGCCACCAACGACCAATTCATCAAAACCAAGCCGAAGCTGATGCATGGATTCATGCGCGGCTTGCTGAAGGCGCTTCGCTTGGTCAAACAAAATCGCGAAATCGCCATGGGGGCGATGATGAAATTTTCCGAGCTCGACAGAGAATTGGCAGCGCGAACCTACGATGGCATGATCGGCACTTTCACGAGCAATGGCATTGTCGATGAAGAGACGCAGAAAAACGATCTCGACATCGTCCGCGAGGTTCTCAAAATCACCAAAGACGTTCCCATCGAGCGCGCCTATGATTTCAGTTTTGCAAAGAAAGCGGACGCTGAATTGACGCAAGCAGGATGGAAGCCGTAATCGCTCGCCACCCCGCGAACAGTGTGATCAGCGTAGGAACTTGTCATTCGAGCGAAGCGAAAAATCTTTCTCGATGATTATGGACCAGACAAAAAAGTTGCTCTTAAGGCAAGGATCTTTCGCGTGAGCCTCGAACAATTGAATTAAAACGGAGGATAAAATGGCGCAGCACATTCTTGGACCTCTTTATTACGAACGCATGGGACGCACGGGGCCGGCGATTGCATTTATTCATCCTAATCCGATGGACCAGTCCTGCTGGATTTTTCAAATGGCGCATTTCTCCACATGGTACCGCTGTGTCGCCATCGACATCCCCGGATACGGGCGTTCACCCAAAGCCGAGGCCGGACTCACGATGAACGATATGGCCGAAGCTTGCTGGGAAGCGATCGACGATGCACTGCCAGGTGAGAAAGCGATTCTGGTCGGCTGTTCGGTCGGCTCGTCACTTGCTCCCCACATGTATCATCTTCGGCCCGATAAGACCGCAGCGCTGGTGTTATGCGGGACGGGATACAACCCGAGCAAGGAATTCACCAAAGGAAGAATCGCCAACTACACTGCCAACGGTATCGATTACCGCTGGGCCTACACCTTCGAAGACCTGAGCGCAGCCTTTCGCACGACTCCGCTGGCACACTTTTTTGCGAACCTTTTCACCGAGCGCAACAGACACGCCGATGTACAAAGCATCATCCATCAATTCAACGCACTGGCACAGCCCTATCCGGAGGGGCTTTTCGAGCGCATCGCCTGCCCGACGATCATTTTGACCGGTAGCGAGGACAATAGCCATCAACGCGCCTTCGCGCTGCAAGAACGCATACCGAACTGTGAATTGAAGACATTGCCAGGCGCGGGCCACGCTTGTCAGATCGAGCAACCGTGGCTCTTTGATCGCTTTATGATCGAATTTCTGACCAGGCACGGCCTTTTTCGCGAAGCCGCAAAACCGGCGCGAACAATCGTTTAGGTACGGCCCCGATATTTTCGGGAGCGGCTGAGCACGCCCGAAGAGACTGCCCGCGCAAGAATTTTCCTAGGCCTGCGAATTAGAGTCGTTGCTGCCCAGCTTTGACCTTTTGAACCAAGATCTTTCTGAGTTACTTCGGGACAGGTATAGTGGTGATATGGAGATCGAGGAACCTACAAACAGTCCCGTCGAAACCGGCAACGAACATGTCAGCAATCGACCTGGCACCGCGGTGTTTGCGTTCGACAATACCTACGCGCGCGACCTCGACGGCTTTTACTTCAACTGGAATGCGACACAAGCCCGTAGCCCTAGGCTGGTCAAGTTCAATCACGAGCTGGCAGAAAAATTGGGGCTCGACGCTAACACGCTAGCTTCAGATCGAGGCGCGCGAATCTTTGCTGGCAATGAGACGCCGGAGGGAGCGATTCCTCTGGCGCAAGCGTACGCCGGACACCAATTCGGCGGGTTTGTACCGCAACTCGGCGATGGACGCGCGCTCCTCCTCGGCGAAATTGTTGATCGCCAAGGACAGCGTCACGACATTCAGCTCAAAGGCTCCGGTCCCACGCCGTTTTCGCGCGCTGGCGATGGCCGGGCCGCACTGGGCCCCGTCCTGCGTGAATATCTTATCAGTGAAACGATGCACTGGCTCGGGATTCCGACAACCCGGGCACTTGCCGCGGTGGTTACGGGCGAGCCGGTTTTTCGCGAGAGCGTCTTACCGGGTGCGGTTTTAACCCGCGTTGCCGCCAGTCATATTCGTGTCGGCACTTTCCAGTTTTTCGCCGCCCGCGGCGAGCAGGAGAAAGTCCGCCGCCTGGCCGATTACGTCATCGACCGACATTATCGGGCAATCAAAGGTCGTGAAGATCCTTACCTGCAACTAATTGATCATGTCTGCGATCGCCAAGCCGCTCTCGTCGCCCGTTGGATGCACGTCGGCTTTGTTCATGGCGTAATGAACACAGACAATATGGCGATCTCCGGCGAGACCATCGATTATGGTCCATGTGCGTTCATGGACCATTACGACCCCGCTACTGTATTCAGCTCCATTGATAGCCATGGCCGCTATGCCTATGGCAATCAGCCACGGATTGCGCAGTGGAATCTCGCGCGCTTTGCGGAAACCCTGCTGCCACTGATCGACGCGGACAGAACACACGCCATCGCGCGCGCCACTGAGGTGGTCAATAGCTTTTCGGAAAAATATCAGCAGTATTGGCTGACCGGCATGCGCGCCAAGCTCGGGCTGCTGAGCGAAGAGGAGACCGATCTCAACCTTGCCGCGGGATTTCTCACAGCCATGCAGGGCAACAAAGTTGATTACACGCTAGCCTTTCGCTCTCTGGCTCGTGCCGTGATCGGTCGGGAGGAAGAAATTCGCGCGCTTTTTGCCGATCCGTCGGCCTACGATGTTTGGAGCGAACATTGGCGCGCGCGGCTTTCCCGGGATACTGGTGCACCGCGCTTGCGCGCCGAAAAAATGCGGCTGGCAAATCCCGCGTTTATTCCGCGTAACCATCGCGTCGAGGAAGCTCTGAGTGCCGCAGTGGAACAGGGTGATTACGGGCCGTTCGATACCTTGGTGAAAATCTTATCGCGCCCGTTTGAGGATCAGCCCGAGTTTGCGGCCTTCGCCGAAGCTCCGCCGGAAAGGCAAGGGCGTTACCGCACCTATTGAGGCACCTGAGTCACGCGTCCGGGCGACGCGAATATCTGAGAATAAATTCTAGGGTTACCCCTATTGCTGGCTAGTGAACATTGAGGAAGAGATAAATCCCTCGCATGGCGCAGAAATTCTACGTGGTGTGGTCAGGTCGGCAAACTGGGGTATTTAGCGATTGGCCGAGCGCTCAGCGGGCCGTCGACAAGTACCCTGGCGCACGTTTCAAGTCATTCGCAACTCACGCGGAAGCGGAGCGAGCGTTTGGACACGGCAATCTCGAAGAGAAAAGTGCCATTACACGCCGCGGCCAACGCCGGGCTGCCCATACCGCGCACCGGTTTGATGTCAGTATTTATTGCGATGGCGCGTGCGACCCCAATCCTGGTAATGGCGGTTCGGGCATCGTCGTTTATCGATGCGGCGAACTCGCAGAACTGTGGTACGGCCTGTACAATCCTGTTGGCACAAACAATACCGCCGAACTGAACGCGCTTTATCATGCACTGCGCATGGCTGAAGAAGAAATCAAAAACGGCAAAACCGTCGAGGTGTGCAGCGACTCGGCGTACGCCATCAACTGCATTCGCAGTTGGGCGCCGCTTTGGGAAAAGAAGGGTTGGAAAAAACCGGGCGGCGAGATCAGGAACTTGAAGCTTATTCAGGACGGTTACGCCATTTACCGGCGCATCAAAGACGCCGTTACCCTGACTCACGTCGCGGGACACGTTGGTACCGAGGGCAATGAGCTTGCTGATCGCATGGCCATGTATGCCGCGCAAACCAAAGAAAGAAAACTGCGGCGATATCAAGAAACGATGGACATTCCGACGCTGCTCAAAATGCGGGCGGGTTAACCCACTTGGTTCTTTTCGCGCTTGCGCCAGAGGTAAAAGTTGGAGGGACATTTATTATGGAGAGCGCTGGCCGGTGCTGGATGCTTTGGGACGCGTGAGGGATATGGCGCTCGACGCGCTCACCAACTTGTCCCCCGAGCAACTGCTTGCGCCGCCTAAGCCTCACATCGCCTGATTGGTACATCCTGCCCACCCCATATCAGCTGATCTACAGTCGCGTCGAGAGCTTATCTTCCGCAAAAATCCAGTTTTTCGCCTCATCTTGTCACGGAGTCCGGTCTGTCATCCATCGGATGTCACTATCCCTGGGATTTCGAGATATCTGCTGACAGCCCGAGTGCTTTCTATCCCTCGTTGGAACTAATCGCGTAGGCCTGGGGCTTGCTCGAACGAGATCGAATGGAGATCTCGTCTATGCACACCCTAAGATTCCGCATCAAGAGACCGCTCGCTTTGAACTGCAACGGGCAGGGCATTGTCGAATATACGCTCATCGTACTTTTAGTCGCGATTGTTTTTTGGCTCGGTATCCGTGACACGCAGTTCGGACAAGCTCTGCAAACAGCTTGGAACGACGTAGGAGGCTCTATCTCGTCGACGGCAGGGCAGCCGGGCAGCGATGCTGGAGGAAGCGGCTCAACCGGCGGCTCAGATGCGGGCTCGTCCAATGGCGGTTCCAGCAGTGGCGGCGGTACTGGAACCGGTGGGAGCTCCGGTAGCGGAGCCACCGGCGGCACTTCCGGTTCAAACGGTGGTGGTTCGGGAGCTTCGGGCGGTAGTTCTGGCGGTGACGTCGCTGGCGGCTCCGGCAGCGGATCCGGGGTTGGTGCTGCTTCGGGTGGCGGCTCTGCAGGCGGATCCGGTAGTGGTTCAGGCTCTTCCGGTGGATCGGGAGGTGGTTTCGCTGGTTCCGGGACTGGATCCGGCAGCGGCTCGGGCGCTAATTCGGGTGGCGGCTCCGGCGCTGGCTCCAGTGGTGGTTCAGGCCCCTCCGGTGGATCAGGAGGTGGGTCCGGTGGTTTCGGTAGCGGGTCTCCCAGCGGCTCGGCGGGTGGTTCCGCCGGCGGATCGGGCGGAGGCACGGCTGGAAATCCGGGTGGCGGCGGTAGCTCTGCAGCGAGTTCGAGCGGTGGCCCGGGCAACGGTGGAGGCGGACGCGGCTCGGGTGGCGGGTCCGGGAGCGGCGGATCCGGTGGTGGTTCGGGTGGCGGGGCAGGCGGGAGTGGGTCGGCGGCTGGATCAGCCAGCGGCTCCGGGTCCGGCACCAATGGCCAGGGCAATTTGATCGCCGCAGCCAGCACGACATCGAACGTCGAATCCTCAGTGAGTACGTCACAAAGCGCCGCAGCTATGGAATCTTCAGCCGCGGGTGCGAGCGGTACAGACGAGAAACAAACACGGAGCAGGAGTGGCGACACTGACGGATCTTCTTCAGGGACAATTTATACGTTTGGATTCTGGCTCGCGGTTGTATTCGGCGCGGTGATTTTAGTTTTTGTTGTCATATGGACCATCGCCAAAGGCGTTGGCAAAAACGAAGACGCTAAAAATACCGATCTGATCTACAAAAACCTCCAGGATGCGCGACAGATTTACGCGAAAATGATGAAGTAGCGCGCGCCCGTATTAAAAGCGGAAAGCCATTTTCTTTGAGCCGCAAACGAATGCGGCTGCATTCTTTCGTTAGCGCTTAGGTTTTGCCGAGGCCCACGGGTTTTTGTGTAGCATCCCACGCATTCAACTCACCCTTGCACCGCGACCCCTGCTGGGTTATTCCCATTTGTACATGGCTCCTGTGTTATGAGCACCGCCGATGCTGCGAAGCGCGCGGGGTGAACCAAAATTGTCAAATTAGGAAGGAGAGAACACAATGGCGTTTCTTGAACGTACCTATGGCAAGCAAAACCATGCGAACATCAATGAACTATTGATTTCATCCGATTCGCACGTCATCGAGCCCGCGGGTCTTTGGCAAAAAGAATTACCAAAAGCTTTTCAGGACCGTGCTCCAGATTATGGCGGGCAAAGACCCAACGATACGCCCGGAGGCGCTCAGGACAAAAACAAGCGAGTCTCCGAGATGGCCGCGGACGGTGTGAGCGCCGAAGTCCTGTATCCTACCCATGGGTTGAAATGCTTGAGTCTCGACGATCACGAGTTGGAGGCAGCCTGTTGCCGTGTTTACAATGATTGGCTGATCGACTACTGCAGCGCCGCCCCGGACCGGCTGATCGGTATCGCCATGCTGTCGATGTACGACATCGACGGTGCGGTGAAAGAACTGGAACGCTGCCGCAAAGCCGGTATGCGCGGAACGGTTATCTGGCAAGTACCGCCCCCAGAGCTGCCGTTCTCGTCATCACATTACGACAAGTTCTGGGCTACCTCTCAGGAGCTCGAGATGCCGGTCAATTTGCATATCCTGAGCGGGCACGGTTACAGCCGAAGCCGCTCTTTCGG
>Ga0207650_10003439_pt1 | contig 10881 bp, 11 predicted proteins | sample KBSS63metaG_FD_184325 | JGI IMG/M metagenome (GOLD analysis project Ga0207650, IMG submission 184325) | Switchgrass rhizosphere microbial communities from Kellogg Biological Station, Michigan, USA - KBS S6-3 metaG (SPAdes) (version 2) | ecosystem: Host-associated > Plants > Roots > Rhizosphere...
GTAGGCGTAGGAGTTGTTGTTGATGACGAACACGCAGTTGGCCTTCTGCACCGCCGCGAAGTTGATGCCCTCGTGCCAGTCGCCGCGCGAGGTCGAGCCCTCGCCGTTGAACGTGATCGCGATGCGCGGCTCCTTGCGGTTGCGGAACGTGATGCCCGCGCCCGCGACGATGGGCACGCTGTCGGCGAGCATCGACACGAACGACACGAGCCCGAGCCTCAGGTCGCCCATGTGCATGTTGCCGTCCTTGCCGCGCGCCGGGCCGTCGCGCCGCCCGAGGTACTGGGCGAAGATCTTGTAGAGCGACATGCCGCGCGTGACGTAGACGCCCATGTCGCGGTGCGACGGGATAATATAATCCCGCGACTGGAGCGCGAGCGTGAACGCGACCGAGATCGCCTCCTGGCCGCGACCGGTGTAGACGCCGCCGACGATCTTGCCCTGGCGGTAGAGCTTCTTCTCGATGCGGTCGTCGACCTCGCGCGTCATCATCATGTACTTGAGCAGGTCGCGCTGGACGGCGGCGGAGAGCGCGGGGCCGTCCGGCGCGCCCAGGACGAACGGGCGCGTCGAGGCCGGCGGCGGGAACTCCGCGTTGTTGGTGAGCTCGGGGGTCTGCACGCGATTGCCTCCTGGGTCGCGCGCCCCTTGCGCGCGGGTCTTACCGGTCTTCGAAGTCGCCAAGGCCTGGTCCTCTCGTCGTGCTACACGATGCGCCGCACGCCTCCGAGGACGCGCTCCGGGACGCCGTCGGGCCATTCGAGCCCTTGCGCGTCCCCCCACTCCGTCTGCCAGCCGAACGTCTGCGCCAGCGCTTCCGCCGCCTCGCGCGCCACGTCCTCGAGCCGCAAGTCGCCGGCGCCCGCGCGGGCGAGCGAGGTCACGCCGTGGCTCCTGATCCCGCAGGGCACGATCAGGTCGAAGTCCGCCAGGTCGTCCCCCAAGTTCAGCGCGAAGCCGTGCGCGGTGACCCAGTGGTCGACCCGCACGCCCATCGCGCAGACCTTCGAATCGCCCAGCCACACGCCGGTGAGCCCCTCGCGCCGCGCGCCTTCGAGCCCGTGCCGCGCGCACACGGCGATCAGCGCCTCCTCGAGCTTCCGCAGGTAGAGCGCGACGTCACGCCCGTGCTTCCTGAGGTCGACGATGCCGTAGCCGACCAGCTGCCCGGGACCGTGGTACGTGACGTCGCCGCCGCGGGTGGTCTCCCACACCTCGATGCCGCGGCCCTCGAGCACCGCGTCCGTCGCCAGCACGTGTTCCGCGCGCGACGCCCGCCCGAGCGTGATCACGGGCGGGTGCTCGAGGAACAGGAACGTGTCCGGGATCTCGTCCCGCTTTCTCGCCTCGACCAGCGCGTGCTGCAGCGCCGCGGCCTCGAGGTAGCCGGTCCGCCCGAGCCAGAACGCGCGCGCGGCGGACTTCTCAGTAATGGATGGCCATTCCGTAGACGGCATGGGCGGCCTCTCCCAGCGCCTCCGACAGCGTCGGATGCGCGAACACGGTGTTCTGCACGCTCTGGCCCGTGGCCTCGTGCGACAGCAACGCGCCGGCGGCGGCGAGCAGTTCGGTCGCCTTGGGCCCGATGATGTGGACGCCGAGCACCTCGTCGTACTTCTTGTCGACGACGTACTTCACGAAGTAGCCCTGCGTCTGGTCGAGGATCAGGGCCTTGCCGATGCCGACGAACGGGAACTTGCCGATGCGCACGTCATAGCCGCGCTCCTTCGCCTTCTTCTCGGTCAGGCCGACCGACGCGACCTCGGGGAAGCAGTAGGTGGCGTTCGGGACCTTGTCCATGTTCATGGGCTCGGTCTCCTTCCCCGCCAGGTGCGTCATGACGTGGATGCCCTCGTGCGACGCGGCATGCGCGAGCCACGGCGCCTTGATGATGTCGCCGATCGCGTAGATGCCCTTGACGTTGGTCTCGAACGTGTTCGGGTCGTGCAGCACGTAGCCCTTGTCGGTCTTGACGCCGACGGTCTCGAGGCCGATGCCCTCGGTCATTGGCTTGCGCCCGATCGCGACCAGCACGCGGTCGAACGTCGCCTTCTCCTCCTTGCCGTCCTTGCCCTTGATCACGACCTCGGCCTGGTCCCCCACCACCTTGATGGCGGAAACGGTGGTCTCGGTCCGGACCGTCATGCCCTGCTTGACGAAGGCCTCGCCGAGCGCCTTGCCGATCTCCTCGTCCTCGACCGGCACGAGGGTCGGCATCATCTCGACCAGCGTCACCTTCGACCCGTAGCGCAGGTAGACCGACGCGAACTCCGAGCCCACGGCGCCGGCGCCGATGACGAGCAGCGTCTTCGGCACGCTGGGCAGCTTGAGGATGTCGTCGGAATTGATCACGACCTTGTGGTCGCACGGCAGCGAGGGGATGTCGCGGCAATCGGAGCCGGTGGCGAGCACGATGTTCTTCGCCTGCACCTCCCCCGTCACCTTGCCGTCGGGTCCCTTGAGCGCGATCTTGTTCGCCGAGGTCAGGACGCCGAAGCCCTGGAACACCGTCACCTTGTTCTTGCGCAGGAGTCCCTTGACCCCCGTGGCGAGCTGGTTGACGACCTTGTCCTTGCGCTGCATTACGACCGGGAGGTCGAGCTTCGCCTCGCCCGCGACGATGCCGAACGTCTTTGCGTGCGCGAACTCGTCGAGCAGGTCGGCCGTGTGCAGCAGCGCCTTGGTCGGGATGCAGCCGCGATGGAGGCAGGTTCCGCCCAGGAACGGATCCTTCTCGATGATGGCGGTCTTGAGGCCGAGCTGCCCGGCGCGGATCGCGGCGACATAGCCGCCGGGGCCGGAGCCCAGAACTGCGACGTCGAAGACTTCGTTTTGAGCCAAGACCCGACTCCTCGTTGCGTGGGTGAGCGACGACGCCGAAGTCCCGGGCACGTCCTGTGCGTTTCGGCGCCGTTGGTGTGCGCGCCCGCGGAGCGAAGTCGCCGCTGATATTCACCATCGTTTTCGGACCGGTCAAGCACCGACCCGACAATAGGATGGGTCGGAGGCGCAAATTCTTGCGTGGAGCGTCTCTGAAACGTCTTTGATACGTCTTTGAGGGGATGGGACAGCGGGGCCGCATCTCGCCTGTCGTCGTAACCCATTGCGCCCCATGCGTCTCCCTTCTTGTGCTCCGAAGATTGTGGATGGGACTTCACGAGGGCCGCTTTCAGGGCGGTTGCCCCACTTGGCCCGTTGCCCCGGCGTTCGACTCCGCGCAAGCCGCGAGGGGACCGGACGTTGCGGCGATTGATCCACAATCTTCGGAGCACAAGGGGGAGAATGGACGGGCCGCGCGCGTGCGCGGATCCTCGACCCGTCGCACAAGGAGCCGTGCCATGGACCTCCACGGAAAGCACCTCGCCCTCCTCGTCGCCCCCATGTTCCGCGACGAGGAAGTCTTCGAACCCCTCGACTACTTCAACGCGGCCGGCGCCGATGTCGCCGTCCTCGCCCTGACGCGTGGGCGCGTGCCCGGCAAGCTCGGCGGCGCGATCGAGCCCGACCGACTGCTTTCGGCCGTGACGCCCGACGTCTTCGACGCCCTCATCCTGCCCGGCGGCCAGGCGCCGGAAGTGCTGCGCCTCGAGCCCTCGGTGCTCGCGTTCGTGCGCGCGTTCGACGACCGTAAGGCGACGCTGGCCGCGATTTGCCACGGTCCCCAGATCCTCATCTCCGCGGATCGGCTGCGGGGGAGGCGGGTGACGTGCTACAAGGGGATCCGCGACGACGTGAAACTGGCGGGCGCGCTGTACGAGGACGCCCCGGTGGTCGTCGACGGGCACCTGATCACCTCGCGCGAACCGCGCGACCTGCCGCGCTTCCACGACGCGATCGCGGATGCGCTGCTCAAGACCGTGGCCGCGGAGTGACCGCTTGGATCTTGGACTGAAAGGACGAGTCGCCCTGGTCTGCGGGGCGAGCCAGGGGCTCGGCCATGCAGCCGCCGCCGCGCTCGCCGCCGAAGGCGCGCGCGTTGCCGTCGTCGCCCGTCGGAAAGAGAAGGTCGAGGAGGTCGCGCGCGCACTCGCGCAGGAGCACGGCGTCGAGACGCTCGCGCTCGCCGCCGACCTGGTCGAGGAGGGCGCCTGCGAGCGGGTGGTCGCGCAGACGCTCGAGCGGTTCGGGGCGCTCGACGTGCTGGTCGCGAACGCGGGGGGCCCGCCGACCGGGGCCATCGACGAGGTCGACGACGCGACCTGGCGCAGGGCGTTCGAGCTCACGTTCCTCACCACCGTGCGGCTCGCCCGCGCGGCCGCTCCGGGCATGGCGGCGCGCAAGTGGGGGAGGATCGTCGTGATCGGTTCGGGCTCGATGGTGGCGCCGATCCCAAACCTCGCGACCTCGAGCGGGCTTCGGCCCGGGCTCGTGGGCGTCGTCAAGCTGCTCGCCGAGCGCCATGCGAAGGACGGCGTGACCGTGAACATCGCGGCCCCCGGCTACGTGCGCACCGAGCGGCTCGCCGAGGTCGGCGCGCCCGCGTCGATCACCGAGACGATCCCGATGGGGCGGCTGGGCGAGCCCGCGGAACTGGGCGCCCTGGTCGCATTCCTCGCGTCCTCGCAGGCGGGCTACATCACGGGTCAGACGGTCCTGCTCGACGGCGGCCGGAATCGCGGCTTGTGAAGCGGCGACTGTGAAAAGGCTGGGCATCGCGCTCTCGGGCGGGGGCGCGCGCGGTGCGGCGCACACGGGCGTCCTGCGCGTGCTCGAGAAGCACGACATCCCGATCCACTGCATCGCCGGCACGTCGAGCGGCGCGATCGTCGGCTCGTTCCACGCGGCGGGGCTCGGGCCCGAGCGGCAGCTGCAGTTCGCGCAGCGCCTGCGCTGGCGATCGCTGCGGATGATCGGCATCCCGAAGATGGGCTTCTTCCACTCCGGGGAGCTCGAGCGCTTCCTCACCGAGCACCTGGGCGAGCTGCATTTCGACGAGCTCAAGATCCCGCTGCGCGTGGTCGCAACCGACTTCCGCACCGCGCGCCCGGTGGTGTTCAAGACGGGACGGGTCGCGCCCGCGGTGGCGGCGAGCGCGGCGATCCCGATCGTGTTCTCGCCCGTGCGCCTGGGGGAGATGGTGCTGGTCGACGGCGGCCTGACCAACAACCTGCCCTCGGACCTCGCGCGCGAGATGGGTGCGGACGTCGTGCTGGGCGTGAGCGTGCTGTCGGTGTTCGACGAGAAAAGGCGCTACGACACGTTCTTCGACATCGCGCTCGGGACGATGGACCTCATGTCCAAGACCTCGACCGAGACCGGCGCGCACGGCTGCGACATCTGCCTGTCGCCCCTGGTCGGGCCACGCTCGCCGTCGGACCTGGCCCGCGCGCCGTCGATGGTCGCCGAAGGCGAGGCGGCAATGCTGCGGGCGCTCCCGCGGCTGCGGGAGCTGCTGGCCGATTGACCGAAGCAGGAGAAGGCGATGGCCAACTTACCCAGCGCGGCGCAGGGAACGTTCGACCAGCTGCTCGCGGGCGTCGAGCCCGGCCTGGCCGCGATCGCCCGGCGCCTGCGCGCCATCATCCGGGCCGTCGACCGGGGCGCGGTCGAGACCGTGCGGCTCGGCGACCACGCCGCGACCTACGGCGTCGGGCCGAGGAAGATGACCGACGGCTACGCCTACATCATGCCCATGCGCGGGTACGTCAATCTCGGCTTCTACCAGGGCGCGGTGCTCGCCGACCCTCACAAGCTGCTCGAGGGGACCGGGAAGGGACTGCGTCACGTCAAGGTCCGCTCGCTGGCCGAGGCGAACCGTCCCGCGGTGCGCGCGCTGGTGGCAGCGGCGCTCGAGAAGCGGCGCGCCGGCTAATAGGAAAACGGCCCGTGGCGCCTCTGCCACTGGTCGAATCTCAGGTCGATCACCTTCGCCAGCAGGTCGAAGTTCGGCCACGTGTCGGCGACGCGGTAGAGGTCGGGAAGCTCGCCGCCGAGCACCCGCTCGTAGTCGGCGAGGTAGCCGTCGGGGCGGATGTTGCCCCGGCCGTCCTGCCAGTAGACGCGCGCGAACGCCGCGCCCTCCTCGTCCAGGTCCTCGGTACGCAGGCCGCCGTCGCACGCGGCGAACAGGAAATCGCGGCCGGTGATCGTCCGCCGCCGCACCGCCAGGACGCCGCCGGCCCCGTCGCCCTCGAGCGCGGGCGCGACCCGGCGCCGGAGGATCGCCCACGCGAGGAAGATGCCGATGTGGGTGCCGGCGGCCTCCGGCGTGAGGTCCCGCGGATAGCGGGGGTCCCCGGAATGCCAGTCGGCGCGGTCGAAGGTGTCGCTCATGGGGGGATCATCTTGCGACAAGCGGCCCCAGGACGCTAGGCTGGCAGGCTCATGGACCTCACCCCCGACCAGGTGCGCGCGATCGTCGAGCGCGTGACCGCCCAGCTGGCGACCCAGTCGCCCGACCTCGCGCAGGCGCCCGGCGCGGGCCGCGCCGTCGGCCGAGCCTACGGCAGCAAGGCGCCGTCCGAGGGCTACCGCGCGAAGGCGTCGGGCCCCGGGTCGGCGGGCGGCGGCGTCTTCGGCACCGGCGACTCGTTCCCGCCGCTGCCCGATCCCGAGCTGCGGGCGAACCTGGGGCCCGACCGGCCGCGCGGCATCTTCTCGACGCTCGACGCCGCGGTCGAGGCGGCGGGGGAGGCCCACGCGGCGCTGGTCAATGCCTCGCTGGCCCTGCGGGCGCGCTGCCTCGAGCACGTGCGGGCGAAGCTGCGCGCGAACGTGCGCCTTTTGGCCGAGCTGGCGGTGAGCGAGACCGGCATGGGCCGCGTCGACGACAAGATCAAGAAGAACCTGCTGGTCATCAACCAGACGCCGGGACTCGAGGACCTCGAGCCGTTCGTCTGGACGGGCGACCACGGGCTCACGCTCGTCGAGTGGGCACCGTACGGCATCATCGGCGCCGCGGGACCGTCGACCAACCCGAGCGAGACCGTGATCAACAACGGCATCTCGATGGTCGCGGGCGGCAACGCCGTGGTGTTCGCCGCGCATCCCTCGGCGAAGAAGGTCTGCCAGATGACGATCGCGCTGTTCAACGAGGCAATGGTCGAGGCCGGCGGCCCCGACAACGTCATCACCACCGTCGCCGAGCCGACGATCGAGTCGGCGCAGGCGATGATGGCGCACCCGAAGACACGCATCCTCGTGGTCACGGGCGGCCCGGGCGTCGTGCAGGCGGCGCTGGCGTCGAAGAAGAAGGTGATCGCGGGCGGGCCCGGCAATCCGCCGGTCGTGGTCGACGAGACCGCGGACCTGGCGAACGCCGCACGCTCGATCGTCGCGGGCGCCTCGCTGGACAACAACGTGATCTGCACCGACGAGAAGGAGGTGTTCGTCGTCGAAAGCGTCGCCGACCAGCTCCTGACCGCGATCGCGCGCAACGGCGCGTACGTGATCCAGCCCTTCCAGCTGCAGCAGCTCGAGCGCGCCGTCCTGGCGGAGAACCGCGGGCCGCGCAAGTACTCGCCCACGAACAAGAAGTTCGTCGGCAAGGACGCGTCGCTCATCTTGAAGGAGATCGGCGTGTCGGTCGGCTCGGACGTGCGCCTGATCGTGTGCGAGACGCCGCCCGATCACACGTTCGTCTGGACCGAGCTGCTCATGCCGGTCCTGCCGGTCGCGCGGGTCCGGAGCGCCGACGAGGGGATGGACTGGGCGGTGCTCGCCGAGCACGGCTTCCGCCACACGGCCAGCATCCACTCGAAGAACATCGAGCGGCTCTCGAAGATGGCACGCATGATGGACTGCTCGATCTTCGTCAAGAACGGGCCGCACTACAACGGGCTGGGAATGGGCGGCGAGGGGCCGACCAGCTTCACGATCGCCAGCCCGACCGGCGAGGGCATGACGACCGCACGCACGTTCACGCGCAAGCGGCGCTGCACGCTGGTCGAAGCCTTCCGCATCGTCTGACCCGCATCCCGCCGCCGGAGGTCGCCTTGTTCCGTCGCATCCTGTTCCTCGTTCTCGTGCTCGCCGCCTCGCCCGCCTTCGCCGCCGAGCCTGCGGTCAAGCTCGAACCCACCGAGGGGACCGAGCTCTCGAAGGCCGACGACGCGGCCGTGCGCAAGGCGCTCGAGGACTACCTCGACGCGCTGAAGAAGAAGGAATACGTCAAGGCGGGGGAGCTGATCGAGCGCGCGTCGCTGCTCTCGACCGTCGAGCCCCTGGTGAACTCGATCGCCTCCGACTCGACGCACACGGACGCGGCGCGCAAGCACATCTTCGGCGTGTCGACGGCCGACTCGATCGCCGCACGCGGGAACGGTCCCTTGTTCGAGTCGCTCATGCACTACCTGCTCGAGCTCAACCCGAACGCCGCGAAGGTGCTCGAGCGCTCGACGATCCAGGTGCTGGCGACGCGGCAGATGAAGGGCAAGGCGAGCGTGGCCTACCAGCTCACGGTGGCGCCGGACGAGCCCGGCGGGATGCCGTACGAGCAGGTCACGGCGCAGCAGCTGAAGAAGGTCGACGGCAAGTGGCGGATCCTGTTCCGCCTCGAGTAGCTCAGCCGAGCAATCCGAGCGCGGCCGCGCTGACAGTCGCCGTCGCGATCACGAACAGCCAGCCGAGCAGCGCCAGCGCGATCGGCGCCCAGCCGAGCCGCCTGACCGCGTCCGCGTGGACGCCCAGCCCGACCGCCGCCATCGCCGCCACGAGCAGGAGGCGCGACGCCTGCTCGAGCCACGGCACCCAGGCCGCGGGCACGACGCCGAACGAGCGCAGCGCGCCGACGGCGACGAAGCCGAGCACGAACCAGGGCAGGGGCAGGTGTTCGAGGGTGATCTTCTCGCCGCGGTGGCGCGCCTCGAGCGCGGCGAGCCCGAGCGCGAGCGGTGCGAGCAGCGCGACCCGCGTCAGCTTGACCAGCGTGCCGAGGTCGCCGGCCCCCTCGCCACGGGCGAACGCGGCGGCGAGCACCTGCGGCACCTCGTGGAGCGTCGCGCCGCACAGGATCGCGTACGCGTTGTCGGCCAGGCCGGCCACAGAGGCCAGCGCCGGATAGCTCACGACGCCGATCGTCCCCAGGATCGAGATCAGGCCGATCGAGACCGCGACGTCGTCCTCGTCCGCGCGCACGAGCGGCCCGGCCGCCGCGATCGCCGAGGCGCCGCACACCGACGTGCCCGTCCCGAGCAGGAGCGCGAGCGACCGGCGCACGCCGAGCCGGCCGCCCAGCCAGGCGACGAACGCCGCCCCGAGGAAGACCACCAGGACGTCGACCACCAGCACGCGCGGCCCGGCCTGGGCGAGCTTCGTGAAGTCGAGGCGCACTCCCATGAGGACGATCGCCACCCGCAGGAGCGGCCGCGCGAAGAAGCGCACCCCCGGCTCGGCCCGCTTCGGCAGCCCGAAGAGCGCGCGCCACGAGGCGGCCAGCAGGAGCGCAAGACCAAGCGGGCCCAGCACCTTGACCCCCGGCAGGGGGGCGAGGAACCAGGCGAGCAGGGTCAGGGGGAGGACGAGCAGGGCGCCGGGGAACACGGGCGCACGTTCACCCGCCGCGCCGGAGTTTGCAAGCGCAGACGGGGGCGATCGCGCTATCCTCTGGCCCCATGACCACCCATTCGAAGGACTTGTGCCCCTGCGGCAGCGGCAAGCGCTACAAGCATTGCCACCAGAAGAAGGATGAAGCCCGCCGTCGCACGCTGCTGCTGTCCGTCGTCGGCGCGGCCCTCCTGATCGTGATCGGCGCGGCGTTCGGGCCCGGCCTGATGGCGCGGTTCAACAAGCCCGGCGAGCGCACGCGGGCCGCGGCGCTGGCGGACAGCGCGGCGCGCGCCGAGCTCGCCGCGCGCTCGGGCGCGATCGGCACGTCGGCCGCTTCCGGCGTGGCCGCGACCGGCGTCGTGCAGCCGAACGGTGTCGCCGGGCCGCCGCTGCGCGATCCCGCGGCGCTGCAGCTCACGCCGCCCAACTCGGGCGCGCTGGCGCCGGGGGAACATCCGAAGGATTGGGAGTACGACCTCGCGAAGAACCGCCACTACGACCCGCGCGAGGGCCACAAGCACTGGCACTCGGGCCCGCCGCCCGTCGACCCGAACGCGCCGATGGCGACACCGAACATCATCGTCACGACGCCCGACGGCAAGCCGGTCAAGGTCACCACGACGACCACCGGGAAGTGACTCAAGTCGCTGGCGGCCAGAGGATTGAGTGTGCTCGGCAACGCCGGGCGCAAAGGTTGACAAGGGGCGGCCGCCCGCATAGGCTGCTCGAAGCCTTCTCGGGGCCGGATCGCCCCTTAGGCCCATCCCGCCACGGTTTCGCCCAAGAGGCGCTATGAAGGCACTCGAGACGAAGCGCACCGATCTTTTCGCCAAGGCGAAGGCCTTTCGCAAGGTGAGGGATCTTCAGGCGACCGGTCTCTACCCCTACTTCATCGCCATCTCCGGTTCCGAGGACACCGAAGTCGACATCGATGGCCGCCATCTCATCATGGTGGGCTCGAACAATTACCTCGGGCTGACCCACCACCCGAAGGTGCTGGAAGCGGCGGAAGCAGCCTCGCGCAAGTACGGCACGGGCTGCACCGGCAGCCGCTTCCTCAACGGCACGCTCGACCTGCACGAAAAACTCGAGGCCGACCTGGCCGAGTTCACCGGGCACGAGGCCGCGCTCGTCATGTCGACCGGCTACCAGACGAACCTGGGGATCATCCAGAGCCTGGTCGGCCGCGAGGACACGGTCCTGATCGACAAGCTCGACCACGCCTCGATCATCGACGGCTGCACGATGTCGGCCGGCGAGACCGTGCGCTTCCGCCACAACGACACCGCGGACCTCGACCAGGAGCTCGAGCACCTGTCCGGCAAGAAGGGCGGGACCCTGATCGCGGTCGACGGGGTGTTCTCGATGGAGGGGGACATCGCGCCCCTGCCGAAG
>Ga0207650_10003442_pt1 | contig 10879 bp, 12 predicted proteins | sample KBSS63metaG_FD_184325 | JGI IMG/M metagenome (GOLD analysis project Ga0207650, IMG submission 184325) | Switchgrass rhizosphere microbial communities from Kellogg Biological Station, Michigan, USA - KBS S6-3 metaG (SPAdes) (version 2) | ecosystem: Host-associated > Plants > Roots > Rhizosphere...
CGGCCGACACGCAAGCGACGCGGCTACAGGCATCGCGCGCCCTCGCGAGTGCCGACATCGCGACGCGCCGTGCCGCAGCGGGTCAACTGGGCGAGGTTGGCCGCATGGCCGACGTGGCCGCGCTGGTCAAGGCGTTGCGCGACCGTGACGACGAGACGCGCATCATTGCCGAGGCCGCAATCTGGGAGATCTGGGGCCGCTCCGGCGACGCGGAGATCGATACGCTTTACCAAAAAGGTCTGCAGCTCATGAATTTCGGCGCCGCTGGCGAGGCGATCCAGATTTTCACCATCATTATCGGGAAGAAGCCTGAATTCGCGGAAGGCTGGAACAAGCGCGCAACCCTGTACTATTCGATCGGCGAATATCAAAAATCGCTGCGCGACTGCGATGAAGTCATGAAGCGCAATCCGCTGCATTTCGGCGCGCTGGCCGGCTATGGCATGATTTATACGCAGTTGAACCAGCTCGAGCGCGCGGTGGAGTATTTCAAGCGCGCATTGAAAATCAATCCCAATATGCAGGGCGTGGCAAACAATATCGGGCTGCTCGAAAAACAGGGCAACGAAAAACGCAAAAAGTACATTTGAACGGCCCAATCCGATGTCCGACGTCACGAACTTTCATGAGGCGGTGAGGAAGGGCGATGTGCCGGCGATCAAGGTTTTACTTGATGCCAATCGCGGCGTTGCCAACTCGAGAAGTGAAACGGACCCGCGCGGCACGTATCCGCTGCATGTAGCCGCTGAGTTTGGCCAGAGCGAAGCCGCCGAAATTTTATTGGACTATGGCGCGGATGTGTCGCTGCTGGATTCCGAAAATAATTCGATCGCCCTGTGCTGGGCGGCGTTTTTCGGCCGGCCCGCTGTCGCAGCTATACTGTTGGCCGCGGGTTCAGAAGCAAGTCAGCGCAATAAGCACGGCCTGACTCCGCTCGGATGCGCCGTGGGCGGATCCGAGGGCAGGTGGCGAAAATTCTCGAACGCAACGCTCGACGATTGGCGCAAGACGGCCGAGCTGATCCGCTCGCACGGCGGCATCGAATAAGCCTGAAAGGTACCCATGAGCAGCCCGCCGAAAGTCCGCCGCGCCGACAAGCTGATGCCCGACGAGCAGACCGGCGAGCTGTTGTCGTCAGCGTACTGCGGGCGGCTGGGCACGGTCGGCCCCGACGGCAGTCCCTACGTCTGTCCGCTGCTGTATGTCTGGAAGGACGGCCAGATATGGCTGCACAACACCAGCGCCATGGGTCATCTGCAAACCAATGTGCGCCATGAGTCACGCGCGTGTTTCGAAATCGATGTGCCGGGCACGGTTTTTCCGTATGGCCGGTTCCAGTGCGATACCTCGATCGAATATCGCAGCGTTATCGTGTTCGGGCGCATCAGCATCGTCGAGGACCGTGCGCTCAAGGCCGCTTTTTTCGACGCGTTGATGGCCAAGTACTATGCGCACGATCCTGCGCGTCCTCCGGGGTTCTATCCTCGGCTCGACGCAGTGGTCGTCTATTTGCTGACCGTCGAGAGGATTACCGGCAAGCAAACCGCGCTGCCGGCTGTCGAGGCCCGTTGGCCAGCCGCCGACATGACGAAATCGCCGAACGCAGTGGCGCCACGAGGCCCGGGCAAATGACCGGCGAGCGCCATAATGCTGCTCGGCGTGGCCTGGTTGCGCACCGAACGCAGCGATTATCCGCCTGCCGTAAAATTCACAGTGTTCGCTTTCGCGCTTCTGGTTGTCGCCAATTTGTTGTCCGTCGTTACGGAAGCAGGATGGAACTGGGATTTGCCGGCCGATCCGGTGAAATACCTGATCTTCAAATAATGGAGGTGACCTTTTCATGGAAACTACGCTACCCGCCGCCGAACTATTCCGCGTTGTTGATTCTCTCGGTTCTGATGAGCGTGACGGCATGTGCCGCCAACGGTTCCCGGGAGTCGGCCATGGCAGATAAACCACTGCCGGGCGGTTCGACTGCAGCTTCGACGTCCGATGAGAAAGTAAAGTTGGCCGCGCAACGTGCCGTCGCAGCTCACGCGAAGGCAAGCGGACAGCCGCTGACGCTGGTGTCGATCGAAGACGCCAGCCGCCAGGTCGTGGCAGGCGTTAACTATCATCTCAGGCTGTCGGTGATGAAAGGCGATCGGCCGCAGTTTGCGAACGCAGTAGTGTGGGGCAAGCTCGACGGTTCATACGAACTGACCGCCTGGTCGTGGGAATAGCCGGTCCTGCTGCAGCTAAGCGGTCTTGATCGCGGCTTCGGCTTCGAACGCCCCATCGGCGTCGAGCGCTTTTAACGCATCGCGCTCGCGCTGGGTAGGCGCCGGCGTCGGCCCGGCGCCGGTCGCATCGAATTTAAAACCCGTGCGCTTGACGACGGCGTCGAGACTCGAATCCGGATGCCACGATTCGAGGGCCAGCCGTCCGTTGCGGCGCTGAAACACCGCGATCGGCGTGATCAGCGTCGCGAGATTGCCGGCTGCCGTCACGAAATCGAGTTTTTCGACCAGCGAGCGCGGGCTGTGCTCGGTGCGCCACGTCACGACGCGCTTGGCCGTCGGCAGCATCACCGCCGCGCCGCCGCCGCCGGGTAACCGCACCTTGGGATCGTGCCACGACCCGATCACCGAAACATTCGTGCGGCCTGCGGCATCGATTTGCGCGCAGCCGAGATAGGCGAGGTCCATACCGCCGCGCGCGCACAGATCGTAGAAATCCTGGTTCGCGAATATCGCCGCCGAGCCGGTCACGATCGCGGGATCGCTGCTCGAATGCGGAATCGTGGTCGGCTGCGGTTCGACGCCGCCGGCGACGTTGATATAGGTGAAGTGAAAATCGTACGCGCGCTTGGCAAGCAGGCACGCGAGCATCGGCAGCGTCGAATTGACGCCGCTGAACGCAATCTCGTTCGCACGGATCTGGCGCGCGAGGTTGACGACGATGTACGAGAACGGCGACCAGGGGTTGCTCATACTTTGGCAGACTGCCGGGCCTCCGGTGCTTGGGCGAGATGCTTTTCGAGCGCGCCGGGTTCGTCTTTCATATAGCGCTCGACGGCCGGATAATCGATTTCGTACAGCGGATGCATAGAGCCCGGCCATCCGCCATTGGGGACGATGGCAACGGCTTCAACCATGAATCCCGGCACCAGCGTGAGCTCCGGCTGCAAACGCAATACATCGGTCGGCACGAGACGCTCAGCGGTGATCAGCACGCGCTTGGCGGCGCGGGTGGTGGGATGGTCCCAGAACGGCGTGCCGTAGACGCGCGCGTTGCCGAGCTCGTCGACTTCGTTGACGTGGATGACCGCGACGTCGGGCCGGATCGCGGGAATCACATAGACTTCCTGGCCGCTATAAGGATCTTTAACAGTTTTCCAGCCGTTGATTTCCGCGAGATCGCTGCCGAAGACGCCGGCCACCGGCTGGAACGGGATTCCGTAGGAGGCTGCACGCAGCCCCGAGACCAGCGTCATTCAGGCATGTTCTTCGAGCCGCACCTCTTTGCGCTCGATGGCCTGCCGGAACCAGCGCGCGAGCCCGAAGTTGCCTTCCATCGCGACGATGCCGGCGCGCACTTTCGCGACTGCGCCCGCGCGGCACAGCATGTCGACGTCGTAGCCGGGCGAGGGCTTGATGATTTCGAGATTTTTCTTTTTCTGCCGCACGAGCTCGCGCATCAGCGCGAAGGGCCCGCGATGCAGGAAGCTGCCGCCGACTGCGATGGAAGTGCCGTCGCCGATGCGTGCGGCGAGGTCGGCGAGACTCACTAGCTTGGACGGTGCGGGAACGCTCATAACGGGTCCTCCATTTTGCTGCGCTCAATCATAGCATCGGCCCGCCGGGCTGCGCCTGATGCGATAATGCGGATTCAATGCAGGGACCAGCACACCACATATCGCAGCGGCGGAGCGCGCAGATTACGTTGGCAATCGCGGCAATGACGGCAACATTGCTGGCGCAGCAGGCAGTCGCAGTCACGTATCCGGAGAAGCCGATCCGCATGATCGTCGCCGTACCGCCCGCGGGTCCCGCAGACACGTTGTCGCGCCTGATCTCACCCAAGCTCACGGACGCGCTCGGCCAGACCATAGTCATCGACAACCGCGCGGGCGCCAACGGCAACATCGCCTACGAGATGACTGCGCGTGCCGTGCCCGACGGCTATACGATTACCGCGGTTGCGGCCGGCGTCGCGATCAATCCGAGCCTGTATCGCGACGTGAAGTTCGACCCGGTCAGGGATTTTGCCGCGATCACGCTCGGCATCACGGTGCCGAACGTGCTGGTCGTGCATCCGTCGGTTGCCGCGACTTCGGTGAAGGAACTGATCGCGCTGGCGAAGGCGCGCCAGGGTCAGCTCGTGTTTGCCTCCGCCGGCAATGGAACGTCCGGTCATCTTGCGCTCGAACAATTCAGGATTTTGTCCGGCATCAATGTGGTTCACGTGCCGTATAAAGGCGGCGGGCCGGCATTGACCGAATTGCTCGGGGGCCAGGTGCAGGCCTTGTTCAGCATCGCGCTGGTGGCGATGCCGCAGGTCAAGGCGGGCAGGATCAGGGCGCTCGGCATCACGAGCGCGAAAAGGTCCGCGATGGCGCCCGATCTGCCGACGATTGCCGAGTCCGGGTTTGGCGGATTCGAATGCGTGGGATGGTTCGGCTGGATCGCGCCGGCGCGCGTTTCGCCGGAAATCATTGCGCGGCTCAATCGCGAAATGGTGCGCATCCTGAATTTGCCGGAAATGCACGAACGCCTGCTCGGTCTCGGCGCGGACCCGGTCGCGAATTCGCCACAGGCGTTCGCGGCGTTCATCAGGAGCGAGCACGACAAGTGGGCGCGAGTGATCAAGCAGGCGGGCATCCGCGCTGAATAAAAGTTTAGTCGTCATACCGGCGCAGGTCGGTATCTAGGAGAAGTGCCAGATCACTGGATTCTGGCTTGCGCCAGAATGACGAAGAAGGATTGAGTGGTTTGGTTTTTAAGGAGAGCGCGGCATGGCAAAGGCAAACGTGAAAGGGAAGGCAAAAACGAAACCGGTAGCGAAGAGCGGCTCGCGGGCGAAAGCCAAGCCGCGCGCAAAGGGCATCCGCAAGGTCGGTTACGTCGACGTGCAAAACCACGGTCACGGTTTGCACGCAGTGAATTGGCACGATTGCGCCGGCGGCGGCCAGGTCGTGGTCCAGAACAAGGTTGCTTACGTCGGTAACATGCGCAATCCGCACGGCACGCAGATCATCGACGTCAAAGACCCGAAAAAGCCCAAGCTGCTCGCCGAATTGACGATGCCGCCGGGCACGCACTCGCACAAGGTCCGCGTGCACGGCGACCTCATGCTCGTCAATCGCGAAGCGCTCGCCGTGCATTCGCTGCAGGGCGAAGTGCCGCCGGAGGGTTACAACGGCGGCCTCGGGATTTACGACATCTCGAAACCTGCGCAACCGAAATTGATCACCGAGTGGAAGGCTACGCTGGGTCCCGGCGCGAGCTATGCGCGAGGCGTGCATCGGTTCGATTTCGATGGCCGCTACGCCTACATTTCGCCCACGGTAGACGGTTACATCGGCAACATCGTGATGATCCTCGATCTCAAGGATCCGGCCAAGCCGGAAGAAGTCGGCCGCTGGTGGATGCCGGGCCAGTGGGTTGCCGGCGGCGAGACGCCGACCTGGAAAAACGACGCGCATAAGTGTCATCACCCGCTGCGCTTCGGCAACCGGCTTTACACGAGCTACTGGCAGGGCGGGCTGGTTATACTAGACATCGACGACATGACGAAGCCCAAGTTCGTCTCCGGCCTCGACTGGAGCCCGCCTTTTCCGTGGCCGACACATACGGCACTGCGCATCCCGTTCAAGATCAAGCAGCGCGATTTCATGCTGGTTTCGGATGAGGACGTGTTCCGCCAGCCGGACTTTCCCCAGTATCCGGCCTCGTTCCTGTGGATGGTGGACGTCACCGACGAGAAGCACCCGCAACCCATCTCGACTTTCCAGATCGAGGACATGCCCGACACGCCGCAACCGCGCATGACCGGTTGCCATCAGCCGTGTGAAGTCGTCACCGGCACCGAAATTCCGGTGGCGTGGTTCGCCTATGGCCTGCGCGTAATCGACATATCGAACCCGCACGCGCTTAAGGAGGTGGCTTACTACATGCCCGACGTGCCCGAGGGCTCCGAGCGCGTGCAAAGCAACGACGTAACGGTAGATAATCGCGGCTTGATCTATCTGCTCGACCGCGTACGCGGTCTTTCCATTCTGGAACGCACATGACTACTCCCAAGCGCAAAATCAAAATGGCGGTGCAGGCGCCGAGTTTCCGGCCCACGGTCGCCGGCAATCATTACGCGGTGGCGACCGGGCATTACCTCGCGACGGCAGCCGCGATGCGCATACTCGACGGCGGCGGTAATGCTGTCGATGCCGGCGTTACCGCCGCGATGGCGCTGCCGATACTGCAGCCGGACATGGTTAGTTTTGCCGGTGTGGCACCGACGCTCATCTACTTGAAAAAAGAAAATCGGGTCATCAGCCTGGCGGGCCTTGGTTACTGGCCGGCGGCCACCGATATCAACCGCCTGATCAAAGAGGGCAACGGTGAGCACGTACCCGAAGGATTGCTGCGCACGGTAATGCCCGCGGCGCCGGCTACGCATATCGAAGCGCTGCGCCGCTACGGCACGATCTCGTTTGAGCAGGCGGCGACGGCAGCGATGGAAATCGCGCGCGACGGCTTCGCGGTTTATCCGCTGCTCGCGAGCAATATCGAATACGTAGCGGAACAGTTCGCGCGCTGGCCCGACAACGCGCGCGTCTATCTGCCCGGCGGCAAGCCGCCGCAGGTCGGCGATGTGTTGAAGCAGGAGGACCTCGGGCGCACGATCTTCCGCATGATAGAGGCGGAACGCGCAACGCGCGGCGATCGCGACAAGAAACTGCGCGCGGTGCACGATTATTTCTATCGCGGCGCGATTGCCGACACGATCGCCGAGTATCACAAGCGTCATGATGGATTTGTGACCAAGGCCGACCTCGCGGGATTCGAGGTGCCCGTCGAAGACAGCATCCGCGCCGACTATCGCGGCTACGAAGTGCACAGTTGCGATGTATGGTGCCAGGGCATCGTGCTGCTCGAAACACTGAAAATCCTCGAAGGCTATGACTTGAAAGCGCTCGGGCACAATTCGATCGCCTATCTGCACGTGATCGACCAGGCGCTCAATCTCGCATTCGCCGACCGCGAGGCGTACTCGGGCGATCCAAAATTCGTCAAGATGCCGCGCACGGGCATGCTCGCCGATGCTTACGCAATAAAGCAGCGCGCGCGGATCGACATGCAGCGCGCGTTCCCGACCTTGCCCGATCCGGGTTATCCGGACGGCGCGCCGGCGCCGTATCTGCTGCACGAGCGCGCGAAAAGCGAGAACCGTGGCGTCGACCGCGCATTGCAGCCGGGCACTATCTACGGCTGCGTGATCGATCGTGAAGGCAACGGCTATTCGGCGACGCTATCCGATCCGCAGTACGACACGCCGGTCATACCAGGTCTCGGCTTCGCCGTATCGGGGCGCGGCTGCCAGTCGCGCTTGACGCCTGGGCACCCGAGCGTGGTCGCACCCGGCAAGCGGCCGCGCCTGACGCCGAATCCTTCGCTCGCGTTCAAGGACGGCAAGCTTTTCTTGGCATTCGGCACGCCCGGCGGCGACGTGCAGTCGCAGGCGATGCTGCAGGTGTTTTTGAACATCGCTGAATTCGGCATGCCGGTGCAGCAGGCGATCGAGGTGTCGCGCATTTCGAGCTCGAGCTTTCCGAACTCCTTCGCGCCGCACGGCTATCTGCCGGGCCGGCTCAATGTCGAGAATACGCTGCCGAAGGAAACGGTCGAAGCGCTGCGCGCGCTGGGTCACGACATCGACGTGTGGCCGCAGTTTCCGGGGCAGAACGGCGGCGTGTGCGCGGTCATGCAGCATCCCGGGACCGGCCAGCGTCATGCCGGCGCGGATCCGCGGCGCGAAGCCTACGCAGCGGCATGGTGACCGCGCGCGCAGCCGTCGGCGCGCTGCTCATCCCGTTGTGCGCATCCATATACGCCGCTGATTACCCGCAGCGGCCGATCCGCCTGATAGTGCCGTTCGCGGCCGGCGGCGGGCTCGAAATCACCGCGCGCAGCATCGGCCAGAAGCTGACCGAGAAGCGCGGGCAGTCGATCGTGATCGACAACCGTCCGGGCGCCGCGACCATCGTCGGCAGCGAGATTGCTGCAAAGTCGAGTCCCGACGGCTACACGTTGCTGATGATCACCACCACGTTCGCGATCAATCCCAGCCTCTACGGCAAGCTGCCGTACGATCCGGTGCGTGAATTCGCGCCCGTAACGCAGATCAACAGCGTGCCGAATATCCTGGTCGTCAATCCGTCGATTCCGGCGCATACCGTGCGCGAATTGATTGCACTGGCAAAAGCGAAGCCGGGACAATTGAATTATGCGTCTGCCGGCAGCGGCACTTCGCCGCATCTCGCCGCCGAATTGTTCAAGACCATGGCGGGCATCGAAATGACGCACATTCCTTACAAAGGGATACCTCCGGCGGTGACCGACGTGATCGCGGGCCGCGTGACGATGCTGATGACGACGACGATATCCGCGGCGCCGCACGTGAAATCGGGGCGGCTGCGCGCGCTCGCGATCACCAGCCCCAAGCGGCTGGCGGCGATGCCCGACGTGCCGGCGATAGCCGAGACGGTGCCGGGCTATGAGGCGGACGCGTTCCAGGGCATGGTGGCGCCCGCGGGCGTGCCGAAGGAGATCGTGCGCCAGCTCGCGGACGACATCGCGGCGATCGTCAGGCTGCCGGAAATCCGCGAGCGCATCGTCGCGGACGGCGCCGAGCCGATCGGCAGCACACCCGAGGCGTTCGGAGCTTTCCTCAAAAAGGAAATGCTAAAATGGGGCAAAGTCGTGAAAGAGTCGGGCGCGCGACCGGATTAGCGCTTCGCACCCACCGCAGTATCTCAACGCGCAAGACATTACCGCGCGACCGCAACAACTTACCGGGAGTGGCAGAACGATGGCATCTGGCGTATTCGATGACGCATTGATCAAGCATCTGTGGTCGAGCGATGAGTTCAGGCAGATATTCAGCGACGCAAACCGCGTCCAGAAGTGGTACGACTTCGAAGCGGCGTTAGCACTTGAGCAGGCTGCTCTGGGCATCATCCCGCGCGCTGCTGCGGACGAAATCGTGGCGAAAGCCAAAATCGCCAACGTTGACATCGAAAAGATTGCTGCGGAAATTCGCCGCATCAAACATCCGCTGGTGCCCGCATTGAAAGCTGTGCAGGATTTGTGCAAGCCGGAAAACGGCGAGTTCATTCATTTCGGGCCGACCACGCAGGACGTGCTCGACACCGGCACGGTGCTGCAGATGAAGGACGCGCACGCCGCGTACTTGCGCGACATCAAGGCGATCGGGCGCGAGCTTTATCGACTTTCCGAGACGTATCGCGATACGCCGATGGTGGGGCGCACGCACGGCGTGCAGGCGCTGCCGATCACGTTTGGCCACAAGGCCGCGATCTGGCTCTCTGAAATGGGCCGGCATTACGAGCGCATGCGCCAGCTAGAGCCGCGCGTGTTTGTCGGCGGCATGGTCGGCGCGGTCGGCACCCAGGCATCTTACGGACCGCAGGCCAAGAAACTGGAACAGGGGCTGATGAAGCGCCTCGGCCTCGGCGTGGCCGACATCAACTGGCAGCCGGCGCGCGACCGCTTTGCGGAATACGTGTGCGTGCTCGGGCTTATCGGTGCGACGCTCGGCAAGATCGCCAACCAGATTTACGTGCTCGAGCACAACGAGATCGACGAGCTCCTGGAACCGTTCAGCGAAGGCAAGGTCGGCTCGTCGACCATGCCGCACAAGCGTAATCCGAGCACGTGCGAAGCGGTGATGGGCGTATCGCGCGCGATCAAATACAACGTCGCGCTGATGATGGAATCCATGATCATCGACCACGAGCGCGACGGCGCCGCGTGGCGCGCCGAATGGCGCGCGCTGCCGGAAGCGTGCCTGATGGCGGGCGGCATGCTGGCGACCATGAAATACGTGCTGGCCGGGCTCGTCGTCAACGTCGACAAGATGCGCAGCAATCTCGATCTGCTCGGCGGCTTCCTGCTGTCGGAGCGCGTGATGTTCGTGCTGTCGGGCAAAGTCGGCAAGCAGACGGCGCACGAGCTCGTTTACGAAATCTCGATGCACGGCCTCGAGCACGGGATCAGCTTCGACAAGGCGCTCCTCGCGGACAAGCGCGTGCGCGACGCGATCAGCGAGCAGGAGTTGCGCGCCGCGCTCGATCCGACGACTTACGTCGGGCGCGCGCCGGAGATCGTTGACGAAGTGCTCGCGCAGGTGAAGGCGAGCGGCTGGCTGGATTGAAAGAATAGCGATGAACATCACGATACTGGACGATTACCACGACACCATCCGCACGCTGCCGTGCTTTGCCAAGCTCGCCGGCCACAAGGTCACGATCTGGAACGATCACACCAAGGATGTCGACAAGCTGGCGGAGCGCCTCAAGGACACCGAGGCGCTTTGTCTCATTCGCGAGCGCACGCCGATCCGCACGCCGCTGATCGAGCGATTGACCAAGCTGAGGATCGTCAGCCAGCGCAGCGTTTATCCGCATATCGATCTCGATGCGCTGACGCGCAAAGGCATCATCCTGTCGTCGAGCCAGCATCCGGGCCGGCCGTCTTATGGAACGGCAGAGCTGACGTGGGGGCTCGTGCTCGCGTCGCTGCGCCAGATTCCGAAGCAGATGGCGGCGTTGAAAGCGGGCAAGTGGCAGGTCGACGTGGGCTACGGCATGCGCGGCAAG
>Ga0207650_10003446_pt1 | contig 10872 bp, 6 predicted proteins | sample KBSS63metaG_FD_184325 | JGI IMG/M metagenome (GOLD analysis project Ga0207650, IMG submission 184325) | Switchgrass rhizosphere microbial communities from Kellogg Biological Station, Michigan, USA - KBS S6-3 metaG (SPAdes) (version 2) | ecosystem: Host-associated > Plants > Roots > Rhizosphere >...
CGACCCTTGGCCAAGGCCCTCAGGAGAATTCCTGACTCACGTTAGAGACACAAAAATATACAAATCGCAGCACCGCTTGTCTCGGCTTCACTAGCGATGGGTTCTTATGGCTAACGACCTTGGCGGGCCAAGCCCCGCTGCTCATTTGCTCCGATCCGTAGCGCAGGACTTCGAAGCGCTGTCAGCAGTTATCGAGCGGGCCATCATCGCGAAGGATGGCGCACTTCCCCAAGGCGTCGAGCGACTTCACCGCGCCAAGCACGCAGCCGACAAGGCCGCGGTGCTAGCGAAGAGACCCGCGAATTTCCTGTAGAAGCTGCTGAAGCTCTCGCGCCAGTCTGACGGCGTCCTGATCGGCCGCCTTCGCTATCTTATCCAGTTTATTTTCAAGAGAGCCTATCAGCGTGGCAGCGGAGCTATGGAATTCGTCGATTGAATAGCCATCGGGCATGGCTCAATTCCTTCAGGCGAGTGTCGCGCACACACCGCCGATGGCATTGTAACACAGATTAGACAGAGACGGTTAACTGTGTTTGATAGAGCCGGTACTGTCGAGCGGCAGCGCTAGCTTGCCGCTGGCTCGCTAATGGCTGGAATGAGGGAAAGCAGACAAAGCTGATCGTGGTGGTCTGCGCGACTCAATGGATTTAGAGTCGCTATCCGCAGGAGCGTTGTCATGATTGACTATCATCGTGGGGTTATTGGCGATCGAAAGAACGATCTTTGGCACTGGCATCCAGATTGCCGATCCTATCCGCACGGGGCCTTCGCGATCCGGAGAGACCAGCCTCCCCAGAGCGAGTTATGCTCTAGGTGCGCCAGCCTTTCAGGTCACTAGACCGGCGCGCTCCTAAGTGAGCGCAATGGGTCGAAGCACACACAAGAGGGCGAAGCGGGTTCGGCCGCGTCATTAATTATGCTTGCGTCTGAGTACTGCTGTTGCCGCCATTAATCCGATGGCGAACTCAATGAAGAGGACGAGCTGCTCCATGGCGCGACACCCACTGGACAAGGCGCTGCAATACTGAACCTCGCGTGGTCGGTCTGAAATCGTTGAGAACCCTTACTAAAAATCCACTCAGCCTTTCCCCCGAACGGTCCGCCTCGACCTGCCACAGATGCATGAGAAGTGGGCGAAGGACCTAGCGGCGATGGAAGCGCTTACGGAATCGTGGCTCCGCTCCTGCTTCCCCTTCAGGTCGAGCGAGCGTCGCTCAGGGAGAGAGCTGCTCGACCGCGTCCGGTCGAACGCCGTTCGAACCCATTGAATGACGGAGGGAGCTTGAGGACCGGGGCTTCGAGCGCGTGATACGCTGCTTCGGCCCGTTTCAGAAAATCAGGATAGGTCCACATTGCTCCGTCGAACGCGACGGTGTCCCCGAGCTTGACCAGCCTGATGTAACCTGACCGTCACAGGCCGCAACCCTACCGAAGGTTAGGCGTCCCCGTCTCGGACAAGAGCAGGCTCTCGGAGAACGGTCCGCACCGCATCGGGAGGAAGGGTGCGGACCGTCCCAACTCACAGAGCGGGGGCTTTGGTTTCCACTCCGCGCGCCTGCGGATCCCGGCCTCGGCAAGGGGAGTCGATACCGGTAGTCCGCGACAGTGCTCTTCAACTCCGCAGCGGCTTCGGTAAATCACGGAAAGCACGTAGAAACCGAGTCAGTGCGGACCCTAAGGTCGGACCGGATGGAAGCTCGCTAATGGCAGGAATGGGTGGGAAGCGCCGCTGAGCGTCGTTAACCGGACACAGAGTTCATTCCTCTAGCGTCAGCATCCGGGGAGATTTTCATGAAATTCGTTTTGTTGAAGTCGCGCGGCGGCGATTACATGGTGATTGCGCAGAACGTCGCTTGGCTTCGTTCCCACGAGAATAACCAGACAAAGGTTGGTATCATCGGAAGCGACGCAATCCTCGTAGCGGGAAGCATCGAAGACACAGCTGCGACAATATTGGCAGGCTAAGGTCGAGCCGTCGCGGAGGTGCAAGACGCGCCATCTAATGTCTGCTTTGGGTGGAAAGCAGACTCCCGCGGGGCGGCGTCCAGCAGTAGCAGGCTGCGAACTCTTTCCCGTTTATCCTACCGGTGTCGTCCGACTTTGGGGATCACTACTGGCCAGCCGTTGAGCCATTCAATTTGGTCGACGAGCATCACGCGGCGCGTGTTGATATCGTCCGTCGGTTTGGTCCGCGGACGGCCAACGTCGACGGCGTGATACAATATCCATTCGTTGCCGCGCTCGTCCGTCGCAATCGAGTTGTGCCCGGGCGCGATCCACTGCCCATGCTTTTCAAGGATGATGCCATGTGGTCTGCCGGTGGCTTGCTCGAGCGTCTCGAACGGACCCATCGCACTGCGCGATCGGGCAATCATCACCGCGTAATTCGCCTTCGCACCACAGCAATTGTCGCCTGAGTAAAAGAGGTAGTACCAGCCGTTGCGCTTCTCGACCCACGCTCCTTCGACCAACACCGGGAACTGGTTCTTGACCGGGTTGGGGAACACCAGTTCCTTCGGCTCGCTTCCGGGCGCGAAGGCCATGCGGTCGACTGAAAGCTCTTGCACCTTGATCGGCTTGAAGCCCGAGCCCCAATAAAGGAGGCGCTTGCCGGTAACCGGATCGTCGAAGGCCATAGGGTCAATGTTCACGAAGCTTTCGCCGCAGAGCAGCGGCTTGCCCGTGTCGGTGAACGGGCCTTGCGGCTGGCGAGCGGTCGCGATCGCGAGGCACAAGCCGTGGCGCTCATCCGCCGTATTGGGCTTGGCCGAATAGTACATGATGTAACGCGAGCCATCCCGGATCACGTCTGGCGCCCAAAAGTCCTGCGTCTTGCTCGCCCAGCCAGGCTTCACCGGAAGCGCCTCGCCGAGATGATTCCAGTGCATGAGGTCCCGCGAACGAGCGACTTGCAGGTTGAACCATTTGCCGTCGCGCTTTGTCTGCGTCGCATAGGCGTAATAGAATCCGTCCGGGGCCTTGATCACCGCAGGATCCGGAAAGTCCGCATTGAGAACCGGGTTCGAATATCCCGTCGCGAGTTGCTGCGGGCCGGCGCATGAATCAAGCGCGAGGAGAGCGGCAACCGCCGCGCCGAGGATGCGATGCATGTGTCAATGATAGCGGTGCTCATTGGCCATTTGGAAGGCAAAAGCGGCGTGCTAGGGAGTTCGCGACCCTGTTCTTCGCATCGAGAGGATTTTCGCGATGCCTGTGCTTCGTACCTTCATCCGCACCGCTGCGTTGCTCGCGGCGAGTTGGTCGTTTTCCGCAACCGCCGAACCAAGCTTCGTGCCCGTTTACAAGGACAACTTCCCCGACCCGCACATCGTTCTGAGCAATGGTGAGTTCGTTGCCTATTCGACCAACGACGGCCCGAACCTGCCGATGCTGACTTCGAGCGACCTCGTGCATTGGTCGCAAGTGACGAGCGCGGATGGCCGCCGCGCTGACGGAATGCCGCAACTCGCGCCGTGGGCGAAAGAAGGCCGCACCTGGGCCCCGGAGGTTATGCAGGTCGGAGGCAAATGGCTTCTTTATTACACGGCAGCATCTTCGAAGCTCGGGAGGCAGTGTGTCGGTGTCGCACTTGCGGGAAATCCAAAGGGGCCTTTCGTCGACTCCCACGCGGAGCCGCTCTTATGTCAGATAGACCAAGGCGGCACGATCGACGCTAGCCCCTTTCGGGACGCGGACGGCAAGCTGTATCTTTACTACAAAAGCGACGGGAACGCGGTCGGTAAGCACACGATCATCTGGGGACAGCGACTGTCGGACGATGGGCAGAGCCTTTCAGGCGACCCCATCCCGTTGATTCAGGACGACGCCGCCTGGGAATGGAAGCTGGTCGAGGCACCCTCGATGGTGAAATCGCCTGGCGGCTACCAGTTGTTCTTTTCTGCGGCCTTCTTCGGCTGGGACTATGCGAAGGAGCGCTTGTCGAATTACGCTACTGGCTATGCGAATTGCTCTGGCCCGCTCGGCCCATGCCAGGACGCTCCCGAGAATCCATTGCTGCACAGCTTCAACGATCGGCAAGCCGGGTGCCTCAGTGGACCGGGTCATCCAGCGATCTTCTCGGTCAGGCAGCGTTATTTCATCGCTTTTCACGCCTGGGCCGCGACCAGCGGCTGTCGACCGTCCGAGGACAAACGCTTCCTCTACATCGCGCCGCTGTTCTGGAAGGATGGCAAGCCGCAGATCGGCGAAAGCCTGCGCGAGACCAACCCGCCCGGGCGGCGCTAAGGCCGCCGCGTGATCCGCGAGAGATAATCAGGGTAGGCGGGGGCCCGCTCGGCAAAATCCGCGAGCTCGTCTGCAATCCGATTCATCGCCTCGGTCGCCCGATCGAGCGGAACGCCGGACGCCATCGGATCGATATTTTGCGGGACGTTTCCCATGCCGATGAGCGCGGATGCCCAATCGTCGCGGGTTAGGATCGCATCTTCCTGGTAGGGGAGCCGTCCGCGATTCTCATACTGGTCGAGGCGCTGCTTCAGGCTTTCCGGGAAGTTCGCCCGGTCACCATGCATCAGCGCGATGAGGTCGCGCACCTGATCGGTGATGAGCAGCCAGCGACGGTTGAGTTCCGCCAGCTCCAGAGGATTGAAATCGGGGCCGGGCAACAATTCGAGCGCGAGAAATATTGCGCGATGAACCAGCGCAAGATTGAAATCGTACAGCGGGCTTATGGCTGTCGCGGCGTCGCCGAACGCCACGACATTTCCTGTCCAGGGTCGAGTCCGGCGGCCGGGGCGCAGCGCGATGCCTTCAGAATGTTTGCCCGCAACGCATCGCATTGTTCGCCGGCCTAGCGGCCATTCCGCAACCCAACCGGAATCCGACGCCCTCACTCGCGCGGAAGGAGAGAGAGTCCCAGGTGGAGCGAATTCCAACTCCAGGTGGTCGGCGACATGCGACGGCCAATCCTCGAAGCTCTCATCGACCTCCCGGACCAGCAGGCCCGCCGGTCCGCTACAATCGATGAACAGGTCCGCCGCGACACGCTGACCGCTGCTCAAGATCAGCGCAGCGAGCCTGCTGTCATCGCGTTTCTCGATGTTCGCGAGGCTGGCTTCAATGAATCCAATGCCTCTCGACTGTGCCTGTTCACGCAAGTGCTCCCGATACAGTTCGGGGTCGAGCCTCAGCCCGTACTGAAACCTGCCTAGCAGCGAGTTCGTGTCCCGCGACGGATGGGCGAACTTGCCCGCGCGGGTGAGCACGTCGACAGCCGAATAGCTTTCGAAAGGGCGCGCATCTCCCGCCTGCTGCGCCTGCAACCAGACTTGATCGAAATGGACCGCGCCGACCGGCTTTCCGTGCGGCCCGAAGCCGTGAACCCAGTTCCTCCCGGCAGGCCAGTCGTCAAATACGGTCCCGACATGATGGACCGCGATTCCGCGTCGGAGCAGGTCGACCTCTTCGAGCCCTATCAGCGCGTGAAAAGAGGCTATACTCGGCCAGGAGCTGGGCAGCCGGTCGGCGAGGGCCGCCGGATCGATCGGGATGTTGACGACCGTAACCGCGGCATTGGGCAAGGATCGACGGAAAGCCAGCGCGGCGGAGAGTCCGACGATGCCTCCGCCGACGATGACGACCGAGCGGATCGCGCGGTCCGTCATGCCGGGACGGGGATCGAGGCCTTGCGACTTGCGAGGAAGTCGCCGTGTTCCGGCATTCGGGAAACGGTCGCATCGATCTTTGCGCGCAACCGATCGACCGCGGCTTCGAGCTTCCCTTGGTCGAACAGGTCCGCCCTCTGATCCCAACCGTGCGGAACTACGCCCTGCCCGATATAGACGGCGATCCAGCTCGCTTCGAAGAACAGGCCCTGGCTGTAGGTCATAACGCGACCGGAAGCCTTCCACAGCTCCATCTTGTCTCGTAGCGTGTCGGGCACCTGCATCGTTCGGGTGTGATTCCAGAAGTCCGAGTCATCGCGCGTGGTTGCATGGTAATGCAGGATCAGGAAGTCGCGGATGCGGTCATATTCAATGTCCGTTACACGATTGAATTCGTCGCGGTCTTCGTCGCGAATCCGCCCGATCGGAAAGAGCTCGATGAGCTGTGCGACGGCGCCTTGCACGAGGTAGATGCTGGTTGACTCGAGCGGCTCCAGGAAACCGGAGGCGAGCCCTACCGCCACGACGTTCTTCGACCAGCTGCGTTTGCGTCTGCCAGCGCGGAACTTGAGCACCCGCGGGTCCCGAAGCGGTTTAGCCTCCACAGCGAAGACGAGCGCATCCGCAGCAGCCTGGTCTGAGATGTGGGAGCTCGAATAGACATAGCCGTTGCCGACGCGGTGCTGCAGCGGGATTCGCCAGCGCCAGCCCGCGCTCATTGCGTGCGCTCGCGTATATGGCTCGAGCGGACCCGGCGGGGAAGCGCAGGGCATCGCCACCGCGCGATCGCAGGGGAGCCATTGCGACCAATCCTCCCATTCCTCTTGCAGCGTCTGCCCGATGAGAAGCGCGCGGAAACCGGAGCAGTCGACGAACAAGTCTCCTTCGACGCGTTCGCCGCTTTCGAGATTGAGTGCCGCGACGTCGCCAGTCTCGGCATTGAGCTCGACGTCGACGACCTTGCCCTCTGTTCGGACCGTACCGAGTGCCGTGGCGTAGTTGCGCATGTACGGCCCGAACAAAGTCGCGTCGAACTGGTAGGCGTAATTGTAGACGTTGACGTCGGGTGGCGGAGCGAAGCGGTTCCTCTCCGCCATCACGTTCGCGATCGACGTCGAGAACAGGTCGCCGCCTTTTCCCTCAGCGTGCAAGCGAAGCCAGTAATGGTGGAAGGGCACGCCGTTGAGCTGCGATCCGAAGGTCCCGAATGGATGCAGGTAATGGGAGCCGATGCTTCCGAAATCGTGGAAGTCGATCCCGAGTTTGAAGGTCGCGTGCGTAGCCTTCATGAAATCGGCTTCGTCAAGGCCAAGTCCTTCGACGAAGTAGCGGATGTGGGGAAGGGTGGCTTCCCCGACTCCGACGATCCCGATCTCCTCGGACTCGATCAATCGGACTGTGCAGGCATGACCCAGCTGCTTAATCAGCGCAGCCGCGGTCATCCACCCCGCGGTACCACCGCCGAGGATGACCACTCGCGTCTTGGGCTGCCCGTCCGTCGGCGTGCGTCAGTCCCCGTCTAGCCGCGCTCAGGAGTCGGCGGAGGCGGAGGCGGTGCTGGCTCCGGAGCAGCTTCGACGGGCGGCGGCGGAGGCGGCGGAAGCGGAGCCGGTGCAGGCGCAGCGGCCGGATGCTCACTGCCGCCAAAGCGGAAGCGGACGCCGCCCGACAGGATCGTTTCCTCGTACCTCAGGAAGCGGATGTATTCCGAGCGGGCAGCGCCGTTTCGCGCCGAGCTGAAGTCCTGCCGGTAAGGGTTCTTCAGGATGTTGGTCCAGTCGAAGAACAATGTGAAGTTGTCGTGGACGGTATAGCTGGCCGAGAAATCCAGCCGGCCGGCGGGCTTACCGTGCTCGATGTAGATATCGTTGTTGAAGTCGGCAGGGTTGTTGGCTGGCCCGCGAGTCTGAATTGTCTCCAGTGTTTCGCTGCGCTTGTTATACGACAGCCGCGCCGAGATCGGTCCCCGCTCGTACATGCCGACTAGATTCCAGGTCCAGTCCGACACGCCATAGATGCGGCGCTTGCCGATGAGATCGTTAGGGTCGGTGACTTCGGTGTCGAGATAGGTCACGTTCGCTTGTGCACCGAAGCCATGCAGGAAGCCCGGCATCCAGTCCCAATCGAAGAAGGTCGAGAACTGGACCTCGGCCCCGTTGATGTGGCCCTTGTTCGTGTTGAACGGCCGATTGATGACCAAGGCTCCGAGCTCAGGGTCGTTCACCGTTTCGTCGGCGTTCTGGATGAAGCCGTCGAGGCCACGATGGAAAACTGCGGCCGCGAACAGGCCCGTGCGCGAGAAATAATATTCAAGGCTCGCGTCGTAATTGTTCGACGTGAAAGGCTGCAGGTTCGGGTTGCCGCCCGATCCACGACGGCAAGCGACAGGTTGGCACGTAATATCCGTCGGGCCAACCGTGAAGGATGGATTGAGCTGGGCAAACGTCGGGCGTGTCCGGGTCTGTGTCGCGGAAAGCCTCAGCTGGATCTGTGGAGTGAAATGGATCCGGGCGCTGATGTTCGGCAGCCAATCGGTATAGCTATTGCTTTGATCGACCGGCACGAAATCGAACACCCCGGGCGTCGTTTCAACCCGTGATGTTCCCAGTATGTCGGTCTTCGTATGAACGGCACGAAGGCCGATCACGCCATCGACCATCTCGCCGATCTGATAGTTGGCCTGAATGTACGCCGCAGTCGACTTCTCGTTGGCGTCATAGGTCTGCAAAGGATCCGGCGCGACCGGATCTGTGGTGAACGGTAGGCCGAAACTGCGATTGTCGTAGATCGGACCAAGGCCGATGACGAACTGGCGCATCTCTTCGCGATTGTCTCGGATGCTATCGTAAGTGGGGGACAGCCAGGTCGTGAATGCGTCCTGCGTGTCGGTACCGCGAAAACCGCTGTGGAAAAGCTCGTAGTCCAGCGGCACCGAAGAAATGCTCACCGGCGCCCCTGGGAAGGAGCAGTCTCCACCCGGCTGTGGGCAAGGCGGTCCGTGTCCCGTATCCAGACCCGCGAACCGATTCCCGAACTCGCGATGTGCATCGTGGTCGACATAGCGAACGCCCGCCTGGATCTTCGGCAGGAACGACCATGACGTCTCATATTCGCCGTCGAGACGGAACTGCCAATCGTCACCCTTCGAGACCTGCGCCTCTTCGTAGAAGCCGTTCAGGAAGAAGTTTGCAGGATCGCCAGGGTCGAACCCGACGATCTCGAATTCGGGCGTCTCATTGTCCCAATTGACCGTGTACCCCCGGCTTGCGCGGAAATCGACGCTTTCGGTGGAGCCGGTGAACTTCGACTTGCTGCGGGCGATGTCCGCGGTCAGCTTGAGCGGGCCGGATTCCCAGCTCCCGCCAGCAGCGAACTGGTAGGTATCGGTCTTGTTGTGGGTTCCGCCCTGGAAACCGTCCGCGCGGAACGGGTCTGTGACAGTGCCGCTGGCGAGGAGATCGCTGCTCCCATCGCGGAACTCAAGGTTCGTGTAGGATGCGCCGCCCCATAGAGGCTGCGTCCAGAGGCGGTCGGCAATCTTGTTGCGGAAGCCCTGCCAGAGCCCTTCGACATAGAATTGCAGGTCCGGGTTCACGCGATACTGGATCGCTCCGTTTATCGACGGACGAGAACGATAGCCGTCGCGATAAAAGATACGCTGCACATCCGGGAAACGGCTGCCGTTCGGGCCGGGTGCAATGAAGTCCGTGTTGCTGATCTCGCTGTCGAGATAATCCAGCTCGTTGCGGGAGATGTTGAGCAACGCTCCGATCTCTCCGCCGTCGCCGACGTTCCAGCGATCGGTTAGAAGCAGGTTGAAGTTGGGGTTCCATTGGCCCGACTGCTTCGCGTGTGTCATCCAAACCGAGCCAGCGAATTCGAGTCCTTTGAAGTCGAACGGTCGCCGCGAGCGAACATTTACCAAGCCGGCGAGACCTGCCTCGACCAGATCTGCGGTCGTAGTTTTGAAAACTTCGAGCGCCGCGATGTTCGCCGACGGGAAATCCTGAAGGGCGACAAGGCGCGTCTCCGCCGTGAAAATCTCGCGGCCGTTGTAGGTCGTGGCGAAATCCGGAAGGCCGCGAACGAGCACGGTGTCCGCTTCGCCGCCACGCCGGGTTACCTGCAGGCCGGGGATGCGGGCCGCGGTCTCAGCCGTGTTGATATCGGGGAGCTTGCCGATGTCTTCGGCGACGATCGCGTCGATCTGCTGCTGGCTGTTGCGCTTGATATTCTGCGCCGATTGCAAGGAACGGCGAAGGCCGGTCACGACGATCGCCTGATCCTCGTCAGTCGCCTGCTCCTGCCCGTTTGCAGTTTGAACCGCATCGTCCGTCTGGGGCGCGCCCTGATCGGGATCGGCGGGATTGGTCTGGGCCTGAACCGCCGGGTCTGGCGGACTTGCCGGGGGCGCCGTGTCCTGAGCGAAAACCGGTGTTGCGCAAAGTGCGAAGGCCATGGCCGAGGTCGACCACAAAATGGTGCTGGTGCGCCGCATGTCTCTCCCCTGTTCCCGACGCAGTCCCCAGCGGCGGGTACACTCCGAGGTATGTCCTGCGTTGCAAAGGGTTACAAGCCCGGGATTTCAAACTTATGTTAAATCCGCGTCCTAAGTGTCCGTAGAGCTACAGCTTAGTTGAGCTCGCCCAGCAAAGTGTTGGTGCGCTTTTCCGCCTGCTTGAGCGCCACGTCGATCGGCCGTTGTCCGATGAAGCCGGCGGCCATTTCCTCGCCGACGATACCCTCGATCGCATTCTGCCGCCGAACGTATCCAGGCAGAGGGCGCCCCATTTCCGCAAGCGGCGCGATGTCGGCGCGGTGTGGAAGGGCCGCGAACCGCGGGTCGGCGAGTAGGCGCCTGAATGCGGGGAGGTGGCCTGTCCGAGCCCAGTCGAAATTATGATCGGCCATAAAGCGGAAGAAGCGGGCAATGGCGTCCTGCTGTTTTGCCGTGCGCTTTCGAGCGGGCACGACCCAAGCATGTCCGCTGACATATTCGACACGTGTTCCCCAGAGGCGCGGGTAAGGGAAGACTGCGTAATGCTGATACAGCGGCCGACCCGGCGTGGCAGCTTCCTTCTCGAATGAGCCGATCATCCACGTGCCCGTCGGATAGATGCCTCCTTCCCCGCTGACAAAGGCAGCGATTGCCGCGGGCGTATCCATGTTGAGCGTTCCGAGTTGCTCCTCGTTGATGCGGCGGAAGAAGGCGGCAACCTGCCGCCCGACCGGAGTGTCGAGCCGTATC
>Ga0207650_10003450_pt1 | contig 10864 bp, 10 predicted proteins | sample KBSS63metaG_FD_184325 | JGI IMG/M metagenome (GOLD analysis project Ga0207650, IMG submission 184325) | Switchgrass rhizosphere microbial communities from Kellogg Biological Station, Michigan, USA - KBS S6-3 metaG (SPAdes) (version 2) | ecosystem: Host-associated > Plants > Roots > Rhizosphere...
GAACGTCGGAAACAAAGGGACACTAGCAAGTCATGATCCTAGTGTGGCTTTGCATTTGACGTTCCTATGAAGGACTCGCGGCCAATACTGATAGGAACGTCAAATGCGCCACACTAAATTAGTGACGCGCGCCCACGAGGTCCAGGGCTCGGGTGATCCACCCGCCGCCCAGGCCCAGCGCGTCAAGCATCATGCTGATGCCGGGCCGCGACCGACTATCGCCGCGCCAACCTGATCTTGCGCTTGTGGCGCCCGCCGGCCGCCGCCACCCGGGTGCGGGCCTCGCGCATCGCCACCGAGACCTTCTTCCATTCGCCTGCTTGCTGGATGTGCGCCGGATCGTTTCCGGGCATCGGGCGCTGCAAGCCGTACTTCGAGCCGTGAACGTCGAGCCACTGCCAGACCACCTCCGGGTTGCCCTCGGCGGTGGTGATATCGATCGCACGGCCATGGCCGTAACCGCCGGTTCGGCGGCTGCCGCCGTGCAGCGAGTTGCCGGTGCGCGCCTTGAAGCCGGAGGCCAGGCGCTGACGGTAGTCGTCGCGGAAGGCGCTCAGCATGGACCATTGGATGCCGTCGGCGTCCATCGCGCGGCCGGCGCGATAGAGCTGTTCGCGGAACCCCGGGTCCATTCCGCCGATCACGTAGTCCTGCAGCGCGAGACCCATGCGGCTGGCTGCCGCCGGATCCTTCCAGGTGAAGTCGCCGGTGGAATCGCGCTTGACCGGTTGTCGCTGATAGACCTCCCACAGGTAGTCGTCGACCTCATCCATCGCGCTGCCGCCCGGCTTGCGGTCGCGCCGCAGAATGCTGGCGCTGCCATCCGGCTCGACGGTGTCCTTCGGCGTGAAGACGGCAAAGCCGTGCACCTTGACCAACCCGCGCGTGGATTCCGGCGTGGCCGAGGCCAGCGCCACGCGTGGATTGGGATTGAGGAAGCGAATGGTTTGAATCGCGCGCTGATAATACGAGACGGGCTGCTCGGGATCATCCGCAGCGGCCTGCGTGTCTGGCAGCCGGGCGGACGGCGTCCATGGCCGACGGAAGACGACGGTCTCATTGCCAGCGGCGCTGGCCAGCTCGTACCCGGCGGCAGCCGGTTTCTCGTAGCCGGAGACGGCCGGTTTGACGTCGCGATTGTTCATGATCGCCAAAGCCACCGTCCCCACGGCCAACGCCCCGGCGACGAGCTTGAGCGCAGTCACGCCATGGTTGAGCACCGCGCTCAGCACGATCGCCGGCCGGCGCAGCGCTGCCGAGGTGAGCGGAATGGCGGGGCGGCGCAGGGGCGGTGCGATAGCGGCCCGGCGCAGCGCCGGCGGCAACTGCCGGGGCGGCGGCCCTACTCTCTGCGGCGTCCGTCGCGGTGCCGGAAGCACGCGCGGATGTCGCATCACAGCAATCGACTGTGAGACCAAAGGAGACTCCCCCCTGCCGATCGATTCTGGGAGGAGGCGTCCCGCTGGAATTGGCGCACGTGCAACCCTCCCCAGGGCGACAACGTGTCAACGCGCGCACTTTCCAAGCCAGACGATAGCGAGAGTAATCCCCACCCCAGAAACGATCCCCGAACGTGGAAGGGAGTTGAATTGACAAATAAGGAAAAAAATTGACCCCGAAGGGACCAATTGACGGCGCAGCTTCCTGCAAAAAACCCGTCCGGTCGGCAGATCGCTATCTTCTTCAGCGACTTTGCACGTTAACGGCGACGGGGTTCGGGCCGTTGCCCGGGGTGAATATGTTCCTATGAGCAGTCCTGCGCTCTCCGCATGCGCAATCGCGGCGCGCGGCCTTGCGGCGTGCGCGCCAACCGGTAAACAGATGATTAAGATCCCGCCGCCCAATCAGGCTCGGGCAGGAGAAACGATCCGTCGATGAGTGGGGAGCCGAGCGCGCGCGTCGTCCCAGGGAGCGACCTCGACTATCGCCTGCTCATTCCATTCCTCGTCCACGTCACACTGACGCAGACGCTGATCCTCATCATCCGCATCACCACCTCGTACCGTGCGATCGAACTGGGCCTTCCCGTGCTCTGGCTCGGCATCATCGCCACCGGCTTCGCCATCATCCCGGTGTTCACGGCGCTGCGGGTTGGCCGCTGGATCGATCGCGGCAACGACGCCAAGGCGACGCGGACCGGCGCGCTGCTCGTCTTCGTCGCCTGCATCGGCTTTTGGGCTTGGCCGCGATCCGCCTTGCACCTGCTCGGCTTCAGCGTGCTTCTGGGCTTCGGCCACATGTTCTGCATGGCCGGCCATCAGATGCTGGCGGTACGGGCGGGTGGCCGGCGCAGCCGGGAAGCCTCGCTCGGCTATTACATGGTCGCCGCCTCGGTCGGCCAGGGACTTGGGCCCTTCGTCGTGGGATGGCTGGGCGGCTCGGCGGCCCTGCCGCCCACGGGGCTTCTGTTCGCCATCGGGCTCGCCGCCGCAACCGCGAGCGTGGTCGTCGCGCTCCTGATCAGGCCCGCTCCCATCAAAGCCAAGCCGCACGATCCCGGCGACTTCATCCCCATCGCCCGTTTGCTCAAGCTGCGGGGCTTCCCCGCCGTGATGTTGTCGAGCGTTGTGACCGTCACAGCGCTCGATCTCCTGGTGATCTATTTGCCGGCGCTGGGGGCGGAACGGCACATCGATGCCAACAATATCGGCTTGCTGCTGACCGTTCGCTCCGCGGCGTCTCTGGTCTCGCGCGTCTTTTACGCCCGGCTGATCTTCGCCATCGGCCGCATGCCGCTCACGCTCGCAAGCATGCTCGGCAGCGCCGCAGGCTTTTTGCTGTTGGCGCTGCCGCTCTCGCTGCCCACGATGTACGCGGTGCTCGTCGTCCTCGGCTTCGCCATGGGCATCGCATCGACCCTGACTCTCTCGGGGGTCATGTATATCGCACCGCCGGAAGTCTGCGGCACCGCGCTCACGCTGCGGATGACCGGCAATCGGGTCGGCCAGATCGTCTTCCCAGCGCTCGCAGGGCTCGTCGCCGCCGCCACCGGCGTGGGCGGAATCCTGCTCGCGCTCGGCGTCGGTCTGGCGGCATCGGGGATCGCGGTGGCGATAAGCCAGCCGCCCCCGCCGAGGTCCTGACGCCAGGGCTAAATCGCTGCGGATTGAACGACGATCTAGTGTCCCGATTCCGAAGTTCGCACACCCTCGCGGCCCCCTCCGATGCGAACTTCGGAATCAAAGGGACACTAGAACCTATCTCAAAATTGAGGTTCTGAGTCGATCCGCTATAAGAGTGGGATGATTCGGCTGACGGACGAGCAAGGGGAACGCATCCGGGCACATTTCCCGGTAGAGCAGATTCCCGACGGACGTGCAGGGCGCAAGCCTGTACCGGCTCGCCAAGTTCTCGAAGCAGCTTTGTGGATTTTGAACACCGGGGCGCAGTGGCAGATGCTGCCGCAGTGCTATCCGAACTATAAAACGGTTCATCGTCGCTTTCAGAGTTGGTGTCATAACGAGGTGCTGCGCGGGATTCTGACCGATGTCGCAAACGAGCTTCGCGAGAGAGGCGTGCTTGACGAAGAGGAGTGCTTCATCGACGCGACCTTTGCGATGGCCAAAGGGGGCGGCGCAGAGATTGGTCCCACGAGACGTGGCAAAGGTTTGAAAATCATGGCGATTGTGGATCGCCACGGATTGCCGCACGCATGCTGCGAACCACCACGAAGTACGGTTGGTGCAGCTATGCTTCGACTTCTACATGATCGAGGCCAAGCCCGAAAACCTCATCGGCGATCGCGCCTACGATAGCGACGCCCTCGATGAGGAACTGCGCCGGGAGGGCATTGAGATGATCGCCCCGCATCGTTCAAATCGGGTAAGGTCACTCACCCAGGACCGCCGCAGGCTCCGCCGATACGCCCGGCCCTGGTTGGTCGAACGCTTCTTCGCTTGGATCCAGTGGCGCCGTCGTCTGTTGGTCCGCTGGGAGTTCTACCCTCAGAACTTCCTCGGCTTCGTCCAGCTCGCTTGCCTGCTCATCCTCTTCAGGCAATTTTGAGATAGGTTCTAGCAACTTTATGATTCTAGTGCGGCATTTGGATTTGAAGTTCCTAAACGAGCTCGCGGCCATGATGATAGGAACTTCAAATCCGCCGCACTAGTATTCGTTTGGTCGCATGATCTTGGCCGAAAAGTCCGCAACTTTTCGCAATCATGCTCTGATCCCGAAGAGGAAGTGCATGCCCGACCCGATCCAGATCCGCATGGGCGGCTACGGCCCCGCCAGCACCGGCTTCAGCCGCGCACTCAAATTCATCGGCGATCGCCTCACGGCCGAATTCGGCGACGAGGTGGATATCAAATACGTCTGGAACGTCATGGATCTCGGCTATCGCGCCGAGGACATTCTGTGGCTGGTCGAGCACGGCTTGCTGACATTGGGCTACCAATCCTCGAGCTACCTGACCGATCGGGTGCCCGAGCTCGGCATCGTCGACCTGCCGTTCCTGTTCGCAGACACCACGGCGGCGCGCGCGGCGATGGACGGCCGACTCGGCGACAAATTGGCGCGCAAGATCGAGGAGCGCGTGAACTACCGCATTCTCGGCTGGTTCGAGAACGGCTTCCGCCACATCTCAAATCGCGTGCGCGCGCTGCACCTGCCTGCGGATCTCGCAGGCCTGACAATTCGCGTGCTGCCAAGCAAGGTGCAGGCGCGGACCTTCGAACTGCTGGGCGCGGTGCCGATGCGCATGGACCTCACCGAGGCGATCAGGATGATCACCGCCGGCACCATCGACGCGCAGGAGAACCCGCTCTCGAACACCGTGACCTATGGCGTGCACAAGTTTCATCGTTTTCACACGCTGAGCAATCACTTCTACATCTCGCGGCCGATCTTCCTTCACCGCGCCGCCTTCGACGGCTGGCCCCCGCGCCTGCAACGCGCCATGCAAAGCGCCGTCACCGATGCGGTCGCGTTCCAGCGCAGCCTGCATGTGCAGGAGGAGGAAGACGCGCGCAAAGCCATCGTGGCGCAGGGATGCGAGATCGTTGAGCTTACGGCCAAGGAGCACGACGCCTTTCGGGCAGCGGTGCAGCCGCTGCTCGAGGAGGCGCGCGGCAGCTTCGGCGAGGATCTTTTCGCGCTGGCCACCGCCCCCGGCGCGCAGCGAGATCCACAGTAAGATCAAAAGTTTACTTTACTCGCCTGGGCTCGATCATGCGCCTCTTGAAATCAATCGCAACGCTCCTACATCGTCGGCCGCCGGGGGCCCTTTGGGGACCTGGCGCGGGCGCCGGCGGGTGTCCGGCACGACCCGTACCCATGTTGCTCGACGGAGGATGTGGCTATGCGGAACTACGACTTCACCCCGCTGTGGCGGTCCAGCATCGGCTTTGACCGCCTGTTCGATCTCATCAATTCGCAGGTCCCTGAAAACCAGGACGGATATCCCCCCTACGACATCGTGCGCACGGGCGAGGACAGCTATCGTATCTCGCTGGCGATCGCCGGCTTCTCGCCCGACGACGTCACCATCACGGCGCAGCAGAACCTGCTCACCGTGTCCGGCCGCAAGACTGACAATCCCGACCACGCCTACATCTATCAAGGCGTCTCGGCGCGAGCGTTCGAGCGCCGCTTCAGCCTGGCCGACCATGTCGAGGTCGAGGGCGCCGCGTGCGAGAACGGCCTGTTGCAGATCGATCTCGTGCGCCGGCTGCCGGAAACCATGAAGCCGCGACGTATCGAAATCGGCAAGCGCGTCGCCGCCCCCGACAACGGCAAGCCGGGCGAGAGCATCAAAGCAGCGTAGCGCAAACGCCGGCGGTGGCTCGCCGGCGAGGTGCGAGCCACCCCGGCATGGAGGAGCGAGATGAAACATCCAGCCTTTCGATCGCCGGCCGGCCGCGCCCCCCGGCGCACCGACGCTCTTGACCTTGATGCCCTGCTGCATCCGGCGCAGGCATTCGAGCACCCCATGAACGTGGTGAACGATCCCGACCTCACATTGTCGGAGAAGCGTGCGATCCTGGCCTCATGGGCTTCGGATGCCTGCGCCGTGGAAGCTGCACCCGCGTTGCGCCAGGTCCCGGGTTCGGGTCGCGCAGTCCAGTTCGACGACGTCATGGATGCATTGCGCCTGCTCGATCGGCAGGCGGCAGATGCGCGCCCTCCCCGCCCGCATTACCGGCGCGTGCTCGAGCGGCGCAGGCCCGGTGTTTTCGGCCGCAAGCCGCAGGGCGGGCGGGCCAACGACAACGGGCCTTCGCTCAGCTGAAGGGTCGACACGAAATCATTCCGGGTGACGCGATGTGGATCGCATTGTTCACGCTCGCCGCGCTGGCGTTCGTCGCGTTGAGCGCCGCCGCCTTGCTAGCGGGGGCGGAGCCGGGCTGACGCGGGCCGCGCGCCGTATTGTCGGCGGCGGCTGTCCGACAACGGCGCAGAGCGCTATCCGCGCTGGTCGTCGGGCTCGGCGAGGATGAGCGCCCAGAACACCTTGAATTTTGATTTCGGCGCGTAAGCCGTGGCGATGCCCATGCGAGTGGCGCCGTTGAGCAGCATGTTGGCGCGATGCGGCGGCGAGTCGCGCCACCCGGAGAAAGCTTCCGCCAGCGTATGATAACCGGCGCTGACGTTCTCCGCCGCGGTTCTGGCCCGGTAACCCTGCTTGAGCCGGTCGTGGAAGGTGCGCAGGACGTCGTGGTCGAGCTTGTCGCGGCTGGCCATGGCCTGGGCCTGCGCCTCCGCCATCTTCATCAGCGCGGGATCGACAGTGACCGCTGTGAGCCCGTTATTGGTCCGATAGCCCGAGATCATCGAGGCCGCCGTCGCGGCGTCGACCTGTGCGCCCGCCGCCGCCATGCTGCGATAGAAGCTCGGCTCACCGGTCGACAGTTCGCGCTCGCTCGAGCAGGCGCACAAAAGCGCGAGTGCCGCCATCGCAGCGAGACGAGCGCCGGTGCGCGCCAATGTCCGGTGGACAGTCATGCCGTTCCCCACATCCCCTACCCGCCCAGCATGCGGTGACAGCATGGCGGAAGCATGGAAAAGGTCTTGTCCGGTTTTTCGTTAATTCCGGGTGTCAGGGGTTCCGCACGAAGCCCCGCGCGAACGAAGCCGGCCTGGCGACCGCTTGCCAGCCCGGGCCTTTCGTCAACCCCATCACTCCAACAGCCCGACCACGGCATAGGCGATTGCGGCGATGAGCGCGGAGGCCGGGATGGTGATGATCCAGGCGATCACGATATTGTTCGCCACCTTCCAACGCACCGCCGACACCCTGCGCGCGGCGCCCACGCCGATGATGCAGCCGGTGATGGTATGCGTGGTCGAGACGGGGACACCGAGCTCGGTCGCCGCGAACAAGGTGATGGCGCCGCCGGTCTCGGCGCAAAAGCCCTGGAAGGGCGTCAGCCGCGTGATCCGCGAGCCCATGGTCCGCACGATCCGCCAGCCGCCCAGCAGCGTGCCGAGGCCCATCGCCGCGTAGCACGAGAGCATGACCCAGAACGGCACGTGAAATTCGCCGTCCAGATAGCCCTGCGAATACAGCAGCACCGCGATGATCCCCATGGTTTTCTGGGCATCGTTACCACCGTGACCGATGGAGTAGAGCGACGCGGAGACGAGTTGCAGCGAGCGGAACACACGATCGACGGCAAAGGGCGTGTAGCGCACGAAGGCCCATGAGGTGATCAGGAAGATCAGCAGCGCAAGAATGAAACCGGTGAGCGGCGAGAGCACGATTGCGGCGGTGGTCTTGGCAAGGCCGCCCCAGACGACGGCCTTGATCCCTGCCTTGGCGACGCCGGCGCCGACCAGGCCCCCGATGAGCGCATGCGAGCTGCTCGAAGGAATGCCGAGCGCCCAGGTGATGACATTCCAGGCCATGGCGCCGGCGAGCGCGCCGAACACGACGCGCGGGTCGACGATCTCGGCGGCGATGATGCCCGTGCCCACGGTTTCAGCGACATGCGCCCCGAAGATCAGGAACGCGACGAAATTGAAGAATGCTGCCCATATCACCGCATGTTGCGGCCGCAGCACGCGGGTCGAGACGATGGTCGCGATCGAGTTCGCGGCGTCATGCAGGCCGTTGAGGAAATCGAAGGCCAGGGCGACCGTGATCAGGGCGATCAGAACCGGCAGAGCAAGCGCGACGGCGTCCATGGCAGTGTCCACGTCGGCTCTATCATCTGTCGTTCCGCCGGAGGCGGAACCTCATCGTCCAGAGGCCGGTCTTGATGTCCAGTTTCGCACGAGGGCTGCAGTCGGTCTCACACGTTCTCGATGACGATGCCGCTGATTTCATTTCCCACATCGTCGAAGCGGTCAACCACCGCCTCGAGATGGTCGTAGATCTCGACCCCGATGAAGAAAGCCATCGAGTTCGAGGGCTGATTGGCCCGATAGAGTTCACGCAAACCGATGTCGTGCAACTCGTCGGCGCGGCCCTCGATCTGCGAAATCTGCTCGCTGATCTCGCTGATGCGACCGGCGTTGGTGTTGATCGAGGACAGCAACGGCATCGCTTCCCGCACTAGGTCGGCGCACAGCACGATCGCGTCGGCCATCTCCCTCTGCTGAGGCGTGAACGAGCGCTGCTCGAACAGCATGATGGTCTTGGCGGTCTGTTGCATCTGGTCGATGGCATCGTCCATCGAGGTGATGAGATCCTTGATGTCGCCGCGGTCGAACGGCGTGATGAAGCTCCGCCGCACCGCGATGAGCACCTCGCGGGTGATATTGTCGGCGTCCTGCTCGCGCTCCATCACCGCCTTGCAGTAGCGGTCGACGGCGTCGCCGCCCTCGAGCATGCCGCGCAACGCCTTGGCGCCGGCGGCGACGACGGCGGAATGCTTGGCGAAGAGATCAAAGAATCGCTCCTCGCGCGGCAACAGGGCGTGAAACCAATGCATCATGACGCGCCCCCTGCGGCTGATCGGATTCGTCGCGCAGCGTCTTCCCGGTGGGAAAGTCCGGCGGGACGGGCGCCGCCAACCCGACGTCGGAGCCGCCCCCACACGTCGTGCCGTCTTGTCCCGTCCTCCTCCCCGCCGCCGCGCTCCTGACGCGGCAAGCGGCTTACTGGAAAATCTCGTTGAACCGCCGCTTGATGCGGCCAGTTTCCTTCTCGATGTACTCGTTGTCCACCGGGATGATCTTGAGGCTCTTGAGATCGGGCGAGCCTTGCGGCGGCGCGATATCGACCCGCGCGGAATAGCCGCCGTCGGCGGGAAATATCTTCTGCGCGGTGTCGCTCAGCATGAATTGCGCGAACAGCTTGGCGGCGTTCGGATTGGGCGAACCCTTGACCACCGAGGTCGGCGAGGGAATCACGAAAACGCCATCCGACGGATAGAGCGTCTTGATCGGGTGGCCCTCCTTCTTGAGGTCGGCGGCATACGAATCGAGCGCACCTACGGCGATCAGCCGCTCCCCGCGCTTGAGCATGTCGGACACCTGCTGGTTTCCCTGCACGATCATGACGTCGTTTCCCCGCAGCTTTTCGTAGAACGGCCAGCCGCGCGCCTTCGCCATGGTGCCGACCACCGACACCTGCAGCGAGGTGAAGGACGGATCGGTCATCACCAGCTTGCCCTTGTATTTGGGATCGAGGAGGTCGTCCCAGGTCTTGGGCTCGTCGGCGCCCGCGACTTTATCGCTGCGCAGATAGTGCGTCATCATGTTCAGCCGCTGTCCGACGAACAGGCCATTTGCATCCTTGGCGGCGTCGGGCACCTTGTCGAAATTGACCGGCTTGAAGGCGACGAAGAACCCCTTCTTGCCGAGCGCGTTGGCGGCCGCGGGCTCGGAATGCGTCAGCACGTCGACCGCGACCCGTCCGGCGTCCATCTCCTGCTGGAAGCGGCGCAGGATGGCGGAGCCGCCGGAGCGGAACATCTCCACCTTGATGCCGGTCTCCTGCTGGAACGCGTCGGCGATCTTCTGGCCCTGCTCGATCGGCGTCGAGGTGTACCAGATCACCTTGCCTTCCGCCTTCGCCTTGGCGACGTCGATGGCGTCCTGCGCACGAGCGGGCGCGACGAGAGTGGCGAGTAGCGCGATTGCGAGCGTCAGTTTGAGCATCACGTTTCCTCTTCTTTGTGGCGCCGTCCTATCGTTTGTCATGCGCGGGCTTGACCCGCGCATCCATCTTCTCACGAAGAGGATGGATTGCCGGGTCAAGCCCGGCAATGACGGCACCACTCATCAGTGCCCGCTCTTGTAGACCGGCGCGGGCTGCGAAAAGAAGCTCGCCAGGATGTGGTAGCAGATGGCGTAATTCTTCTGGTGGAACGAGGCATGCGCGATCCCCGGCATGACGGCGAATTGCTTGTCGGGATTGGGCAGCTTCTCGAAGAATTTCAACAGGTCGGTAAAGCTGGCGATGCCGTCATACTCGCCACGCATGATCAGGGTGGGCACCGTGATCTTCTCGGGATCGCAGACCGGCAGATTCGCGCACATGTCGACATAGGTGCCGGTCGGCACCGAATCGTCGAGCGCAAGGATGGCGTCGGCGAACGCTTCGATGACGGCGTCGTCGGCCGTGCCGGGGTGGTCACGCTCGAAGATCGATCGCACGAACTTGCGGTCGATGGGACGCCGGTTCTTGGCACGAAATTCGGGCAGCCGCTTGCTGCGCTCGGCAAGCGTGGGCGATCCTTCGCCGGTCCAGACCATCGCGTCGAGCGCAAGCCGCGCCACCATCTCCGGATGGCGTTGCGCGAACAGGGCCGCGCGCAGAGCGCCTGACGAAATCCCGTAGACCAGGAGCGGGCGCTTGCCGCGCAGCTTCTCGATATAGCTGGCGGCGGCAAAGCAGTCGTCGGCGCCGTAGGCGATGGGCGCGTTGTTGTCGCGGGTCTTGGTGGAGCGGCCGTAACCCTCCATGTCCACGCACCAG
>Ga0207650_10003456_pt1 | contig 10855 bp, 9 predicted proteins | sample KBSS63metaG_FD_184325 | JGI IMG/M metagenome (GOLD analysis project Ga0207650, IMG submission 184325) | Switchgrass rhizosphere microbial communities from Kellogg Biological Station, Michigan, USA - KBS S6-3 metaG (SPAdes) (version 2) | ecosystem: Host-associated > Plants > Roots > Rhizosphere >...
AAGGTGTGGTTCTGCGCCGGATCCAGCACCTCGAGCAGCGCCGCCGACGGATCGCCGCGCCAGTCGGCGCCGATCTTGTCCACCTCGTCGAGCAGGATGACCGGGTTCATCGTGCCGGCGTCGCGCAGCGCGCGCACCAGCCGTCCCGGCAGGGCGCCGATGTAGGTGCGGCGGTGCCCGCGGATCTCCGCTTCGTCGCGGACGCCGCCGAGCGACACCCGCACGAACTTGCGTCCGGTCGCGCGCGCAATCGACTCGCCGATCGAGGTCTTGCCGGTTCCCGGCGGGCCGATCAGCGTGAGGATGGCGCCGGAGCGGCGGTCGTCCGCCATGCCGCGCTCGGCGCGCAGCTTCCGCACCGCCAGGTATTCGGTGATGCGCTTCTTCACGTCGTCGAGCCCGGCGTGGTCGGCGTCGAGCACCTCGCGCGCGTGGCGCGGGTCGAGCCGCTCCTCCGAGCGCTGCGCCCACGGAACCGCCAGCAGCCAGTCGAGATAGGTGCGGATCATCGACGATTCCGCGTTCGAGTCGCCGAGCCGTTCGAAGCGTGAGAGCTCGCGCTCGGCCTGCTGCCGGACATGATCCGGCATCCCCGCGGCCTCGATCTTCTTGCGGTATTCCTCGGCCACCGAGCCCTCGGTCTCGCCGAGCTCCTTGCGGATGGCATCCATCTGCTGCCGCAGGAAGTAGTCCCGCTGCTGCTTCTGGGCGCCCGATTCCACGTCCTCGCGAATGCGCTTGCGCACCTGCAGCTCGGCCAGACGTTCCTGCTGCAGCCGCACCGCCACCTTCAGCCGCTCGACGATGTCCAGCGTCTCGAGCAGCTCGAGCTTCTGCGTGAAGTTGAGGTCCGGCGAGTAGCCGGCCGTATCCGCCAGCGCCCCCGGCTCGGTGATCGAGCGGACGAAGGCGCTGATGCGGCCGTCGTCGCCGCGCAGCTCGAGAATCTCCTCGACCACGGCGCGGTATTCCCGTTCGAGCTCGCGGAACTCGACCGGGGCCGGCGCCACATCGGGCTTTTCTTCGACGTCCACGCGCAAGACGCCATCGCGGTCCGCGTGCGCGACGCCGGGAACGGCACGGTGGAGGGCGGTGATCGAGACGACACCGCGGTTGCGGCGTTTCGACACCGATACCTCGGCGACCACGCCGACCTTGGCGTAGCCGTTGCCGTGACGGGGAATGAGCAGCACGCGCGACTCGCCGCCGGCGTCGATGGGCAACTGCACCGCCATGCCGGGGAATACCACGATGTCGTCGAGCGGGACCAGTTTGAGGGATGCCATAAAAAGCACGATACGCTCAATAGTTGATGTTGTCAATCATAGTTCACATCAAGTAAACTGGGCGCGGTCATGAAGAGCCATCCGCCGGCGTGTGGGGCGTGGGAGCTGCTGATTCAGCTGCTGTTGAGCCAGCGCGGGCAGCTGCCGGTCCTGGGGGCGGCGCTCGAGCTGTCGCCAGTGCAGTGCCACGTGCTGTACGTCATCGAACCGGGGAAGCCGGTGCCGATGAAGCAGCTGGCGGCGTCGCTGTCGTGCGACGCGTCCAACGTGACCGGACTGGTGGATCGGCTGGAGGCGCGCGGGCTCGTGCGCCGGGTGCCCGGCACGGAAGACCGCCGCGTGAAGGTGCTCGACCTGACACCCACCGGCGCCCGCCTTCGCGCCGAGCTCATCGCGCGGATGTCCACGCCTCCGCCGGCCATTGGTCGCCTCTCCGCCCGCGACCAGCGGGAGCTGGAGCGGATTCTGTCGCGGCTGCTGGAGTAACTGGCGCAATCGCGACGGCTTACGGCCTACGCCTTGATCATCGCCGTGAGGCTCTCCAGGGTGTCCGCCTCGGCGGCGGTCTTGTCGCGCCGCCATCGGCGCATGCGGGGAAACCGTACTGCCACGCCGGAGCGGTGGCGGGAGGAGCGGGCGATCGCCTCGAAGCCGAGCTCGAAGACGTGCGTCGGATCGACGTGGCGCACCGGTCCGAAGCGCTCCACCGTGTGCCGCCGGATCCAGCGATCCATCTCCACGATCTCGTCGTTGGTCAGCCCCGAATAGGCCTTGGCCACCGGCACGAGCTCGCCTTCGTCCCATACGCCGAAGGTGTAGTCGGTGAGCAGGCTCGCGCGCTTCCCGGATCCTGGCTGCGCGTAAATCAGGACGGCGTCAATCGTGTACGGCGCAATCTTCCACTTCCACCAGTCGCCTCGTTTGCGTCCCACGCCATACACAGACGACAGACGCTTGATCATCAGACCCTCGACGCCGCGGCGGCGCGAGCTCTCGCGCAGCGCCGTCAGCTCCGCCCACGAGCCGTCGATCGAAGGTGACGTCTGCACCGGCGCATCGTTCGCACCGCCCGGTGCTGGCCCGTCGTCGGCGTCGAACGGCAGGCGTCCATCGGTTGGAGCAGGCCGTCCGGTCGGCGGGAGGTGCGCCAATAGCGCGTCGAGCCTGGGCCTGCGCTCGCTGAGCGGCCGTGCGCGAATGTCGTGTCCCGCGTGCTCGAGCAGGTCGTAGGCCATGAACACGACTGGCACGTCGCGCGCCTTCCGTTGCACGTGGAGTCGCCGTCCAATGCGCTGCTGCAGCGCGGAGAAGGGAAGCGGCGCGCCGTTGCGAAACGCCAGCAGCTCGCCGTCGAGCACAGTGCCGTCGGGTAGGTCCCGCGCGGCGGCTGCGACCTCCGGAAAGCGCTCCGCAATCGCCTCCTCGCCGCGCGACCAGAGAAACACGTCACCGCCCCGGACGATGAGCTGCGCGCGGATGCCGTCCCACTTCCACTCGACCTGCCAGTCGCCGCGATCGCCGAGCGCCTGCTCGAGGCCGGCGGCGCCGGTGACCGCATCTGCGAGCGGTGACGCCAGAAAGAACGGGTAGGGGCGCGACGGGCCGGTATCGGTGACGTCCGCCCCAATGACCGTTCGGTACCACGCCTCCGTCGGCGTCCAGTCGCCGGTCAGCCGTGCCGCCACCACGTCGATCGGCAGCGACGTCGCGCGCGCGATGGCCCGGACCACCAGCGTTTGCGAGACGCCCGTCCGAAACTCGCCGGTCAGCAGTTTGAACAGCGTAAAGCGTTCCCATCGTCCAAGCTCGCGAATCCAGCCGAGCATCTCTTGCTGCTGCCGCTCGGGAACCTCGTCGCGAAGCGGCAGGATGCGCTGTTCGACCCACGCGGCCAGACTCAGAGGGACTGCCAGCTGCGTCGGAACCGCGTCGAGGACGAGGGCCGCCGTCTCGGCGCCGTCGCCCACGACGGCATAGCACTCGCCGAGCAGCCAATCGTCGAGACCGGTCGCGGCCATCGCCCAACGGCCGACGGCGCGGTGCCGGAGCAGCCGCGTAAGCCGCCGGCCAGTCAGGAAGAAGACGGCCCACGCGGCATCTGCGGCCGGCGCCGCGGTGAAATAGCGCACCATCGCCTCCACCTTGGCCGACGTGGAGTTGGTGCTGTCGAGCGCCATGTAGAGCCGGGCGAACTCGGTCATTCCTCGTCGTCCGCGCCGGCCTCGCCTTCCCAGGCGGTACGAAGCACGCCCGCGTCCAACCCCTGCTCGCGGAGATACCGTGCCAGCGTGTCGGCGTGACCGTGGGTGGCGAACACCCGCGAGGCGCCGGTAGCGGTCACGGTGTCGAGCAGAGCCGGCCAGTCAGCGTGATCCGACAGCACGAATCCGCGGTCGTAGGCGCGCTGCCGCCGCACGCCACGGACGCGCATGAGCCCCGACGCCAGCGCGTCGGAGAGCTGACCGAGCCGGCGCATCCAGGGCGTGCCGCGGGCAGAGAGCGGCGCCAGAACCAGTTCGCCGGCGAGTGAGGTGCCGCGCGGGCGCTCGACCAGCGGCTGGACGGCCGGCATGCGAACCCCGGCGGCACGGTAGATGTCGATGACCGGCAGCAGCATGCCGTGCACGAGGATTGGCCGATCGGCGACCGTCATCAGCTCCGCCAGCAGCCGCTGCGCCTTGCCGATGGTGTAGCAGAAGACGATCGACGTCAGGCCACGCTCGCCGTTGGCTTGCCACCACGCCAGCAGATCGGCGATGACGGCGGCGGCGGGATCCCAGTGGTAGATGGGCAGCGCGAACGTACTCTCGGTGACGAAGACGTCGCAGCGCAGCGGCTCGAACGGCGCGCACGTGGGATCGTCGGCGCGCTTGTAGTCGCCCGACACGACCCACACGCCGCCAGGCCCGTCGATCCGGATCTGCGCCGACCCGAGCACGTGGCCTGCGGGATGAAAGCTGACCCGCACGTCTCCGAGCGTCAGCTGCTCGCCGTAGGCGAGGCTCTCAATCGGCGCCGGCTCGAGCCGCCGCGCCAGCAGCGGCGCCCCCGGCGCGGCGCACAGATACGCCGCGCTCCCCGCGCGCGCGTGATCGCCGTGCGCGTGGGTGATGAGCGCACGCGGCGTCGGGCCCCATGGGTCGATGTAGAAGTCGCCGGCCTCGCAGTAGAGCCCGGCCGCGGTTTCGGTGAGCACCGATCCAGTATCGCAGGCGTCAGCGAAGCGCCGCGATTTCGGCGCGGGTGAGCCGGCGCCACTTGCCGATCGGCAGCGTGCCGATCTCGATGGGTCCGATCTTCACACGGACCAGCTTCACCACCGTGGCCTCCACCGCCTCGACCATCCGGCGCACCTGACGGTTGCGCCCTTCGGTGAGCACGATCTCGAAGTGGGTGCCCTCTTCCGACTCCCGTAGCCAGGTGACCCGCGCCGGGCGCGTTGGGCCATCGGCGAGCTCGAGGCCGTCGCGCAGCCGCTGCAGCTGCGCGTCGGTGAGGGCGGGCGTGGCCGTCACGAGATATGTCTTCGGCACGTGCGACTCGGGATTCGTCACGCGCTCCGCCAGCCGGTTGTCGTTGGTCATGAGCAACAGACCGGAAGTGTCGAGGTCGAGGCGCCCGACCGGCGACAGGAACGTCCCGACGTCCTGTACCAGGTCATAGACAGTGGCCCGGCCTTCGGGGTCCTTGTAGGTGGTGAGATAGCCGGCCGGTTTGTAGAGCAGCACGTAGACGGGCTCGCGCGCCTCGAGCGGCTTGCCGTCGAGCCACACCCGATCGCGCTCCATGTCCACCCATTGATCGGGATTCTGCGTCGGCTGGCCGTTGACGGTCACGCGGCCGGCGTGCACCCAGCTGCGCGCCTCGGTGCGCGAGCCGACGCCGGCCTTCGAGAGCACGCGTTCGAGCGTTTTCAGCGGCCGCTTCTTCGGCGTCGTTGGCGGACGGACGGACATCGAGATACGGTAGCATCCGCCATGACCGTCGAGCCGAGACGAACCTTCCTGAAGACCGCCGGTTTGGCCGGCGCGGGCGCGATGGCTGGCGCGTGGACCGGATCGCGTGTGCTGGCGCAGGGCGTGGCGGCCACCGCCGGGCGCATGGTGGACACGCCGGTGCTGTCGATCGCCTACGAAGACACCGGCGACCCGCGCGGCTTTCCGATCATCCTGCTGCACGGGTTCCCCGACGACGTGCGCGCGTTCGACGCCGTGGTGCCGCCGCTCGTCAAGGCGGGCCACCGTGTGCTCGTGCCCTATCTCCGCGGCTACGGCCCCACGCGGTTTCGCGATCCCGCGGCGCCGCGCCTGGCCGAGCAGGCGGCGATCGGCCAGGACGTCATCGACTTCGCGGATGGGCTGACGCTCCCGCGGTTCGCGGTCGCCGGCTACGACTGGGGCGGTCGCGCCGCGGCCATCGCGGCGGCGCTGCATCCCGATCGCGTGCGCGCGACGGTCCTGATCGGCGGCTACACGGTGCAGAACACGGTGGCGCCGCAGCCGCCGGCCGCGCCCGCGAACGAGCACCGTCTCTGGTATCAGTACTACTTCAACACCGAGCGTGGCCGCGCCGGACTGCAGGCCAACCGGCGCGAGATCTGCCGCTACCTCTGGGAGGTGTGGTCGCCCGGCTGGAAGTTCAGCGACGAAACCTACAACAAGACGGCGTCCTCATTCGACAACCCGGACTTCGTGGACGTGGTGATCCATTCGTACCGGCATCGCATCATGAACGCGCCGGGGGAGCCGCGGTTCAAAGAGGTGGAGGCGAAACTGGCGCAGCGGCCGAAGATCCAGGCGCCGTCGATCACGCTCTACGGCGCCGACGACGGGATCAGGCGGCCGCCGGTCGAATCGCCGCCGGAGGAGCGGGCGGTGTTCGAGACGCTGGTGGCGCGGCGCGTCGTACCCGGCGTGGGCCACTTCATGCCGCGCGAGAAGCCCGACGCGGTGTCGTCAGCGCTTCTGGAACTACTGGCTTAGGCGGGTCTGAAGACCCGCAACTACGTACCGCCCCGGCCGGGGCCGTACTGCGGTTCCCAGCCAGTGGGCTGCGCATCGGGCAGGTTGAAGAGGACGGCGTGGATCTCCTGGATCTGGCCGTTCTTCACCGCGAAGAACTCGGCCACCAGGCGATCGTTGGCGGTGGCGGTGCTCTGGCTCTTGAGGCCGTCCTTGATCCCGAAGCGGACGATCGAGAGCACGATGCCGCGCTCGGTATCCACCACGGGGTAGCGCCGATCCCAGAGGTTGCGGCCGAGGAAGCGTCCCTGGTCGAAGCCCGACGCCGCCGACACGTACGCGCCGTCGCGGACGAGCCCGGTTGTCTGCACGCCGTTCTCGAACCGCTTCGTATCGGGCAGCAGCGCGGCGCGGTGGTACTCGGGCGTGCCGTTGGTCTGGAAGGCGCGCCAGTAGCTCTCGGCGGCGGCCACCAGCCCGTAGTAGGAATCCTGGTCGGCCTCACGCATGGTGAGCTGCAGGGCGGGGGATACCTCTTTCAGGTTGTCGGGATCCCACAGCCGATCCGCCTCGCCTTTGTTGGCCTTGATCGTCTCGACTTCGGTGATCTTCCCGTCGAGCACTTTGAGGCGCGCCATGTACATGGTCTTGGTGCCGTCGGCGTTCAGCACCACCGCTTCGGTGGCGCTGTCGCCGAGGCGGGGGTTGACGATGTCGAAGCGGTAGACGGCTCGCTCGGCGCCATCCCAGAACGCCTGCGCCAGCGGAACGGCGCGGCCGTTGATCGTCACCTTGGCGCTCGGCGCCAGTGGCACCGCGTTGGGCGTGTTGGCCGCCAGCGCCTTGAAAAAGGTATCCGCGAAGCCCGTGAGGCAGGCGCGATTGCAGTCCGTCTTCGCCGCTGTTATCTGGGCCGCCATCAGTCCGAGACAGAGGGCCACCGCCGCCGTTGAAAGTCGCTTCACGTAGGATCCCTCCATTTTCGCGCCGCGATTATCTCTCAAATGGCCTATAACGGTGCGTAATGGCCCACAGTGGTGGTGAAGTCTTTCGCGGTGCCGTCGATTTGTTTGCGGTGACTCACTTGACCCGACTCTTCTGCGGTGCGCTCGTGCTCGGCACGGCGGCCGTGTGCTCTGCCCAGACTGGCCCGTCGGCTCCGGAACTCGTGACCGATCGCCCCGACTTCACCGAGTCGAGCGAAGTCGTCGGACATGGTGTCGTGCAGATCGAATCGGGTCTGACGCTCGAACAGACCGATCGCCAGACCCGCCAGGTGAGCGCGCCGCAAGTGCTCGTGCGCGTCGGCCTCGGTCCGCGCTTCGAATTCCGCTTCGCCGGCGACGGCTTCGTGTCGCAGTCGCTGCAGACGCCGTCCGGTCCCGTGCGAACGAGCGGCCGCTCCGACCTCGAGATTGGCGGCAAGCTCAAGTTCCTGGCGGCCGATCGGGCCGGGATGGACGTGGCCGTCATTCCGTTTCTGTCGCTGCCGACGGCGACCAGCGGTTTCAGCACCAACGGCTACGACCCCGGGTTCAAGCTCACCGTGGCGCGGGATCTGGCGCGCGGCTTCGGGCTGTCGGGCAACCTCAACTTCGCCAATGTCACCGGCGAGGCAGGACGGGCCTGGGAACGCGAGGCCAGCCTGTCGCTCGGTCACGGGCTCGGCGGTCCATTCGGCGCCTACTGGGAGGCGTTCGGCACGCTCACCGGCAGCGGGTGCGACTGCACGGTGAACAGCGGCGTCACCATGGCGCTCGGCGCCAACGGTCAGATCGACGTGGAAGTGGGCCGGGGCATCAGCGGCCAGGCCCAGGACTGGTTCGTGGGCGTCGGCTTCGCCGTGCGCCGTCTCCACTGATCCGCCTGAATCCCCGAGGACCCTGTCATGAAGAAACTGCTCGCCCTCAACATCGCGGCGCTGGCCATGAGCGCGCTGCTGGCCGTGCTGCTGGTGCGGTCCACGACCAACGCGGCCACCTCGCTGGAAGCCATGGCGAACCTGACCCAGGAGATCAACCACGCGCAGGCCATCCGCAAGGAGATGCTGGTCATGGGCGACTCCATGCGCGGGTTCCTGCTCGACCCGACGCAGCACAAGGAATGGGACGCCAAGATGGCGGCCGACGAGGCGCTGACCAAGGCGGTGGAGGGGCTGCTGTCGACCACCGACGACGCGGCGCGGAAGAAGATGGCCGAGGAGATCGGCGAGTTCGACGAGCAGCAGCTGAATCCGTCGGAGAACCGGGTACTCGAGGCGGCCAAGAGCGACAAAGAGCGCGCGACGCGTCTCTATTTCAACGAGTACCTGCCGCTGCGCACCAAGCAGATGGCACAGGTCGAGGCCATGCTGAGCGAGGCCCAGCAGACCACCACGGTGCGTGCCAAACGTGAGATCGATGCGCTCGAGTCGCTCAAACGGCTCGTCTACTGGTTCGCCGGTCTCGGACTCCTGCTTTGCCTGGCCGCGGTGGCGTGGGCGTGGCGAACCACCGGCACGGTGAGCGGCCGGATCGAATCGTCGGTGGCTGCGCTCACGACCGCGATGGAACAGACCACGATGGCCGCGGCGCAGGTGGCCGGATCGGCGCAGTCGCTGGCGCAGAGCTCCACCGAACAGGCCTCCTCCCTCGAGCAGACGTCGGCGTCGATGGAGATGATGGCGTCGCTCACACGGAAGAATGCCGAGAACAGTGGTCAGGCGGCGGCGATGATGAGCGACACACAGCAGATGGTGCAGGATGCCAACCTCGCGCTCGGCGAGATGGTGACGTCCATGCAGGCGATCGTGGAGAGCAGCGGCAAGGTGTCGAAGATCATCAAGACCATCGACGAGATCGCCTTCCAGACCAACCTCCTGGCGCTCAACGCCGCGGTCGAGGCCGCGCGGGCCGGCGAAGCCGGGAAGGGATTTGCCGTCGTGGCCGACGAGGTGCGGAGTCTCGCCCAGCGGTCGGCGCAGGCGGCCCGCGATACCGCTGGTCTCATCGAGGAGTCGACGGCCAACGCCAATCGGGGCAATCAGGGCGTGGCCAAGGTGAGCGGTGCCATGCAGGCCATCACGGCGAGCGCGGGGCAGGTGAAAGTGCTCGTCGACGCGGTCAGCGCGGCGAGCCGCGAGCAGACCCAGGGCATCGATCAGGTCACGCAGGCCATCACCCAGATGGAAAAGACCACGCAGACCACCGCCGCGTCGGCCGAAGAGAGCGCGGCGGCCAGCGAGGAACTGTCGGCTCAGTCGGAGACGTCGATGGAGGTGGTGGGACAGCTGTCGTCGCTCGTGGGCGCGTCCGCCGCCAGACGTCTGGCGGCCTGAGCCCGTCGCTCGCCCGAGCCCGGCCCTCCGTGATAGATCTGGAGCGCCAGTGCCTGGAATGACCAGCGAGTAGCCCTATGACCCGGATCCGGACCGGCCTCACGGCCGCCGCGTGCTTCCTTGGAATGGCCGCGGCCGCCCAGCAACCGGTGTTCCGCGGTGGCGGTGACGTGGTGCGCGTCTTCAGCACCGTCACCGATCGCGACGGCAAGCTCGTGACGACCCTCGGGCGCGACAGCTTCGAAGTGCGCGACGAGGGCAAGCCGCAACCCATCACCCAGTTCGACAACACGCCGCAGCCGGTGCGGCTCATCGTCATGCTCGACGTGTCGGGCAGCATGGAAGGGAACCTTCAGCTGCTGCGCGAAGCCGCCGACGAGCTCTTCGTCCGGCTGCGCCCGGACGACCTGGCGCGCGTCGGCACGTTCGGCTACGACGTGGAGGTGGGATCGGGCTTCACTCACGACCTGCGCGAGCTGCGCGCGGCGCTGCCACGCTCGATTGCACCCGACGCGCCCACGCCGCTGTGGCGTGCCGTGGACGAGGCCATCACGGCCTTCGGCTCGGAGAAGGACATGCGACTGGTGGTGCTGGTGCTGAGCGACGGGAAGGACAGCGGTCCCATCAGCTTCCGGCAGCGTTACATCAGCCAGGCCGATGTGATCGATCGCGCACGCCGCGAAGACGTCATGGTGTACGGCATCGGCATGCGCAGCCGCGGCCGACGTCCGCCGCCGGGGCTGGGGCCGGGCGGTCTGCAGGCGGCGCTCGAGGCGGAGCTCCCCGATGCCGGCCTGGCGCTCGTAGCCGAGCACACTGGTGGCGGCTACGCCGAGATTCGCCCCAATCAAGACCTCGGCGCCGCGTTCGCCCGCGTGGCCGACGAGCTCCACAGCCAGTATCTGCTCGGCTTCGCGCCGCCGCGCAAGGACGGCAAGGTGCACGAGGTGGAGGTACGGGTGAACGAGCGCGGGCTCAAGGCCCGCGCCCGCAAGACATACGTCGCGGCGAAAGGCTAGCGCGCCTCCGGCGACCGTGGCGTGTAACCTCCGTCACCAGCGCCGGTATTCGTGATCATGGGTAAGACCGTTGGACTGGTCCTGCTGCTGCTTTGCTGCGCCGCTCTGCCGGCGGCGGCGCAGTCAACCGCACCGGGGCCGCAGGACTGCGCGGCGCTTCGGAACCTGCAGCTCGCTGGCGTTGCACTCGGCGAAGCCTCGGCGGAGTGGATTCCCGCGGGCCCGGCGCCCAGGCCGTTCGCGCCGCCACCCGCCACGAATGTGCTGCCGGCA
>Ga0207650_10003459_pt1 | contig 10849 bp, 11 predicted proteins | sample KBSS63metaG_FD_184325 | JGI IMG/M metagenome (GOLD analysis project Ga0207650, IMG submission 184325) | Switchgrass rhizosphere microbial communities from Kellogg Biological Station, Michigan, USA - KBS S6-3 metaG (SPAdes) (version 2) | ecosystem: Host-associated > Plants > Roots > Rhizosphere...
GGCAAGAGCATCGGCGACGTGCTGAAGATGGAGGTCGACGAGGCGGTCGACTTCTTCGCGAGCATGCCCAACATCGCGCACCCGCTGCAGCTGCTCAAGGACGTCGGCCTCGGCTACCTGACGCTCGGCCAGCCGTCACCGACTCTGTCGGGCGGCGAGGCGCAGCGCATCAAGCTCGTCACCGAGCTGAGCAAAGTGCGGGACGACGTCGGCAAGCGCGGCAACAAGGTGCCGCACACGCTCTACGTGCTCGACGAGCCGACCGTGGGGCTGCACATGGCCGACGTGGAGCGGCTGATCCGGGTGCTGCATCGGCTGGTGGATGGCGGGCACTCGGTCGTGGTGATCGAGCACGATCTGGATGTGATTGCAGAGGCGGACTGGGTGATCGACCTGGGACCTGAAGGGGGCGTCAACGGCGGACGTGTCGTCGCCGAGGCTGTGCCCGAGCGGCTGGTCGGACTGGCGGAAAGTCACACGGGCGCGGCACTGCGACCCGTGCTGTCGCGCGCGGTGCCCGCCGAGGCGTTGGCTGCGGCCTGACGCAGCCGGCTCGGCCAAGTTCGACGCTGTACGTCCGTCCGTCGCGCGGCGAACTGGCGCTTTCGACCGAAGCGGACTCCAACGCGACCCCTTTCCCGATCCCAAGCAATCGGGGACGCCAGGTCGGTTGCGTCGAGCTGGTGCGGCTCCGCTACTTCTGCGGCGACGGGGAATCGTGCAGCACCGAGCGCGCGCCCTCCGGAGCGGCGCTGGCTGCATCGACGGCACGCGTCACCCCGTACGACGCCGGGAAGCGATCGGCCGGCAGGTGGTGGGTGCCGAACAGGCGGTCGAGACCTGGCAGCAGCGACGCGTAGTGCACGCCGGCCGGATGCGTGCCCTCGTTGCTGTGGTGCCAGTGGTGGAACGCGGGCGTCACCAGCACGTGCTCGAGCCAGCCGAGCCGCCAGGCGACGTTCGCGTGGATCGCGAAGGCCCACACCGTCGAGGCGGTGAGGTAGAAAGCGATCGGCCCTTCGAGCCCGCTCAGGTTGCCGCGGCTCGCGCCCAGGGCGAGGATCGGCAGTACGGCGAAGGTGCGCACGAAGACCAGGTCGAAGACGTGGGGGCCCGCGTGTTGACCAGCCAGTCGAGGCTGGTCGGCGTGTGGTGAACGGAGTGGAAGCGCCAGAGCCAGGGCAGCTCGTGAGACCAGCGGTGCGCCCAGTAGTAGGCGGTGTCGCCAAGAACGACCACCACCGCGAGACGGAGCCACGCGGGCGCCGCGCCGATCGTCGCGTGCACGTCGGCCGGCACCAGCGAGCCGATGCCCCAGGCGATCGCGCCGGCGGCCGCGACGGTGAAGAACGCGGGCAGCAGGCCGCCGAGGAAGTAGTAGCCGATGTCTGCACCATGTTCGCGCGCCAGAAGCGCTGGCGGCGGAGCGGCCGCCAGCGTTCGAGCGCGGCGAACAGCGCAGCCATCGCGAGCAGCCACGCGCCGAGGCCGATCACCTTCTTCGGCGCGTTGGCGAGCAGCGTGGACCACTCGCGGACGAGGTCCATGCGACCTCCGCCCGCCCGCCCCTAGGACGCGCCGGCGGCTTAGTCGCGTTGGCTACGGCGGCGCGTCGCCAGCCGCAGCGCCAGCAGTCCGAAGCCCAGCAGCGCATACGTCTCGGGCTCGGGAACGGCGGTCACCGGCGGCACGCCGGAAACCTGGGTCAGGATGACGCCGTCGAGGTTGAGCATCTCGGGCACCGAACCCGGCAGGTACTGGGCGAGGAAGGTCAGCGTCTGGGTCGCGGTCGCGGCCGTGAACGACATCGTGCTCTGCACCCAGTTGCCCGTCTGGTTGGCGTTCGGCTTGGTCTGCACGCCCGTCAACGTGTCGCTGCCGAAGGTCACCTGCCAGTCTTGCAGGCCGATCCGTCGTGGTTGCTCATCGAATAGAAGGTGAGCTGGTAGCTGGCGCCGGCCGTGAGGCCGGAAATGGTCTGGGTGACGCCGCCGACGTTGACGCGAGGCGCGAAGGTCGCGAGGTACTGCACGCCGAGGTAGCTGCCGCCGTCGGGGCTGGTCTGGTTCTGGAACGAGTTCCAGAACTCGGCGTTGGGAGCGGGATTGAGGAAGGACCAGCCGGTCAAGACCTGACCGCTGAAGTTCATCGACCCGTTGGTCACGAGGTTGCCTGGCGTGCTGTTCGCCACCTGGGCGTTCAGGCCGCACGAGGCGGCGCCAAGCACGAGCCCAGCCAGTGATGCACGAAGAAGAGTCGGATTCGTCTTGGGGTTCCTCGATCGACGGTGAATGGGAAACGGGTCTCCACGTGGGAGCCACCATCCGGATGACTCGGCGTGAGTCGGCCACCGCGGCTCGCGCGCCATCGGCGCGCCATTCTCGAAGCATCAGTCGGCGCCGTCGACCCTCAAGGGGGGGGTTCATTGGTTTAGAACTCCCGCCCTGCACCGTCGGTCTCCACACTCACGCCATGGTGATCTCGTCCATCACGTCGCCTTCTGGCACCCGAGAGCAGTCGCCGGCCGCGGCGACTGCTGCTTCAAACGCTGGCTGTCGGCCGTGGCTACCATCGCTCGCCCCAACTCTTCCTTGGTGACTCCATGTCCCTGAGCAATGCGCAGCGCGGCGAGCTGCGCCGCCAGTGCGAGCTGACGCTGCCCGGCTTCGCAGTCGCGACCGCCGCCGAGGACTTCCGGGCCGTAGCGGCCTGGTGCGAAACCCATCGGATCGAGCACGACGAGTACGGTGAAGGCGCGCTGGTGGAAGGCTTCGAGGCCAAGGTCGCCGCGCTGCTCGGCAAGCCGGCCGCCGTGTTCATGCCGAGCGGCATCATGGCCCAGCTAGCGGCGGTGCGCGTCTGGACCGAGCGGGCAAGGCTGCCGCGCTTCGGCATGCACCCGACCTCGCACCTCGCGAACCACGAGGCAGAGGCGCACGTGGCGCTGCTGCGCCTCCACGGCGTGCCGGTCGGTGATCGACTGCGGCCCATCGTCGCCGCAGATCTCGAGTCAGTGCGCCAGGATCTTGCCTGCCTCATCGTCGAGCTGCCGCTCCGCGAGTCGGGCGCCCAGCTGCCGACATGGGACGAGCTCGAAGCTCTTAAGACGTTGGCCCGGGATCGCGGCATGCCGCTACACATGGATGGTGCGCGGCTCTGGGAAAGCGCGGCCTTCTACGGCCGCACGGTCGCGGAGATCGCGAGTGGCTTCGAGTCCGTCTACGTCTCGGTCTACAAGGGGATCGGCGGTCCTGCCGGGGCGCTGCTGGCCGGCAGCGCCGACGTCGTCGCCGCGGCGCGGCTCTGGCGACGTCGCATGGGCGGCACGCTGTACCACCTCAGTCCCCTCGTCGCCGCTGCGGCGATGCGCTTCGACGAGCGCCTCGCGCTGATGCCTGCCCTCTACCGTCGGGCTCTCGACTTGGCCCGGGGCCTGAAGCCGCTGCCGGGCCTGCGGGTGAACCCATCGGTTCCACACACCAACCTGATGCACCTGTACTTCGACGCTCCATTCGAGGACCTGAACGACGCGCGCGACGAGATCGCGCAGACCGAGCGTTGTTGGTTGTTCCGGAGCGCCGGCAAAGCCGACGTGCCCGGCTGGAGCATGGTCGAGCTGTATGTCGGCGACCGGCTGCTCCATCTCGACAACGATCGCGTCGTGCCGCTGTTCGCTGAGCTCTGCGCGCGGATGAGGTCGCGGCCGTCGGCAGCGCGGGCCAACTCCTAGGCGAGGCGCCGGTCGATTCCGTGCCTTTCGCCCGGTCCCGACCCTAGGCGTCCCCGCGCGCATGCGCGCCCTTCGACGGGGCGGCGTTTGTGGCAAGCTTTGATCGCCATGCGCGAGCGCCCGCCCGACGACGCCTTGTCCCGCCGCTGCCTGTTGCGACTGATAGGAAGCGCAGCCATGCTGCCGATCCCGACATTCGCGCTGGCCCGCTTTGATTTCTTCCTGAGCGAGTACAGCGCGACCCGGGCCGAGCTGCAGGCCGAGATGGCCAAGCGCTTTCCGCTGCAACAACGCTACGCGGAACTCTTCACCGTAACCTTGCGCGATCCGCAGCTCAGCCTCGATCCGGCGAGCAACCGCCTCGGCGTTACCGCCCTGCTGAACATCGCCAGCCCGCTGCTGCGCCAAGCAGGTGTGGAAGGCCTGGTGTCGGTCAGCAGCGCCCTGCGTTACGACGCGCCGGCGCGCGCGGTGCGCCTCGTCCAGCCGCGCGCCGACCGCATTGAGATGCAAGGCCTGAGCGGACGCGATGCCGAGCGGCTGCAGCAGATCGGCGCGGTGGTCGCGCAGGAGCTGCTGCGCGACCAGGCGCTACACACCTTCGATGCCAAGGACCTGACCGTAGGCAGCAAGGTCTACGAGATTGGTGACATCACTGTTCAACAGGATGGCGTCAAGGTGCAGCTCAAATGATCGCCCCGTCGGCTACTGAGGCGTTGGCAGGATCGCCGGCGGCTTCCGCTCAGCGCGTCCGACCCACCAGCATGCGGCAAAGATCACCAGTGCGCCGAGCCACACCTGGGGCCGCACCGCTTCATCGAAGAACAGCCATCCGAAGAGCGCCGCCCACGGCAGCGCAGTGAATTCCAGTACACCGAGGGCCTGCGCCTCCGCCCCGGCGTAGGCGCGGGCAAGCAACTGGATGCCGAGATTGCCCAGCAACCCGGCAAGTGCCGCCAAGCCCAAGGCCCACCAGGTCGGCAAGGGTGCGCCGACCGCGGCAGGCGACAGCAACACCATCGGGATGACCGCGCTGGTCAGCGTCAGCAACGTCGAGCCGTCCTTGGCGGCGCGCGCGCGCATCACGATCGCCGCCAGCGCGTACGTCAGCGCCGCGGCGAGGATCGCGGCCAGCGCGAGGGCACGCTCGCCGTCGAAGCTCGGTGCACCCTGAACGGTCAGTAGGACCCCGGCAAAGCCCACGAAGGCGGCCAACACCACCGGCCCGCGCATCTTCTCGCCGAGAAACATGTGGGCGAGTGGCGGAATGAGAAGGGGGGCGATGAACGACAGCGTGATCGCCTCGGCCATGCCGAGTCGGGTGAGGGCGAAGAAGAACAGAAAAGCGGTGACCGTGATCAGGGTGCCGCGCAAGACGTGAGCGGGCAGCATTTCCCGGGTCAGCCTGGGTCGACCTTGCCACCACCATACGGCCAATGCGAAGCCCGTCCCGAACACGTACCGACCGAGCACCGCATAAGCGACCGCATACGACCGAGTCAGCTCCTTCACCGCGGCGTCGAGCGCACACAGCGCCGCGATGCCTGCAGCAGCGAGAACGAAAGGTCGAGGCGACGGCACGGGGCAGCAAATTGGGCGACAGACGATCCGATGGCAGCAGCCAGTGGTCGTCGAGACCTGCGCCAATCGTAGGGCGTCGGGAATTGCCTGACGTTCTGGCCGAATCCACTCCAACGGTGCCCGAAGGTGCAATAGGAGTTGATGTCGTCCGGCGCGATACTCGCGAGACTTCGGCGAGCGAGGCGAGTCATGACTCAGCGACAGATTTCTACCGAGCCTCTCCGACACCTCACACCGCGCGGCGGGCCGCGCTACCCGCGAGCGCTTGCGGGCGCCTGCGTGGCTGCGTTGGCGGCGATTCTTCTGCTCGTTCCGGCCGCCGGCACATCACAAACCGGAACGCCGCCCCCTGCCGGCGAGAGACAACTCGGCGGCCCGACCTTCAGCGACAACATCGACGACCCGGCCGAATGGGGCAAGGCATTCCCGAGGCACTACGAGCTCTACAAGAAGTCGGTCGACATGCAGCGCACCAAGCACGGCGGCAGCGAAGCCGTGCCGCAGACGCCGACCAAGGCCGACCCGCGCTCGGTCGTGGCGCGCTCGAAGGTGGAAGAGGACGCCGGCCTCAAGGCGATGTGGCAAGGCTACGCGTTCTCGGAAGACTTTCGCGAGGAGCGCGGCCACTACTACATGCTGGAGGACCAGAGGCTCACGAAGCGCCAGGTGGTCGTCAAGCAGCCCGGCGCGTGCGTGAACTGCCATGCGTCGATGTATCTTCCCTACAAGAAGGCGGGCAACGGCGACATCGTCAAGGGCTTCGACAAGATCAACGCGATGCCTTACGCGGAGGTGTCGAAGCTGGTGAGCCATCCCGTCGCCTGCATCGACTGCCACGACGGCAAGACGCTCGCCCTGCGCGTCACGCGCCCCGCGTTCATCGAAGGCATGCGCGTCTACAAGGCTTCGCTGGGCGTCAAGGACTACGACGTGAATAAGCAGGCGTCCACCGCGGAAATGCGCGCCTACGTGTGCGGCCAGTGCCACGTGGAGTACTACTTCAAGGGCCCCGGCAAGAGTCTCGTCTATCCCTGGGCCAAGGGCCTCAAGGTCGAGCAGATCACCGCCTACTACGATGAGGTCGGCTTCCGCGACTGGACCCACAAGGACACCGGCGCTCCCACCCTCAAGGCACAGCATCCCGAGTTCGAGACCTGGAGCCAGGGCACGCATGCGCGCGCCGGGGTCACTTGTGTCGATTGCCACATGCCCGCGCTCTCCAAGACGTTCACCGACCACTGGGTGCGCAGCCCCGTCCTGAACATGCAGGCGGCCTGCGTTGCCTGCCACAAGAAGCACGACGCCAAGGCCAGCGCGGAAGACCTCAAGGCGCGCGTCTACGAGATCCAAGACCGGCACTGGGCGCTTCGCCAGAAGGCGATGACGGCAGTGGTGGCGCTGATCGACGACCTGAAGACGGCGAAGGCGGCGGGTCGCAAGGACGCCGACCTCCTCGCCGCCCGCTACCTGCAGCGGCGCTCGCAGTTCTATCTGGACTTCGTCGAGGCAGAAAACTCCACGGGTTTCCACGCGCCGCAGGAATCGGCTCGCGTCCTCGGGGAATCGATCGACTTCGCGCGCCAGGGCCAGCTCGCGCTGCGCGATCCGACGTTCAAGCCCACCGTTCCGGTGATCGACATTCCACCCTCGCCACCCACGAAGCCTTGACTCCCATGCCCGAGGATTCGAAAGCGCGTCAGGCGCCCGGCCGACCGGGGCTCGTGGCGCGAACCTGGCGGCGCCTGCGCAGCCCGAGTGCCCGCTGGTCGGTGGCGGCGCTGGTCGGCGTGGGCGTCGTGCTCAGCGCGATCGCCGTCGTCGGCACTCAAGTGATGGTTCACGTGACAGGCACCGACGCGTTCTGCGGGACGGCGTGTCACTCGATGCAATGGGTCGCCCAGGAGCACCGCGAGAGCACTCACGGCGCTACCCGCACTGGCATGCGCGCCACGTGCCACGACTGCCACATCCCCAGGGAGTACCCCGAGTTGCTCTGGTACAAGGCCGTCGCCGGCACCAAGGATGTCATTGGCGAGATGCGCGGCGTCATCTCCACGGAAGAGAAGTTCCGGGCAGAGCGCAAGCGCATGGCGGCACTGGTGTGGTCCGAGTACAAGGACAACGATTCGCGCGCTTGTCGCGGCTGCCACGTGTTCTCGACCGAGGTTCTCGCGAAGCAGCGGGAAACGGCGCAAGCCGTCCACGCGACGGTGCTCCAGGGCCAAGCGACCTGCATCGACTGCCACAAAGGGGTCGGCCACGTGGCGCCTTGATCACCTCGAACTCGCGCTCTTGGCGCGGGTCACTCAGAACACGCTCTTCGTAACTCCACCGTCGACGCGCAGCGCCGTACCGGTGGTTCCAGACGATAGAGGACTCGCGACGTAAGCCACCATCGCGGCGATCTCCTCGGGCGACTCGAAGCGCTTGATCAGCGAGGTCGGACGGGCGGTGGCGAAGAACTCCTTCTCGACAGTCTCGGCCGTCGAACCGCCCGCCTTGGCGAGTGCGTCGACGAAGTCGGCGACGCCGCGCGACCGGGTCGGCCCGGGAAGAACGCTGTTGACCGTGATGCCCGTTCCTGCAAGCGATTCCGCCAAGCCGCGCGCTATCGCGAGCTGGGCCGTCTTGGTCATCCCGTAGTGAATCATCTCGGCCGGGATCTGGACCGCGCTCTCGCTCGAGATGAAGATGATCCGCCCCCAGTCGGCGCGCTTCATGGCCGGGAGCACCAGGCGGGCCAGGCGCACACCACTGAGCACGTTGACGTCAAAGAATCGCAGCCAGTCTGCGTCGGGGATCTCCTCGAAAGGCTTCGGTTCAAAAATCCCGAGGTTGTTGACCAGGATCTCGATCTCGGGGAAACGGGCGACCAGCGCGCTCGCGGCCGCAGCGGTGCTCATGTCGCCTGCGAATCCGATCACCGCTCCGCCTGGGCCGGCGGTAATGCGCGCGACGGCTTCATCGACCGACGCCTGCTCGCGGCCGTTGACGATCACGCGTGCGCCTTCGTGGGCCAGCGCCATCGCGATCGCATGCCCGATACCGGCAGTGCTCCCGGAGATGAATGCGAGCTTGCCCGTGAGTTTCAGGTCCATGCGTTTGTCCTTTCGCGGTTGTCGACAGACTCCGGCCTCGGCTGGTCTTGTTCCCTGCGACCAGGTGCACAACCTAGTTTCGGCCAAGAGCGGCCGCATGCGAAGGGCTGCTTCCCGTTAGGCCAGACGCGTGGCCGGCGTTGAGCGGTTGCGTCGTCGACGTCGCTCGCTATTCGTCTCGACCGCCAGCGACGCCGAGCAGCACCAGGAGCGACTGGAACACGTTGTAGATGCTGAGGTAGACGCCAAGGGTGGCGGTGATGTAGTTCGTTTCCAAGCCATCCTGGACGCGCTTGAGATCGTGCAAGATGAACGCGGAGAAGATGCCGATGGCCGCCACCGACAGCGTCATCATCAGCGCGCTCGACTGGAGGAAGAAGTTCGCGATGCCGGCCACGAGCAGCATGATGGCGCCGACGAAGAGCCACTTGCCCATGGCGGACAGGTCCCGCTTGATCATGGTCGACAGCGACGCCATGCCGAGGAAGATCGCGCCGGTGCCGGCGAACGCCGTCATCACCAGGCTTGCGCCGTTGGCCGATCCAAGCACCGTGCCGACGAGGCGCGAGAGCATCAGGCCCATGAAGAACGTGAACGCAAGCAGCACCGGGACGCCGGCAGTCGAGTTCTTCGTCTTCTCGATGGCAAACATGAAACCGAAGGCCCCGACCAGGAACACCACGAGGCCGATGCCTGGCGAGAGGGTGCTTGCCAGGCCGGTCGACACGCCGATCCAGGCACCGAGGACCGTCGGGACCATTGACAGCGCGAGCAGCCAGTAGGTGTTGCGCAGAACGCGGTTGCGTTGCCCGACGGAAACCGCTCCGTCCGCATCCCACGACTGGTAGGGCTGAAGGCTCTGGCTCATGACAATACCTCGTTGCTAGTGGAGGAAGTGGATGAGGGGGACTCTAGGAGCCTGAGGCCTTCGTGAAAACTCGCATTTTCAACACGATCACTTCGCAATTTACTTAGAGAGAAATCGCTTACCCGAGCGCCTTGGCTTGGCGCTTGCTGCGGCCTCGAATGTTGAGTGCTTCGACGAGAAGCGAGAACGCCATCGCCGCATAGAGGTAGCCCTTCGGGACGTGCTGGTCGAAGGCTTCGGCAGTGAGTGCCATGCCGACCATCACGAGGAACGCGAGCGCCAGTATCTTGATCGACGGATGCCGGTCGACGAACTCTCCGATGGGCTTGGCCGCGAGCAGCATGACGCCGACCGAGGCCACGACCGCGGCCACCATCACGCCGATCTGATCGACCATGCCGACTGCGGTGATGACGGAGTCGAGCGAGAACACGATGTCGATGATTGCGATCTGGCCGATGACGCTCCAGAAAATGCCCCTTCTGGCCTCGGCCGTGGTCGTGGCGGCTTGGCCTGGGCCTTGCTCGTCGCGCGCCTCCACCTCGACGAAGATTTCGTGCGAGGCCTTGTAGAGGAGGAAGAGGCCTCCAAGCAGCAGCACGATGTCCCGCCCGCTGATGCCGTTGCCCACGATCGTGAAGATATCGGCGGTCAGGCTCATGACCCAGCTGAGCGACAGGAGAAGCAGCAACCGTGAGGCCATGGCGAACCCGAGGCCGAGCCGGCGCGCTCTGTCGCGCTGGTCAGCCGGCAGGCGGCCGACCAGGATCGAGATGAAGATGATGTTGTCGATGCCCAGGACGATCTCTGGGCGGTCAGCATCGCGAAGGCCGATCCAGATATTCGGGTCGAGCAGGAATTCCATGGCTGGTAGGAGGTCGGCCAATCCGAAAGGTAAGCGCGGCACCGGTTCGCGTAAAGTCAATTTTTAGAGCCGACCGCTTCTGGAAAACAGAACTGTCAACAGGTGGGCCGATCGGGCACTGTGAACTTCAAGCACCTCTACTATTTCTGGGCCGCCGCCAAGGCCGGGGGCATTGTCCGTGCGGGCGAGCAACTGCACATCACGCCGCAGACGCTGTCGACTCAGATCAAGCTGCTTGAAGGCCGCATCGGCTGCCGCTTGTTCAAGAAGAGCGGTCGAGGCCTGGAGCTGACAGAGGAGGGGCGCACGGCACTGGGCTATGCGGAGCAAATCTTCACGCTGGGTGCCGAACTGGAGGCTGCGCTTCATGACGCGCAAAGCGGCCAGCGAACGCTCGATTTCCGCGTCGGCATTGCAGACTCGGTGCCGAAGGCGATTGCCTACCGGCTGCTGGAGCCGGCCCTCTCGGTGGCTGCTCAGGTCCGTCTCATCTGCCACGAGGGCACCTTCGAGGACCTGCTCGCGCAAATCTCGGTGCACCGGATTGACCTCGTCATCGCGGATGAAGCCATGGGCAAGCAGACCAGTGTGAAGGCGTTCAACCACGCACTCGGGACGACGGCCATGAGCTTCTTCGCCGCGCCGGAGTTGAAGCGTTCGCTGAAGGGTGGATTCCCGAAATGCCTGGACGGCGCTCCGATGCTGAT
>Ga0207650_10003460_pt1 | contig 10848 bp, 8 predicted proteins | sample KBSS63metaG_FD_184325 | JGI IMG/M metagenome (GOLD analysis project Ga0207650, IMG submission 184325) | Switchgrass rhizosphere microbial communities from Kellogg Biological Station, Michigan, USA - KBS S6-3 metaG (SPAdes) (version 2) | ecosystem: Host-associated > Plants > Roots > Rhizosphere >...
CGGCGGCGTGCGACCGCTACGGGCGGCCGCCGCTCGGCGGCGCGGCGACCGCGGTGTGCCTGTCCGCCGACACCGTGGCGTTCGTCGCCACGCACGTCGGGGTGTTCGCGCGCTCGCTGCGCGCCGGCGGCGGCTGGCGCGCGCTGCACGTCACCGGCGAGGCGCTGCGCACGAACGCGATCCGCGCGCTCGCCCAGGACGGCGCGGGCACGGTGTGGATCGGCACGCAGGCGGGCGCGTGCCTCGCCGATCCCGCGGCGCCGTCGCGCGTGCGGGCCGCGACCGACGCGGGGTTCGACTGGCGCGGCGCGGTGAACGCGTTGTACGCGGACCCGGCGGGCGGCATGTGGGTCGGCACCACCGGCGGCGTCGCGCACGTCCAGCGCGGCGCGTGCACGTGGCTCAAGCCGGCCGACGGCCTCGCCGGCGGCGACGTGCGCGCGATCGAGCGCGACGCCGCCGGCCGCATGTGGTTCGGCACGTCGCAGGGGCTCAGCGTCTGGGACGGGTCGAAGTTCCGCAACTTCGGCACGCCGGACGGGCTCGGCTCGCCGCTCGTCCACGCGCTGTGCGCGCGGCGCGACGAGATGTTCGTCGGCACCGACGCGAACATGGTGCGGTGGCGCAACGCGGTGTTCGAGGCGCTCGACGACGACAAGATGGGCATCGAGTTCGAGTCGATGCACGCGATCGCGCGCTACGGCCGCGACTCGCTCGCGATCGGCACCAACAACGGGCTGTCGTTCATCGACGGCCGCACCGGCCGCGACGATGCCGAACTGTACGGCGACGAGGTGTCGGCGCTGGCCGTCGGCCCGGCGCTCGACCTGTGGGCGGGCACGCTGCTCCGCGGCGTGTTCCACCGCGGCGCGCGCGGCTCCGAGAACCTGCGCACCGCCGACGGGCTGCCGTCCAACCGCATCACCGCGCTGCTGGTCGACCGCGCGGGCGGCGTCTGGGTCGGCACGTCGGACGCCGGGCTCGCGCGGCTCGCCCCACGCCCGGCCGCGCGCCGGCGCTGAGCCGCCGTCGCGCCCCGCCGCTCAGGCGTCGCGGCGCCCGCGCGTCGCCGGCGCGCGTGTCGGCCGCGCGCGCGTCCACGTGGCCGACAGCAGCCACGCGCCGAGCACGACCGACGCGACGCCCGTGCCGGTGAGCACGCCGACGTTGCGCGCGAACATCGGCATCGTCTCGTAGAACAGCGCCTCGCGCAGTCCCTCGACGGCGTAGTAGCTCGGCACCAGCCGTGCGATCCGCTGGATCCACTCCGGCAGGAACGCGATCGTCGTGAACGCGCCGCCGAGCAGGAACGACGCGGACGCGGCGTTCACCCCGAGCAGCACCGTCGTCGTCACGCGGTGCGTGACGAGGCCGACGAGCACGCCGAGGCCGGTCGAGCCGACGGCGGTCGAAACGAGCAGCGCCGCGACGGCGGGCCAGCGCCCGGATGGCACGTGCAGCACGCGCAGCGCGGCGAGCGGCAGCGTGATCGCCGCGAGCAGCAGTGTCGCGGCGAGCGTGCCCCCCAGCAGGTGGCCGGCCACGAGCCCGGCGCGCGGCGCGGGCGCGACGCGCATCATCCGCAACCGCCCGCCCTCGCGATCGCCCGCGATCGACAGCGCGGTGACGAGCGCGCCCGCCGTGAGCGCGAGCAGCGCGAGCACCGGCACCATCTGGTAGGCGAGGAACGACACGTCGGCGCGGCGCAGGTCGGTCTCGATCACGTCGACCTTGTACGGGTTGCGCGCGCCGCCGGGGATCGCGTCGGCGTCGGCCGCCGGATCCAGCTCCGCGTCCGCCGCCGTCGCCGGCGTCGCGGGCGCGTGCTCGTCCTCCTCGCCCTCGCCGAGCGATGCCAGCTCGGGCGCCTCGATCGCGACCACGGCCTCCGACACGGAGCGGCGGATGTCGTCGGAGAAGTCGAGGTCGACGTTGTTGATCACCACGCGCAGCCGCGCGTCGCCCTCGCGCGCGGCCTCGTCGAAGTTCTTGGGGATCGTGATCACCGCGCACACCCACTGCTGCTCGAGCTCGCGCTGCGCCTGTTCCGGCGTCCGCTCCCGGAGGAAGAAACCGTCCGACTCGCGCAGGATGCCGACGACGCGCTCGCTCACGGGGCCGTAGCCCTCGCGCACCAGCGCGACCGGCTGGCGGCCGACGGCGTACGTGAGCGCGAGCACGGTGAGGCTCATGCCCGCGGCCGGGATCAGGCTCGCCGCGATGAGCGCCGGCGAGCGCGCCCAGCGCGCGAGGTCGAGCCGTGCGACGGCCCAGGCGACGCGGATCATCGGCGCGCCACCCGGCCGAGCAGCGCGAGCGGCACGACCGCGATCAGGGCGAGCACCGCGAGCAGCTGCCACACCGGCTCCGGCGTGACGGTGAGGCCGTGGAACGCGTGCTCCATGACGCCGACGCCGTAGTAGGCGGGCGACAGGTGGGCGAATCGGAACAGCCATTCGCCGTCGAACCGCTGCGGCTCGAGCGCGCCGCTGTCGAGGTAGAACGGCAGCCCGATCCCGAGCACGAGCGGCGTGATCGGCAGCGTGCGCCGCAGCAGCGCGCCGAGCAGGCCGCCGAGCGTCGTCGACGCGGCGACCGTGAGCACGATGCCGGCGGCCGCCTCGAGCGGGTGCGCCGCGGGCACGTGGTAGCCGTACACGACGACGAGCGCCGTGGCCACGCTCGCGAGCACGCCGACGAGCCCGGCCGCCACGAGTCGGCCGGTCAGCACGGGCGCCGCGCCCGCCGGCGACACGAGCAGCAGCCGCGCGGCGCCGGTCTCCCACTCGCGCGCGACGACGGTGCCGCCGAGCAGCCCGCCGGCGATCATCGCGGCGAGCGCGATCGCGCTCACGCCGAGGTACTCGACGTACCCGGTCTCGTGGTCGATCACGTTCACGAGCTCCGGGTGGATGCGCACGCCGCGGAGCTGCAGCCGCTCGGCGAAGATCGCCGCGGCGGCGGGTACGGCGCGGCGGACGTCCTCGGCCATGTCGAGGTTCACGTTGTCGACGGTGAGCCGCACTTCCGCGGCGCGCCGCGCGGCGATCGTCGAGTCGAACCCCGCGGGCACCTCGATCACCGCGACCAGCCGGCCGCGACGCAGCAGGGCGTGCGCGGTCGCCGCGTCCATGGGGCGGAGCGCGAACGAATTGTGGGCGTCCTGCAGCGCGCGCACGAACTCGCGTGCCCGCGGCGTGTCCTCGCCGACCACGAGCCCGGTCGGCGCGTTGTAGCCGGTGAGCGCGAACAGGCTCATCAGCAGCAGCAGGTTGAGCGGCAGCAGCATCGCGAGCAGCGTCGTCACCGGTGCGCGCCGGAACGACCGGAGCTGGTCGCGGGTGGCGATCCCGACCGTGCGCAGCACGCTCATTCGCGCAGCTCGCGTCCGGTGAGTCCGAGGAACACGTCCTCGAGACTCGGCTCGATGACCCGCACCGAGCCGATCGGCGCGGCCGCGTGGGCCGCGGCGATCACCGCGGCGCACGCCGCGTCGTCCGGCAGCCGCACCACCGCGGCCCCGTCGTCCGCGGCGGCGTGCGCGACGTCGGGGCGCGACGCGAGCGCCGCGGCCACGGCGGCAGCCGCCGCGCCGCACTGCAGCACGAGCGTCACGCCGCCGTCGCGCCGCAGCTCGCCCGGGCGCTCGCACGCGACGAGCCGGCCGTGGTCGAGGATCGCGACGCGGTCGCACAGCGCCGTCGCCTCGTCGAGGTAGTTCGTCGTGAGCAGGACGCTGCGGCCGTCGGCTCGCAGCGCGGCGACGTGGTCCCACAGCACGCGGCGGCCCTGCACGTCGACGCCGAGCGTCGGCTCGTCGAGGAACAGCACCGGCGGGTCGTGCAGCAGCGCGCGGGCGAGCGCGAGCCGCCGGCGCATGCCGCCCGAGAACGTGGACACCACCTGGCCGCGGCGGTCCCACAGCCCGTAGCGGCGCAGCATCTCCTCGATGCGCGGGCGCGGCCGGCGCATCGCGTAGAGCGCCGCGGCCAGCTCGAGGTGCTCGAGCGCCGTGAGCTCGGGGAACAGCCCCGAGTCCTGCGGCACCACGCCGATGCGCGCGCGGATCTCGCGCGGCGAGCGCGCCGCGTCGGCGCCGAGCACGCGCGCCGTGCCGGCATCCGGCACGCGCAGGCCGCAGCACACGTCGATCGTGGTGGTCTTGCCGGCGCCGTTCGGGCCGAGCAGGCCGACGATCTCGCCTGCCGCGACGGCGAGCGTCAGGCCGTCGAGCGCGGCCCGCGAGCCGAACGCGACGCGGATGTCGGTGAGCTGGATGGTATCGGGCACGCGGCCTCCGGGCGCAGGGTCGGGGCTCCGCCCCGGGCTTCGATGTGAGCGCGACAGGCTACCCGATCCCGTGCCGGGCGGCGACGCGCATCAGCGCCCGGGCTCCGTCACGCGCAGCGGCTCGCCGCGCTCGAAGTCGTAGAGCGTCGTGAGCCGGAGCGAGTAGTACGCCGTCCAGTACGAACGCAGCGCGTCCAGCCAGCCGCGGCGGGCGCTGTCGCGCTCGCGCTGCGCCTGGCCGAGCGCGTCGAGGTCGCCCCGCCCCGCGAGCCAGCGGCCGCGCGTCATGTCGTAGCGCCGTTGCGCGATCGAATCGGCGCGCGCCGAGAGATCGAGCTGCCGCGACTGGATGTCGAACTCCGACACCCGCAGGAACACGTCGCGGTCGAAGTCCGCGCGCGACTGCTCGACCTGGCGCCGCGTGACCTCGCGCTGCGACTCGGCGATCGCGATGCTCGCGGCGGTGCGGCCCCAGTCGAGCAGTGGCATCGACACGCTGAGCGACGTGACCTGGTCCGTGCTCGGGTTGCGGTACAGCGCGTCCAGCGAGCTCGCGCTCTGCGACAGCCCGTAGCTCGCGTGCAGCGACGTCGAGCCGCGCGACGCCCGCGCCTGCGCCACGGTGCGGTCCGCCTCGAGCAGCCGGCGGTCGAACGCCATCGCCACCGGCTTGTTGCGCCGCGCCTGCTCGAGCGCGATCCCGAGGTCGACGTGCGGCCGCGGCACATCGGTCACGAACCCCGGCACGTACGTCGGTGCGTCCGACGCGCCGAGCAGCGTGGCGAGGCGCTGTTGCCGCGACTCCTCGTCGAGCCGGGCGCGCGACAGGCCGAGGTCGGCGTTGAGCTGCGCGAGCTGCGCCTGCAGCACGTCGTTGTCGGAGTCGGCGGCGCGGCTGCGTCGCGCCTCCGCGACCGCGAGCAGGGTGTCCGAGCGCAGCTTCTCGTCGCGCGCGTCGCGCAGGATCGCCTGCGACGTCAGCAGCTCGAAGTACGCCACGAGCGCGTCGAGCGACAACCCCTCGATGTCCTCGACGAGCTGCTGCCGCGCCTCGTCGTAACGCCGCGGCTCGATCTGCCGCGCCCACCGGTACGGGTTGTACGCGAACAACGGCTGGTCGAACGTCACCGCGACCGGCGTCGCGGAGAACGACACGGTGCGCCCGCCCTGCAGCGCCTCCGTGCGTGCGAAGTCGGTTCGCAGCGCGAGCCGGCCGCCGAGGCCGCCGATCACCTTGCCGAGCGACAGGCTGGCGTACGAGTTGAGCTGCGCGCGATGGACGAATTCGTCGGTGCCGTCGGGCAGCGTCTGGCGGAAGATGTTGCGCTCGAGCGACACCGGGCCGCTCGCCAGGTCGAGGCTCGGTCGCGTTTCGGCGCGATAGGTGACGTACTCCCAGTAGCTGCCGCGGAACCGGTGCCGCGCGGCGACGGCGCCCGGCGAGCGCGTGCGCGCGCTCTCGAGCGCCTGCTGCAGCGTGACCGTCACCAGCGGCCGGTCGTCGTCCGCGCGCGCCGCGCCGGACGGCGCGAACGCCAGCGCGAGCGCCGCGAGCGCGGCGAGTGCGGGCGGCATGCGGCGATGGGGGAGAACGGGGCGGGGACGGCGGATGGGCGGCACCATACCCCTCCATAGTACCCTGCGCGGCGGCGCGCGATCGACGCGGGAGTGGTCGCCGTGGCGCCGAATGCGCTCGCGCGGCGCGGGCGGCAGGCCGATAACACCGCCGACGCGACCCTTGGGCCGGATGCCCCACGGAGGACCGCATGGAACCCGCGATGCCGCTGACGGAAGCGCCCGACCCCGTGGCCGAACCGGCCCCGCGCGGCGCGTTCGCGTTCCGCATCGAGCCCGCACGCGTCGCGCGCTGGCTCGCCGGCATCATCGCCGTGCTCGCGATCGTCAGCCTGGCCGAGCAGTACGTGATCCACATCCTCGGCCGCGCCGATCTCGAGGAATACCTGATCGCGGTCGACGTCGACGCCGAGGGCAACATCCCGACGTGGTACTCGTCGGCGGCGCTGCTGGCGTGCTCGATCCTGCTCGGCGCGATCACCGCGCGCGTCCACCGCGAGCGCGGGCGCTACGTCGACCACTGGGCGTGGCTCGCCGCGATCTTCACGTTCCTGTCGATCGACGAACTTGCGCAGCTGCACGAACACCTCGGCCACCTGCACGAGACGTGGCACACGAGCGGGCTGTTCTACTTCGCGTGGGTGATCCCGGCGATGGCGTTCGTCGCCGCCATCGGGCTCGCGTACGCGAAGTTCCTCGCCCACCTGCCGCCGGCCACGCGGCGGCGGTTCGTCATCGCCGCGATCGTGTACGTCGCCGGCGCGGTCGGCGTCGAGGCGCTCGGGGGCTGGCGTGCCGAGTCGCATGGCATGAACAACATGACCCACTCGTGCATCGCCACGGTGGAAGAGGTGATGGAGATGGCCGGCGTGGCGATGTTCCTGGTCGCGCTGCTCCGGATCCTCACGCGCGAGGGCCCCGCCCTCGAGGTGCGCATCGGGGAGCCGCGGGACACCTCCGGGTCGGATTGACGCCCGGCGCGCCCCGCGCCGCCACGAACGCGCCGGGTGCCCCGAAACACGGCCATATCCGGCCTTGATGGCGCGTGGCGGAGGCCGTAGCTTGATCCGGCCCGCTTCCGGCAGGACGCCCGGAGCCATTCCCCTTGCCACGACTCCCCGCGCCCCCGGAGGCCGCTGTGAGACTTCCCCTCGCCCTGCTGCTGTGCGCCGCCCTCGCCGCGCCGGCATCCGCGAACATCACCTGGAACTGGAGCGCAGACCGCGGCGCGCACGCCGGGCAGCTCGTGACCGACGGCAACATCCCCGGCTTCGGCGCGCCGGCCGCCGGCACGTACACGGTCCTCGACGTGAGCGTCACGACGAGCGCGTTCCTGCCGATCGGCTCGGTGTCGAACGGCACGTACCAGATGCCCGGCGCCGCGTTCGGCACGGCGGGCCCGTACACGATCACGTGGAGCGGTTCGGCGGTGACGAGCATCGATGCGGGGGCCGACGCCGGCGTGAACGGGCTCGTCGTCGGCGACGCCGACGGCACGATGTGGGCGATCCTCGGCGCCGACGAGTTCGGCGGGCATGCGCCGACGACGTGGGACTTCCAGTCGGCGGACGGCCGCTACGGGTTCGGCGACGACCTGTCGGTCGCGCCGCTGCCGCCGCCGACGCCCGATATCGCGCTGGTGGCGCCGGATGGCGCCGCGCTCGCCGACCCCGGCTCGTGGGACTTCGGCACGGTGACCACGGGCACGGGCTCGGAGCGCGTGTTCACGGTGTCGAACGGCGGCGCGGCCGCACTCAAGCAGTTGTCGGTCACCACCGACGGCGGTGACTTCGCCGTCACGCAGCAGCCGATGTCGACCGTGCAGCCCGGCGGCACCACGACGTTCGCGATCACGTTCGCGCCGTCGGCCGGCGGCGCGCGCAGCGGCGCGCTGCACGTCACGAGCAACGACCCGGACGAGAGCCCGTTCGACGTGGCGCTCGCCGGCACCGGCGCGGTCGACTGCGTCGTCAGCGCCTGGAGCGCGTGGAGCGCGTGCTGCAACGGCACGCAGTCGCGCACGCGCACGGTGCTCGTGCCGGCCGCGTACGGCGGCGCGAGCTGCCCGACGCTCGCCGAGACGCAGTCCTGCACCGTGGCCGCACCGGTCGTGACGATCTCGGCGCCCGCGGCGGGCGCGTCGGTCGCGACGGGCGCCACCGTGTCGCTCGTGGCGACGTTCACCGACGCCGCCACCGCCACGCACACCGGCACGTGGTCGGTGGGATCGACGACCGCCGCCGCGACGATCACCGAGCCGGCGGGGGCGACTCCCGGCCGCGCGACCGGGACGTGGACGTTCGCGTCCCCGGGCAGCTACACGATCGGGCTCGCGATCGCGACGTCGTGCGGTGGGCGCGCGACGGCGAGCGTGACCGTGACGGTCGCCGACCCGGTGGCATCGTTCCCGGCGACGCCGGTGCTCGACAACTTCAATCGCGCGAACGGCGGGCTCGGCGCGAACTGGATCGACGAGGCGTCGGCGTATTCGATCTCCACGAACCAGGTTCGCCACAACGGGACGATCGCGCGCACCGAATGGGGCCCGGCGGTGTTCGGCGCGGACCAGGAGGCGTACCTCACGTGGACGGGGATCACGTGGTCGGCGTCGGAGCAGGGCCTGATCCTCAAGTCGCAGGGTACGTCGTCGGCCGCGGGCCACATCGCGGTCCGCTACGACGCGAAGAACTCGCGCGTCGGCGTCTACACGCTGACGCCCCCGGGGACCTGGTCGAACCGCGGTTCGATCGCGCGCGTGACGCTCGCGCAGGGCGACCGGTTCGGCGCGCGTGCGACGCGCGACGGCATCGTGCGCGTGTACCAGAACGGCACGCTGCTCGGCAGCGTGTCGGTGGCGGGCTGGGCGTACGCCGGCTCCGGCGGCCGCATCGGGCTGGCGTGGGGCAACGGATCGGGCACGCGGGCGGACGACTTCGGCGGCGGCACGCTGCCGGCGAACGCCGTATTCGCGGACGATCCGGCCGCGCCCGCGGCACAGGCGACGCCGCCGGCGACCGAGCCCGCGATGGTCGCCACCCCGCTCGCACTCGCGCTGTCGAACCCGGCGCCGAACCCGGCGCACGGCCGCACGACGCTGTTGCTCGCGCTGCCGCATGCGGCCGACGTGGAGATGTCGGTGCTCGACGTGCAGGGCCGCGAGGTGTGGCGTGAGCCCGCGCGCCGCTTCGAGCCCGGCCGCTGGCCGCTCGCGTGGGACGGCTCGACCGCGCGCGGCGCGGCGCCGGCGGGCGTGTACTTCGCCCGCGTCCGCGCCGGCGACGCGACGTTCCTGAGGCGCGTGGCGATCGTGCGGTAACGCGGGCGGCGGGCCGGTCGGCGTCAGCCGCCGGCGGGCCCGCCGCGCACCATGCGGGCGGCGAGCTGGTCGAGCGTGGCGGCCGGGTCGTCGCACAGGCCGGAGTGCACCGGCGACACCTGGATCACCGTGCTGCGCGGCGCGACGAGCCAGTGCCAGCGCTCGCGCAGCGACAGCCGCCCGATCGGCCCCGCGCCGTCGCCGCCGGCGCAGATCCGCGGCACCACGCCGAGGTGGTCCTCGATCGCCGCGAGATCGGTGGCGGGGAACAGCGCGAGCACGCGCGCACGGTCGAGCTCGATCCGGGCGTCGAGGAACGACCGCTCCAGGCAGAACAGGATCACGCCGGCGTTCACGAACTCCTCGCGCTCGACCCGCGGCACGACGCGCACGACGGCGTAGTCAAACGACAGCGTGGCGGGCACGCTCGGCCTCCTCGCTGAACCGCGGCGCCGCGGCGAGCCGGCGCTCGAGCCAGCGCGCGTACGCGGCGCGGTGGGCGTCGGGCGTCGCGAACCGCGGCTCGTCCGCGAGCCACGCGTCGGGGATCTCCGCCAGCACGCGCGCGAACGTCGCCGCGTCGAGCGCGAGCGCGATGCGCTCGCCCGCGGCGCGGGGCGCGGTCGCCCACGGCAGCAGCACGTGGTCGCGGATCGCCGCGAACGGCGACGCGCTCGCGGCCTCGTCGTTGCGCCACGTGTGGTGGAAGTAGAACGCCGAGCCGTGGTCGATGAGCCACAGCCGCCCGTGCCAGCACAGGAGGTTCGGGTTCTTCGGCGTGCGGTCGACGTTGGTGCAGAACGCGTCGAACCACACGATCGCCGACGCCTCGTCGGCCGGCGGCGCGGGCCCGGCGACGGGGTCGAACGTGATGCTGCCGGGCAGGTAGTCGAGCCCGGCGTTGAGCCCGACGCTGCCGCGCAGCAGCTCGCGGATCTCGGAATCGGGCTCGTTGCGGCCCAGCGCCTCGTCGACGTCGACGAGCACGAGCTCCGGCACGTTGAGCCCCGCCGCACGCGCCAGCTCGCCCGCCAGCACCTCGGCGACGAGCGCTTTCGTCCCGTGCCCCGCCGCGCGGAACTTGACCACGTACAGCCCGGAATCGTCGGCCTCGACGATCGCGGGCAGCGAGCCGCCCTCGCGGAGCGGCGTGACGTAGCGCGTGGCGGTGACGGTACGCATGCGACGCAGGGTCGCGCACGCCGGCGCGCGCAGGCAAGCGCGCGCCGCGTGGACGCCCGGTGGCGGCGTCGTGCAGGATGCCCGCGGCGCCGCGTCCCGCGGCGCGGGGGAGCCCATGCCCGACCGCCCGATGCCGGTGTTCGACGGCCACAACGACCTGCTGCTGCGGCTGCGCGCGCATGACGGCGACACGGTGCGCGCGTTCCTCGACGGCGGCGCGGGCGGCCATCTCGACGTGCCGCGCGCGGCCGCGGGCGGGTTCGCGGGCGGGCTGTTCGCGGCGTTCGTGCCGTCGCACGACCCGCGTGCCGCGGCGCCCGAGGATGCGCTCATGCGTGCGCCGGCATACGACGTGCCGTTGCCGCCGCCGCTCGACCCGGACACGGCGCGTGACGAGGCGCTCGCGATGTTCGCGCTGCTGCGCGACGCCGCGACCGCGTCGGCCGGCGCGGTGCGCGTGTGCGCGACCGCCGCGGATGTGCGCG
>Ga0207650_10003463_pt1 | contig 10845 bp, 12 predicted proteins | sample KBSS63metaG_FD_184325 | JGI IMG/M metagenome (GOLD analysis project Ga0207650, IMG submission 184325) | Switchgrass rhizosphere microbial communities from Kellogg Biological Station, Michigan, USA - KBS S6-3 metaG (SPAdes) (version 2) | ecosystem: Host-associated > Plants > Roots > Rhizosphere...
ACAATCCCACTCGCTTGCACTCGGCGCTTGGATACCTGTCCCCCAACGACTATGCCAAGACACTGAAGCGAGCCGCTTAACCCGCTGCTTCTTGGCGTCCGTTCTCAGGGGGCAGGTTCAAATACGGCTACGACAGCCAGATCGTCCACTACCAAGTTGGCCAGGACGGCGTGGCCCGCCAGGTCGCAGTGACCACTTCTGAGGAACTGCGCCAAGCCAAGGCCGAGCTGGGTCAGCCGGCCATGGCGCACGTGCCGACGCTGGCAACTGTCTCGGTGACCGCGCCGGGCCGCAGCAAGGAGCAGGACGCCGAACGGGCGCAGGAGAAGGACGCGAAGGGTCCGATCCTGGCCGACAACCCCGCGCACCCCGACCACTCGACCTACCAGACGATCCACTCCTGGGTCAGCGGCACGGGGAACTGGAACGAGGAGGAGAGCCGGAACGTGACAGCCGCGCTCTACAAGCAGCAGGTTGAGGATCCGCTGGTGAAACGGGTGGACCGGGTGACCGGTGCGCTGGGCAAGGACGGGGCCGAGAACGTGCTAGCGGTCTACGCGCCGTTCGGGGACAAGCTGCCGATCTTCCACGCTCGGGTGGATGGCAGAGAGGCGGCTCAGCAGCCGGCGGAGCAGAACCTCCAGCAGGCGGAGGTCATCAGACAGGATCAAGTGCGCCAGCAGGCACTGGAGCAAACCCAACGACAGACTCAGCAGCAGGAGCAAGGGCCGCGGATGACAATGTAGATGCCGTGGACTGTGCTGATCAAAAAGGATTGAGTTTGACGAGACGTCGATCCGGCGGTGCGGGAGGTTCCAAGTGGTGAAAGATGGCGGGAGACTGCGCCATGGTTTGGCGTCCCCCAGGCCGATGGGCTATAACCGTTGTTTACCCTAAACGGAGTATTCCCCTTGGCACTGACCACGCTTGAGTCGATCAACGCGGAAATCAAGCAACTCGAAGCCCAGAAGAAACTGGTGGAAAAGCGCGACGGTGAAGTGCCCAAGGCCCTGGCGTTGCTTCAGAAGTATGCGAAGGTTCTCAGCCCTGCCCAGCGTCGCCAAGTCGCCAAGCTCATCGGGCAGACCATCGACGTCAAGCCAGTGCGTGCGCCTAAGGCTGCCACTGGACCTTTGAAGGGCCGCAAGCTTGGCAAGGTTGCCCCGAAGTATCGCCTTCCCAGCGGGGAGACCTGGGCAGGCCGAGGTTTGGCCCCCAAGCCCTTCACGGCATGGGCCAAGTCCGCCGAAGGCAAGGCGTGGGCTCGGGCCAACCCGGGTGCAAAGTTCCCATCGGCTGATGGCGCGGTGAAGAAGGCGCGGACTAAAGCAGTCAAGAAGGTGGCGAGGGCTGTCAAGAAGGCCAGCAACGCGAAGCCCACTCGGAAGGCTGTGAAGAAAAGAGGGAGAAAGGCGGCTGGTTAACGCCATGCAGAACGGTCCTGCCAGTGCCCGTGCCAAGGCGCTCGCTGCAGCGCAAGCGTTGCTTGATATCGCCGACGGGACGCTGTTGGAAGGAGAGGTGGGCATGCGCCTGCGCACCCAGCTGGGACTTCACTGGTCTGCGTTGACGTGCGTCCAATACTTGTCAGGGAAAGCGGCCGTCGGTGCATTGATGGCCCTGCCTGACGAGTGGAACGAGCAAGGTCGAACTGACGCAGCACCCCGAATTTCCGCTAGTCGGCAAAATGCGCGTAGCCGCGCCGCGGCGGTTGCCAGGGCTGACCATCCGCATCGAGTACGGCGATGCCGCTGCCAGCAACGATGCGGCCGATCCGGGTGGCCGCGACGCCGATCGCCTGCAGCGCCTGCACGATGGCCGCGCGTTGCGCCGGCGCGGCGGTGAAGCACAGTTCGTAGTCGTCGCCGCCGCCCAGTTGCCAGGCGCGCACCTGCGCCGTATTCGCGTCGGCCGGCGCGGCGACCGCCGGCAGCGCAGCCAGCCGCAGCTCGGCGCCGACGCCGCTGCGCGCGCAGACGTGGTCCAGGTCGGCCAGCAGCCCGTCGGAGATGTCGACGCAGGCATGCGCCAGCCCGCGCAGGCGCAGCCCGGCCTGCACCCGCGGCGACGGCCGCAGCAGGCGCTGGCGCAGGCGTTCGTGCAGCGGCTCGGTGGCGACCCGGGTCACGTCCAGGCGACCGGCCTGCCACAACGCCAGCGCCGCGGCGGCCTCGCCCGGCTGCCCGGTCACCCAGATGTCGTCGCCGGGCTGCGCGCCGTCGCGGCGCAGCGCCTGTCCGGGCGCCACGCTGCCGATCGCGGTGAGCGACAGCGCCAACGGCCCGCGCGTGGTGTCGCCACCGACCAGGGCGATGCCATGCGCATCGGCCAGCGCGAAGAAGCCGTCGGCGAAAGCGTCGATCCAGTCCGCGTCGGCCTGCGGCAACGACAGCGACAGCGTGCACCAGCGCGGCTGCGCGCCCATCGCGGCCAGATCCGACAGGTTCACCGCCAGGGTCTTCCAGCCGATATCGGCGGGCGCGGTTTCGGCCGGGAAATGCACGCCGGCATTGAGCGTGTCGGTGGTGATCGCCAACTGTTCGCCGGGCGGCGGCTGCAACAGCGCCGCATCGTCGCCGATCCCCAGCGGCACGTCGTCGCGCGCCCCGATGCGGGCGCGCAGGCGATCGATCAGATCGAATTCAGGCATTGGGGGCTGGGAATCGGGAATGGGGAGTGGGGAATGGTGAGAAGCAGCAGCAACAGCCGCGGCGCCCGGAATTTGGACGGGACGGCCTTCGCTTTTGCCATTCCCCATTCCCGCCTCCCCATTCCCAGCTCTCAGCCCCCCGACTCCACCGCCCGCCAGGCCACCGCGGCGCGGTCGAGGACGCCGTTGACGTAGGTGTGGCCGTGTTCGGAGCCGAAGCGCTTGGCGGTCTCGATCGCTTCGTTGATCACCACGCGGTACGGCACGTCCTGGCGATGCAGCAGTTCGTAGGCGGCCAGGCGCAGCACCGCGCGCTCGATCGCGTCCACTTCCTCGACCGTGCGGTCCAGGTAGCCGACCAGCGCGGCGTCCAGTTCGGCGCGGTGCTTGAGCACGCCTTCCACCAGGTTCTCGAAGTACACCAGGTCGGCGATCTCGTGCGCCTGTTCGTGCGCGAACTGCGCGATCACGTGCTGCGCGGTGCCGCCGGCGATCTGCCAGGCGTAGATCGCCTGCAGCGCGCGCCGGCGCGCGCGCGAGCGCAGCACCGGATCGACGCCATCGCGGCGGACATGCTTGTGGCCGACGGGCTTGTTCACGGCAGCAACTCCAGAAGATTGACCATTTCCAACGCGGTCAGCGCCGCTTCCTCGCCCTTGTTGCCATGGCTGCCGCCGGCACGCGCCTCGGCATCCTCGACCTGCTCCACCGCCAGCACGCCGTTGAGCACCGGCACGCGGAAATCCAGCGACACCCGCAGCAGGCCCTCGGCGCAGCCGTCGGCGACGTGTTCGTAATGGCGGGTGTCGCCGCGGATCACGCAACCCAGCGCGATGATCGCGGCATGCTTGCCGGCCGCGGCCAGGCGCGCGGCGACCAGCGGCAGTTCCCACGCCCCCGGGACGCGGATCACGTCGACCGCGTCATCGGCGATGCCGTTGCCGGACAGGCTCTGCCGCGCACCGGCGACCAGCACGTCGGTGATGCGGGCGTTCCAGCGGCTGGCGATGATCGCGAAGCGCGCGGACGGGTGCGGTCGGAGGTCGCCTTCGTAATGGGACATGGCGGTGGCAGGTTCAGGGGGTGGAAGAGTTTAACAGGCGGTGGGGCCGCGCCCCGGGAAAGCGGTCAGGGGATCCGTGCAGCACACCGAGCCACCGGCAATGGCAGCAATCGCGCGGGATCAGCTTTTGCCGATTCCCGAATCCCGATTCCCGATTCCCGGCTCCACGTGCTCCACCACCTCCAGCCCGAACCCGGCCAGGCCGATCTGCCGGCGCGGCGTGCCCAGCACGCGCAGCTTGCCCAGGCCCAGGTCGGCCAGGATCTGGCTGCCGGCGCCGTTGCGCCGCCACTGGCCCACGTCCTTGCCGTGCGCCGCCTCCGGCTGCGCGCGCAGCCGCGCCAGCAGCGCCTCGCTGTCGCGCGGCGCCGACAGCACCACCATGACCCCGCGCTCGGCGGCGGCGATCGCGCGCAAGGCGTCGCTGGCGGCCACGCCGAAATCGTCGCGGCGCCAATGCAGCAGGTCGGCCAGCGGGTTTTCCACCTGCACCCGCACCAGGGTCGGGGTGGCCGCGTCCGGGGTGCCGCGGACCAGCGCGAAGTGCAGGTCGTGGGCGATGCGGTCGCGGTAGGTGACCAGGGTGAAGCCGCCGAACTCGGTGTCGATGGGCCGTTCGTCGATGCGTTCGACGGTGTGCTCGGTGGCCAGGCGGTAGGCGATCAGGTCGGCGATCGAGCCCATCTTCAGGCCATGGCTGCGGGCGAACTCCTCCAGCTGCGGGCGCCGCGCCATGCTGCCGTCGGGATTGAGCACTTCCACCAGCACGCCGGCCGGCTCCAGCCCGGCCAGCATCGGCAGGTCGCTGGCGGCCTCGGTGTGGCCGGCGCGGGTCAGCACCCCGCCCGGCTGGGCGATCAGCGGGAAGATGTGGCCGGGCTGGCTGAGGTCGTGCGGCCTGGCGTCGGGCTTGACCGCGGTGCGCACGGTGTGGGCGCGGTCGTAGGCGGAGATGCCGGTGGTCACGCCCTCGGCGGCCTCGATGCTGACGGTGAAGTTGGTGTGGAACTGCGCGGTGTTGCGCTGGACCATCGGCGCCAGGCCCAGCTGCGCGCAGCGCTCGCGGGTCAGCGACAGGCACACCAGGCCGCGCGCGTGGGTGACCATGAAGTTGATGTCCGAGGGCTTGACCAGCTCGGCGGCCATGATCAGGTCGCCCTCGTTCTCGCGGTCCTCGTCGTCGACGATGACCACCATGCGGCCGGCGCGGAGTTCTTCCAGCAGTTCGGGGACGGAGGCGAAGTTCAGGCTCGGGGTGACGGAAGGCGACATGCGGGGACTCGCGAAAGGCGGAAGATGCCATGCGCGCCGCAGGCCGCGGCGCCGCGTGGCGGAAGGAGGGACGCGGCCAGGCTCAGGCCTGGCGGCCCTGCAGCAGGCGTTCGACGTAGCGCGCGACCAGGTCGATCTCCAGGTTCACCGGCGCGCCGACGGCGGTGTGCGCGAACGCGGTGTTGGCCACCGTGTGCGGGATCAGCGCGACCTCGAAGCCGGCGTCGTCGACCGCGTTGACGGTCAGGCTGACCCCGTCGACGCAGATCGAGCCCTTCTTGGCGATATAGCGCAGCAGCGCCGGCGGCGCGGCGAAGCGCCAGCGCTGCGCGCGCGCGTCGTCGTGGATCGACAGCACCGTGCCGAGGCCATCGACATGGCCGCTGACCAGGTGCCCGCCGAGCCGGTCGGTCGGACGCATCGCCCGCTCCAGGTTCAGCGCCGCGCCTTCGGCGAGGGCGCCGAGCGTGGTCAGGGTCAGGGTTTCGGTGGACGCGTCGGCCTGGAACGCCGCCGCGTCGAAGGCGATCACGGTCAGGCACACGCCGTTGACCGCGATGCTCTCGCCGAGCTGCACGTCGGCGAACGGCAAGCTGCCGGTGGCGAAGGTGAAGCGGACATCGCCGCCCTGCGGCTGGCGGGCGGCAAGACGGCCGACGCCTTCGATGATTCCGGTGAACATGGCTACGTTTCTCGCAATGGGGTGAGCGAAAAACGCCACAAGGCAAACAGGCGCGCGCACAGCCGCGAGGCTGCGCGAAGGCCGTCTTCTTTCATCCGGACTATACCGTCGGCTCCGGCATCGCACCGGATCTGCTGACCTTCCCGATTCGGCGCGTCGCGCCTGCGCCGGGAAGCGCTCGCGGGCTCGTGCGCAAACGCACCTACCGCCGGTGGGGAATCGCACCCCGCCCTGAAGACGTTTGTGGTCGCCGGCGAACCGGCCCGCGCATTCTAGCAGGGCGGGCGTGGCCCCAGCCGGCGCCGACGGCGCACGGGTGGGACATAGCGTCGCGGCGAAGACGGCAACCTTGCGCGCGGCGACGTGCGGACGCGGCGCGCCGCGCGCGCCAGCCGGTTGCCTCGCGGTTCGCAGGGGTCGGCAGGCCGACGCCCGCCGTAGTCGGGAAGCGTGGGTGGAGTGGGCGACCGCCCTCCCCCGTCGATCGGTGTCACTGGATCGCATGTGCTGCGTGCCGCACGGTCCAACTAGGCTGCGCATGGAACATCTTCGCGCCTCGCACCTCGCGCACACGGCAAATGCGACGCGCGGGGCTTACGCGGCGCCCTTCGCCGTCGGTTGCAGCAGCAGGCGCAGGTCCTCGCCGATCTGGCGCGTCTCCAGCAGGCGCAGCGGCACGCGTTGCGCCATCGTGTCGATGCCCAGCCCGGCCAGCAGCGGGCGCGCGTCGCCGCCGAGCAGCAGCGGCGCCAGGTACACCAGCAGTTCGTCGACCAGGCCGGCGCGCAGCAGCGCGCCGCTCAGCGTCGCGCCGGCCTCGACCTGCACCTCGTTGACGCCGCGTTCGGCGAGCAGGCGCAGTACCGCCTCCAGATCGAAGCGGCCCGCCTGCAGCGGCACCGCGGCGAACTCGGCCTCCGCCAGCGATGGCGGCACCCGATCCGGCGCGTGCAGAAACAGCGTCGGCGCGGCGCCGTCGCGCACCTTGGCCTGGCCCAGCGTGCGCAACCGCGCATCCAGCACCACGCGCAGCGGCGGCACGACGTCGGTCGCTTCGCCCAGGCGCACGGTCAGCGATGGATCGTCGGCCAGCACGGTGCCGGCGCCGGTCAGGATCGCCCCGGCGCGCGCGCGCCAGTGCTGCACGTCGTGGCGCGCGGCCGCGCCGGTGATCCACTTCGACTCGCCGCTGGCCAGCGCGGTGCGCCCGTCCAGGCTGGCGCCGAGCTTGACCCGCAGCCACGGCCGGCCGCGCTCCACCCGCGACAGGAAGCCGCGGTTGAGCGCGCGCGCCTGCGCCTCCATCAGGCCCGCCTGCACCGCGATCCCGGCCTCGCGCAGCAGCGCGAAGCCGCCGCCGTTGACCTGCGGGAACGGGTCTGCCATCGCCGCGACCACCCGGGTCACGCCGGCCTCGATCAGGGCCAGCGCGCACGGCGGGGTGCGCCCGTAATGCGCGCACGGCTCCAGGGTCACGTAGGCGGTGGCGCCGCGCGCGCGGTCGCCGGCCGCGCGCAGCGCGAACACCTCCGCATGCGGGCCGCCGGCGCGCTGGTGGAAGCCCTCGCCCACCACTTCGCCGTCGCGCACGAGCACGCAGCCGACCATCGGATTGGGCCGCGTGGTGTAGGCGCCGCGTTCGGCCAGGCGCAAGGCCTGCGCCATGTGGCGATGATCGTCGGCGGAGAACGCGCTCATGCCGCGGACGCTCCCGCCGCCGGCCCGCCGGTCTCGATCCGCATCACGATCACCTGCAACGGCCCCAGCGGCAGTTCCACATGCGGCTGCCATCCCAGGCGCTGATAGAACGGCACCAGCTGCGGCTGGCAGTACAGGTACAGATGGCCGCCGTGCAAGCGCGCCGCGGCCTGCACGCAATGCGCGACCAGGCGCTCGCCGACGCCGCGGCCGCGCGCGTGCGGACGCACGTACAGGGTCGCCAGCCACGGCGAGAACTGGCGGATGCGCGCATCGTCGTTCTGCAGCAGGCTGACCGACCCGAGCCAGTCCGCGCCGTCCAGCGCGATCCAGCTGGTGGGAATGCGGGTGTCGCAGCGATGGCTGCGCAGATCGGCCTCGGCCTCGTCCAGCGCCCATTCCGGCAACAACGGGCCGAACGCCTGCAGGTGTTCGCCGGCCAGCGCCGGGATGTGCTGCGGCGCCTCGCCCAGGCACGCGATGCGCATGCCGCTCAACGCTTGCCGGACTTGTCGCCCGGCTTGTCGGCGCGGACCAGGTCCAGCAGCGGCAACTGCTCGCTGCCCACCGGCAATTCGCGTTCGAGCTTCTCGATCTCCTCGCGGAAATCGGCCACGTCCTGGAAGCTGCGGTACACCGAGGCGAAACGCACGTAGCCGACGTGGTCGAGCTTGCGCAGCTCGGCCATGACGTACTCGCCGACCCGGATCGAGGGCAGTTCGCGCTCGCCGGACATGCGCAACTGGTGCACCACCGCGCGCACCGCCGCCTCGATCTGCTCCTCGGACACCGGCCGCTTCTGCAGCGCGCGGTCGAAACTCGTGCGCAACTTGCGCGCATCGAACGCCTCGCGGCCGCCGTCGCTCTTGATCACCGTCGGCAGCTTGAGCTCGATCGTCTCCAGCGTGCTGAAGCGCTCGCCGCACGCCTCGCACTCGCGCCGCCGGCGGATCGTCGCGCCATCCTCGGACACGCGCGAATCGATCACCCGGGTATCGGTGTGCTGGCAGAAAGGACAGTGCATTCAGAGCGCCGGGAGTGGGGAAACGGGAATGGGGAATGGGAACGTCAAAGGCGCCAGCTTAGCGCTTTCAACCATTCCCGATTCTCCATTCCCCCATCAGCCATACAAGTGCCGGGAGCGGGGAAACGGGAATGGGGAATGAGAACGTCAAAGGCGCCAGCTTAGCGCTTTCAACCATTCCCGATTCTCCATTCCCCATTCCCGTTTTTCAGCCATACACCGGATACTTGCGGCACTGCGCGGTCACCGCGTCGCGCACGCGGGCCAGCACCGCTTCGTCGGCCGGGGCGTCGAGCACGTCGGCGATCCAGTTGGCCAGGTCGATGCTGTCCTGCTCCAGGTAGCCGCGGGTGGTGATCGCCGGGGTGCCCAGGCGCAGGCCCGAGGTCACGAACGGCGAGCGCGGGTCGTTGGGCACCGAGTTCTTGTTGACGGTGATGTGGGCCTTGCCCAGCGCGGCCTCGGCGTCCTTGCCGGAGACGTCGCGGCCGATCATGTCGACCAGCATCAGGTGGTTCTCGGTGCCGCCGGAGACGATCTTGTAGCCGCGCGCGATCAGGGTCTTGGCCATCGCCTGCGCGTTCTTCACCACCTGCGCCTGGTAGGTCTTGAACTCCGGCTCCAGCGCTTCCTTGAACGCCACCGCCTTGGCCGCGATGACGTGCATCAGCGGGCCACCCTGGATGCCGGGGAACACGATCGACTGCAGCTTCTTGGACAGGTCTTCCAGCTTGTCGCCGGCGCCCGCCGCGCTGGCCACGATGATGCCGCCGCGCGGGCCGCGCAGGGTCTTGTGGGTGGTGGAGGTGACCACGTGCGCGTGCGGCAGCGGAGTCGGATAGACGCCGGCGGCAACCAGCCCGGCCACGTGCGCCATGTCCACGAAGAAGTACGCGCCGACCTTGTCGGCGATGGCGCGGAAGCGCGCCCAGTCGACGACCTGCGAGTACGCGGAGAAGCCCGCCACCACCATCTTCGGCTGGTGCTCCACGGCCAGCCGCTCGACCTCGTCGTAGTCGATCAGGCCCTGGTCGTTGACGCCGTACTGCACGGCGTTGAACAGCTTGCCGGAGGCGTTGACCTTGGCGCCATGGGTCAGGTGGCCGCCATGCGCCAGCGACATGCCGAGGATGGTGTCGCCCGGCTGCAGCAGCGCGAAGTACACCGCCTGGTTGGCCTGCGAGCCGCTGTGCGGCTGCACGTTGGCGTAGTCGGCGCCGAACAGTCGCTTGACCCGGTCGATGGCCAGTTGCTCGGCCACGTCGACGAATTCGCAGCCGCCGTAGTAGCGCTTGCCCGGGTAGCCCTCGGCGTACTTGTTGGTCAACTGGCTGCCCTGCGCTTCCATCACCCGCGGGCTGCAGTAGTTCTCGCTGGCGATCAGCTCGACATGGTCTTCCTGGCGGCCGGCTTCGGCGGCGATGGCCTGGGCCAGTTCGGGATCGTAGGTTTCGATGCGGGCGTCGCGCGGGAACATCGGGTCTCCGGGGGCATGGACAGAAGGCAGACCGCTAGTTTAAGCCCCGCGCAGGGCCGGCGGCGAACCAAAACGACGACGGCCTCCCGAAGGAGGCCGTCGCAGCGCGCCATGCGGCCCGATCAGCGGCCGTTGAGCACCAGATCGGCGATGATGCCGGTGGCGATGGCCACCATCAGCAGGTTGCCGCCGTCGTCGCGGACCCAGCGATAGCCGTACGGCGGGCGCCGCACTTGGTAGCGGTCGTAGTCGTAGACCACGTAGTTCGGGCCGTAGTAGCGCTGGCCGCGCGCCCAGCGCGGCGGGCCCGGACGGTAGTAGACGACATCCGGCCGGCGGCGGTAGCCGTCGCGATAGCCATGCTCGTAGGCGTGCCGCGCATCGCGACGGTCACGCTCGCGATCGCGCCAGTCGCGCTCGCGGTCGGCGTCGCGGTAGCCGCGGTCGTACCAGCCGCGGTCCCCATGCGGGCCGCGGCCCGGCGGCGGCCCCGGCGGACCCCAGCCCGGCCCGTGGGCCGGTCCCGGACCCGGGCCGCCCGGGCCCCAGGCGAAGGCGGGCGGCGCCATGAAACCCAGCGCCAGCGCGGACGAGAGGGCAAGGGTGGCAAAACGTTTCGCGTTCATGGCAACTCCGTCACAAGGTGTGGCGATTGCATTTACGCCGGAACCGTCTGAACCGCTTCCTGCTGGAACCGGTTACGTATTCAGCTTTCCCGAAACGGGTAAGCGCGCATTACGTTTCGGCCCTCTTTTTCCTGTCCACCGCGGCGTTTCGACGTGATCGGCGCCACCGGCGCGGGCCTGTCCGTCGCAACCCGGCACGCAGCCGCCACCTGCGCCGTCCCAGCCCATGGCTCCGGCCTGCGCGCCTGCGCTCAGTGGCGATGCGTCGGCGCGGCAACCTCGGCCGACTGCGCATGCAGTTGCAGCAGCGCGACCCGCGCCGCCTCGTCGGCAGGCAGGTACACCACCAGCCG
>Ga0207650_10003464_pt1 | contig 10843 bp, 7 predicted proteins | sample KBSS63metaG_FD_184325 | JGI IMG/M metagenome (GOLD analysis project Ga0207650, IMG submission 184325) | Switchgrass rhizosphere microbial communities from Kellogg Biological Station, Michigan, USA - KBS S6-3 metaG (SPAdes) (version 2) | ecosystem: Host-associated > Plants > Roots > Rhizosphere >...
CCTGCGCCGCGTGATGTCGCCCACCGCCACGGCCGAACCTGCGGCCGTGTCTGCGGCGGAGGCGAAGCCCATGCCCATTGTGCCGCCGATGCCAACGATGGGAGCGCCGCCACCGCTGCGCGAGCCCGAGCGGCGTCACAAGAAGCCGCGCCGCGCGCACGAACGACACCACGGCAAGATGGAAACGCCGAAACCGATCACGTCGCCGGCGGTCGAGGTGATGGGAGACGTGGTGGATCTCCACTAGCTGTGCTTCGATGGTCGCCCTCTGCAATGAGGGCTCATGTCACCGCGGATTGTTTGTTCGCTCGCAGGTCTGCTGATGGTCGCGCCGCTGGCGGGCGGGTGCGCGTCCGTGGCTGACGCGCCCAAGCCGCGCGCGCCCGCGCCCGTCGTCGAACGCACGTTCGACAATCCGATCCTGCCGGGCATGTACCCCGATCCCAGCATCTGCCGCGTCGGCGACGACTTCTACCTGGTCACCAGCAGCTTCGAGTATTTCCCCGGCGTCCCCATCTTCCACAGCCGCGATCTGGTTCACTGGCGGCAGATCGGCCACGTGCTGACGCGCGACACGCAGCTCGACCTGCGGGGCGTGCAGCCCTCGGGCGGCATCTACGCGCCGACGCTGCGCTACCACGCGGGGCGGTTCTTCATGATCACGACGCTGGTCGGGTCGCCAAACCGCGGCGGCAACTTCTTCGTCACCGCCGAGGACCCGCGCGGGCCGTGGTCGGATCCGATCTGGCTCGATAGCGACGGCTTCGACCCGTCGCTGCTGTTCGCGGACGGCGACGTCTACTACCTGCGCGATGGCAAGGGTGCCGACCCGGACCATCCGCGCGTCTACCAGGCGCGGGTCGATCTCGCGACGGGCGCGCTGCGCGAGCCGATGCAGCCGATCTGGGAAGGGACCGGCGGCATCTGGCCGGAGGGTGCGCACGTCTACAAGCTCGCCGGCCGCTACTACCTGTTCGCCGCGGAGGGCGGCACGTCGTATGACCACGCGGAGGTCGTCGCGCGCGGCGCGTCGCCGTCCGGACCGTTCGAAGCGTTCGCGCGCAATCCGATCGTCACCCACCGCGACCGCGCCGAGCACCCGATCCAGGCGCTCGGCCACGCCGATGTCGTCGAGCTGGCCGACGGAACGTATTGGGCCGTGCTGCTCGGCGTGCGCGCCCACGACCGCCGCCACCACCTGGGGCGCGAGACGTTCCTGGTCCCCGTCCGCTTCGACGCCGACGGCTGGCCGACGATGGGCGACGCGGGTCGCGTCGAGCTGCGGGCAGCGGCGCCGCGCCTGCCGCTGCACACGTTTCCGCCCGTGGCCGCGCGCGACGACTTCGACGCCGGCGCGCTCGCGCCCGTGTGGAGCTTCGTGCGCAACCCGGATGCCGCCGACCTGTCGCTGACCGCGCGCCCCGGACACCTGCGCCTGGTCGGGTCGCCGGTCACGCTGGACGAGATCGCGTCGCCGGCGCAGGTGGTGCGCCGGCAGCAGCACTTTCGCGTGCGCTGCCGCGCCGCCCTCGACTTTTCGCCGCGCGCGACGAACGAGGAGGCGGGGCTGTCCGTGCGCGCCAACGAGAACTTCCGCTACGACCTGGCGGTCCGGCTAGGTGTGTCGGGTCGTGAGGCGGTACTCACCAGCCGCGTCGCCGGCGTGTCGACGGTGACCGCGCGCGCGCCGCTGTCCGACGGCGTGGTGACGCTGGAGGTCGTCGCCGACGAGACGTCGTACGAGTTCACGGTGACGGCCGCCGAGACGACGACAGCACTGGGCAAGCTGCCGGTGCAGCCGCTGTCCGCCGAGGACATCGGCACGCACGGCCGGCATCACTTCACCGGCGCGATGTTCGGCCTCTACGCCACCGGCAACGGCAAGCGCGCGACCACCCCGGCGGACTTCGACTGGTTCGAGTACGCGCCCCGCACCCAGGTTGATTTTTGGCCCCGCGCCCCGCACCCAGTACGCGCCCCGCACCCAGGTTGATTTTTGAGCGACGTACTACGCGCCCCGCACCCAGGTTGATTTTTGAGCGACGTACGTTCTCCGCTTGGCACGAATCGTGTCCAGCCGCTGCAGGCAATGCCCGCGGCTAACGCTGCGATTTCTCGGCTCGTTGCCGTCCGATAGCCGGACATTGCCGTCCCGTCGGACACTCCCATCGCCACCTCCGTCCCCAAAAGCAACCTGGGTGCGGTTCGCGGGGGCGGTTCGCGGGGAACTTGCGGCGTCGGACGGTGTCCGGGCGGAAGTGCCGGGCCAAGGACGACGGATCTTCGCCTTCTATGCGGCGACGTTTGCGGTAACGCACGTCATCACGACGGTCTATCGCCTGCGCGGCGGATCGTGGAGCTCGCTCGACACGTTCGTCGTCGCAAACGCGATCATGCTGATTCCGGGCTTCACAGCGTTCGTGTTCACGCGCTGGATCTTTCGCGAGCCGGTCCGCCAGACGCTGGGCCTGCACTTCAAACCCAACCGCTGGTGGCTGGTCGCGTGGCTTCTGCCGCCGGTGCTCATGTTGCTGACCCTCGGCGTGAGCTTGTTGATGCCGGGCACGTCGTACGACCCGACGATGACCGGCCTCGGCGAGCGACTCGGTTTCTCCGCCTCGGACGCGGCCCGGCTACGCGCGCAGATCGGCTTCGCGGGATTGCCCCCGCTCGCTGGCTTTGTCGCGCAGGGACTGCTGCTCGGTCCCACGCTGGGGATCATCGGAGGCCTCGGTGAAGAGCTCGCCTGGCGCGGCCTCCTGCACCGCGAGCTGATCGCGTCCGGCTTCTGGCGCTGCGCCCTGCTGACCGGTGCGCTGTGGGCCGCGTGGCATGTCCCGCTGACATTGCAAGGCTACGGCTACCCGCACCATCCCGTCATCGGCACGTTCGTCGCCGTCGCCTATACGATGTCGTTCGCGCCGCTGCTGACCTTCATCCGCCTGCGCGCCGCATCGGTGATCGCTCCGGCAATCTTTCACGGCACAGCCGACACGACGGTCTTACTGACGATGGCGCTGGTCGGCGGTGGCGGCGAGCTGACGACGGGCTGGGGCAGCCTGTCCTGCATCGCCGTCCTCGCGGCGGTCAACGTCATGATCGCGGCCGCGATTACCTCGGCGCCGCGCCGGGCTCACCACGCCAGGCGGAAGCCCAGCATGTAGCCGTCGCTGTGGCCGTTGCCGATCCACCAGTGGGTGTAGCCGACGCGCGTGACCATCAGCGGCATCGGCGGCCCCACCGGTGTCAGCGGGAACGGCGTCGCGGCACGCTTCACGGCGCCGAGCCCGAACTCCAGACCCAGCTCGCCGCCGAGGCCGGCGTAAGTCAAAGGCGGCGTGTCGGCCGACTCGCCGTCGCGCTGGATGGCGATGAGGACCTGCGCCTCGCCGCCCGCGAAGACGCTCACCTCCATCGGGTTGTCGGGCCGTCCCCCCGCCCATAGCGGCGCGGCAATGTGCGCGTTGATGCCGAGGCCGCTGAACGCCGACGTCGTCGACTTGAGGTCGCCTTCCATCTGCACGAGCAGCCGCGAGAGAAAGCCCAGGTCCCACCGCCACCGCCCGATGCGCGCCACGCGGCTCATTTGCCCCGCTGTCGCCATCGCCCGCAGATGCCCGCCGTACATCGCGTGGTTCACCACGCCCAGCGTCCAGATCGCCGGCGGCGCCTCCACGTCCCAGCGCGCGAACCCGTTGGCAGGATCCGCCAGCGTCAGCTCCACACGGCGGCCCGCCGGATCGGGCAAGGCCAGCGTGACGCGCCGCGGGATGTTGTTGCCGGCGAAGTCGTAGCCCGGGAACACGACCCAATACGATCGGGTCTGCCCCGGCGGCACGACGACGGGCTGCCACCTCAGGTGGTAGCCGCCGTCGCCATCCGAGCCGTCGAAGGTGCCTTCGTCGCCCCAAGCGGACGGCAGCGATCGCGTCTCACCCGGCGCCCGCGCGTCGATGGCCATCAGCCACGTCAGCTGCGACGGCCGAAGCACGTAGTCGCTGGTGCCGTCGTTGGCGAGGGTCAGCTCCGCGACGATCTCGGACTCGTCGCTCAGGCCGTCGCTGGCGATGTCGTCGGAGATCTGCAGCTGCCGGACCTGCGCGCGCAGCCCGCCGCTCGACGCCGTGACCGGCTCGCGCAGGCGAACGGCCTCGAAGCCGCTGCTGCCGCAGCCGCCCGCCGTCACGGCGAGCACGAATACCAACAAGCTGTGGGGGGGCTTCATCGACGCGCGTTTGACTGCGGCGGTCGCCATGGCGTTGGCTGGTTGCGCCGACTTTCGTAAGGGTTAGCCCCCATCACGTCATTGTGGTGATTGCGGTTGGGCTGGGCTACCGCGTCCGACGTCAGAATCGGCGGCTGAACGAAGAATTCCTGTCGCCGTGCACCCATTCCTGCCTGCGCCGCGGCTAGGGCATCATGTCGGTGTAGATCCTTTCCCCGGCCGGTGCGTCTGAGGGTCCCATTCCTACCCAAGGAGGCAGCATGTCTCTTAGTCGATGGTTTGTTGTCGGGGCGCTGGCGGCGGGCGCGGCGGCGTGGAATCCAGGCGGTCAGGCGTGGGCGTTTTGTGGTTTCTTCGTCGCCGGCAGCGACGCGAAGCTGACCAACAACGCGTCGCAGGTCGTGCTGCTCCGCAAGGGCAACCGCACGGTCATGACGATGTCGAACACGTACCAGGGGCCGCCGCAAGACTTCGCGATGGTCGTACCGGTCCCGGTCGTGCTGCAAAAGGAAAATGTCCGGACGCTGCCGGCCGACGTGTTCGACAAGGTTGATTCCCTGTCGGCGCCCCGGCTGGTCGAATACTGGGAGCAGGACCCGTGCCGCAGCGAGGACTACGAGGGGGCGCTGCAGCCAATGGCAACGGCCAAGAGCGGCCACGACGACATGGAGGATTCCGACAGGCCCCGCAAGCGCGACCTCGGCGTGCGCGTCGAGGCCCGCTTCGTCACGGGCGAATACGAGGTCGTCATCCTTTCGGCCAAGGAATCGACCGGGCTGGAGACCTGGCTGCGCCTCGGCCACTACAACGTCCCGCGCGGCGCCGCCGCCGCGCTCGCCCCCTACGTGCGCGACAGGTCGAAGTTCTTCGTCGCCAAGGTGAACATCAACAAGGTGCAGCGCAACGCGGCCGGCGTGGTGCAACTGTCGCCGCTGCGGTTTTCGTTCGACGACAACCAGTTGCGCCTGCCGGTGCGGCTCGGGCTGCTGAACGCGTCGGGCAAGCAGGATCTGATCGTCTACATCGTGCACCCGACCGCGCGCTTCGAGGTCGCGAACTACGCCAACGCGTTCATCCCCACCAACCTCGAGGTCGGCGCCGCGGTGAGCTCCAACTTCCCCGCGTTCTACGCCGAGCTGTTCGACGCGACAGTCGAACGCATGGGACGAAAAGTCGTCGTCACCGAATACGCGTGGCAGACCAGCGGCTGCGACCCGTGCCCGACGCCGCCGCTGTCGCTAGACGAACTGTCGTCGCTGGGCATGGACGTGCTCGAAGGCATCGGCGCCGCGCCGCCCGAGCCGCCGCCGTCGATGCCCGGATCGACCAAGCCGAGCGTCATCGCGCGCGAGCAGATCGCGTCGACGCAGGCGCGGCCCGCGCCGAGGTTCGTCGGCCCGCAGCCGAGCTGGGTGATCACGCGGCTGCACGCCCGCTACGACAAGGAATCGCTGTCGGAAGACCTGGTGTTTCGCGAGGCCCCGCCCGCGATCGGCGGGCGCGCCAACTGGAACGGCGCCACCGAGGGCGACGCCGGAGCTCAGGTGATGCGCGACGGCGGCGTCGACAACAACTTCCAGGGCCGCTACATCATCCGTCATTACTGGACGGGCCCGATCGCGTGCCAGGACCCGCGCTTCGACAGCTGGGGCGGCCCAACCGACGGGTCGTACGGCGGCCTGCCGCAGGCGGCGAAGGGGCTGGCGACGGCGCCACGCGGAAAATTCGCGCTGTCGACCGAGCTGCGCTCGCCCGTGCCGTTGCTGGGCATCGCGGGCAAGCCGCCGGTGCGCAGGAAACAGGCGCCGTGACGGCGCCGGCATCGGCGTCCCCGACGGGTCACGGCCGCGGTTGCACTGGCTGTTCGGCGACCGGCGCCGGTCCGGCGTCACCCGGGGCGGGACTGCGCAGCGCCGCCCACAATGCGCCCGCCAGGGCGAGCACGCCGGCCAGCGCGATGGCGAGCTCGACGGGCCAGCGCCTCGAGCGCGCGGGCCCCCGGACCGTCGGCGACGCAAGGGCGCCCGTGGGTGGTCTGGGTGCACGCAGCTCGCTGGCGACGTCGTGCATGGAGGCGGGCCGATCGCCCGGTCGTTTCGCCAGCATGCGCGCCAGCAGATCGCCCAGCCACGCCGGCGCGTCGGACGCTGCCCCCGACGCTGCGTCGGCCAGCGACGGCGCCGGGCGAAACTGATGAGCGGTGACGAGCTCGTGAATCCTGTCCGCGACGAACGGCGGCCTGCCGGTTAGCATCTCGAACAGGATGCAGCCGAGCGAATAGATGTCGGCGCGATGGTCGACACCCGCCGAGCCCCCGCTCTGTTCCGGCGACATGTACTCGGGCGTCCCCAGCAGCATTCCCCGCATCGTCAGCCCCTGGGGCGCGTCACCCGCCTGCAGCTTGGCGATGCCGAAATCGAGCACCTTCACCACGGGCGGCGACTCACCGACGAGGAACACGTTGTCGGGTTTGAGGTCGCGATGAATGATGCGCTGGCCGTGCGCTGCCCCCAGGGCATCGGCGACCTGGGCGGCGATCGCGCACGCCTCGCCCCAGGGCAGCGTCTCCATCCGACGCAGCCGGTCGGCCAGCGTCTCCCCCTCGAGGTGCTCCATGACGATGTACGCGCGGCCCGTCGCGTCGACGTCGCAGTCGAAGACGTCGACGATGCCGGGGTGGCGAATGAGCGACGTCGCCCGCGCCTCGTTGAAGAAGCGCTGCAAGACCTGGGGGCTGCCGCACAGCTCCGGCGGCAGCAGCTTGATCGCGACCTGACGCGCGATGCGCTGGTGTTCGGCCAGGAACACCACGCCCATCGATCCGCTTCCGAGCTTGGCGACGAGCTTGTAGTTAGCGAGCGTTTCCCCAATCATCCCGAGGCCCGCCCCATGAAGACGAAGGTCAGCGGCTCGAACGTGGCTACGAGGCGCGAGCGGTGCAAGGCCATGCCTGATTTTCGTGGCGCGATCTGGCGCCCGGAAGTTGTAGAAGGGACGCATCGGAGACGGCGCAGCGACCGATGAAGCGGGCATGACGATCGCATTGCCGCCCAGCGGCCAGTCCAGGTTGGACCTCGACCGTGATGTCGCCGCCGAGGCGCGCGCGCTGGCCGCCCGCTGGCAGAACGGCGATCGGGCCAATTCTGCGTTTCGCGCCGAGGTCTCGGGCGCGCTGGCGTCGCTGCGCGACGAATGGCGGCTGCGGCCGCGTGGCTTCGATGCCGACGCCGTGGCGCTGCTGAAGGACGTGTCGCGTCAGCTGTCCGCGCCGGTGGTGGCGCCGGGCGCGGCGGAGGCGGTGCTGCACGACGTCTTCGGCTACGCGGCGTTTCGCCCCGGGCAGAAGGAGATCATCGACGCCCTGCTGGCCGGGCGTGACTGTGTCGGCGTCATGCCGACCGGCGCGGGCAAGTCGCTGACGTACCAGATCCCGGCCCGCATCCTCGGGGGGACGACGCTGGTCGTGTCGCCGCTCATCGCGCTGATGAAAGACCAGGTCGACGGCCTCGACGAGGTCGGCCTGCGCGCCACCTACCTGAGCGCGACGCTGGAGCCGGCCGAGCGCGATCGCCGCGTGCGCGCCCTGGCGGCGGGCGAGTTCGAGATCTGTTACGCCGCGCCCGAGGGGATCGAAGCCTCGGTCGGGCGCGTGCTGGCAGGGCTGGACCTGCGCCTGATCGCCGTCGACGAGGCGCACTGCATCAGCCAGTGGGGCCACGACTTCCGGCCCGCGTACCGCAACCTGGCGGGCCTCAAGCGACGGTTCGGCGCCGGGCGGCCGGGCGGGATTCCCATCCTCGCGCTGACGGCGACGGCGACGCCGGAGGTGACGGCCGACATCGTCAGCCAGCTGGCGATGGACCGCCCGACCAGCTACCGCGGCAGCTTCTTCCGTCCCAACCTGCACGTGTCGGCGTACCGCAAGGGCGACGACGGTGACACCGGCGGCAAGGGGGTGCGCGCCGCCATCGTCCGGCTGGTGGAATCGCGGCGCGGGCAGAGCGGCATCATCTACGCGCTGTCGCGCAAGGCGTGCGAATCGCTGGCTGACCACCTGCGCAAGCGCGGCATCCGCGCCGCGCCCTACCATGCCGGGCTGGAGCCAGCCGAGCGCAACAAGACCCAGGACGCGTTCTCGCGCGACGACGTCGACGTGGTCGTGGCGACGGTCGCGTTCGGGATGGGGATCGACAAGTCGAACATCCGCTACGTCATCCACCGCGACATGCCGCGATCGATCGAGGCGTATTACCAGGAGATCGGCCGCGCCGGCCGCGACGGCGTCGCCAGCGACTGCATCCTGTTTTACTCGTGGGCCGACGTGCTGGCGTACGACCGCTTCCACGACGACGTCGACCCGGCGGTGGCGGCGCGCCAGCGCGATCAGATCCGCGAGATGTTCAGGCTGGCCGAGGCGAAGGGCTGCCGGCACCGGTCGATCGTCCGCTACCTGGGCGAGACCATTCGCGAGTGCGGCGAATCGTGTGACGTGTGCGCGGGCTGGAACCGGCTGAGCGAGAGCCGCCCGGTCGCCGCCGTCGCCACGACGAAGGCGGGCGTGCGTGCCACGCTCACCGAGGCGGACGACACCGTGGTCGCGGCGCTCAAGGCGCTGCGCAAGCAGCTAACGGCCGAGCACGCCGTACCAACCTACGTCATCTTCAGCGACGCGACGCTGTACGACATCGCCGCCCAGCGACCCCGCGGTGCCGACGCGCTGCTGGGGATTTCCGGTATCGGACCGAAGAAGCTGGAGCTGTACGGCGACGCTGTCCTCGCCGTCCTCGCCCGCGCGTAACGCGGGCTGCTCCGCTTTTCCGAGATCCCGCGGTCCAGATCTTCTGGGCGGCCCGTGCGTCTATGGCAATGGGAACCGGACGGTCATGACGATGTCCAAGACTGCACAATGACGATCCGCTTGATCTTGGTGTCGCTGGTGGTGGTCGCGGTCCCGCGCGGCGCGCATGCGTTCTGCGGCTTCTTCGTCGCGGGCAGCGACGCCAAGCTGACCAACAACGCGTCGCAGGTCGTGCTGATGCGCAAGGGCAACCGCACGGTGATGACGATGTCGAACACGTACCAGGGACCGCCCGAGAACTTCGCGATGGTGGTGCCGGTGCCGGTCGTGTTGAAGAAGCAAGACGTCAAGACGCTGCCCGCCGACGTGTTCGACCGCGTCGATTCGCTGTCGGCGCCGCGGCTGGTTGAATACTGGGAGCAGGACCCGTGCGCGCCGCCGATGCTGCACACCATCAGCAAGGGAGCGGCAGGCAAGCGGCACAAAGGTGAAGAGGGAAAGATGAGCCGGCGCGCCGACCTCGGCGTGACTGTCGAGGCGCGCTTCGCGGCGGGCGAATACGAGGTCGTCATCCTGTCGGCCACCGAATCAAACGGGCTCGACACCTGGCTGCGACGCGAGAAGTACAACGTCCCCCAGGGCGCGGCCGAGGCGCTGGCCCCCTACGTGCGCGACAAGTCGAAGTTCTTCGTCGCCAAGGTCGACATCAAGAAGGTCAAGCGCGACGCACAGGGTGTCGTGCAGCTATCGCCGCTGCGATTTGCCTTCGACGCCAACGAGCTGCGCCTGCCGGTGCGCCTGGGCCTCCTCAACGCCACGGGCAAGCAGGACCTCATCGTCTACGTCATCCACCAGGGGGCGCGCTTCGAGGTCGCCAACTACGCCAACGCCTTCATCCCGACCAACCTCGAAGTCGCCGACGGCGTGCGCCACAACTTCCCGGCGTTCTACGCCGAGCTGTTCGACGCCACCGTCGAAAAGATGGGCCGCAAACCCCACCCCACGCGGGCGGACCCGCGTGGGGGCCCCGGAGTCGTCGTCACGGAATACGCGTGGCAGACGACGTCGTGCGATCCGTGCCCGACGCCGCCGCTGGCCGGCAACGAGCTGATGACGCTGGGGGCCGACGTGCTGGGTGGCACCGATGACCGCTACGGCCCCGGCTGGGTGCTGACGCGGCTGCACACCCGCTACAGCAAGGAGACGCTGTCGGAAGACCTGGTGTTCCGCGAGGCGATGCCGGCGATGGGGGGCCGCGCCGACTGGAACGGCACCAACGGCGACGAGGGCGCGAACGTGGCGCAGCAGATCGGCGGCAGCAACAACTTCCAGGGGCGCTACATCATCCGCCACTACTGGAACGGCAAGGTCGCGTGCGAGCAGCCGCACTTCGACATCTGGGGCGGCGCGCCCGGCAACCCGGACGCGCGCCCGACGCCGACGGCCGCCAAGGGGCTGGCGACCGCGCCGCGCGGCAAGGTCGCGCTCAAGGACGAGGTGCGCTCGCCCGTGCCGTCGCTCGGCATTCCCGGCAAACCGCCGCAGCGACGGAGACCCACGACGCCATGAGCGCGCGCGACCCACACGCCGGCCCACGCTGGGTCTGGGGGCTGTCCGCCGCGATGATCGCTGGCGGCATCGCCGTCATCGCGCGCGGCTCGTCCAGCGACGCGGTGACGCTACCCAGCTTCGATCCGCACGGCCGCGACGTCGGCGTCGCGCTGGGCATCGAAGAAGGCCCCAGCAACGACGAGGTCGCGGCGGAGGTCGCGCGCGATGGGTTTTACGCGGGCGCGCCCGTCGGCAGCGGCGACTGCATC
>Ga0207650_10003465_pt1 | contig 10841 bp, 10 predicted proteins | sample KBSS63metaG_FD_184325 | JGI IMG/M metagenome (GOLD analysis project Ga0207650, IMG submission 184325) | Switchgrass rhizosphere microbial communities from Kellogg Biological Station, Michigan, USA - KBS S6-3 metaG (SPAdes) (version 2) | ecosystem: Host-associated > Plants > Roots > Rhizosphere...
ATCCGCAACCGTCGCTCCATCTGCCGGCAACGCCGCTGCGCTGCGGCGTGCCGCGCGCCTCCCAGCTTGAGTTCTGCGGCGATGCCGACGCTGCCGCGGTGTTTGAGCGCGGCATCGCGCTGGCGCGGCAAAGCGGCGTACAGATCGTCGAGATCGATTTCGCGCCGTTCCACGAAACCGCCACGCTGCTCTATCAGGGGCCATGGGTCGCGGAAAGGCTCGCGGGCATCAAGGATTTTTTTGCGGCGCACCCACAGGACATGCATCCGGTCACGCGAGAGATAACCGCCGGCGGCGCGCGCTACTCAGCCGCGGACACGTTCGAGGCCGCGTACCGGCTGCAGGCTCTCAAGCAGCGCTCGGCTGCCACGTTCGACGACATCGATGTCATGCTCGTCCCCACGTCACCGACGATCTATACCGTTGCCCAGGTCGAAGCGGACCCGATCAGACTGAATTCCAACCTCGGCGTGTATACGAACTTCGTGAACCTGCTCGATCTCGCCGCATTAGCGGTGCCAGCCGGCATGCGCGCAGATGGCCTGCCATCAGGCGTCACGTTGATCGCGCCGGCTTTCAGCGAACCGCTACTGTGCGAATTCGGCGACCGGCTCCACCGGGCCAGCGGGGTCAAGCTCGGCGCAACGACGTTCGACTTGCCTCCGCAATCAACCGCTTTCAGGGATCCGTGCGGCGATGCGCACGTGAGGCTCGCCGTGGTCGGCGCGCATTTGACGGGTATGCCGCTCAATCACCAGCTCGTGGCGTGCGGCGCGCAACTCATCAAATCTACGCGCACGGCACCGCGTTACCGCCTTTATCTGCTCGAAGGAACGCAACCGCCCAAACCGGGCCTGGTCGAAAGCGGCGACGCCACGGGACATGCGATCGACGTCGAAATCTGGAACATGCCCACCGGGCGCTACGGCCCGTTCGTCGCAGCCATTCCCGCTCCGCTGGGCATCGGCACGATCGAACTCGCGGACGGCAGCCGGGTGCAGGCATTCGTCTGCACGCAAACCATCGCGCGCGGCGCGCGCGATATTTCGGCATTTGGCGGCTGGCGCAACTTCACGGCCAGCCAATAACGGTGACGCAACCGGCCGGGAGCGACCGGTTGCGCGGCCCGCCGGAAATTACGGCTTCAGCTGCCCGCGGATCTCGCCGCCTTTGTTCGCGGCGCTGTGGACGTTCACGTACGTGTTGCCGGCCTTGAACGCCTCGTATTGCGCATCCGTGAACTTGGCACCGGGCGCAATCGTCCACGTGTTGTCCGAGCTCTTGGTCATCGGCACGATAACCGGACCGTTCTTGCCGGGTGCGCCATCATGAATGTGGGCGGCGACACCGACGACACCCGAGGTCGTTACGCTGCCGCTCACAGATTTATCCGCGCCTACGGTAATCGTGCCGAAGCCGGTTGCGGCGGTCGTCACGGGCGGAACTTCCTGGGCGCCGCTCAAGGTGACCTGGGTGCTGTTGGTGCCCGACGTGCCGGCGCAACCTGCCAAAACCAGCGCGGCTGCGCCGATGGCCATCCGCAGATACTGCCGGCCCGACTCTAGTGATGCATTCATACACTGCCTCCATTCGCAACGTTCATTGTTAAGGAAATCCGACCAGCTCAACAACCAGCCCTATCTTACGCCGCCTGAATAAAGACCGAAAAAAGCAAAAATTCGCCGGTTTTTACGCCGGCACCTCCAGGTCCAGGAGCGGCGCATACTGCTGCGCGCCGAAAATGTCGCCGTCGCCCGCGCTGCCGCTCGGCGTCAGCCGGTAAATCGTAAATTTGATCGCGTATCCGGGATCGTATTCGACGAAATCCGAAATGCGTTCCGCTGGAATCCTGTACAGCGCCGCCATGGTTTCGCGCGTGAGCACCCGCGCGCGCTTCACGCGCTCGTAATTTGCGCGATCGCGAAAAATGATATCGAAAGTAATCTTGTCCACGCCCGCGTTCTTGCTGCGGATGGTCTTCGCGAGCTCGCTCAATCGGGTGGCAGCCATATATATTCTCAAACCCCGGCGTCGATCAGATGCGTCTTGAACAGCTCCATGCCGTTTTTTACCGCGACCGTGTGGTTGAGCGTCCAGCGGTAAGCAGGACTCGCGCGCAAAACTTCGTCGAGCGGAAACGCGACCGAGCCTGCGGTTCCTTTGACGTCGGGCAATCGCGCGTAAAACATCTGGCGCAGACCTATCATCGCGACCTCTTCCGCCATCTCGGCAGTGGGTGCAACGCCCTGCACGAACACGCACAACTCGTGGCCCGGCTGATAGCGCAGCGGCTCGAGCGCCCCCATTACGCCGTCGCGGCCATAAACGCTGTAATGCAGTTCGTAGCCGCTGTCGCCAAAGCGCTCGCGCACCTTGTCTTTTGCCCACGCGATGACGCGGTCGACGTTGGCGACCGTATAAGGATCGCGAATGCCGCAGAGGCCGACGTAACGCTCGCCGACTTTGCCCGAGCCCTCCAGCTTAACGCGCATGACTTCCGCCGGCACAAATTGCGGGCCGGTAATGCGCGTGGTGCGCTCGTCGAATTGCTCGTAATGGCAGTGGGTCATGTCGAGCATGCCGCCCGCGACGAATTCCTGGTAAGGGTTAGAGCGCTCGTACATCGCGTGCCCGGCGACCGACGCGACCGTGCAGCGCTGTTCCGGATACATGGCGGTAACCTTGACGTCTTCGCCGCTGATTTCCCCGAGCACGGTCTCCTTGCCGCCGTAAGGCTCCGCGCAGAACGACGCGCATTCGAGCACCTTACCGAGATAGTAGGACAGATTTTCGGGAAACCCGTGATGGATCGCGGGCGCGGCAAACACCGCGGCATCCGAGCTGCGTCCGCCGATGATTACGTCCGCGCCCTGCTTCAAGAGCTCGATAAATGGATGCACGCCGGCCATCGCCACGATGCGCTCGGTCGCGTCGAGCTCGGACTCACTCAGTGCCGCACGCCCGTCGAGGCCGGCCAGCGCGTCGCCAGTGCGAATTTTGGTGCGAAGGTATTCCTTGTCGACTTCCGAATAAAAATAGCCGAGTCGAAACTTCTTCAGGCCGTGTTTCGCCGCGAGCTCCCTGATGATGCGCACGAACAGGTCAACCCGGCTGTTGCTGCCGGTGTCCCCCGCCGAGCCGATGATCATCGGTGCGCCGATCTTGCGCGACGCGAGCAGCATGTGCTCGAGATCGTGACGCTGCCACGCCTCGGGACTGGTGCAGATGTCCGCGCCGAGCGGAACTGGCCCGACGTCATCGCTGCCCGAATCCGCTGCGATGTAATCGGGGCGCGCCGCAACGCCGAGCCCGAGACTGCCCGTGCGTATAGGCGCAAATCCAAGGTGACCGTTGGGACTGATGATTTTAAGAGTGTGCATCTCTTTTCCTAAGGCGTGATGATGTATTATTTCGTTGCCCGGCTCAACGAAATTTTCGAGGAGACTGTCATTCCGTTCTTTATCCGTCTGATGGCCATCGTGAGCGGCGCGCTGCTAATCGTCAGTCCGGCAGCTGCGGCCGACGCCAAATTTCCGCCTCTCGTCAAAATCGTCGTTCCGTTCGGTCCGGGCGGCAGCAACGACGTGGTTGCGCGCACGATCGCAGCGCCGCTCGCGAAGCGGCTGGAAACCAACGTGATCGTCGACAACAAGGCCGGCGCTTCGGGGATTATCGGCAATGATGTCGTCGCCAAATCGCCGCGTGACGGTTCGGTGTTGTTATTGACGTCTTCCACTTTTCTGACGGTTGCCGCGACGCAGGCAAAGCTTCCATACGATCCGCTCGGCGATTTCGTGCCGATTGCGCTCGTCGGCGAAGGCCCGATGCTGCTCGCGGTATCGTCGGCATTCGCAGTGAAGACGCCTGCCGAATACATTGCGGCGGCGCGCGCGAAGCCCGGTGAACTGACCTACGGCTCCGCAGGCATTGGATCGATCGGCCATCTGGCGACGGAACTGCTGAACAGTGCGGCGAAAATCCGCATGACCCACGTCGCCTACAAGGGCGCTGCGCCGGCGATCGTCGATCTTGCAGGCGGGCAGATTTACGCGATGATTTCGAATTACAGTTCGCTGCTCCCGCAATTGACGACGCGCCGCGTGCGCGCGCTGGGCGTAACGTCCAAACAGGCGAGCCCGGTCTTTCCGAACCTGCCGCCGCTCAGCGCCGCGGTGCCGGGCTACTCGATGGAAATATGGATTTGCGTATTCGCCCCGGCCGCCACGCCAGCGCCGCTGGTTGAACGGCTCAATCGCGAGCTTCGCGAAATCTCCACCTCCGCCGAACTCAAGATCTTTCTCGAACCCGACGGCACGCTGCCGGTGTCAATCACGCCCGCAGCGCTCGCAGTGCGCCTCAAGGACGAACTCGCGCAATGGAAAGCGATTGCGGCCGAGCGTAAAATCGTAACTGAGTAACCAACCGTCGCGCGCCGGCATCAGCCGGAGCGCAAAACATTCTGCTGGAAGGCGGGCATCCGCGCCCGGAATCGCATGCCTTACGTCAAACGCTCCGCCGGACCGACGCTGCACTATGTCGTCGACGATTTCACCGATCCATGGAAGAACGCGCCTTATCTGGTGCTCCAGCATGGCAACGGCCGCTCGGCGCAGTTCTGGTATAGCTGGGTTCCGAACCTGAGCCGTTTTTATAAAGTGGTGCGGCCGGATGTGCGCGGACTGGGACTTTCGTCCGCGGATTTTGACTTAGCGAAGGATTTCACGCTGGAAGCATGCGTCGACGATGCGCTTGCAATCATCGATGATCTGGGTGCCGCGTCGGTACATTTTTGCGGCGAGTCGATGGGCGGCATGATCGGCATGGGCCTGGCCGCTTCACATCCCGCGCGCGTACGCACGCTGACGCTGGTCTCTACGCCCATAACGATCAACGAGCGCGGGAAAGTGACTTTTGCCGAAAAGAAACCGGGGGAGGATCAGGACAGCGGCGTCGACGCATGGCTCGAAGCCAGCAACCGGAATATGCGGTTCCCGCCTGACGCGGATCCGGGACTGATCGCGTGGTACAACGCCGAATTCAAAAAGAACAACCGCGACGTGCAGGCGGCGATGGGCGGACTTGCGAACCGTGCCAACGTTGCCGGATTTTTAGAGAAAATCCGGGCGCCCGTGCTGGGACTCTATCCCACAGCCGGGCCGCTCACCACTCCGGAGCAAGAACAGATGCTCGTGAACAGCATCCGCGACCTGCGCATGGTCCACATGCCGGCCGCGTATCACAAAATCCAGCTGCTGTTCCCGGCCGGCTGTGCAAACCATCTGCTGCGCTTTATTGCGCAGCATGATGGCATCACCTGCCGCGACGGGTGATTCAGTCTGCGACTACTTTTTCTCGGTGTCCGGCGTCGGTGTCGGCGTCGTGCTGGGACCGGGCACCGCAGGCGACGTTTTATCGCCGGGACGCACTGGCGCAGGCGTAATCGTGTCGGGCTTGGTAGTCGGCGTCGGCGGCGCACTCTTGTCGCGGTTACAGCCGGACAACGACAACGCGGTCAAGGCGATGCAAGTGCAGATGGCAAGGCGGTTCATGGCTGCTCCTGGAATTCATCCAATGGTGGTAGAGCGATGATTTTTTCACAGAGGAAAGCGCGGAAATGTCGGTCTATTGCGCAAACAAATGTAGGAAAATCGGTCGCGGCCGATCCAGACGAGTCGTACCAGGATATTTAGAAGGATCAAGCGGATAAATGCTGGGAGGGATTGTGTCAGTCCCGCCTTATGGCGGTCCTGCCATCCCTCGCTGTTGGCGAGGGACCGCGCGCTTAGCGTGCTTCTACGAAATTTCGTGCGTTCATTCGAATGGTGGGCCAGCCATCCGTGGCGCGCGTCCAAGCGAGCAGTGCTCGCTTAGTCGAACCCTGAGTGTTCGTCCACACGTCGCACACCGCCAAAAAAAACGCCCCGCTCCGGGGGCATTTTATTTGGCGGAGAGGGAGGGATTCGAACCCTCGATCCAGTTGCCCGGATTCCGGTTTTCGAGACCGGTACATTCAACCACTCTGCCACCTCTCCAGCGGCACGTATTTTAGCAGACCAGCGCCGGTCCTTGGGCGCCGGCTACGCGCTGATTTTCTCTGCACCTCCCATGTAGGGACGCAACGCGGCTGGAACCGTGATGCTGCCGTCGGCGTTCTGGTAATTTTCCATTACTGCGACCAGCGTGCGCCCGACCGCGAGCGCCGATCCGTTCAACGTATGCACCAATTCGGGCTTGCCTTTCTCGCCGCGATAGCGCGCCTGCATGCGCCGCGCCTGAAATGCCTCGAAATTACTGCACGAGGAAATTTCGCGGTAAGCGGACTGCCCCGGCAGCCACACTTCGATGTCGTACGTTTTCGCGGATGAGAATCCCATGTCGCCCGTGCAAAGCGCCATCACGCGATACGGCAGCTCCAGCCGCTGCAATATGGTTTCCGCATGGCCGGTGAGCTCTTCCAGCCGGTCATAGGACTGCGAGGGATGAACGATCTGCACGAGCTCGACCTTGTCGAACTGATGCTGGCGTATCATGCCGCGCGTGTCTTTGCCGTAAGACCCCGCCTCCCTGCGAAAGCAGGGCGAGTGGCAAACGAACTTTAACGGCAGCTCCGCCACGGCGACGATCTCGTCGCGTACGATATTAGTGACCGGAACCTCGGCCGTCGGGATCAGGAACAATTCATCCGCGGTAATCGCAAACTGATCGTCCTGAAATTTTGGAAATTGGCCGGTGCCGCGCATTGAATCAGCGTTCACGAGATAGGGCGCGTAAACCTCGGTATATCCATGCTCCTGCGTGTGCGTGTCGAGCATGAACTGCGCGAGCGCGCGGTGCATACGTGCGAGCCCGCCTTTCATCAGCACGAACCGTGCGCGCGCGATCTTTGCCGCGACATCGAAATCCAGCATCTTGAGCCCGGCGCCCAGATCTACGTGGTCTTTTACCTTGAAGCCGTACTGGCGCGGCGCGCCGATTTTGCGAAGTTCCTTATTTTCACTCTCCGATTTTCCGACGGGCACGCTCGCATGCGGCACGTTCGGGATGCCCGCCAGGAAATCATTGAGTTCGCCCTGGATGGAGTCAAGCGCCTGCTCCAGTGTTTTGAGCTGCTCGGCCTGCGCATTCACTTCAGCCATCAACGCCGACGCGTCCTCGCCTTTGCCTTTCGCCTGCCCGACCTGCTTCGACAGCTGGTTGCGCTTCGCCTGCAGCTCCTGAGTTTGCGTCTGCACTGTCTTGCGCTTGGCCTCGAGACGCTCGAACGCCGCCGTGTCGAGCGTGACGCCGCGAGCGGCGAGCCGTGCAGCCACACCTTGCAAGTCGTTGCGCAACAGTTGAATGTCCAGCATTACAGCCTCGCATCGAGAATTGAAACGGCAAAATCGCCCGCTATTATCGCGGAGAACAGGAGGCCCGACCAGCGCCTTGACAGTGCCGCCGGTCGCACCTTACAGTCGGTCACAAAAATCACCGTGGCGCCGCGAATCGAACGCGCTGCATTTGAGAGGACATCGTCATGCATCGGTTGATTCACTTCGCCGCCGCCATCGCCTTGGCCGGGGCGGCCGGCGCGGTGCTCGCGCAATCGTTCCCGAGCAAGCCCGTGCGCATCATCGTCGCATTTCCTCCCGGCGGCGGCACGGACATCGTCGCGCGCACGATCAGCCCCCGGCTGTCCGACGCGCTCGGGCAACAGGTCGTCGTCGACAATCGTGCCGGCGCGTCGGGCTTGCTCGGCACCGAACTCGCCGCGAAAGCGCCGCCGGACGGCCACACAATTTTCATGGGTACGCTCGGCAATTTAAGCGTCAATCCGCTGCTGTTTCCCAAAGCGCCCTTCGACGTCGCCCGTGATTTCACGCCGCTCACCCAGGCGGTCTCGGTGACGTTTATGCTGTACGTGCACCCCTCGTTTCCGGTGAAGACCGTCAGCGACCTGATCGCACTGGTTAAAGCGCGCCCCGGACAAATCAACTACGCATCGAGCGGCGCCGGCGGCGCACCGCATCTGGCGGCCGAACTCTTCAATTCGCTCGCCGGCGTAAAAATGGTGCACATCGCATACAAGGGCAGCGGCCCGAGTTTTATCGACGTCCTCGGCGGGCAGGTGCCGTTGACTATGGACAGCCTGACGCAAGGCCTGCCTTACGTGAAAAGCGGCAGGTTGCGGGCCGTGGCGACGCTCGGGCCCGTGCGCACGCCGGTGCTGCCGCAGGTGCCGACCGTCGGCGAAACGCTCAAGGGCTACGAGGTGGTCAACTGGTTCGGCCTCGTCGCCCCCGCCGCGACGCCGCGCGACGTAATCAATCGGCTGCATGGCGAGATTGTCAAAATCTTGCGCATGCCCGACATCAAGGAGCGCTTAAGCTCGCAGGGCGCCGATCCCGTTGGCAGCTCAACCGAGGAGTTCGGCGCGTTTATGAAGTCGGAAACCGCCAAATGGGCGCGCGTGATCAAGGAAGCGAACATTCGCGCCGATTAAGCGTAGAAATCGGATGACGAGTGCCTCCACGCGGGTTCGTCCGCGCGCGGTCTTGCGCCTTCAGGATAAGCGGCTACTTCTTGCCACGGGCTGCCGCGTCGCGCTCGCTCAGTTCGGCCAGGCGCGCGCGGATTTTCGCTTCCAGGCCGCGCTCGGTAGGTTCGTAAAAGCGCCGCTGCTCAAGACCGTCCGGTAAATAGTTCTCGCCCGCTACGTAAGCATCCTCTTCGTTGTGCGCGTAACGATAATCGCGCCCATATCCGAGTTCTTTCATCAGCCGCGTAGGGGCATTGCGCAGATGCTCAGGCACAGGTCGTGATTTGTCGTCGCGTATCAGCGCGCGGGCCGCGTTGTAAGCGTTATACGCGGCGTTGCTTTTGGGGGCGACTGCGAGATACAAAGCGGCCTCCGCCAGCGCCAACTCGCCTTCCGGGCTGCCCAGCCGCTCGTAGGTTTCGCACGCGTCAAGCGCGATGCGCAATGCACGCGGGTCGGCAAGCCCGATGTCCTCGGACGCCATGCGCACGATGCGCCGGCCTACGTAAAGCGGGTCGGCGCCGCCATCGAGCATGCGGCATAGCCAGTACAAAGCCGCATCCGGCGCGGTGCCGCGCACCGCCTTATGCAACGCGGAAATCTGCTCGTAGAACTGGTCGCCGCCCTTGTCGAAGCGCTTGAGGCTTTGGGTCAATGCGTTGCGGACCATCGCTTCGTCGACGACGCCGACTCCAGCCGCGTCCGCCGCCGTTTGAATCTGCTCCACCATGTTCAGCAGGCGCCGCGCGTCGCCGTCGGAGAAGCCGACGATCAATTCGCGGGCAGCATCATTCAACTGGAGCGGCGGCGCAGTCTGCAGCAACGCTCGCTCGAGCAGCGTCGCAAGCTCAGTCTCCGACAATGGCTGGAGCACGTAAACAGCCGCGCGCGACAGCAGCGCGCTGTTGACTTCGAATGACGGATTCTCGGTGGTCGCGCCGATGAAAGTCAGCAAGCCCTGCTCGACGAACGGCAGGAATGCGTCCTGCTGCGATTTGTTGAAGCGATGCACTTCGTCGACGAACAGGATGGTATGCCGCCCGCTCTGCTGAAGCGCGAGTTCGGCACGCTGCACCGCTTCGCGTATGTCCTTGACGCCTGCCAGCACCGCGGAAATCGCAATGAACTCAGAGTTGAATGCATGAGCCATCAGGCGCGCGAGCGTCGTTTTGCCGACACCGGGCGGGCCCCACAAGATCATCGAATGCATCTTGCCGGATTCAAACGCCAGCCGCAGAGGCTTGCCGGGCCCGAGCAAATGAGACTGGCCGACGACTTCGTCAAGCGTGCGCGGGCGCAACCGCTCCGCCAGTGGCGCGGCCGGCTCGTGCTTGGCGAAAAGATCGTTCACTGCGAGCCGGAAGGCGCCGTCAATCGGTGATGACGTCGGCGCCTTTGGGAGGCGTAAACCGGAAGACTTCAGGCGACAATTTCGGATTGCGCTCGACATTGGCGAATTTGATGACGGTGGTTTGCGCAAACTGGTCGCGCAATTCCATCGCCTCCAGTCCCGTCTTGCCGAAGCCGAGGCGAACGCGCTCGAATGTCGTGTCCTTGGTTTTCGGAATTGCCTCGAGCCAATCGAGCCCTTCCTGCGGCCCTAGATTGGTGAGGTCGTACGCCTTCTCGATTTCGTTGCTGCCGGCGAGCAGCGCCGCCGGGCTGCCGCCGAGCGCCTTGTCGAGCTTCCTGACCGTGACCTGGTTCAAGTCCTTGTCGTAGATCCACAGCTTCGCGCCGTCGCCGACTATGATCTGCTCGTACGGCTTGTCATATTCCCAGCGGAACTTTCCCGGCCGCACGAACTGCATCGTGCCGGTCGCCTTCTGCAATTCTTTCAAATTTTTATCGACGACGATTTGCGCAAACCGCGCCTTGCCGGAATTCGTCTGTTGCAACAGGCTCTTGAGCATTTCGATGCTCGCCGCCTGCACCGCCGTGCACGCCAGGGTAAATATCAGCGCCAGTCCCGATCGCATCAGCATAGCCGGTTCATTTCTTTGAAGTTGACTTCAGGTGGGACAGCGCCGCGCGCGCGAAATTCAAGAGCGCGCGTCGACTATTCCGGCACCGAAGCCGGCGCCAGGACCTCGCGGTTACCGTTGGATTGCATCGCAGAAACCATTCCGGCGCGCTCCATCTGCTCGATCAGGCGCGCCGCCCGATTGTAACCAATGCGCAAATGGCGCTGCACGAGCGAAATCGACGCGCGGCGGGTCTTGAGCACGATTTCGACGGCCTGATCGTAGAGCGGATCCGACTCGCCGTTGGCCGCGCCGTCGAGCGCAGCCCCGCCGCTATCCAGGTCCGTCTCGGGCTCCTC
>Ga0207650_10003466_pt1 | contig 10839 bp, 9 predicted proteins | sample KBSS63metaG_FD_184325 | JGI IMG/M metagenome (GOLD analysis project Ga0207650, IMG submission 184325) | Switchgrass rhizosphere microbial communities from Kellogg Biological Station, Michigan, USA - KBS S6-3 metaG (SPAdes) (version 2) | ecosystem: Host-associated > Plants > Roots > Rhizosphere >...
CGCATTTGCAGAAGCCCGCGCGTCAGCAAGGGCTCTTTGGAAACATCTTTTTGCCGTATAGGGGCGCCGCCTTTGTATTGTTAACCGCCAAGACACCGAGAGTCCCAAGAAGGAAATGCAGTTTTCTCATGAGAAGGTTTGGCTTCTGTCTACCCTGGCAATCTTGGCGACTTGGCGGTTGTTAATGTCGTGCCCCTAGATGCGAGCGTCCTGAAACAACGCCGACAGCAGCCGCTCCTGGAAATGCCTGGCCGTAAAATTCGCCTCGTAACGTTTACGCGCCTGTTCGGACCATTGCCGCCACTCCGCGCCGTCGCCAAGCAAGCGACAAATCGAATCCGTCAACTGAACTTCGTCATCAGGATTTACGGCGAGGCCCGCCTCCGGCGGCTTAACCACTTCCCTGCCCGCGTCGAGCGTGCTTACCAGACACGGCCTTCCCAGCCTCATCGCTTCCAGGTAAACAAGACCAAAACCTTCGGCGCGGCTCGGCATCAGCAGACAACGACTCTTCTGCAAAAGCTCCTGTTTAGTTTCATCGGAGACGGAGCCCCAAAAGCGTATCTGCTTTTCCAACCGCAGTTCGGCAACCAGCCGCTGGAGGTCGGTGCGTAGGTCACCATCACCCACGATCCAAAGCTCGGCATCGGGCGTGTTCTGCAACACGCGCGGCCACGCTCGAATAACTTCACGGTGGCCTTTGTAATCTTCCGCCTTCGAAAGCCGGCTTAGGATCAGCGCAGCCGGCGGTCCGGACGGAGCTGGCGCCTCTCCCGAAAGCGGCTCCCCGATTCCCAGTAGAACCGTTGAGTGTGGCTTGTTAACAAACTGAGGATTGCATGCGACAAAGCTGCGCCAGGTGTGATCGCTGATTGTCAGGAACAGATCGACTTTCTCGAGTTGTTTACGCGTCAGTCCTCGCTGTTCTCTCCAGGCTTCAATCCCGAGCAACATCACCACCAGGCGAACCCCGGACAAGCGCAGAAACGGTAACAGCGGCAGCAGACCCAGATGCCAAACGAATACGAGATCCTGAGACCATCGGGAGCTAAGGGCCTTGTAGATCGCTTCCGATTTTGAATTGACGATTAACGTCTCCTTGCCGTCGGTTGTCGCCGCCGGCTGCGCTTCATTTGCATAGACCAGCAGTCGCGACTGGCGGTTGGCGCGCTCCTTGACTGCACTCCATGCAATTCTCGCGCTGGCCTGCACGCCCCCGACGGCGTCTGCTCCAAAGTAAGGAAAGAGGCCAAGCACTCTGGTCTCTTCGGTGTTGTAAGCGATTGGTTTAGTCAAGGATATGAAGCAGATCAAGTTACTCGGTCGGCAATGGATCGCGAAGCGTGAAACGTTTGAGCGGCCGCTTGAGACCGGGCCCGCGCAATCCATGAACGCGAATTATCGGCGACATGACTAGAAGCGTAACTAGTACCTGTTGCACGATACCGCCCACGTACTGCGCCATCTGCGATTCCACGGCGAGAAACTGCGGCAGAAGTATGACACCAATGGCCGTCATTAATGCCCCGGAGGTTTTAGACAGAAACGTTCTTTGATAAAAATCGAAGAAGATGCCCGCCAGGAACATAATGCCAAACACGCCGGGCCAACCAAAGTTAATAAACCCTTCCGCCAGAAGGCCCACGGAAATCGCCACTTTGCCTAAATCGTCTTCCGTGGTTAGGCCGTAAGCTACCTGGTAGTACTGGTTAGCCTCACTCATTGAGGGCTTATCAGGCCACACGAAACGTGGAATCCAGGTAATCGCCATGTAGGAATAAAGCGAGCCATACTGATAGGGAACGACGGCTGGAGTCAGATCGATTACATTGGCTGTCTGATTAAGAAGCGATACACGCGAAACGCTTGGGTTCAGGGCCCGCCGAAAGGATTCTCCGGTATCATCGCTGAGAGCTTCATTCCATTTATCAAAAGAATTTTGCGCCCAGAATGTTACTCGCTCTAGCCTTCCCCCCTGCCCTTGATTTGATGAAGCATTTCCGTCCTGCCAATAAGTCTTGCGAAAGTCTTCCTTGCCAACCTGAAAAAAGAGCGTAAAGAGCACGACGAAAATCAGCGCCCAACGAGGCAACCGGCGCATCTCCATTAAGTAGACAGCGCCGCAGATAAGCAGAATTGAGGCTGAGACACCCAGCCACCCTGAGGAAAGTCCCCCGACGAGCCGAACGCTCAAAAAGCCGAAAACGAGGAGTTTGTCGAGACCAGTTGCATTTCCGCGAATGAAATTACGAAATAGGATCGCAAAGGCGAGGACGGGAATCACCGATGCCATGACGAGAATTAACTGCCTGCCGCCTTCTCCGGCGATTTGCGTAGGCACATCTGAAAGATTAAGCAAACTGCCAATGATCAGCACTCCACGAACATAGTTTAGTTTCGTGTGTGTGAGCTCCAACGATAATTGAGCCCGTGGCACCAGTGACCGGGCAATCCCCGACCACATGCCTAGCCGAAGAGCGCAGACACCAAGCAGGCACATGAAGAGCGCTAACGTTATAGATTGTGAGGCCAACTCATGGCCCATGGGATCGGTGACGGACGAAAGAACGTGATCCTCAAGGAAAATGGGCACTGCATAATACAACCAGTACATGAAGCTCAACATGGCAAAGACCGGCAGCGATTGCCGACCGCCCCGTCGCCACATGACATAGGTGTGCCAGGGAATAAACAAAAGAATGAATGCAAGTATTAGCTGGGTTACTGACACATCGTTAAGACGGGCCATGTAAAGCAGGGCAGTTATCAAAACCGGCAGAGTAATATTGCGCACGATGTCGCTAAGCCGTTTTCTGGAAGCCGGATTCGTAGAAAAAAACTTCATTTCGCCACCCGCTCAAGCGCTTCGACAGTGCGGTCCACAGCTACGCTCACCTTAAACTTTTCGGCCTGTTCGCTAGCCTTTACGCGCATCGACTTCATGTCAGTTGAGTCGCGGGCAAACTCTGCCACGAGCCTGCCGAGGGCCACGGTGTCGCCCATAGGAAAGACATTGCCGGTTTGACCCGGTCTTATCATGTCCGGGCCGCAACCAACTCGGTCACTAACAAAGCAAGGCAGCCCACAAGCCATGGCTTCGTTCACCACCAGGCCCCAGGTTTCGCCTCCGTTCGATGGCAAAACAAGTGCGTCTGCAGCCACATAAGCCCGCGCTATTTCTGATTGATTTAGAAATCCTGCGAACCTGATCGGCAGATCGGCAGCACGAACTGCTTGCTCACAGGCTTCGCGCAACGGCCCGTCCCCAACCATTAAGCCTTCTATATTCGCGCCGCGCGACCTGGCCTCTCTTATGGCGTTAACAAAATCGAGAGGCCTTTTTTTTGCAATAAACTTTGCCGCAAAAACAAGAACCTTTGTCGATGTCTCAAGGCCCCAATTTGCACGGAGCGACGGACGTTCTGATTCAAGTCTTTGAGCCTCGTTTGCGAAGTAGTCCGTATCTACTGAGTGTGGAACAACGAATACGCGGTCCGGACGGGCACCATAATGTAAAAAGTAATCACTCGACCACTTCCCGACTGGCAGGCAGGCATCCAATTTCGAAATGAACCAACGATAGAACGGCCACTTCGCACCACGCTTCAAACTGGTTCGCTCAGTGTGCAGGTGGGAGTCGCTACGCACCATGACCGGGGTTTGAGTGTTCCAACACGCTCGCATCGCCTGCCAAGCGCTCTTGTAGTGCCAACCGTTAATCATCACCGCGTCAAACCGCTCGCGCTCCACAATCTGCTTAATCTCTGGAGTATCAAGTCCCTTGAACCCGGCGATGCCCGGCGGCTTGGCAACGTTTTCGAGGAATCGGTAGGAATAGCCATCAAGCAGAGATACGTCCCAATCAAACTCGACGCCGAAACCCGCCTTCGCCTGCTCTGTTGCCGTAGCGTTGTGACAAAAGAAAACTTCGATACTTAGTCCCGACAGGGATGACATTTTTCGAAACCACGCACTGTGATATTGAATTGGGTGCGTGCTAAGAATAGCGAGTTTCTTGACAGTCATTTCAAACATTCCGACGCGTCGCCCGACGATCGGTCAGCCGTCAGGTACTTCACAAGCGGATACCACCAGTAGGTTCCTTTACATCTTTCTGAAATGACCGACCACCCAATCGCCGCTACGGATGGCAACTCCTACGTTGTCGATAAAAGAGCGCAAGCTGTGTTTGAAGATGCCTGAGTAGTCGCGCGCCCTCAGATAGTTCTTCAAAAAGAAAGGGTCGTAATAAGTGCTCCACATTGCACTGGTTCTTATCATCAATGTCTCAAAGCCAAAAAGTCGAAGAGTGTTTGCGAGGGATTCAATTGTGAATCCGGAGATATGTTCGGGCACGTAAAGTTGGCAATATTTCTCAGCTTGTTGATTCCGCCTCTTGAGGAGATTTCGAATGGCAAAGCTAAGTGGTTCCCTATGGGGAACGTGTACCGCGACGACCCCAGTTGAGCTCAGTTTCGAATGCACCTTGGTGAGGAACTCTCCCGGGTCTTTCATGTGTTCGAGAATGTGATAGCAGGTTACGACGTCAAGGCTCCCTTCCGGTATCTCATCGAGCTGCACGTAGTCCACATTCAGAAATTGCCTGCCGACCCGCAGCGCCTTTTCGGATAGCTCAACGCCTTGCGCTTGCCATCCTTCATTGCTCGCAACATGGCAGAGGTAGCCGGGACCGGCGCCGATATCCAAGAGTCTTCGGCCTTCGACGTAGCCACCTAAACGTTTTAACTGTTGCTTCAAGGCTCGCCGGCGGATTTTGACCTCCCATCCGACGCGCTCAGCGTCCCAATCATCTGTGTAATCGTAATAGTTCCCATAGTCGTGCAGCTGGAAAGCTTGGCGGTCGAAGAAGACGACTCTGCAGTTGCTACACTCAAACATCCTATGCTCAGTCCTAAGTCCCCAATCCCGGCTATTTTTGGCGGCGCACACCGGGCAAACTGGACCCGTTCCAGTTGTGTCCATAGCCATGCTTGCGGCCGTTAGGTTTGACTCTGACATGCTCACGCATTCTGCACTGCCGCACCGAGATGCGGTGGAAGTGCTTTCATTGTCGCCTTGTCAAAAGATACGGCCAGTCGTTCGGTCATTGCACGTGTTGTGTACTGGTTGAAAGCGCTCCAGTTTGTGTGTGGCTCAAAGCCGTCGCGCGAGCGAAGCAGCGTTTTGAGCCGTGCCAGGATTTGATCAATCTTAGTGTTGGGAGAATGGTGAGAATTAAAGACTACGGTCTCACCCGCTTCGATGTCCTTCAAAATCTGGACCACGCTACTTTCTTCGTGGAAGATGGCAAGTAACGGTTTTCGAGAAAGCACATAAGGAAAGATCTTCGAGGCTGTGTAATGCGGCTCATCTGAACCCAACAAAAACAAAGCATCGGAATCCATCATTATTTGAAGCGAATCAAGGTACGGAACGCGAACTGTCTGTTCTGTTACCAAAGATTCGAGGCCAGCTTCACTCGCTAGCGTTCGTACATCCTGAGACGCTTTACCGTTGGGCGCATAACTGGTCCCCACGAAATGAAGACGGAGTCGGTTAAAGAGGTGAGGGTCACGTTCCAGACCCAAACGCACAGCGCCAAACAGTGCGCGCACTGTCGCGTGCATCGAGGGAATGCAGGCGCCTACGCTACTCATGTGGAAAAGGCCATCACTGGAATCAAAAATCCGATTAGCTCGCGGCTTTCGCCGCAGATACTCAAAGTCCCCCGCTTCTGCGCCGTATGGAATTTCACTCGCGTCCTCGGATCCCAGTTCCTGATACCGATTCACCACTGAGTCGGTCGTGCCCTTTGAGACGCCTGTGATATGACTGACGTGCTTCACGGCAATAGGCTCAAACAGGCGCGACATCGCATAAGTAAAGGGCCATTTCGGGGGGCGCTCGCTCGGTGGCAGCTTCCAGTAGTATTCCGTCACCCACGGATCGATGTAGTCGATGACGTACGGAATGCCAAACTTCTTATGGGCCAGGCGGCCCAACAACATCGGCACGTAAGGGGGAACAGGAATAAAGATCAAATCGATCTTTGTTTCACGACATAGCCTTTTCAGCATTCGCCAATGTTGCCAGAAGCTACGCATACCAATGTCGCCCACTCCCAGTTTACGTGTCCACGAAGTACGCCACGCCTCAGTGCGGACGACTTGCAGCGAGTCTTCCAGAAGGCTGAGGTTTTCCTCATCTATAGGCCAATCGTAGAACTCAGGCATCACCGAAAGCACCAGGGGCCTCCAACCAAACTCCGGCAAATGTTTGGCGAAGAATCTGACGCGCGTTGCCGGAGGCAGACCACTCGGCGCAAAATCAGGACCAATTATGAGCACCGTTTTCAATGTGTTTGTAGGTAACCGACCGGTGAGGCGATACCAAGGGCAGCAAAAAACTTCGTCTGCTCCACATCCCAGCAGAAGCGATCCCTGCCAATGTCCCAGGAAGCCTTTTGCGCCTCACAAAGTGCTTGCCGATTATTGAGCCAGCGCTTTAATCCCGCAGCTAACATTTCCGGCTTGCCTGAAGGATAGAGAAATCCAGCCTGAGGATTGTCGCCGAGTACCTCACGTTGTCCTGGTGTATCCGTTGCAGCGATGGCCATACCCGCAAGAAAGTAGCTCCCAATTTTATTTGACTGCGTTAACGCGGCGTTGTGGTTGCTGAGTGGCTCCAACGCCAGACCTATATCGAATTCTTCCATTTGTCGAATTAGTAGGTCGTGGTCGAGAACAGGATGAACGTGCAGGCTGACTTTCAAACGCTCCGCCATTCCTCTTACCTTTTCTTCATAACCTCGAGCCCATTCACCTCTTAAATGCAACTCGACTTTGCTTCCCAAAGACGAAATGGCAATGATTGCATCTTCAATCCCACGCCCCTCGCCGATCGTCTGGCTAAACCAGTGGAGTTTGACAATCTCGCGCGCGTTACGCGAGCTGGGTGGAGACATTCCACTGACAAGCGCAGTTGGGAAAAAATTGTAGAGCACTATCATCGGAAGCGGACCATGATTAAGGGCAAGGTTCGCGCCCATGGCCTGAGAAGGCACAGAAATGTAACTGCACTGAGGCAAGTAAGCTTTCTCCACTTGACCCGCAAGACCGGTTCGATCTTCACCTAACAAATCTTCGCAATCAAAGCCCAGCCGCGCATCCCACTTGTGAGCTGCGGCGGCCGCTACAGGTAATGAGCGATGCGCATGAGCGATGAACCAGTCCGCCGGTTCCGCTGAGGCCAATGCTGTCATCTCACGCATTGCTGGCGTGTATGCACCATCCACATATCGCCGTCGACCAGTTAATCTAACTGCTTTTTGAAGCACCCGGCATTTGCCGCGCGTGACGTAAGCACGGTAGGTTCCCGCCATCCCACCCGGACAAAAGTCGATCACTTCAAGACGCCAAGCCCTGTTTTGCAGAAGACGCATATCCCGGTCACGTAGCGCGGTCATAAAGCTCGGAGCTACTACGCGCACATCGTGTCCCGCACCGGCAAGAGAATCGGCTTCGCGTATCAGGCGCGGATTATTGGAGGGATGAGTTGCGGCGACTAAGCAAACGCGCATCAAGACTTTGCTTTTTCCGCGACAACCATTAGCGAGAAAGGAATTCGCGGATTGAAGTAATCCAATACTGTAAACGGCATCAAAATGGCAAATAGCGGCATTGACCAAAGATCGCCGACTCTAATCCTGACGTTTCGCAGCACCCAGTCAAGTTTGCAAAGCAAGGGAGAGCCTAGACCAGCATGCTGCACGATACGAAATCCGGCTGGTTCCAAAAGACTGGAGTAGCTCTCTAACGTGTAACCATCACGAACGTGACCGCCGTCTTCCGGAACGTCTATGCGACCAAGCGCATTTTCGGGATGAGGCGCATAAGGACAACAGAGCACTAATCTGCCGCCTGGTCTCAACATCGCCGCAAAACTTTCAACGATCTTTTCATGGCGTTTGATGTGCTCAAGCGTCTCACTACAAATGATCTGGTCAAACTTGCGCTCGATAGTATTCAATTTGTAGAGATTCATCTCTATTAGCTCAAGACGTTCGCGCGGTATCCCCATCGAGTCGAAAAGCTGACCCGTGTCCTCGACTTCCCTCTTGACGTACGATACTCCAAGAACGCGGTTCCCCTTGTTGTAGGCTGCCAAACTAAGCGCTCCATTACCACAACCGGCATCCAATGTTTCAATGTCGCCGTCAATGAAAAAGTCAGGAAGAAATTTGTACCTGCATCTTGTATGTAGATCGAGCCCGGGGAACAAAACTCTCTTCGCCAGCATTTTTCCTTTTCTAAAGAAAGGGTGCATGTTCATATTCCAATGATTCCAAACAGGTGGACTTGTTGCCGATGGGTTTACTTTGTTAAGCACACAAAGAGCTTTCCGCGGAGAAACCTTCATTGCCCAGTTGAACAGCCGAAGCGTTCCTCATGAACGAATAAACAGTCTGGCTGTGGAGCTCACAATATTTGTCCCATGTCCAATTGCGGGCCTTTCGTCGGGAGACCTCTCCCATCTCGGAAAGTGCATTAAGATTCCCAAGGCAGGACTCCATTCTTCTCGCCAAGGCTTGCACGTCCCGAATTGGCACAATCCAACCGTTCACGCCGTCTTCAACAAAGTCTCCGCATCCGGAATTGGCAGTAGTGATTACCGGTAGACCGTGCGCCATCGCCTCCAGGATTACGAGTGCAAAACCTTCGCAAAGAGAGGGCAGCACCAAAACAGAAGCCTTCGTGTAGAGGTCAAATAACCGTTCCTGGGAAACTGCGCTTTCCACTATCACGGTTCCCGGCAGATTATTGAGCAATCTGGGTGGTAGAGTGTTTTTGCCCACCAGCCACAATTCTGCGCCAGTGTGCGTTTTCATCTGTCTCCAAGCTTCCAACAGGTACGATGTTCCTTTGCGAATCGATTGTGAACCTGCGCTTAGAAACACGACGCGATCAGGTTTGCGCATCCTCGGAGCACTTGGGCTAAGCAACGGCGCAGCGCCTGGCACGACCGCTATTTTTTCCTCCGCAACGCCGGCATCAACGAGACTCTGCTTCACAAACTCAGAGTTTGCCACGATCAAATCGCTCAGCTCGATCTGCTCGTCTTTAAGTCGATTGACTCGATCCGCCGTTTCGAAAAGATGACGGTCATAGTCCGTAACCGCATCCGGGTATTTTTCCATCTCCTCTTTCATCAGGCCCAGGAGTGTCTTGTGATGAGCGATCAACTGGTTCAAGATTGTGTGGCCCCCGCTGCGTTTTTGCGCACGAAACGTTTCCGCCGACGCAAATTCAAACCCGTACAGAAAAGGCGCTTTCCCGGCCCAATCCCTGGCCACCTTCTGGTCAAATCTTCGTTCAGCCCACCACCAAAATTTATCCAACAGAATTTCATCTCTGGAAATACGTCTTGCCGCAGCGCGTACTAGTTCAGGAAACGGATAGGTGGTGACCTTATCTACGTCAAGGCTTAGCCGTCGCCGGTGAGGGAATGGAAGATGTTTCAACCACTTGGACGCTGCATCACCGTCCAGCACCATCGTCGTAATAAATTGTTTAAGCACACCGGAATCGGCGAACCCCTGAACCGCTTCTGCAATGCCAGGTCTTAGATCGGGTGACACAAATATCAGACTCTCACGATCTATCATTTCCATTTCTCTGCTCACTATGCCTGGTACTTAGAGCTGACGTTCGGGGTCAGTTGAGCGATGCACCGTTGAAGCGGCGGAGAAGTTTTAGTCATTCTTCCTCAACCACAAACTCGATGGCGGTTTGCTGGCTGCTGCTGCAGAGGGAACCATCTCGATGATGGCGGCCCGCTGCCGATCCCACATGTAGGCTCCCGGCCACAGAATCTCAAAAGCTTTATTGTAGGCGAGGAATGCGTGAACCAGATATTGTTCGTTCCAACCCCAGCCATCCATCACCCATTCAGCCGGATAATCAAACGGCAGGAAGATGTCGTGAACGTGAATTAGAACGCCAGCGGGCAATCGAGGCAGGATCTCAAGAAACAAATAAGGTATGTCGCCGCCGGTTTTCACCGTATGGCTCGAGTCGATAAACAGAATATCGCCAGCCTTCAAGAGATTCAGAATTTGCAATTCATCAACATCTTCAACCGCAGCCCTTATGTATTCGTCTGCAAATGGTTGGACATTCGTGTTGGGCTGCGGATCAATACTAGTGATTTCGGTAGTGAGTTTTCCATCCTTGCTAGCGCGCCGTATGACTCGGGTGGAGAATCCACTGCCCACTTCGACGACGTTCTTAGGCTGATACCGTCGCACGACGCTGTATAAAACTTCAGCATCAACCGATTCAAACCAACCATTATCAAGGAAGAACTGCGTGTCGTCGCCATTCGGGCTGCGCGCAAACGTTCGGTATTCACTTTCGAATGGAAGACAAGTTTCCTTGAGGAATCGCAACGCCTTCTCATCATCCAAAGCCAGGCCGCGGGTGTACTTCGCCTCTTCCCAATGTCCTTTTGATAGCAACTTCTGTAAGCGACTATCTTCGATCTTTTTCGTGAGCGTACTATCGATTTCCAGACCGATCGGCCTTAAGACGGCATTCAGGGTGCTCTTTAGAGTCCCTCTAATACCATCAGGGACTGCTTGATAAGGTAGCTTTGCAGACTTCATTGAGTAAGAAGGGTTATGAGTTTTGTGAATTCTTGTCTTTGCTTATTGATATCGTGATTGGCCTTAAGCGTGATGTCAGATTTACGAGCGAGTTCCTCGCGATAGGGAGCGGAGATCCAGAGGCGGCTAATACTTTCAGCGAGTCTTTTCTCGCTCAGCTCATCAACAATCTCGGC
>Ga0207650_10003467_pt1 | contig 10838 bp, 7 predicted proteins | sample KBSS63metaG_FD_184325 | JGI IMG/M metagenome (GOLD analysis project Ga0207650, IMG submission 184325) | Switchgrass rhizosphere microbial communities from Kellogg Biological Station, Michigan, USA - KBS S6-3 metaG (SPAdes) (version 2) | ecosystem: Host-associated > Plants > Roots > Rhizosphere >...
CGAAGCTCTACGAGCGCGTGCGAGGTCGGGAATCGGGAATCGGGAATCGGCAATAGAGGGAACCGGGAACCGAGGCCCCTCTACCGGGAGGACGGCGATTCCTCGACTCGCTGCCGCTCGCTCGGAATGACACGCGTCCTGCCGCCTGCCGCCTCACTTCCGTCGCCAGTCGCCAGTCGCCAGTCGCCAGCAGTCATTCAGAACGCAGCGCCGTCATGGGGCTCACGCCCAGCGCGCGACGTGCGGGGACAATCGCTGCGAGCGCGCCAGCGATGATCAGCACCAACGCAACGACGGCGTAGACGCTCGGGTCATGCGGACGCTGCTCGAACAGCGCTTCGCCGAACTGCGGTGCCGCCAGCGCCGCGACGCCAAGGCCGAGCGCCAAGCCGACGAACAGCTGCAGGACTCCGTCCCGAAGGACGAGCCACACGATGGACGCCGGGCGGCTGCCTAACGCCACACGAATCCCGAGCTCACGGGTGCGCTGACTCACCGAGAATCCCAGCACGCCCACCAGGCCGACTACCGACAGCAACAGCGCCGCCAGCCCGAAGAACGTGAACAGGCCACCAAACACCTTCTCGCCCGTGCTGGCGTGCGCGAGCACCGTATCGAGCCGGCCTTCCTGGTAGAGCGGCACATCGGGATCGAGCTGGGACACGATGTCGCGCAGCGTTGCCACGAGCGCAGTTGCGTCGGCAGTGGTCCGCGCGGCGACGGCGACGTTGGCCCAGTCGGACTGCGCGAGCGGCACGTAGACCGCGTCGGTACCCGAGTTTCGATCGCCGTTGCCGCCCAGGATGCCGACCACCGGCACCACACCGACGATGGTCGCCCAGTCTCCGTTCTCCTTCACGCGCACGCGACGCCCAACCGCGTCGCCGGAGAAGAAGCGCGCGGCGAACGCCCGGTTCACGATCGCGACGAACGGTCCGCCCTCGCGATCCACGCGACTGAACGGTCGTCCTTGCAGCAGCGACACGCCGAACGTCTGGAAGAACTCCGGCGAGATGGCGACCACTCGGCTCTGCGGTATGAGATTGCGGTTGTCGTACCGCGCGCCCTCGATCTCGACCGGACCGCTGGCGGCGCTGTTGCCTGGCAGATGCGACGCAAGCGCGACCGACGTCACGCCAGGCTCGGAGGAAACTCGCGACTCGAGTGCGTCGAACAACCGTGCGCGTGCGGCCGCATCAGGGTAGGCGTCCGGTCGGAGCTCGATGCGCCCCGTGGCGACGTGGTCCGGAGCGACGCCCACATAACGCGACGTGATGCTCAACACGCCCTTTACCATGAGCCCTGTGACCACGAGGAGCGCACACGACAACGCTACTTCGGCGGTCACGAGCACTCGCGTCGCGCGTCCAAGACGGAACGACGACGAGCCACGCGTCTGGTCTTTGAGGACGTCGGCGACATCGACTCGCGCTGCCTGACGAGCTGGCGCAAGACCGGCGGCGACCGCGGCCAGCACGACGAGCGCGGTGGCGAAGGCGAGCACTCCCATGTCGACGTCGACGCGCATCCAGTACGCGAGATCGAAGCTGAGGGTCCCGTTGAAGACCGCGACGCCGGCGCGCGCAATCGCCAGCCCCAGTATCCCACCAGGGATCGCGATGGCCAACGATTCGACCAACAGCTGCCTGACGAGACTCGACGGGGACGCACCGAGGGCCATGCGAACGGCGATCTCGCGGCGGCGCGCGATCGCGCGAGCGAGCAGCAGGTTGGCGACGTTCGCGCACGCGATCACCAGCACGAACGACACGACGATGAGCATCGCGCGGAAGATGACCCGCCCCTTCCGCGAGACCATTGCGTCGTAGAACGGGCGGACGGCGAGCGTTCGTCCTTCATGGGCCTTCGGGTCTGCGATCGCGAGTCGGCGGCCGATGCTCGCGATGTCGGCGCCGGCCGTCTCGCGGGTGGCGCTGGTCCGCAGGCGACCGATGACGTTGTAAGCCGGGCCATCCCGAGCGGCCGGCGCTGCGCGGAGTGCGTCCAGCGCCAACGGTGTCCACAGCTGCTCCTGCAGCGGGAATCCGAAGCCCTTGGCCATCACGCCCACGACGGTAGTGGGGACGCCGTTCACGCGAATCGTTCGGCCCACCACCGAATGGTTCCCCGCATAACGATTCTGCCAGAGGTCGTACCCGAGGATGGCGACGTGCGGAGCACCGGGCCGTTCGTCGTCGCTCGTGAGCGTCCGTCCGAGGAGCGCCGCAACGCGGAGGACCGCGAACAGGTTCGCGGTCACTCGTCCGACCGAGAGTCGCTCGGCACGATGATCCGCGTCGCCGAGGTGAATCGACTCGACGTCGAAGGCCGCGATCGCCTCGAAGCTCCGCTGCTGCTCACGCAGCGCGACGATATCCGCCGCCGGGATACGCAGGTACTCGTCGCCTGCGTTGCGGTCGGTCGTGGCGACGTGCATCAACTGCTCCGGGCGGTCCACCGGAAGATCGCGGAGGATACCTCGCGTGATCGAGTACATCGTGGTGGTGGACCCGATACCGAGGGCCAGAGCGACCGTGGCGAGGAGGGAGACGCCCGGATTGCTTCTCAGGATTCGAAGCGCATCGCGCAGGTCGCTCATCGGGAATCGGGAAATCGGAAAATTGAAGACCTCGGGATGCCTCTCTACGCCAGAGAAGCCTCCCGAGGTTTCTACGATTCCCGATTCCGCACTATCGGATCGGCTGTCCCGTTGCAAAATCGTACAGCGTCAGCCGTCGGAGCCTGTAGTACGCGACCCAGTACCCGCGCAGGGCGTTGATGTACGCGCTGAGCGCGCCGTCGCGCTCACTCTGAGCGATGTAGAGGTTGTCGATCTGGATCTTGCCGACGAGATAGCGGTTCTTCGCTACGTCGAAGCGTTTGACGGCGACCGTATCGGCCTTCGCCGACAGGGCGAGGTTCGTAGCCGCGAGGGCGAGCTGCAGGGCGGCGAAGTGGGCGCCCTCGGCCGCTGCGTCCCGTGTGGCGCGCGCATTCGCGGTGGTGCGATCCTGGTCCGCCTTGGCTGCTTCCACCTGCGCCTTGCGGTTGCCCCACTGAACGATCGGCATCTGGATGTTCACACCGTACTGCTGACGTTGTGTGAGGTCCCGGTAGGCAGCGTCGAGCACCGATGCCTGCTGATTGAAGCCGACCGACGCTATCACGGTCGCACCGAATCCGTTGTTGAGCTTCGCTTCGGTGAGCGCACGCTTCGCCTGCACGGACTGTAGCTCGTTGCTCGTAACGAGGCTCTGGTTCTTGAGCGCCTGTTGGACCGCGAGCGCCGTGTCGACCTGGGTGAGCGGCACATCGACGGGTGGAGTAATCTCGAGCGGTGCGTCGGGCGGGAGGCTGAGGAGCCGCTTGAGCGCCGCGATGGCTTGATCGAAGGCGAGCCGCGCGGCGTCCGTCTGCGCACGTGCCTGGAGCAAGGCGAGCTCGCTCTGCAGGAGATCGTTCTCACCGATCTTGCCAACCTCGAACCGGCCCTTGTTCAGGTTGAAGAGCGTGTCGTTGATCGCGACCTTCGCCACCGCGTTGTCGAGCGCGAGTCGAGCCGAGTGCACGTCGAAGAACGCGTTGGCGGCGGTCAATGCGACGTCCTCACGTGACTCGAGGAACTGACGGTCGGCCGTGGCGGTCACCAGGTCCTGCTCGCGAGAGTCCCATTTGAGCGCGTTAGGCCGGAAGATGTCCTGCCTGAACCCGACCGTTACCGGCGATGAACTGTAGAGCCGCGAAGCCTCGTTGCCACCGACGTCCACTCGCTGAATACCGGACTGCACGAAAAAGGAGCCACCGGTGAGCGGGACAGACTGCGACAACACCATGTTGAGGCTGGACATCGTTTCTCGGTGTGGCAGAAACAGTGTCGACCCATCGGGCTGCGTCACCGAAATGATCTGCCGCTGGTAGTCAGGCAGCGTACCGGCGAGCGAAAGCTGCGGCATGAGCCGGGCGTTGAACGCGCGGTCGCGCCACCGCGCGGCATCCCTGGTATCGGTCACCACCCGTGCCTGGAGCCCCTGCTTCTGCGCCAGCGCAATGACCTGCTGCAGCGTCATGGGTTGCTGCGCGATGAGCGGAGGAGCCACCGCCAGCGCCCAAAGCGCCAACATAGTCGTTAGGCTGATGGCTGATGGCAGAAGGCCAACAGCGTTCGACCGCACGCCGTCACGCTTCACTCGTATCTGAGACATACGACCGGGTCCTGTTTCGCCGCGCGCCATGCGGGGACGATGCCGAAGACGATGCCGACGGAGATCGAGACGCCGAAGGCGATGAACACGGAAAACGCTGACACGATCGTGTGGATGTTGGCGACACGCTCGATCCCGAAGCTCAGGATGCCGCCCAGGATGATGCCGGCCACGCCACCCGCGAGGCTGATGAGCACCGCCTCGCTCAGGAATTGTGCGAGGATGTCGCGCTGACTAGCGCCGACCGCACGCCGAACGCCGATCTCGCGAATCCGCTCGAGGATCGACGCCAGCATGATGTTCATGATCCCGATGCCGCCGACGATGAGCGAGATCGCCGCGATCGCCGCGAGCACGCCGTTGAAGATGTTCTTCGTGTGCTGCTGCTGTTTGAGGAGCAGCTCGGGCACGCTGATCTCGAAGTCGATCACCTGGTTGTGCCGCCGGGAGAGCATGCGCTGCATCACATCAGCCACCCCGGTGACGTACTTCGCGTCGCTCACGCGCACGATGACGCGATCGAGCTGGTGATAGTTGATTCGCTCGGCGCGCTGCTCCGTGTCTTCGTTGGCGGTCGCGTTCGGGTCGTCGTTGTTCTCGCGTGAGGCTTGCTGCACGTCCTGCTCGGTGACGAGCGAGCGGTTGCGGTAGCGCAGCAGCATCGTCGAGAGCGGCACGTACACGTCCATGTTCGCGTCGCGGATACCGAGCTTCTGCGACGTCTGATCCGACACTTTGCGGTCCTCGAGGACACCGACGACCGTGAGCCAGACGTTACCGACCTTGATCGGCTTGCCGATCGGCTCCTCGGTGGTGAAGAACCGTGACTTGACCCCGTGCCCGATGATGGCCACGGGTGCCCCGTCGGCCACCTGAATGGGAGCGAAGCGCTTGCCCTCGGCCACATTGAGATTGAACAGGTCGAAGTAGGTCGTGTCGACACCCACGACCTTGCCGGTGCGGCGGCGGCCTTCGCGCGTGATGAGCGTCTGGAAGACGACCTCGCCGCTCGCGGTGTTGACGTTAGGCACCACGCCGACAATCGCTCTGGCGTCGCGCTCCGTCAGGCCGGGCGAGAACTTCTTTGGTTCCTTCGTGCCCTCGTCCTTCGCCTTTTCCTCCTTCTGTTCGACGAGCGGCGTCACGATGACGTTGTTCGAGCCGAGGAGCTTCATCTGCTCGAGGATCTCGGCCTCGGCGCCCTTGCCGATGGCCAGCATGGCGATCACCGAGGCCACGCCGAACAGGATGCCGAGCGACGTGAGAGCGGCGCGGAGCGTGTTGTGGCCAACCGCTTCGATGGCCGTCCTGACACTGAACAGGACGTGCGCGGTCAGCTCGCCGCGGACACGCGCGAGATCACGAACCGTCATGGGGCGACGCGGTGGTCGAGTGTCAGGGCTTCGTGTCAGGGCTTCGTGCCGGCCGCCGCGGCCGGAGCCACGTTAGGCGGCCTCGCCGGCGGGTTCACCGGCACGGGCTTGGCTGTGGATGGGGTATCGGCGGGGCCAGCCTGCGGCGGCTGCGGCTTCATCCCGGGCAGCGTCTTGAGCTCCAGCTTGTCGCGGTCCGCGGGTGCCGTGAGCAGCACGCGGTCGTCCGCGTCGAGCCCTTTCGCGATGACGATCTCGTTCTCGTTCGCGAGCCCGGTTTCGACCTGCTGCTTCGTGACGCGAGCACCGTCGCGCTTGAAGACGAACGGCGTCGTTCCGTCCACCGCGACCGCCTCGAGCGGCACGGAGAGCGCGTTTTTCACCGTATTCGTCTCGATCGCGTTCGACGTCGTCATCCCGGGGCGCAGCGTCGTGTCGGCCTGCGCGAGCAGGATCTTCACCTCGAACACCTTCGAGTCCGCGTTAGGCCTCTGCTCGCCGACGTTGGCGACCGCGGTGACCGTGCCGGCCAGCTTCTTCGTCGGATCGGAGTCGAGTGATACCATGACCTTCTGGCCGGCGGCGATCTTCCGGACGTCGATCTCGTTGACGTAGCTGAGCGATTCCATCTCGCCGAGGTCAGGCAGCGTCGCGACGGTCGGTTCCCAGGCGCCGATCTGCGAGCCGACACCCTTCTTCTTGCCGTTCCACTCCTTGACGTAAATCACCATCCCCGAGCTCGGGGCCTTGATCGTGAAGTTGGCGATCACGTCCTGCACGATCTTGAGCTTGTTCCGCTGGCGCTGCACGTCGGAGCCCACTTCGGCCATCTTCGCGATCGCCTGCTGCGTCTTGGTGACGTAGTTGGTCTTCGCCTGGGCGAGCGCGCGCGTCGCCTTCTCGTAGTCGATCTCGGCCTGGCGCTTGATGCTCGGCGACTCGAACGCCGCCTGCTCCTTGGCGATGCGTTTCTCCTCGAGGGAGAGCTCCATCGTCTTCATGTCCTCGCGCGCGGTGGCGAGGTTGAGCGTGGAGTCGAGCTGCGCCTGGGTGAGCTGCGCCTCCGCCTTTTGCAGCGCGAGCGAGATCTCGGCAAGCTTTGCGGCGATGCCGGATCGATCGAGCTCGGCGACCACGTCGCCTTCCTTGACGACGGTGCCTTCGGGCACAAGCGATGAGATCTTCGTCTGCCAGATCTCGGCTTGCTGCATGTTCAGCGGGCCCTGGATCTGTACGAACTTCTTGGCCCGCAGCTCGCCGGCGCTGGTCACCACGACGTGGAAGTCACCCTTCTTCACGCGCGCGATGACGGCGGAATCGTCGGTCTTGTTGGCGGGGACGAAATACCAGGCCGAGACACCAGCGGCGGCGGCCAGGATGGCCAGCACGGCGACCCAGCGGTTACGCGGGATCCGGATCATGGGAGGCTCGACTGCGAGGATAAACCTGAGTGCCCAGAGCTGCCGAGGGCGGACTCAGACGATCACTGGAGTCGGAGCATGGCGCAAGCTCCGGCATGGGACAAGGCGAACGACGCCGATGTGGAACGGGCGTCGCCGCGGTGTCGTTGAGACACGAGAGACCGCCAAAAGGTTCTCTCGTCTAACCCACCGACGACGGGGATGGGCGACGGCGACTACTGGGAACTGGGAACTGGGAACAGCGGCCCTCTACCGGGAGGACGGCGATTCCTCGACTCACTGCCGCTCGCTCGGAATGACATGCGCCTTTTTCCTGCGCCCACGGCCGTTCGTCCGTCCCCCGTCGCCCGTCCCCCGTCCCCGCATGCTCAACCGGTCGGCGCTTGTCCGAGCTCCACCGGGACCGTGCTGCGCCCGTTTGGGCGGATGACGTCGAGGCGCACGGTCGCGCCAGGCTTGAGCGACCGAAGAAGCTTTCGAAGATCGCCGCCACTCTCGATGGCCGTGTCGTTTCCCTTCACGATGATGTCCTGAGGCCTCAGTCCGGCTTTCCCCGCCGGTGATCCACGTTCCACAGCCGTGAGGATAATTCCTTCCTTGACCGGGAGCCCGAATTGGCGGGCAAGCTCCGGCTCGATGTCGGCGAAGCCTACGCCGAGGTAGGCACGCGTAATGTGCCCGGTCGCGAGGACCTGTCGAACGACGTCGTTCGCGAGGTTGATCGGGATGGCGAACCCGAGTCCGCTGGCGCCCGCGCCTGCCAGGACTGCGGTGTTGATCCCGATCACGCGGCCGTGTGTGTCGACGAGTGGTCCGCCCGAGTTGCCCGGGCTGATCGCTGCATCGGTCTGAATCAGACCGTCGAGCGAGATCCCTCGCGGATTCCGGTTGATGGCCGAGACGACGCCGGCGGTGACTGTCCGCTCAAGGCCCAACGGGTTGCCCACCGCGATGGCAGACTGGCCGACCTCGAGCTTGTCGGAATCGCCGATCGGCGCCACCGGAAGGTTCTGAGCGGGGACGCGCACGACGGCGACATCTATGGTTGGGTCGCGCCCCAGTACCTGACCGTTGAGGGTTCGCCCATCGGCCAGGCCCACGCCGACCGTACGCGAGTTACCGACGACGTGGGCGTTGGTGAGGACCACACCGCTCTTGTCGACGATGATGCCCGAGCCCGAACCCTCCTCCTGCGAAACGCTGACGACCGTCGGCGTTATGGCGCGAGCCACGCGGATGACGATGGCTTCGTCCTGGGTGACGGCGTTCGACGCGGGATCGACGGTGCCGTTACTGACCTTTTGAGTAGGAAGGGCGGCGGTCGTTTCGTTTGCGACGAGAGGCGGAACGATCCGTCGTCCAGAACGGTCCAGCGCGATTCCGATGGCGATGCCCACCGAGAGGGTGGCGATGGCGGCGATGCGTTGCGTGTTCATGGGCGTGTCTCGGAAGACTCTGCAGGCGCGAATCCCCGCACGATCCATACGCGCTGCCCTCGCTGGCTTCGATCGGCCATGGCCGTGCCCCTTGTCGGCTGACAGGCGGTGGCGCATCTCTACCCATCGTTTCTAATCCCAGGCCCGCGGCACGTCGCGCGCGGCCCGTCGTTCCGACCCGTCACCAGCCGAGCAGCCCGATGCGCTATCGAGTCCTAGCAAGACTGACGTTGGCCGGCGTCCTCGCGAATGCGATGACGGTCGCCGGGTACGCACAAGTGGGCGGCGCCCAGGTCGGCGCGGCGGCCGGTGCCGCGTCGATGGGCAAGCAGGGCACGCCGAACATGCTCACGACAGCCGAACGCGCTGGCGGGTGGCGGCTGTTGTTCGACGGTACGACCACGAAAGGCTGGCGTGGCTACAAATCGGAGACGGTGCCTAACGGTTGGCGCGCCGCGAGCGGGACGCTCACGAAGGACGGGAGCGCCGGCGACCTCCTGACCGCCGACCAATTCGGCAACTTCGAGCTCACGCTCGACTGGAAGATCGCGAAGGGCGGTAACGCCGGGATCTTTTACCGCGGGACCCAGGAGTACGACCACATCTACTGGAGTGCGCCGGAGTATCAATTGCTCGATGACTTCAACGCGCCCGATGGCAAGAGTCGCCTGACGAGTGCCGCAGCGGCATATGCACTCTATCCGTCGCCAGCGGGAATCGTGAAGCCGGCGGGCCAATGGAACTCGACGCGCATCGTCGTAAATGGCGCGCACGTCGAACATTGGCTGAACGGGCAGAAGGTCGTGCAGTACGAGCTGTGGAGTCCGGATTGGGAGGCGAAGGTCAAAGCGAGCAAGTTCAAGGACTGGCCGAACTATGGCCGGGCGAAGAGCGGGTATCTAGCGATTCAGGGTGATCACGACGGGGCGCTCGCGCTCCGCAACATCAAGATCAAGGCGCTGCCATGACCACACGGGTGAAGCTCGCGGCCATGATGTTCCTGCAGTACTTCGTCTGGGGGGCGTGGTTCGTCACGATGGGCACCTACCTGTCGCAGACATTGCATTTTTCGGCGACGGAAGTCGGCGCCGCGTACAGCGCGACGGCGATCGCGGCGGTGGTCTCGCCGTTCTTCGTCGGGATCGTGGCGGACCGATTCTTCGCGACCGAGAAGCTGCTCGCCGTGCTCCACATCGTTGGTGCTGCGCTGCTCTACCTCGTCTCGACACAGACCACGTTCGGCTCGTTCTACCCGCTGCTCATTCTGTACGCGTTGTGCTACATGCCGACGCTGAGCCTGACCAACTCCATCTCGTTCCACCACGTCACGGACCCGGCGAAGGAGTTTCCGCTCATTCGCGTGCTTGGCACGATCGGCTGGATCGTCGCCGGGATCATCATCGGGAAGGTGCTCAAGGCGGACGCGCTCGCGCTGCCCATGCGGGTGGCGGCGATCGGGTCGCTCGTGCTCGGCGTCTATTCGCTCGTGCTGCCGCACACGCCGCCCAAAGGGGCGGGCACGAAGTTCAGCGCTCGCGACGCGTTAGGCCTGGATGCGCTGCAGCTGCTCAAGCACAAGGACTTCCTGATCTTCGTGCTCGGGTCGTTCCTGCTCTGCATCCCGCTCCAGTTCTATTACACGTTCGCGAACCCGTTCCTGAACGAAATCGGCGCGCCGGAACCGGCATTCATCCAGACGTTCGGGCAGATGTCCGAGATCGGCTTCATGCTGCTCCTGCCGATCGCGCTCAAGCGTGCGGGCATTCGTGTGATCATGCTCGTGGGCATGCTGGCGTGGGCGCTCCGCTACTTCGCGTTCAGTCAGGGCAACGCGTCGGACGGCATGTGGCTCATCTACATCGGGATCCTGCTGCACGGGGTGTGTTACGACTTCTTCTTCGTGGCGGGCCAGATCTACACCGACGAGCAGGCGGGTGAGCGGATTCGCGCGGCGGCGCAGGGGTTCATCAACTTCGTCACCAACGGCGTCGGGTACTTCATCGGCGCGTTCGTCTCGGGCGCGGTGGTGAACCGGTACACGGCGCCGAACCCGGCGTGTGATGCGGCCGGCGCGGCGGCGCGGACGTGCCTAACGGTGACGCATGACTGGCGGTCGATCTGGATCGTGCCGTCGGTGGGGGCGCTGATCGTGCTGCTGGTGTTCGCGTTCCTGTTCCGGCCGAGTGGGCAGCGGGTGGCATCGGCTGCGGAGCCGGCGAGAGCGTAGGACGGCGCGCCCGCCTAACGGTTGGGCCGTTGGCACGAGCCGCGTGAGACGGCAGACGGCAGGCAACTGCAGACGGCAGACACTGGACGGCAGGTTGCAGAGGGCAGAGGAGCGGGGCTCCTCTGCCTTCCGCCATCTACCCCTGCCGTCTACCGTCTGCCGTTCTCCCGTCTGCTTTC
>Ga0207650_10003471_pt1 | contig 10827 bp, 8 predicted proteins | sample KBSS63metaG_FD_184325 | JGI IMG/M metagenome (GOLD analysis project Ga0207650, IMG submission 184325) | Switchgrass rhizosphere microbial communities from Kellogg Biological Station, Michigan, USA - KBS S6-3 metaG (SPAdes) (version 2) | ecosystem: Host-associated > Plants > Roots > Rhizosphere >...
GAAGTTTCCCTCCGACAAACGTATTGGTCACCGGCTCAGCGGTGCACCGAGCGGTTGGCAAATGTTAGATGAAAAGCTTCAGGATTTCGAGAGTTGCTGCTATGCGGCGGTTTTTTTCTTGTGTTTCTGCATCGCCCAGTAGACGTTTTCAGGTTTGAGTGGAAGATCGTAGATGCGAACACCAATCGCATCTGCGACGGCATTGCCGATGGCGGCCGGTGTCGGTGCCAGTCCGGGCTCGCCGAGTCCTTTGGCACCGTAAGGTCCTTCGGGTTCGGCGCACTCGACGACAATTGAAATCAGCTCTGGAATATCCAGTGAAGTCGCCAGATGGTAGTCGAGAAAGGATGGATTACGCACTTTGCCGGTCGCGTCCACGACCATTTCTTCGTGCAACGCCGAACCGATGCCCATCACGACGCCGCCCTCAATCTGAGCGACGCAATTGAGCGGATTGATCGCCTTGCCGACGTCGTGGGCCGCCGACATGCGCAAAACGCGAACTCGACCGCTGTCTTCGTCCACGGCAACTTCCGCCGCCTGGGTCGCATACATATAAAACGCGGAAGCGTGATCGCTATGGCCGGTGTCCAGATCCAAGTCTTTGCCGATCTCGTAAGTGTAGGACCCGTCACCGCGCACTTCACCATGGATGCCAAGCTTGCGCCGCACCACTTCGCCAATCGGCAGCGCCTGCTGCGGCTGAGCTTTCAAAAAAACCTTGCCCTCCGCGTAGCCGAGCTCTTTCATCTCGGCTTCGAGCATCGGTCGTGCGGCTTCCATGATTTGTTCGCGCGCATGGATGGATGCGCGCCGCACCGCGTTACCCATATGATAGGTGCTGCGGCTTGAAGTCGTCGAGGCATCGTAGGGGATCACGTCCGTATCGAGCGGATGCATACGGACTTTTTCCATGGGCACTTTGAGCTCTTCAGCAGCGACCTGAGATAGAATCGTGTTACAGCCCTGGCCGATTTCGACGGTGCCTGCGAGCACGGTAACCTCGCCTTTGGCATTGACCATCACTCCGGCAGCCGACGTCGTCGGCGAGCGGGTCGGCTTCTGAATGCAAGCGAAGCCCTTGCCGATCTTGACACCAGGGTTGGGGTTCGGCGATTTCTTGCCGTAATCGATCGCCTCCGTCGCCTTAACCAATGTCTCTTTCAAGCCGACCGCATGGAGCCGCTCACCCCAATAGGACATATCGCCTTCGACGAAAATATTTTTCATCCGAATTTCGATGGGATCCATGCCGAGACGGCGCGCGATCTCGTCCATCTGCTGCTCACCCGCCCAGGCGCCCTGGGGAATGCCATAGCCGCGGTACGATCCGGCGATAGGCTTGTTCGTGTAAACCGCGTAGCCGTCGACTTTGACGTGGGGGATGCGATACGGGCCCGGCGCAGGTAAGCTCCCGCGGATGCAGACCGTCGGACTTTTTTCGGCGTAAGCGCCGGCGCCCCAATAGATGGTCATCTCCCGCGCCATCAAGGTGCCGTCCTTTTTGACTCCGGTTTTTGAATAAACCACAGCCTCGTGGCGCGTCAGCGTCGAAATAAAAGTTTCTTCCCGGTTGAATTTTACGCGCACGGGCCTGCCATTGGTGTGAAACGCGAGCGCCACGGCAATGGGCTCGACTTTCAGTCCGCCTTTAGAGCCGAACCCGCCTCCTTGGAGTGGATTGATGAAGCGGATTTTTTCCTTCGGCATGTTCAAGGCTTCGGTAATCTCATGCAGCGCACGAAATGGCGCATCGTTGGCCACCCAGATGGTCAAACGACCCGATTCTTTATCGAACCGCGCGTGCGCGGAGTGTGGCTCCATCGCGGCGTGCTGGATGATGGGAACGAAATATCTTTCTTCGAGCACCAGATCGGATTCTTTGAAACCTTGCTCGACGTTCCCCGTGCGCAGCTTGAAGTGTTCGGCGACGTTGGGCATCGCGCCCGGCACGATGAATTCGGCCTTGCGGTATTTATCAAAGTCCTCGTGGATCGCTACGCAACCTGGTTTGCATGCTTCTTCCGGGTCGGTGTACACCGGCAGGTCTTCGTATTCGACCTCGAGCAATTTGACCGCGGCTTGCGCGGTATCTTCATCCTCCGCAGCTACGGCAGCGACAGGCTCCCCGATGAAACGAACTTTATCCTGCGCCAAGAAGGGTTTGTCTTTGACGGACTCTCCGTGTGTCCAGGGTATGTCTTCACCAGTAACGACAGCCACGACGCCGGGAAGCTTTTTCGCCTTTTCGGTGTTGATGCGTTTGATCCGAGCATGCGCTCTGGTGCTGAACAGGGTTTTCCCGTAGAGCATGTTGGGTAGAACGAGATCGTAGCCGTAAACCGCGCTCCCAGTTATTTTCTCCTCAGCGTCGACCCGCTGAACCGGTTTGCCTATGACTGTGAGTTCGGACATTTTAACTCCTGAGAATCGAGGATTGATGATCGAGAATGGCGATCTTCGGTCCGCTATCTTTTATCCTCTGCTTTGCTGCCACGTAAAATTGCTGCGGCATCCTGCACGGCCTGGATAATTTTTGCATAGCCCGTGCAGCGACAGAGATTGCCGGATAGCGCATATCGAATATCGCCTTCGGTCGGGTTCGGATTTTCATCGAGCAACGCTTTCGACATCATCAGCATGCCGGGGGTGCAGTAGCCGCACTGGGCACCGCCATCCTGGAGAAACGTTTTTTGCACCGGATGAAGCTCAGGGCCGATCTTCAAACCCTCGATGGTCACAATGTCCGCGCCGTCGAGCTCTCCTGATAAAACCAGACAGGAATTCACGGGCTTGCCGTTCAACATGACCGTGCATGCACCGCAATCTCCCGTGCCGCAGCCTTCTTTGGTTCCGGTGAGACCGATCTCATCACGCAGCAGATCAAGAAGCAGTCGATGCGTCGGCGCTTCGCGGCTGACCGATTTCCCGTTCAGCGTGAACTGAATTTTTGTTTTCATGTGAATCCGGTTCGTAGGGGCGACCGGCCGGTCGCCCCTACCAGTTTTCTAGTATCTTCTATCCCGGCGCTCCACCCAGGATTTCGCCGGGCCGACTGCGGCGTTGAGCAATGCCCGTTTGGTCATCGCTCCGACCATGGCGCGCCGGTAATCGGCGCTCGAACGGACATCGCTGATCGGCTTTGCTTCCTCGGCGGCAATGTTCCCCGCCTTCTCTGCTAACGCTTCGCTGAGGATCTGCCCTTCGAGCGTGCTCTCCGCGCGCTTGGCGCGGATCGGTGTCGGCGCTACCGCACCGAGCACAATGCGAACGCCGGAGCAGGTTTTTTTTTGGGTTTCGAAGTTGAAAGCGACTGCAACGCCGACGTAAGCGAGATCCATCATCTCGCGCGGCGAAAACTTAATATATTCGCCCACAAGGCCCGACGGCGTCTTGGGTATGACAATTTCCGTCAGAATCTCGTCCGCGCTGAGCACGCTTTGTCCAGGCCCCCTAAAGAATTCTTCCAAAGAAATCGAGCGTTCGCCAGCGGCACCGCTGATTTTCGCTGTCGCGTTGAGCGCAATCAGCGCAGGCGCTGTATCGGCCGACGGCGTAGCGTTGCACATATTGCCGCCAATGGTGGCGCGATTTCTGATCTGAATCGAGCCCACTTCGGCGGCGCTTTGTGCTAGAAACTGAAACTTTTTTTTGATTGTCGGTGAGGTTTCGATCTCGTACATCGTGGTGAGCGCGCCGAGACTGATGCTGCCATCGGGATTTTCTCGGATGCCGCTGATGCCGGGTACCCGTTTCAAATCGACGATGTAATTGGGCAGCAAGCCCTTTTCCTTCATCGCAATGACGAGGTCGGTACCGCCCGCCAGAAAACGGCCGCCGGGGCCTTTCTCTTTAAGTAAGCGGCTCGCTTCTTGGAGCGTCGCCGGCTGATAAAAATCAAAAGGTTCCGTTCGTTTCATAGAAAGTGCTGGGCGATGAGGACTGAGGACTGAGAATAGCTCAGTCCTCAGCACTCGTTACGCAGTCCTTATATCAGCGGTTTGAGAGCCTTGCCGACGGGTTTGCCGCACGGCTCGCCATCGCGCATTTGCACATGGCCGCGCACCACCGTCAGCACCGGCATGCCTTTGACTTTCCAGCCGTGCCAAGGCGAAGGTTTGTTCTTACTGTGCAGTTTGTTGACATCGATGGTGGATTCCTTATCCATGTCGACCACCGTGATGTCGCCGTCGGAGCCAAGCCGGATCGCACCTTTCTTCGGATAGACCTGCCAAACTTTCGCGGGATTCTCGGCAGCAACTTTGACGTATTGATTGAGCGTCAGCCGGCCTTTGTTCACTTCAGTCAAAATCAGCGGTACGCCGGTTTCCACTCCGCAAAATCCCGAGATGCAGTCCCAGATCGCTGGTTTGGTAAGCTTGCCGTAAAGATCGGAGCCTTTTTCCTCAAGAGTGTGAGGCGAGTGGTCGGTGGCCAGCATATCGACATAACCCTCGCGCAATCCTTGCCAGAGGACTTCGGCGTGGTCCTTGGTGCGCACGGGCGGATTCATCTTGAGCAGTGAGCCGACGTTATCCATATCGTTCGGCTCGCGGAGCAAGTAGTGTGGGCCCGTTTCCGCCGTAACCCTCAAGCCGCGCGCCTTGGCATCGCGCACCATATAAGCCGCTTGTTTAGAGCTCATATGAAAAACGTGCAGCTTGGTGCCAAACGTCTCGGCAAAAAAGAGCGCGTGATGCACCGATTCGGCTTCGCAGATATCCGGACGAGAGGCTTCCCAGTACCGGGCATCATTTTTATTCTCCTGTTTCAGCTTATTCGTGCAGTAGGCCATGATCTGACGGTTTTCGGCATGAATGCCGAGCGGCAGTTTCGATTGGGCGATGTAGTCGAACGCTTCCATGCACATGCCGTCATCGGGGAAGGGCAGATTCCCGATCGTCTCCCCGAAAAAGATCTTGTAGCCGATGACGCCGGCTGCGGCCATCGGCAGAATATCCTTGGTGTTCGTTTGCACCACGACGCCCGTGATCCCAAAATCGACCAGCGACTTGGCTTCGCCGAGCTCTTTCTTGACTTTCACCTGTTCGGCATCGGCGGTCGGCGGAACGGTATTGGGCATGTCAACCACCGTCGCAATGCCGCCGCAGACGGCGGCGGTTGAGCCGGTGGCAAAATCTTCCTTGTGAGTCATGCCGGGCTCGCGGAAATGAACGTGCCCGTCGAACAGTCCGGGTAAAATGTGTTTGCCTTTGACGTCTATTTCCTCTTTGCCCTGGGGCAATGAATCGTCGGTGCCGATCGCGACAATGACCTCATTGCTGATCGCTACGCCGCCTTTGAAGGTCGCGTCGGGTGTGACCACCCAGCCGTTTTTGATGACTAAATCTGCTGCCATGATTTTTCCTTTCTGCTTTGTTTTTTGTCTTGCGAATGGCTCGGGACTCTGCGGCCGCGAATCGCATGGCGCTGTCTGAGATCGGCCATGACGTTCTTTTGTCCGGCCTGAATATGATTCCGGAGAACGGCGACGGCTGCGACCGGATCGCGCCGCTCGATCGCCTCCATTAATCGTAAATGTTCCTCATGCGCGGTCAAGCCACGGGCAGGATCATAAAGTCCATCGGTGCGGCGCTTGAGCACGATCCGCTCGAAAACGTGACGCAGCATGTTCTTCAAAGTTTGATTACCAGCGAGCTCGGCGATCGCGAGATGCACGTCTTGATCGTAAACCAACCGTTCGCGGGTGAATCGTTTTTCGACATCGTGCCCGTAGGAATTGATCTTGGCGCGCAGGCGCGCGAGAGCCGCGTCGGTGAGATTGGCAATCGCTTTTTCCACAGCGAACGCTTCCAGCGCCTCGCGAAGTTCGTACAGCTCTTCGGCCTCTTGCATTCTAATTTCTTTGCAGGTAAAACCCCGATTCGGTAGAAAGGAGACGTATCCTTCCTGGACAAGTCTAGTCAAGGCTTCGCGTACCGGAGTCCGACTTACGCCGAGACGTTCACTCAGCTGTTGGTGATGCAGTTTCTGTCCCGGCAAAATCTCGTTGCAAAGAATCAGGGTTTTGATTTGGTTGTAAACGCGGGCTGAGAGATTTTCTACGGCGCGCGTTTTTGATTTACGTTTTTTCAGCGAAGCCGCCACATTGGATATTTTTGTATGCAAAACTTTATGCAACGTTGCGGAACCTATCCGATCCGCAAAGTGATGTCAACGTAGGTTCTCACGCTTGCAAAAACAATTGGAAATGATAAGGAGTCATGCGATTTGAACGGCGCATTCATGACTTGGACATCTCTAGAGAAACCATTTCAGGCGTAAACGCCGAGCAACTTTTCAAGGAGGCAATGTGGCACAGACGAAGTTACAGGCGATCGGCTTGCGGCACGAATACTACCAACCACGAACGGGCGGTAGGCTGCTAGCGCTGGACCAAGTGAATCTCGAGGTGCACGACGGCGAGTTCGTGACCATCGTCGGTCCGAGCGGCTGCGGCAAAACCACCTTCATCAACCTTTGCGACGGACTGCTCAAGCCGACAGCCGGAAAAATAACCATCGACGGGAAGCAGGTGACCGGCCCGGGGATCGATCGCGGTATGGTGTTTCAGGATTCCTGCCTGATGCCCTGGCGAACCGTGTTCAAGAACGTGATCTTCGGTCTTGAATGTCAAGGTCTCGATCACGGTTCAGGCGAGGAGCGCGCACGCGATTTTATCAAGCTCGTGGGATTGCAGGGATTCGAAGACCATTTTCCCCACGAGTTATCCGGCGGTATGCAACAGCGCTGCAACCTCGCGCGCGCTTTGACCGTCGATCCCAAGATCTTGATCATGGACGAGCCGTTCGCTGCGCTGGATGCGCAAACACGCGAAATCATGCAGGCCGAGCTGTTGCGGATCTGGCGCGAATCCGGAAAGACCGTGCTGTTCATCACGCATCAGATCAACGAGGCGATTTTTCTTGCCGATCGCGTGATTGTCTTCGGCGCGCGTCCGGGTAGAGTCAAAAAGATGATTCCCATCGACTTGCCGCGCCCACGGGATCTATCGATCAAACGCGATCCAAGATTTCTCCAGTACGAAGATCAGCTTTGGACCTTGATTGAGGAAGAAGTCAAGAAGACGATGATCGCCGACCAAGTCATTCACAACATAAACGCCTAAGTTTAGACGGGACTGGATATGGGGAATCGTGTCAGTTCCCAATCCCTGATCCTCATAGGCTGCACCCTCTTTGTTCTGTATCTCGCCGGAGTTCCACTCCTGATGCTGCTTTACGGCAGCGTCAGGAGTGCGCCCATCGGCGAACCCGGCGCTACCTACACGATTCAAAACTACGTCAAGGCTTACTTCGATAAGGAGTTCTACCTACTCCTGCTCAATTCAGTTTACTACGCGCTCGGCACCTGCACTTTAACTTTTTTGATCGGCACTTTTCTCGCCTGGGTGAGCGAACGCACCAATACGCCGCTTAAAAAGCTGTTTGTGGTAATGTCGCTGATCCCGTTCATTATCCCGGGGATTCTCAGCACGATCTCCTGGATCCTTCTGCTCAGCCCGAAGATCGGTTTGATCAACATCGTCGTCAAAGACATTCTGCGCCTCGAATCCGCTCCGTTTAACGTTTATTCGATGTGGGGAATGATCTGGGCAGAGTCGATCCATCTTTATCCCTTGGTTTTTCTTCTGATGTCCGCAGCCTTCCGCAACATGGATACCTCGTTGGAAGAGGCGGCATTGGCTTCGGGCTCGAGCACCTTTCAAACCTTCTGCCACGTGACGCTACCGCTCATGCGCCCGGCAATGTTTAGCTTGTTGTTGATCAATTTTGTTCGCGGCATCGAAGCCTTCGAAGTTCCGGCACTGATCGGTGTGCCAGCGAAAATTTCCGTCTTCACAACGAAAATTTTTCTGGCCATCCACCAGTTTCCGTCCGATTTCGGCTTGGCGGGCGCCTACGCCGTGACCCTATTGGCGATCAGTACGGTCGGTGTTCTGTTGTACGGTAAACTGACGCGCAAAGAAGAGCGTTACGCAACGGTGACCGGCAAAGGATATCGCCCGCGTGTGATCGACTTGGGCAGTTGGAAGTATCTGACCCTCGGCATTTCGTTTCTGATATTTTTACTGGCCGTGATCTTACCGGTCTTCGTATTGCTCTGGTCTTCTTTTATTCCTTACTACGGCGTGCCGTCGCGGGAGCTGATGGCCAAAATGACCTGGGCCAATTATCAATACATTATCAATTATCCGTTGGCCCTGACGGCATTTAAAAACAGTTTTTATCTATCGGTTGGCTCGGCGACACTCGTGATGCTACTGACTTCGGTGATCGCATGGATCACCGTGAAGACGCGATTGCCGGGACGAGCGCTCCTCGACAACATGACCTTTATTCCGATCGCGATGCCAGGTATCGTGCTTGGCGTCAGCTTGATCTGGGTTTATTTGACTTTGCCGATTCCGATTTATGGCACGATCTGGGTTTTGCTGCTCGCATATCTCACCAAGTTCATGCCCTATGGTATTCGCGCCGCTTCGGCATCGATGATTCAAATCAACAAAGAGTTGGAGGAAGCGTCACTCACGGCGGGCGGCACCTGGTTTCAGACGTTTCGCAAGGTCGTGCTGCCGTTGTTGATGCCGGGATTTACTGCCGGCTGGATTTACATCAGTATCATCGCCTTGAGAGAGCTCTCGACTTCGATCTTGCTTTATTCTTACAACAGCACGGTGCTGTCGATCATGGCCTTCGACCTTTGGGAAGGCGGTCAGTACACCTATGTATGCGCGCTCGGCGTTTTGATGGTGCTGTTGTTAATCGCGATGGCGTTCACGGCGCGAAAGCTCGGGGCGAGAATCGGTATAGCGGAATAGTCGTTTTCAAGATTCAGGTTTGGACTGTCGCGGCTGGGCGGATCCAGGCCCATTCGGAGGAGAGATGGCGGAAACACGAGAAATGGTACAGATCGAAGCGCTGGAGAAATATTTCGGCGAAGACAAGGAGCGCGTTCACGTGCTCAAGGGCGTCACGCTGAATATTCCAGAGGGATCGCTTTACACCTTTCTTGGCCCCAGTGGTTGCGGCAAGACTACGACGCTGCGCTGCGTCGCCGGTTTGGAGCGGCCGGATGGCGGAAAGATCAGCATCGCCGGCCATACGGTATTCGCTTCTGGCGAGCGCGTTTATGTGCCGACCAACAAGCGGCCGATCGGCATGGTATTCCAGTCTTATGCGATTTGGCCGCATATGACAGTCGCGGAGAACGTCGCCTATCCGTTAACCATCCACCGACGGCCCAAGGATGAAGTTAAGCGCAGGGTCGGCGACGTTTTGAAAATCGTCGGCCTCGATGGATTGGAGGATCGTCCGGCGCCGAAACTTTCCGGCGGCCAGCAACAGCGCGTCGCCTTCGCGCGCGCGCTCATCAACGAGCCCAAGGTGATGCTTCTCGACGAGCCGCTCAGTAACCTTGATGCGAAACTGCGCGTGCAAATGCGTTCGGAGATCAAGTCGCTGCAGCGGCGCACTCACATCACGACGATTTTCGTCACCCACGATCAGGCCGAAGCGCTGGCGATTTCGGATCAAATCGCGGTCATGCACGGCGGCGTCTTGATCGAAGTCGGCTCTCCGCATCAGCTATATACCCGGCCGAAGCGCAGATTCACCGCGACGTTCCTGGGATTGACCAACCTGATCGAAGGCAAGGTGGTCGAGATCGACGGCGACAGCAAGCCGGGAAAGTTGGAAACCAAAAAAGGGATTTTGACTTTTATCCCATCGACCGATCTAAAAAGGAACCAAGCTGCGGTGATCTCGATCCGGCCGGAAAATATTCCATTGTACAAAGAGCGGCCGCAAGGATTGGAAAACGTGCTTGAAGGAAAAGTCACCGAAGCCATTTTCATGGGCGATGCCTATCAATGCAAAGTCGCCGTCGGTGACGATCTCATCGCCGTGCATACGCATCCATTCAACGCCGTTCATCTCGGCGACAAAGTTTATTTGCAGTTGGATCCGCGAAGTTGCAACGGTCTTCCGGCGGACGATAAGGAAGGTATTGATGAATCGATGCTGGGGGAATAGAATCCTTCAAACAGAATTCGAAAGGAGACTGTCCAAATGACAGCACTAGAGGCTAGGAAACTGGCCGAAGATGAGATGAAAGCAGGAAAGACGCCCAAGTATAAGGACCTGCGCGATTGGCTCGAGATCGTCGACAGCATCGGCGAGCTGAAGAAAGTGGATGGAGTAGATTGGAATCTCGAAATGGGAACGTTGGCCGAAATCTTCGCCCGGCAATCGAAGAGCGGTGTGACGCCTGCGGTCTTGTTCGACAATGTTCCCGGTTATCCCAAAGGCTATCGCACTCTTTTCGCGCAAAATGCTTCATTTAAACGGATGGCGCTAAACCTCGGCCTCGACATGAACCTGTCCAATTTGGACCTGGTGCGCGCTTTCCGACAAAAGCTCGTCACCCATGAACCGATCAAACACAGAGTCGTCAGCAAAGGTCCGGTGCTCGAAAACGTCGACTCGGGTGATAAAGTCGATCTGCTTAAATTCCCCGTCCCTTTCATGCACGAGCTCGACGGTGGTCGCTTCATTGGCACCGCGTGTCTCGTTACGACGCGCGATCCCGATGAGGGCTGGGTAAACTTTGGCGCGTACCGCGGCATGGTGCACGACAAAAACAGCATGGGACTCTACATTTCTCCCGGCAAGCACGGCAGCATCCAGCGCAACAAGTACTTCGAGCGCGGCAAACCCTGTCCGGTGATCGTCTCCGTGGGCCAGGATCCGGTGCTCTTCATGGTCTCGGGAAACGAGATCGACTACGGGGTTTCGGAATTTGACT
>Ga0207650_10003472_pt1 | contig 10826 bp, 13 predicted proteins | sample KBSS63metaG_FD_184325 | JGI IMG/M metagenome (GOLD analysis project Ga0207650, IMG submission 184325) | Switchgrass rhizosphere microbial communities from Kellogg Biological Station, Michigan, USA - KBS S6-3 metaG (SPAdes) (version 2) | ecosystem: Host-associated > Plants > Roots > Rhizosphere...
GTCGATCCGACCGTCGCGACGTATTGACCCGCGTGTCGATGTCCTGCGCCGAGGCGGCGTGACCGGTCTGCTCGCGCTCCTGCTGGTTGGTGGCGCCGTGTTTTTCGTGCGCATGCGCGGGATCAGCCGCGCGCGCGAGACAGTGGGCGCGCGCCTAACGCCGGGGCCGGACGGTATCGTAGCCGGTGCGTCCCCGATCGATCTCCCGGCCGACGGGCGCTACGGCCTTCTGCTCCTCCATGGGTTCGGCGACACTCCACAGACGTTGCAGTATCTGGCGGACCATATGCACGCGCGGGGCTGGGGAGTGCATGCACCGCTGCTGCCGGGTCACGGGCGGTCGCTCGACGAATTCGCTGCCAGTCGCGCCGATCAATGGGTCGATTTCGCTCGCGAAGAGCTCGCGGCGCTTCGAGCCCGGTACGAGAGTGTGGCGATCATCGGCCTATCCATGGGCGGCGCGATAGCCACGATTCTCGCCGGAGACGCGCGTGACGTTCGCGCGATCGCGCTCCTCGCACCGTATCTCAGCATGCCAACCACGCTTCGGCGGGCAGCTGGCTCGTATCGGATTCTAGGTGTGCTATTCCCCTTCTTGCGTGGGGGTGGCGACCGTTCGATCCGGGACCCCATCGAAGCCGCGCGGAATCTTGCCTATGGCTTTGCGACGCCGCGTCTCGTGTTCGAGCTCCGTCGGGTCGTCGATCGCGCGCGGGCGGCGGCCCCTGCGGTGTCGGCGCCGACGTTAGTCGTCCAGTCGCGACAGGACAATCGCATTCCGCCGGATGCAGCGGAGCGCGCTTTCAGCCTGTTCCGTGTACCTGACCGTCGCCTTCTCTGGACCGAAGGCAACGGACATATCGTCACGGTCGATTACGGCAGGCAAGTCGTGTTCGCCGCGGTGTCTGACTGGCTGGAGACGCATGTCAGGCGCTCCGACACAGTGTCGAGCGCCCCACCTCACTCCGTGGAACCCCGACTATCGTAAACGAACGACAGGATGACTCCTGCCATCCTGTCGTTCGCTCGTTGTCGAACTGTCGTTAGGTCGTGACGCGGTCTTTTACGTTTTCGACAAGACCAGCAACGGCCTGAACGCCCTGCTTCGCGGCAGTCGCTCCCTGATGGAGCACGGTGGTCGCGACGCGTTTGATACGCGTCACCGGCGACTGCTTCCTGGCCGCCCGCGTCCCGGTCCGCTTGGCGCTGGATTTCCGTGTAGCGGATCGGGCGGTGACCTTCGTCGAGCTCTTTCTTTTTGGACCCGTCGCCGTCTTGGCGGCGCTCTTGGTCCGCGGCGAGCGCTTCGATGCCGCCGTGGTCTTTCGACGCGCCTTCTTGCCTGACGACTTCGATGCTGTCGCCATTGATTGAATCCTCGGGGAGGGTTACGCGGGATCCCAGCGCAAGATTCGCGCGCGCAATGAGCGCCGCCAATGCCGAGGCACGCGAGCGTCTGCTCGACGGAGACGCGTGGGATAGAGGAAGCCGCCGAGGTGCTCGGTACCGACTGGCCGCCGAATGACTGGTGTCGAGGTCCTCGAACGATCGAGGGCGAGGGTGACGGCGACGTTGGATTGTTCGTCAACCGCGCGAGTGACGCCGAAAGGATCAGCTCGGTTGTGAGCTGCGGCACAATGGCCGGCGCACCCTGGGCGCCTGTGCCTTCACCCCTTCACTGGTATGGCCTGAATGATTCGACTTCGCGCTTTTCCCGCGGTCGTAACCGCGCTCACGATCGCCAGTGCGACGGCCTCCGCGCAGTCCGGACTCACGTCCACCGCCGCCACCGTCTCCCTGAGCGCCACCAAGTCGCCTTCTTTGACCGTGACGGTAGTTTCGGGCGGCACGCAGACCATCGGCTCGATCACCGACGGCACGACAAACGACTTCCCGTCGTCCGTCAACATCACGACGGCGTGGGACGTCAACCCGTCGGCCGCGTCGGTCTCGCTCGTCGGCTACTTCTCAACGCCGTCGGCCGCGCTGACGAACGGCTCGTTCAACATTCCCAGCAGCTCCGTAAAGGGCAAGGTAACGACGGCAAGCGTGCCGAATGCTCCGACGAGCTTCACCGCGTTCACCAGCAACGCGATCGGAACTGCTGGTACCGCTGGTGGCAGCCTAACGCTGTTCACGGAGACAATCACCGGGGCGAATAAGGCCTCGAGCCGCAACATCGACTTGGCCCTCCAGATCGACCTCACCAGCCAGACGACGACTCCCGGTGCGTATACGGGAACGCTCAATCTGAAGGCCGTCACCCAATAGTGATGCACAGAATCCGCCGAGTGCGTCTCGTTCCACTCCTTCTCGTACTCGGACTCGGACTCGTTCGACCGCTGGGCGCGCAAACGGTGCGTCCGGCGGTCGTCGAGTATTCCGGGCAGGCGCGCGGCAAGTTCGATCTCGTCAATGAGACGCTATTTCCGCTGACGGTCGTGCTCGAGGCGCGCGGTTTTCACGTCGAACCGAACGGAAACCTTGTCGAGGAGCTGCTCGATACGACGCGCATGCAGGTCAAGCTGTCCGCGATGAGCTTCCGAATTCCTCCGCGAGCGACCTACACGGTGTCCTACGAAGCCACCGCCAGGAGTTTCCCGGCGTGGTTTCTCGTGAGTAGCGCGCTGTCAGGGGCCCGGACGCAGACTGGGCTCAACGTCCGAATCGAGCTGCCGCACGTGGTGTACATGCTGCAACCCCAGCCGCTGCGGCGCGGGGATGTGGTGGTGCGGGCGTTCGAATTCGACTCGGCCGCGAAGCGGGTGCATGTGGAGCTCGAGAATACGAGTCAATCGTTAGGCAGGGTGCTCAGCAGTGAAGTCAGCGTGGACGGCAAGAAACCGATTCCGGGCGGTGCCTTCCCGCTGTTCCCCGAGAGTCATCGGAGCCTGGAGATCCCGTGGAGCGATGACGCGACTCCGGAGAAGCTCGTGCTGCGATTCGCAAACTTCACTGTCGAGGAGCGACGCAAAGGCGCGAACTGACGCCGCCTGCGCTCGCACCCGCCCGACGCTTCCGGATCCGATCCCATGTGGTTGCAGCGGTCGTGTGGCATCGCCCTCGTGGGCTCGGTACTCTTTCCGGGAGTAGCGAGCTCGCAGGCGAGGGTGCTGTCGACCGTCAGCCCTGCGCCAGCGGTCGCCGCGGCCGCCGCCAGCGCGATCTCGGTGAGCGTGGCTTCGGGCGCGATCCAATCGCTGCCGGCTATCGTCGACAACGTGCCTAACAACTTTCCGTCCACGGTTGGCATTACGCTGACGTGGGATCTGGCCCCATCGACCGGTTCAGTCCAGGTGATCGGCTACTTCACCAATCCGGCGGTGGCGATGACGAGCGGACCGGTTTCGATCCCATCGAGCTGGATCCGGGGACTTGTGCTGACAGCGGGCGTGCCAGGCGCGCCAACGGCATATACCGCGTTCACCCAAAGCGGTACAGGGGGGGTCGGCTCCTCGGGCGGGAGCCTGGTGTTATTGAATCAGCCCATCCTGGGTTACAGCAAGACGGGCACGCTGACGGTCGACCTGCAGCTACAGTTGGATCTCACGGGCCGCACGCTTGCGGCGGGGTCGTACTCGGGCACGTTGAACATCCGGGCGGTCACGCAGTGACGAGGTCGCCGGGGACGCACCCACGGATCGAGCGCTTTCTGCGAGTGGGCTGTCTCGTCGCATCATTGATTGTGGCGCCGCGGGATGTCCGAGCGCAGGTATTCGAGCTCGAAGGCGGCGGGTCATCGCTGTATCAGGGATATGGCGGCGCCTTGAGCATCTGGGGCGATCGATTCGAGGGCAATGTCGGCGTTGGCTATCTCAATGGGTTCCGGTTCAGCGTGTTCATGAAGCACCTGATCGGCCGCGACACGCTCCGGTTGGGCAACGACGCCATTCCGGTGCGTTTCGCGACCGACGTGTTTGGCAGCTCCCACAGCATCTTCGCACAGGGCGCGGGCGTTCGTCGGGCCACTCGGCGATCGTCGTTCTATGCGTTCATCGGAGCCAGCGCGACCGCGACACCCGCGCCGTTCGTCAACGCGCTCCGTCAGGACCAGGCCATCGGCGTCGTGCAGGCTGAGCGCGCGCTGTCACCCACGCTTCACCTAACGACGCACGCCCTATTCTCATCTCGCCAGACGGTGCTGCAAGGCATCAGGTGGGAGCAAGCGACCGGCGTGGAAGCTGGGGCAACCGCCGGCGTGGGCGGAAACGAGCCCTATGGCTCGGCGAGCATGGCCGTCAAGCGCGACAAAGTCGACCTCCGGATGTCGTACGTCGCTATGGGCGACCACTTTCGCCGAACGGGCGTGCCTTCGCCCATTCAGAGCGAGGCCGATCGGGAAAACGTCCTGTTAACCCTGCGACCCGCCGACGGATTTTCGTTCGGCCTTGGTCGACAGAATTTTCGGCAGGACTCGACGCTGCCCGGGACGCCGGATCGGGCGACCCTGAACCAGGTGTTCGGCTCCGCCCGAATTCTCGGCTCCAACCTGGCGGGGGGCCTATTTGATTCGCGGACGCCTGGAACTCGTAGCTTGAGCTCGTATCTGAGCGGCTCACGCGATATTACGCGATGGCTTCAAACGGATCTGTATCTCCTGCGTGTGTGGTCACCCGCTCCGGTGCGTTCGACCACGCCCATCCTGCATCTGCGCGAGTTCATCACGCCCCGCGCGTCGCTTCTGCAGGTGATTACGCGTGCGAGCGGCCGCACGACTGTCGCATTCGGTGGGGCGTATACGTCAGGGCTGACGACCATCGGCGTCGACTACCAGGTCATTCACACGCCGTACCGACCGCGCGATCCGTTTGCCCAAACGATTGCGCTCAACGTCCGGGTCCCGCTTGGGAACTATCGTGTCAGCGCGGCGAGCTTCGTGACGCCGGACGGTCGCGTGAACTACACGGGATCGGCGAACACGTTTTTCTATGCTGGTGACGTACTCACGGGATCGAACCGGCAGGTCGAGATCAAATTCGAGCGCTACCTCGTCCAGGGAACGGTCGTGGACGAATCGGGTGTGGCCGTCGAGGGGGCGGCCATCGATGTCGGCGGTTCGACCGTGTTCACCGATTCTCGTGGGCACTTCTTCGTTCGACGGTCCTCCAAGCGCGCGGCGGACCTCCGCGTCCTGGTTGAGGAGTTCCTCGCCGTCGGCCAGTTCGAAGTCGTGACCGCGCCGGCGGTGGTGACACCGGTCGTGGAACGGGAAAGCACGCCGGTCAGGATCGTGGTGCGCCGCGTTCCGCCAGCGCGCGGGACGACGGGTCCCGGCTCCGCTTCGAGCCAGCGATCGCAGCCTAACGATTGATCTCCGCTGTCGCCGATGCGGTCAGCGTTCCGCGCCGACCTGAAGCAGTGACGAGAAGGTCCACACCGAGAACTGGTCACCTCGGCCCACCGTTAGCCGGTACTCGAGCGGAATCGCCGGAGGTGGCGCACGACGTGGATCCGCGGACTCCACGCGAAACCGGATGGCGTTCGGAGAGGCGGCCAACTTTGCCATCGCGTCGATTGCGACGACGCTCGACTCCCTCGACAGCCGCTCGAACTCGCCTCGCGAGTTCCTCACCAACACGCCAGTCGAATCCGCGCGCCACGCGCCGCCGAGTCGCACTTCGAGTCGGCTCGCGGAAGGATCAATGACATCGACCGTCGTTTCGAGATCGGTTGTGGTGGACGATGCGCCGACAATGGACAGGCTGGCTGAGAAGCCTGCCACATTCGAGAGAGGCCGCGACGGCACGACCACCGTCAGAGCAATGGACGCGGGCCGCGCGCTCACGAGCTGTGCCTCTATCGCACGAGGTGACGCGAGGGCGGACGCGATCACCAACAGCGAGGGCAAGACAGCGCATGGAGTCGTGCTCGTCATATCGTACCGTTTCGGCGGGCCGGGAGCTCACAAGTTGAGTCCGGGACCAGAAACGCGCGAGAGGCAGATCACAAGATTCGCGTGGCGTGGATCGCGATATCTCGCCCTAACGAATGCGGCCGTCGCGAAATGCGTCGACGGACGTATTGCGTGATTCGCAACAATCGCCAACTTTCTGGTCAGCGTGAATTTCGCGATGCGGTTGATCGTGAGCACGCAGGCGAGTGGAGATCGGCCTTCTCACCGCAATCGCCATCCGGGGACGACCGGTGAAAGGCCTCTCCCTCGCCGATCACGTCACGCCCGATGTAGCTGTCGTTCGAACCGGCGTCGCCGCGTGATTACCGCTTGGCCGCCGCGACGTTCTCATCGACATGGGCGAGCGATCGCATCCCGGCCAGCGCGCACGTAACGCCAGGCAGCGACCGTACGAACGCGAGCGCTCGTTGCGCGTCGGTCGCGAGCGAAGGAAACGAATCGCGCACCGCCGCCGGTAGCTCAGTAGTAAGGCGTGATTGCATGAGGCTCGCGCTTGCGACGACCGAGATGCCCAATTCCGCGGTTGCCTGGAGCAGTGGGACCACGCGGCGGCCACCCAGCCGCTGCGTTGGCAGGCGGATCGCTTCCGACATCGCGAGGTTGATCGGGAGCTGGACTATGCGAAAATGATGGTCGTCGCCCCCAACATCGCGTGCGATGCCTACAATCTCGCTCAAGTCGAGATGTCCGCGCGCATCGGGTGGCGTGCGGAGCCCGTTCCATGTGGCGCAACCATAGCAACCGATATCGCCGCTGACGACTCGCTCCTCGAGCAGCGCAAACGCGCGACGGAGAATGGTGCGGAGCCGCGCTGGTTGGACCGAGTCGAGCTGCTGCTCGGGGTTGTGAAGATAATAGACGTCAAGCGTCCGCACGCCGAGGTTCGCCTGGCTCGCCTTGATCTGATGCGCGATGAACGACGGTGACAGTGCGTGCCCGCCGCCGACGATATCCTCGGGCGCTACAATGCCAGGTTCGACGAACGTGTGTTGCAAGTACGCGAGATAGTCATCGCGGGTCGGAGGCGGGGTGGTATCAAGCGGGACATAGCCGCCCTTCGTGCAGATGATTACTTCGTCGCGCTTGACCACTCCGTCGGCCATCGCGGCGCGGAGGGTCTCGCCCACGACCCGTTCGGATCGCTGGCAGCGGTAGTTGATCGAGGAATCAATGATGTTGATGCCGCGTTCGAGCGCCGCGCGAATGGCCTCGGCGTATCCGATGTCATCGGCGTCTTCGCACTCGCCCAGGTAAGTGCCGATACCGAGGGACGAGGCGGCGAGCTCGCCGGCAAAAGGCCGAAAGAAGTCGTTCGCGAAGCGATCGGCAAACCGTCGCTGAAACCGTGCGGTGCCGAGCGGGCTCGCGCCCTGATCCTTACCGGTAGACGGGCTGCCTCGTCTCGTCATTGAGGGTGACGCTACGCGGCCATGTGGCTCCGAGCAAGTCCTCGGCAGATGGTCGGCGTCAAGGTGCGGATTGGTTGGCAACTCTGAAAGTTGCTGTGTACATTGAGGGTTCGTTGCCCGGCGGCCTTTTCGAGCGCCGGGCCGATCGTAACCGGGACGGAGAGACGAGGCGATGCCAGATTTTGGAAGTTGGGGCACGGCGTGGTGGAAGCCGCTGCTGTTCATCATAGTGGCGGGGCACATCACCAATGTGTGCGTGACGCTCTTTCTGCACCGATCGCAGACGCACCGAAGTGTGAAGCTGCACTACCTGGCAGCGTTCCCGATGCGGATCTGGCTCTGGTTGTCGACGGCTATCGTCACGAAGGAGTGGGTGGCGTGCCATCGCAAGCATCACGCGTTCGCCGATCGAGAGGGCGACCCGCACAGTCCGCTGATCGAAGGTCTTCGCAACATCGTCCTCAAGGGCGCGTTCTACTACCGAACGGCGGTCCGTCAGCCTGGCGTGCTCGAGAAATACGGCAAGGGGACACCGAACGATTGGATCGAACGTGCGTTACTTACGCCGCTGAACTGGCTCGGCATCGTCGTGATGCTCGCGGCGGATCTGTACCTGTTCGGGTTCCTCGTCGGGCCGATCGTGTGGGGCGTGCAGATGATCTGGATCCCGTTCTGGGCAGCCGGGATCATCAACGGCGTCGGCCACGCGCTTGGCTACCGGAACTTCGAGGTGAAAGACGAGAGTCGGAACATCTCGCCGATCGCGATCTGGCTTGGTGGTGAGGAACTGCATAACAACCATCACGCCGATCCACACTCGGCGAAGTTCAAGGCCAAGTGGTACGAGTTCGACATTGGTTGGGCGTACATTCGACTGTTGTCGCTCTTCGGGTTGGCCAAAGTGCAGTACGCGCGAGGAACGTCGCGCGCATAACGACACGGCCGCATCGCACTCGAAGCAGAGAGTGCCGGGCGCTCGGTACCACTGGGTACGAGCCGCCCGGCACTTTACGTTTCGGGTGAACTCGATCGCCGCTCGCGAAGGAACGGAACGGCCTGCTACTCCCACCTCGTGCGAATCGACGTCGTATTGTCATGCCTGACGTGAAATGTGTACGCTGCGGCCAGACGCGCACCGGCTTCGACCGTGCTCCTTTTCCAGGGCAGATCGGGAGTCGCGTCGTCGAGGAAATCTGTCAGCAATGCTGGAGTGATTGGATCAAGCAGCAAACCATGCTGATCAATCACTACGGGCTGAACGTGATGGATCCACAAGCGCGTGCGTTCCTGACGAATAACATGACGGCGTTTCTGTTCAAGAGCGGTACTGGCGAGGACGTGGACACGACGAAGAAGGGAACGATTCAGTGGTGATCGCGCGTGCGTGCCGCGCATGCCGCCTGCATTTCGTAGGATCGCGCGCGATTCGTGCATCGCAGCACGTTGACGCTGTGTCCTGATGGACCTACAATAGGCGCGCGCGATGACACGTCGCAGTTAGTGTCGAGTCGTGACAATTTTCGCGAGGCCTTGACATTAGTCTCCTTTCGTGACTAATTCGCGCGTGATGCGCGAACGCCCTCAGGCCACCGCCGCGAGACCAGGTCAGCGGCGTGCGACATTCTCTGTCGATGTCGTCCTCTTCACGCCGCGGGGTAAGCAACTCGCGGTCTTGCTCGTTCGTGCGGACGAAACACGAACGCGCGAGCGCTGGTGGGTTCCTCACGACGAGCCACAAGCGGACGAGTCGATGATTGACGCAGCGCGTCGGATCGCGACGGACGCTGCTCACGTCGAGCCGACATGGCTCGAGCAGATCGGCGCATTCGGTGATGGTCGCCGACATCCGACTGAGACCGATCTGTCGGTGGCGTACGTCGGCGTTATTCCGCAGGGCGCGCCGATCGCGGCGGATGACGACGGCGCATGGTTCGCTCTGTCGGATGTCCCGGCACTGACGCCTCGGCAACGAGCGGTGCTCGACGCGGCGCTCGATGCCATCCGCGGTCGACTCGATCAGGCGCCGATTGCGTTTCGTCTCCTGCCACCAACGTTTACGCTCAGCGAACTGCAGCAAACCTACGAGCTCTTGCTTGGGCGCCGGTTGCACAAGGCTAGCTTCCGGCGGGCTTTGCAGGCCGCATGGCTCGTCGAGCCGACTGATGAGTGGCGGAGCGAAGGCCGCGGGCGCCCGGCGCAGCTATTCCGATATGCGCCACGACGGCGTCGAAGTCAGCGGCGTGGGGTGAGGTTCGACCTGCTGTCCGCTTAGCGGCGCCGGATCGTCAAGCCATCAAACATCAAACCGCACCGGCCAGGCAGTTGGCCGGTGCGGTTTTCGCATTTCCGATTCCTTGCCGTCCTGTTACCGGGAACCGGGTTGACCGTCAATGGTATTAGTTGCAATGTGTACATAACACCAAATACGACGGGGTATCTGTGCTGGCGTTTTTGGACTCACTTTGTACGGCCTTGCTCGCGCGCAACACGCAGCGGATTGATGAGCTGCTCAAGCATCCGCTCGCACGCGCGCTGCCGCGCCAGGTGCGAGAGGAGGCGCTGCTGATTGCGCGTCGCGGCGGCCGAGCGATGATTGCCCCAGTGCAGACACTTCGCCTTTACAACCAAACGGCGCACCTGCTGGGTGCCTGCAGCGATCCGGCGGCCGCGACCGGCAACGGTGATCTCCGCCAACTGGAGATGTTCGTGGCGCCGTGACTGGCCGGTGCGGGCGATTGTTGGGATGACAAGGAAAAGAAAAGAGCGCCCCGGCGTATTACGCCGGGGCGCTCTTTCGTTGTCGGGAAGGAGGTCAGGCCGTCTTCACGACGTCGGCCGCCTGTGGACCCTTCTGGCCTTGAACGATCTCGAACTCGACGCGATCGCCTTCAGCCAGCGACTTGAATCCGGACCCTTGGATTGCGCTGAAGTGGACAAACACATCGGGGCCGCCATCACGCGAAATGAACCCAAAGCCTTTCGCGTCGTTGAACCACTTCACTACGCCGTTGATGCGTGACATGAAACCTTTCCTCGTCCCGTACTGGGGCTAACTGTGACGCGGATCTTGCCGGCCATCCCAAAGTGGGAGAGCCACTACATCAAGAACCGTACACCAAAATAAACAGATGTACGCGAATCACCAGTGCTGGCGGGCAAGAAATGTAGACAGGCAAAGGCGAGACGAGCTCTGCTTAATGATTTCCCGACAGTATCTTAGGCAGCGCCGGCGATGTATCGCGCGAACCGCCCGCAATTGCGACAGCGGAGCGTTACCTGTGACCGCGGCGGCGGGGGAGTATGCGTGGGATCGCGCTCGATTGGCCCCGAACACGACGGACAACTGAGCGGCCGCCCACTTCGATCGCTTGAGATGAGATGCAGGGCCTGAGCGGGGTTGTACGTGTTCGGACGTGGCTTTCTCATGCTTCCTCCCCGATGATGAACCGCTAGAGGCTCTCATACGAGAGCATCCCACTCCCACGAGTAACCACCTACTCACA
>Ga0207650_10003475_pt1 | contig 10822 bp, 8 predicted proteins | sample KBSS63metaG_FD_184325 | JGI IMG/M metagenome (GOLD analysis project Ga0207650, IMG submission 184325) | Switchgrass rhizosphere microbial communities from Kellogg Biological Station, Michigan, USA - KBS S6-3 metaG (SPAdes) (version 2) | ecosystem: Host-associated > Plants > Roots > Rhizosphere >...
GTCGATCTCAGCCAATCATCACGTAATAAGAGGTTTTATATCATTGATATGCAAAACAACAAGCTTGCGTGGAAAACATTTGTAGCTCACGGAAGAAACAGTGGCGTTGATATGGCAAAAAGCTTTTCAAACAATTTGAATTCAAACAAAAGCAGTCTTGGTTTTTATGTAACTAAGTCAACTTATAAAGGTAAACATGGCCTGTCGCTAAAAATTAGTGGTTTAGAACAGGGATTCAACGACAATGCAGAGGCAAGAGGCGTGGTTGTACATGGTGCATCATATGTTAATAGCCAAAGAGCGAATAGCGAGTACATGGGTCGTAGCCAGGGATGTCCGGCTTTACCTGAAAACGAGTATGCTGAAGTAATTGATATCATTAAAGATGGTTCTGTGTTATTTGTATATAATCCAGATTCCAATTACTTACAATCATCTGCCTTACTCAATTAATCAAAAATCATAAAACTAGTTGACAATGGTCATGGAAATTAAACCATGGCCATTTTAGTTTCATGGATATTTCCAAATGCAGGAATAACTACCAATATGGCTCAGAATTTGCGCCCAGTATTGTAGTTCTTTTCTTCATTAAATAGTTTGCCATGAAAAAAATTATCTTAACTGCTGCATTTGTGATAGCAATCACCGGATTTGCAGCAGCGCAATCCACTTCCGCAAAACCGGCAACAAAACAAGAAAAGGCAACAGTAAAGAAAGGCTCTGCTAACAACACAGAAAACAAAAACACGGTTTTGAAACAAGAAGCCTCTGCTAACGCGAAAGCTGATTCTGCAATTAAATTGGTTTTACCTCTACCAAACCGTATTGATACATCAGCGGCACTGCCAAAGGTGAAGGACAGCGATTTCTAGAGATCTGTTTATTGCAAAGATTTAATTACTGGATCATTTTATTACGGATGATTTCCATAAGGTCTGCTTTGTAATTATCACCGATCAGGATTTCTGCGGTTACATTTTTGAGACGTAAAATATTTCCTTCGATTCCTGTAATCTTTGGTATGGGAATGATAAAGGATTTATGTACACGAATAAATTGTTTTTTTGACAGGCGTTCTTCCAGGTCCTTCATGCTGGTATAAACAAGCGTCTTCTTTCCTGCGCAATAAATGGCCACATAATTTTTCATGCCCTCGATGTAATCAATTTCGTCGAGATTAATTTTTAAAAGCTTCCCTTTTGATTCTGTTTTGACAAAAACATAATCATCCTCTCCTTCAGTTAAAGTGAGTTTTTCCTCGTTGTGTTCCTCCAGTTCTTTTGTTGCTTTTTGCACGGCCTGCAAAAACCTTGGCAGTCGTATGGGCTTCAATAAATAATCAACTACATCAAGTTCATAACTTTCCAATGCAAAATCACTGTAGGCTGTTGTCAGTATTATTTTTGCCTTATCATGAATAGCCTTAATAAAATCCATTCCTGAAAGCTCGGGCATTTGTATGTCGAGGAAGATGAGATCTATCTTTTGTGTAGCAACGATCTGTAAAGCTTCAATCGGGTTGGTAGTGGTAGTTACCAGGTTTAGATGAGGTGTTTGATTCACGTAATGTACCAGAATCTCAATAGCATGTTGCTCATCATCAACAATTATACAATTGATCATATGTTAGAAATAATCAGTTCAGTTGTATAAAATTCTGATTCGTCTTTTATATTAAGGCAATAATCAGTACCATAGGCAAGGTCCAGACGCTTTTTAATATTGTCCAAACCAATTCCCGTTGACAATTCCTTTGGCCCGCTCTTTTTTTTATTGCGGCAATAAAAATAAAGCTTTGAATCGTTCACCCGGAGATTAATGTCTATTGGGTGTTCTGTGCTTTTTAAATCTCCGTGCTTAAAAGCGTTTTCTGCGAGCGTAATTAATACAAACGGAATTATGGTTGCACCATTTACAACGCCTTCTACTTTGAAGTTTACGTTTAAATTGTTGCTGAAACGAAGTTGATTTATTTTGATAACATTTCGTACATGTTCAATTTCATCCTTTAATGGGGCTTTGCCATCTTTTGCATTGCCTTCACTCAGTGCATAACGCATGATGTCCGACAAGGTTAAAATACCTTCAGATAACTCGGATGAGTAGGGCAATGACTTTGCATATAAAAAATTTAGCGTGTTGTGTAAAAAGTGAGGATTAATCTGCGCTTTCAAAAAATTAAAATTCGCCTGGGATTTTTCTACTTCCAATTGCATTTTTTGTGCTTCCAAAACCTTGCGCTGTTTTCTTTCATCGCGAAGATGGGTGAGATAGGCAATCAACAAAGACACTCCGATAAAAAACAGGCCAGACAGGATATACGAAAACGCCATTAACCCAGGTGTCATTTCCTGTTCAAACTTGCTGTTATTTACTGAGATAGTGATCGTTTTTGTTATAGTAAGAAAATAAGTCACCACAAAATAAGCACCCAAAGAAAACAGTGCAATAACAGTAGGTTTAATATAATCACTTGCCGATTTCCGTTGGTTAAAAAGCTGGTAGTAACTATTAACGCTGAGGTAATAAAAAACTGAGGAGAAGGCTACGCTCAATATCTGCGAAAACAAATAATGCCATGAAACAATCTTACGCCAGTCAAAATCCTTGCTGTACATAGGCGAAACAGACAAGGCAATAAACCCTAATAAAGTAAAAATGATGTTCAATCCCAATACTACCCAAAACACATTCCAGAAAGCATATCGTTTTTTAGTCTTAATCATTGACAGAGTATCGAATTTATCTTAATTATTGAAATAGATAAAGGAGGAATACTCCTCCTTTATTGTCAGTAGTGTTTACACTTATTGTTGACCAACACCGAGGCCTGACCCTCCCTGTGTTCTTTTACTCTCTTCCTCCGCACCAATAGTACGGTTTCTTGCAGCTTTGATCTGGCTGCTACCAAACCTGTACACGAAGTTCAGTTTCAGCTGTTGGCTTTCCCACTGTGCTTTTACTTTTGTTACCTGACCTACAAACTCCTGCTTGCCGGTAAAGTGCAACGTATTGAATATATCACTGAACGATGTTTTAATGGTTGCTTTATTCTTCCATAAATTTTTAGATAATCCTGCGTCGATACTAAATAATGAGTTGGAGCGGAATGCACCTTGTTGAATTGTTGGCGCTACGTAAAAACCAGTTAACTCTGCAGTCCAGGTTTTTGTTTTGCCAAATTTTAAACTGTTTTGTGCGTACAAATTCAAGCCAAATGCATCCTGGTCAACCTGTCTGCCAGGACCAAAATCAGCCTTATACATCGAATAGTTGCTACTAAGATTGGCGAACACCATATATGATTTATACTGGTATGGATAGCTGATATTAAAACTTACAATATCTTGCTTCGCCAGGTTCTTCTTAGAAATAAATGCTTTTGATGTTTCAGTTGTATCTATCCACTGGGCAAACATATCTTTCACGTGACTGAAATTAAGTGCGGTGGTGAGCCGATATTTATACGTATGTGATATTCCTATGCTGTTAGTGTATTGCGGTCTCAGGTCAACATTACCTCTTTGGAAGGTGTATTCATCAAGTTTAAATTCAAATGGATTGAGATCCTGATAAGCAGGACGATCAATTCTTTTACTGTAAGTAATACCAAACTGACTCATTGGGTTTTTATTGAACGTAACTGCTGCGCTTGGGAAAACATTTGTGTAATTGCGATCAAAACCATCTTCCCATTCTTTATTATCCTTTATACCTGATGAATTTCCTTTTGCAATAGTGTTTTCAACACGTACCCCGGCTTGTACCATCAGGCCTTTAAACTGGCGATTATAATTAACATAACCGGCATTGATATTTTCTTTGTAAACAAAAAGATTACTTTTTTCCGTATTTAAAACTTCATTTGACCCGTTGACATCATAATTCTGAAAATCATTGTCGCTTTTTACAAACGCAATTTTACCACCATAACCCAGCTTACCTTTTTTGAAATTTTGTTCCCAATCACCTTTAAGGGAATTGATAGAAATATTCGTCGGAGAAATCATTCTTGAAATCACACTCCTGGTAATGTTTATTCCGGAAGGATCGTAATAAAAGTTCGGCTGAAGCTGATTGGTACTAATATCATAATAGCCATGATCTGCGTTCAGAGTTAAGCTTTTTCCATCCGCACCTGTATAACTATAATTTACATTCAGGTTAACGTTATTTCGTTTCATTATGCTACTATTTTCAGCAACTAGAATCCGGTTCAAAGAATCTGTAGGCAGGTATGATATTTCGGTGCGACTGTCGTTGGAAACTGAGGGCTTCGCAACAGTTCCATTAACCATCACGCCCAATACATTTTTCTTATCCAGGAAAAAATCAATACCTGCTTTATAATTATGGCTTTCATTTTCCATTATCGTTGTTGCATGTTGGTCAAATAAAGTGTCTGCAACTGTACGATACAGATCCATTTTGTTTTTATTCTTGCCTTTATTAAAAGCATAATTACCGTAGATGTTCAGGTTTTTGTTTCTGTGGTTTAAAGTAATTCCAGTATTAAACTTCGGGTAGTCTCCAACGTTTACGCCGGCGTTTACAGACCCATTTGTGCCCAGTGATTTATTTTTTTTCAACCTAATATTAATGATGCCTGCATTACCTGCTGCTTCATATTTGGCGGATGGGTTTGTAATGATTTCTATAGATTCTATACTTGTAGATTGAATCGATTTCAAATAATTGGAGAGGTCCTGTCCTGAAAGAGGTGTAGGACGACCATCGATGTAAACCTGCACTCCATTTTTACCATTCACACTCAGGTTTTCATCTTTATCAACCAGCACTCCGGGTGATTTACGCAATAATTCCAAAGCATCGCTTCCTACAGAGTTAATAGTTCCCTCAACATTTAAAATTGTTTTATCTGCCTTTACTTCTACAATAGGTTTTGAAGCGGTAACTGTTACACTGGCCATTTGCCCGGCAGCCTTTGCCAATTTCAATTCCGGACCGGATGCTTTTTCGCCGCTCACTTCAAAAACCGGCGAAACAGCTGGCGAAAATCCAACATGGCTGCCACTGATGCGATATTTGCCTGAAGCTATATTATCAAAAACATAAACACCGTCATTTTTTGTAACAGTATATTTAAGAATGGCCCTACCCGTGTCTTTTAATAAACTAATGGTGACTCCGTTCAGAACTTTGCCATCAGCATCTTTAGCTAAACCAGTTACCTGGGCCTGGGAGGCGAAGGCGGTAACTAAAATCAAAAGGGAAAAAAGTATTCTCATAAAAGTTGTTTAAATCTGTTGTTGGTCAATTTCATTTCGGGCACAAACGTAGAACTGATAACAGTAGTTTGGAAAAACGTTACACAAAGGGGGATTTTTTCAATACAAAACGGGAAGCGGGATAATCTATGGCAAAAACAAAAACGTCTTAGTAAAAGTTAGGGAATGAACGATCATTAGGCAGTAACCCCGGGGAGGCTATTCGAAATCATTCAGCTGCCCATTAATTTTGAACTTGCGAAATTGATAAAGTTGTTTCTTTATCAAATGAAAACCTGGGCAGAAAACCTGCTTTCTCTTTATAGTAAATTAAAGCCGCCAAAACAGCTGCCTGACGATATTGAATGGCTTTATCCACAACAAGATGAGAGGGTGATGAAAATATTTGAAACTTTCCTTTTCAAGTATTATAACGATAATAAACCACGAAGGATATTACTGGGCATTAATCCAGGAAGATTTGGGGCTGGTGTTACAGGTGTAAATTTTACTGCTCCCAGGCAATTGGAAGAGTTTTGTGGTATTGATCATGACTTAAAAAAACAAACCGAACTGTCTGCCGAATTCATTTATGAAATGATTACAGCTTACGGAGGAGCTGAAAAGTTTTACTCAAGTTTTTTTATTGGTTCTGTGTGTCCACTTGGATTTGTTAAACAGGGGAAAAACATTAATTATTACGATGACAAAGAACTATTGAAAACAGTTGAACCGTTCATTATTAAAAATTTGAAATTGCTTCTCGATTTTAATGTTGATAGAAAAAATTGCCTTGCGATAGGAGGCGAAAAAAACTACAAATACATCAGCTGGTTAAATAAGCGCTTTGGGTGGTTTGAGGAAATCACTCCTTTAGCACATCCCCGTTTTATTATGCAATACCGAAGAAAACAAAAACAACATTTCATCCAACAATACTTACAGTTGATGGGAAAATAAAAGAATGTCTTTGTCTGTTTCGGTAAATCAATATATTTTCGTGTCCTCTTAAGCATAGGCATATGAAAATCTTCTCTGGCCGACCCATCATATAAGGCCACAAATTCGGTGATAGATTGTAAATGGCACAAGCCATTGTTTTGCTTTTAGTTTCTAACCTTTAATGATTTTCTTATGTCGCAGGTTATTACCTCTTCAAATAAATTTTTTGCACTTTGGTCTCTGGTCAGGCGCTCATTACGCGGCGATCAATATGACTACACGCAAGGTAGTATTCGTCATGCTATAATTCTGTTGGCAATTCCAATGATATTGGAATTGAGTCTCGAATCCGTGTTTGCTGTTGTAGACATGTTTTTTGTGGGAAAACTTGGCGAAAACGCCATTGCCACTGTTGGACTAACTGAGTCAGTGGTAACAATTGTTTATTCAATCGCAATTGGGTTGAGTACAGCTGCAACAGCCATGGTGGCCAGACGCATCGGTGAAAAAAACCAAGATGAAGCAGCTCACGCCGCCATGCAAACAATGATCCTGTCTTTTATAGTAACCATTATTATCAGTATAACAGGAATTGTATTTGCCCCCAAAATTTTACGTATCATGGGCGCGAGCCATGAAGTAATTAGAGATGGCGCTGCATTCACACGCATCATGTTGGGTGGAAGTGTTGCCATCATTTTACTCTTTTTGATTAATGGAATCTTTCGGGGTGCCGGAAACGCAGCTATCGCTATGCGAAGCTTATGGCTGGCCAGCATGTGTAATATTGTTTTATGTCCACTGTTAATTTATGGAGTTGGTCCATTTGAAGGAATGGGATTAAAAGGTGCAGCTATAGCCACAACAATTGGTAGAGGTATTGGCGTTGTCTACCAATGTTATCATTTACTGAAAGGTTCGAGCAGCATTCATATTAAAGCCAGGCATTTCCGTTTCGACCGGGCACTAATGAAAAGTTTGATTGTTATTGCCTGGCCTGCAACGTTTCAATTTTTAATTGCTTCGGGTAGCTGGATAGTTTTAGCAGCTTTGGTTGCAAACACCGGGGGAACTGCAGCTTCAGCAGGTTACCAGGTAGCCTTACGGAATGTGGTGTTTTTTATTTTGCCGGCGTGGGGTTTAAGTAATGCTGCAGCGACCCTGGTGGGACAAAACCTTGGAGCAAAACAACCTGAACGAGCGGAGCAAAGCGTTTTGTTGACTGCGAAGTATAATGCCATTTTTATGTCCGGAGTTATGTTGTTTTTCATCTTTTTTGCCAATCCGATAATTGGTGTTTTTACAAATGATCCCGATGTGCATGAAGTTGGAACGTTGGCATTACGAATCATAGGTTGTGGGTATATATTCTATGGAATAGGAATGGTAATGGTAAACGCATTAAATGGTGCAGGCGATACCAGAACGCCCACACTTATAAACCTATGTGGGTTCTGGCTGTTTCAAATACCATTTGCTTTTTTATTGACAAAATGGTTTGATATGGGAGCTATAGGGTCCTTTATTTCAATTCCTGTCGCGGAAACACTTATTGCAATAGCAGCTTACATCTTTTTCAAAAAAGGCAAATGGAAATCGGTTGTGGTATAAAAATTTATTGTTCTAACTGCCTTTAGTAATTTCAACTCAGATTGGCTTTTATGAACAGCAACCCTAACAACACGATTGATACTAATTTACTTCGACAGATATTTTTTATTGCAGCCATAGTTTTCCTGGGCATTGTTTTATTCAGGCAACTATGGTTTTTTTCTTCCGCCTTTTTAGGAGCCGTAACTTTTTACGTGCTCATGCGCAAAAGAATGTTTTATCTCACAGAAAACAGGGGATGGAAAAAAGCCAGTGCAGCCGGGATTTTAATGGTGCTCTCGTTCTTTGTTATTCTTGTACCCATTGGCATCCTTGGCAATATCATGTATTCAAAAATTGCCGACATTGTAACGCATTCAAGTGAATATTTGAATTCACTCAAGAAATTTGCAGATCAAATTAAGGACAAAACAGGCTACGTCCTTGTAAAACCTCAAAACATTGATCAGTTAGGGTCTTATATTGCCCAGTTGCTTCCCAAAGTTTTAGGAGTTACCATGAATACACTGGCCCTGATTGGCGCTATGTATTTCATTCTCTATTTTATGTTGGTGAATGGGCGACGAATGGAAGAAGCAGTATATGAATACATCCCATTAAAGGACGGGAATGTTGAATTGATTGGAAGAGAAGTAAGGGTAATGGTTATCTCCAATACCATCGGCATTCCACTAATTGCCTTGATTCAGGGTGTTATCGGATTAATTGGATATTTAATTATTGGTGTTAATGAACCATGGTTATGGTTTGTGGCAACATGCATTGCGGCAATGATGCCCGTGGTGGGTGCTGCATTAATTTATGTTCCTTTAACTGTTTCCTTGTTTGTTTCAGGCGAAACAGGAAAGGGCATTGCAATGGCTGTGTGGGGATTTGGTGTTATTGGATTGGTAGATAATTTATTTCGGCTTTTATTGAATAAACGGCTGGGTGATATCCATCCGCTCATTACCATTTTTGGGGTCATTGTAGGAATTCAGCTATTTGGATTTATCGGTCTCATCTTTGGACCTTTATTAATATCCATGTTTTTATTATTACTTCGAATTTATTCTTCAGAGTTCATAGTAAAGAAAAGAGAAATGCGACGAGTTAAATAACGAACATTGCAGTAAAAAAACTGCGGAATATTCCTTTTACATTAACGCTGTTCTACTTAATTTCTTAAAATTTTCTTAGCATCATTTGCAACTCCCTCGCAAGCATAATATTTTCACAACCATATCGTTCCATAATTCCCGAAAAACTATTAAAAGTGCGAAAAGTTTATTTGCCGTTATCCTTTGTTTGCCTTCTGTGCTCATTTTTACTGCTCCCTGTGGTAAAGGCAGGTAATAATTCCGAACGCCCGGTAACGATAATTTCCGTAGACAACAACACAGCAGAAGCATCAAATGTTGAACATTACAGTAACTTATTGTATGATAGCTTGCGTCTGGATCGAATGGGTATGAAGAAAGATGCTTTGATGTATGCGTATAAGGGCCAACAAAATCTTGTAAAAAAAGGCAAGATTTTAAATCCAAACATCTTAACTGTTTGCGACTTTAGCCAACCATCAGACCATAAACGTTTTTATATAATTGACGTAAGTAATTTCAAGGTCCTTCTGAATACTTATGTAGCACATGGAAAAAATTCAGGCAACCTGTATGCGCAAAAATTTTCAAATCGTCCGAGGTCTTTACAAAGCAGCCTGGGCTTTTATATTACCAAAGGAACTTATTCTGGCACACATGGTTTGTCATTAAAATTAACGGGGCAGGACAGAGGATTTAATGACAGAGCCGAATCAAGAGCCATTGTTGTTCATGGCGCTACTTACATTGGAGATGAATGGCTGGGTGGAAAAATGGGAAGAAGTTTTGGGTGCCCTGCAGTTCCTGCACGTTACGCTTCAAAAGTAATTTCGCTAATAAAAAATGGTACTTGTTTGTTCATTTATTACCCGTTGAAAGGCTACCTGCATAGCTCGAATATATTAAACGACTGATTTGGACGCAAACAAGGATGGATGACAAAGCCCACCGTACCCTATGGTCGGGCTTTTGTTTTTTTTACACTATTCTATTCACCACAATAAATAATATCCGGTCACAAATGACCAAGATGTTATGCTTTCTGTTGTCTGAATTTTTTTCGTTGAGCTTTTAATTTTACTCACACTACCACCAGTTCGTAGAAGTTGTTTGAAACCAAATATTTGTTTGCCAGTTCCTGTAATTCGTTAGCAGAAACTTTTTTTATGGTTGAAATCTGATCGTAGAAATAATTTTCACCAAGACCATTCAAAATAATATTCTTCCAACGACTGATAATATGGAAGGGACCATCAAGGTCGCCAAGAATTGAACCCATCATGTAGTTGCGCACAAGAAGCAGTTCTTCATCATCAATGGCCTCATTGCGCAGGATTTCCATTTCTTTATACACTTCAGCGATTGTAGGTTCACAAACGTCCCTGCCGGCCTCAGTGCTGATAATCCATGCGCTTTGTTGAATATGATTTTCCAGGTAACTAAAAATGCCATAGGTATACCCCTTCTCTTCCCGAATATTGCTCATCAACCTCGATCCAAAAAAACCTCCAAATACATTGTTTAATACCTGGGCCTTTATAAAATCGGGATGGTGACGATTCGGAAATAAAATACCCATGCGAATAGCGCCCTGAACCCCATTCGGATCATTTGTTACCCGATATTTTTTTTCAGCGGCGGGATGTGAAGGAAGATCAGCAATAGAAACTTGTTGGCAACTTAAATCACCAAAATATTGATTTAGCAACGAAAACAAGTTTGAAGGCACCTTGCCGCCAACAAATAGAAGAAACTTACCGTTTTGGTAATATTGTTTGTAAAAATTATGAACCTCTTCACGGTTAATGCTGTCAAAATCTTCAAATTTTGTATACTTGCCATAAGGATGTGCTTCTCCATACAAATAAGCATCAATTAAACGACCTGCAACAAAATCACTTTTTTTCAAATTGACATTCAGCCGCTGCTTCATGTTTTGTTTGTAAATACTAATCTCTT
>Ga0207650_10003489_pt1 | contig 10806 bp, 8 predicted proteins | sample KBSS63metaG_FD_184325 | JGI IMG/M metagenome (GOLD analysis project Ga0207650, IMG submission 184325) | Switchgrass rhizosphere microbial communities from Kellogg Biological Station, Michigan, USA - KBS S6-3 metaG (SPAdes) (version 2) | ecosystem: Host-associated > Plants > Roots > Rhizosphere >...
ATCGATGAGTACGAGTTCATTGTGCAACCCAGGCTGGCGGGCCATGGACCGACATTGTTCGCGGGACTATCAAAGCATGTCGACCTGAAACTCGTGAGTCGGCTGGAGTTCGGCTCGGGGGCGGTGGCGATGCGGTATGAGCCGAGAAGGTAGCCATCGGGTCAACCGAGCTATGGGCTGACCGAAACCGCCGTCCTATCCAGCTTTCAATGAGTTCAATCCGTTCATCTGCTTCCGTGCGCGTGGCCGCTCGCGGCAGCTTACATTGTTCTCGTTAGGCCGGGAGACTGCTAGCAACAGCATATGTTGGGTTGCAGAACTGCACCATGAACACAAGGGAAAGCGCGTCGAAGCGCGCGGTGGATCAGACCCTCCTTGGACATCCAAAGGGTCTTTTCTACCTGGCGTTTACTGAGGCGTGGGAGCGATTCTCCTTCTATGGCATGACGGCGCTGGTCGTGCTCTACATGGTGAATCAGTTGCTCCTGCCCGGGCACGTCGAGCACATCGCCGGATTGGCTGGATTCCGCGCGGGCATCGAATCGCTCGTCGGCCCGCTGTCAACCCAGGCGCTCGCATCGCAGATATTCGGTTTCTATTCCGGATTTGTTTACTTCACGCCGTTGCTCGGCGGCATGATTGCCGACCGCTGGATTGGTCAGCGCAACGCCGTCGTGATCGGCGCGCTGTCGATGTCAGCCGGTCATTTTGCCATGGCCTTCGATCAGACCTTTCTGATTGCCCTTCTGTTGCTCGTTATCGGCTCCGGTTTTCTCAAGGGAAATATTTCTGCACAGGTGGGCGCGCTTTATCCCCCGGACGATGAGGCGCGGCGGACGCGCGGGTTCGTCATCTTCAGCACGGGGATCAATGTGGGCGCCGTCGCCGGGCCACTGCTCTGCGGTCTACTCGCGCAAGTTTATGGCTGGCACTACGGCTTCGGCGTGGCCGCGATCTTTATGCTCCTCGGCCTGGCCACTTATCTTTACGGATACCGTTATCTGCCAGCGAGAGTGGGGCGGCATAACCGCGAGGGCGACAGACTCTCCGCCGCCGATTGGCGCATCATCGCAGCGCTCAGCATCGTAATTACGATCACGATATTTCAATCAATCGCCTATGCGCAGATCTTCAACGTAATGCCCGTCTGGATCCAACAACACGTCGCTTCGACCGTCGGCAACTTTCGTATTCCCATTCCGTGGTATCAAGCGAGTCACTCGCTATTCAGTGTTCTGGCCGTGCCGATGCTGTTGTATGGATGGCGGCGACAGGCAGCGCGTGGTCACGAACCCAGTGAGATTGTAAAGATCGGCACCGGGGCGTGGCTGATGGCGGCCAGCAACCTGATTCTGGTCGCCGCGACCTTCGCCGGTGGCGCGCCCGTTAATCCAATCTGGCCATGTCTCTATTGCCTTGGCCTGTCAATATCCTTCCTCTACTACTGGCCGACACTTCTCGCCTTGGTGTCGCGCACTGCGCCGGCCAAGGTCAACGCCACAATGATGGGGATAGCTTTCATGAGCCTGTTCGTTGCGAATAACCTCATCGGCTGGATCGGCCGGTTCTATGAACGCATGAGTCCAATCCACTTCTGGGCCATGCACGCGGCGATCGGCGCGATCGGCGGAATTCTCATGATGTTGTTTGGGCGACGCCTCAGCCACGTAATCCAACCGAGATGAACAAAGGCCTGACAGGCGATGCGAAGACAATGGGGCACCGGTTTACAGATCGACAAGACTCAGGCCGAGGATGCCTAATCAATCGAAGGAGCCGACCAGGAGCACCATACTATCCAGCTTTCTATGACTTCAACGCGTCAATCCGCTGCCGCGCGCGCCCTCGCTCGCGACAGCTCATCTTGGTCCCGTTAGGCAGGCGCGGCGGCAATGTTCACCGTGACAGATCGGGAGCGCCTGCGCGGACGCGCCCTTGAGCTTGCAGCCGCGGATGCGCGAGTCGTCGCAGGCGCCGGGGTAGGCTCCCTTGCGCTCTCGGAGGGAGACCGCTGGTCCGATCTCGATCTTAGCTTCGCGGTCGCCGATAGCGCCTCGCTTGCTGACGTGCTCACGGACTGGACGCGCCACATCGGGCAAGAGTTCGACGCGGCGCAGTTGTTCGATCTTGCTGCCGGTGCCTCCGTTTATCGGGTCTTTCTGCTCCCAGGCTGCCTCCAGTTCGATCTTTCGTTTACGCCAGCGTCGCAGTTCGGCGCAACCGGGCCGAAGTTCAAGCTGCTTTTTGGAAGCGCCATCGATAAGCCGCACCTTCAGCCGACGCCGGCCAACGAGCTTTTTGGTTACGCGGTCCACCCCGCGGTGCGGGCTCGTATCTGCATCGAACGGGGGCGTTGCTGGCAATCGACTACTGGCTCAGCAGTGCGCGCGATTACGCCCTCAGTTTGGCTTGTCGCCTTCGCGGGTTGTCGCCCTTTCACGGTCGCGGCTTTGACGATCTGCCGCCCGAGGTGCGTGAAAACTTTCTTAGGGCGCTGCCGGTTTTCCCTGCAGCCTAACGATTTGTTGACGGCTCTTCGCGCCGCCATCGATGGACTGCTTCTCGAAGCTGCTGGTTTGGGAGATTTCGCGACGCGGGTCGAGCCGCGTCTGCGTGAGCTATTGCAGGCTTAACCGCGGCCGATAGGTCGGCTTTTGATTTCCAATTTGTCGGGGCCGAGATGACCTCCGCCTTTCTCCGTGCGCGCCGAAGTGTAGTGTGACCGGTGTTTCGTCTGCAAAGCAAAGTCATCCCACCTGACGCTCCGGCGTTGCGCGCCGCGTTGGAGGAAAGCCTGCGGCGTGTGGTGCGTCCGGCCGCGGAGATGGTCACGGTAAAGGACCGGCAATATCCGAAGCTGGCATCCATTCAGGTGTCGCTCGATGGCGCGGACGCAGGCGAACGTCCGCCGCCGCGGCCGGCGCCGCCGGTCGGAGAAGTGGAGCCGGGATTGGAGGTTGAGAATCTTGCGATCAGCGGCCGCCCGATTCTGGTGCAAGGGGCGAAGGTGGAACTGACCTGCACAGCGCGAGAAGTGAGGATCGGCCAAGGGCGCGACGCGGATGGTAACCTGCTTTTGGTTTTGCAAGACGCGGCCGAGGGTCACATCGAACTGTCGGTCGCACTGGCTGATCTCGAGGCACTCGTTCTGGCCAGCGCGAAAGCGCAAGCCGACAAACAAGGTGTCACCATCGAGGACCTCCGGATCGAACTGCAATCGCGTTCGGCGCACGCGCTCGACGCGATTGTGCAGGTGCGCGCGAAGAAATTATTCCTCAATACTACCGTGCGCGTCAGCGGCAGCGTGGAGGTCGACGAGCAATTGCAGGCGCGGATCTTCGGTTTGGAATGTCAGGGAGAAGGTCCCTTCGGAACGCTCGCCTGCGGGTTCATCACACCGCACCTCGAGCGAATGAATGGGCGAAATTTCTCGCTCATGGCCTTGCCGCTCGGCGAACTGAAGCTGCGCGATCTGCGCATCGCGACCGGACCCGAGCTGCGGGTGACGGCGCAATTTTGTCACGCGACCTAGCTGGAGGGACGGCCGCCGTGCCGTCCACGACTCGTTTCGTGATAAATGAAACTCGGACGGGACGGCGCCCGTCCCTCTGAGTCGTTGCGCGGCTCAGGACCAATCGATAGCCTGCTCCGCAACACGCAGACGGAGACGAGAACTGATCCACTAATGAGTGCCCGAAGAACCGATTTCGCGATCTTGCTGGTGTTAGCTCTGGCGCGATTGATCCTGCACTGCGCCACCAACTGGCAATACGGCTTTCACCGCGACGAACTCGGTGTGCTCGATGACGCGCGTTACCTTGACTGGGGCTATGTCTCGTATCCGCCGTTCACGCCCTTCGTCGCGCGGATCGCGTTGACCCTTTTCGGGCCGTCGCTTGTCGGGTTGCGCTTTTTCGCCGCGCTTGCTCAAAGTATCGCGATGGTCTTCGCCGGCCTGATGGCGCGAGAGCTGGGCGGCCGTCGCTGGGCGCAAGTGATCGCGACATTAGCGGCAGCAACTTCGCCGGTCGCAATCTGTATGGGAACGATGTTCCAATATGTCGCCTTCGATTTTCTTTGGTGGGTGATGGCGGCGTATTTCCTCATCCGCTTGTTGCGCTCGGAAAATCCGCGCTGGTGGCTGGCGATCGGCGCGGTTCTCGGCCTTGGGATGATGACAAAATATACGATGATCTTTTTCATCGCCGGTCTTGGCGCCGGGGTCGTGCTCACGCCCGCCCGACGTTACCTCACAAACGGCTGGCTCTGGGCGGGCGCCGCGCTTTCGCTCGCGATCTTCCTGCCAAATCTGATTTGGCAGATGCAGCACAATTTCATTTCTCTCGCCTTCCTGAATCACATTCACGCGCGCGACGTTCGAATTGGCCGGACCGATGGTTTTCTGACGGGACAACTGACGGATTGCACGAATCTGTTCACCCTCCCCTTGTGGCTCGCGGGTCTTTACTTCTATCTGATCTCCCCGCCGGGTCGGCGCTACCGTGCCTTGGGGTGGTTGTTTGTCGTCACGTTCGTCCTGTTTCTTGTTGCGCGGGGGCGATCCTATTACATGACGGCCGCTTACCCAATGCTTCTCGCGGCGGGAGCGGTCGTCTGGGAGGACTGGCTTCAGAAACGGAGCGCGGGCGCGGCGCGCTTCGGCCGGGCCGGAACCTGGACGGCCCTCGGAGCGGGCACCATCCTCAGCGCAATTTTCACCCTGCCGCTGGCGCCGATAAATTCTCCGCTCTGGCGCCTAACGAGCAAGGTGCACGACAATTTTACGGAGCAAATCGGCTGGCCGGAACTGACCCAGACTGTCGCCGGGATTTACGATCAGCTGCCAGCGGCGGAGAAACCGCATGCCGCCATCCTCGCCGGCAACTACGGTGAAGCGGGCGCGATTGATCTTTACGGCGGCGCGTATCACTTGCCGAAAGTGATCTGCGGCACCAACACCTATTGGTGGCGGGGCTACGGCGCGGAGCCGCCAGTGGTTGCCATTTTGGTGGGTTTTTCGCGCAAAGACGCCGAGTGGGTCGCGGGCCAGATCGAACTGGCGGGACACGTCACGAATCGATACGGGGTGCTAAACGAGGAGACGAAGGATCACCCCGATATTTTTGTCTGTCGCGGCTTCAGGAAACCGTGGCCGGAATTCTGGAAAAAATTCCAGCGCTTCGGCTAGCGATTGGCACGTTCGAGGCGAGGTTGAAGAACAAGCGCCGCCTCGACACTTTGCCTAACGACATGCTGATCAAGATCGGATTCGATATCGAGTTTGAGCTCAAGGGCCCGACCCCAATGGTGCTGATGCTTTTCGTGCACCCCTCGCGCGAACCCGACCTGCGCGCTCCCCAGGAGTTGCAGGTCGAGCCCGAGGTGCCCGTCTCCTATTACACCGATCTGTTCGGGAATCGCTGCGCCCGGTTGCTCGCGCCCGCCGGGCAAATCCGTTTTGCTCTCGAGACCGTGATCGAAGACGGTGGCGAACCCGATCGGCAATCGCCCGACGCGGTCCAGCACAGGATCGAAGATTTGCCGGACGAGACCCTCGCCTTCCTCATGCCGAGCCGTTACTGCGAAGTGGACAAGCTTTCCGACATTGCCTGGCAACTTTTCGGTGACTCGCCGCCGGGTTGGCCGCGGGTGCAGACCATCTGCACCTGGGTGCACGAACACATCACCTTCGGCTATCACTTCGCCGATCCCTCCAAATCGGCCTTCGATGTTTACCAGAGCGGCGAAGGAGTTTGCCGCGATTTCAGCCATCTCGCGCTCACTTTTTGCCGGTGCCTGAACATCCCGGCACGTTACGTCACCGGCTACATGGGAGATATCGGCGTGCCGGTCGTTTTGCCGATGGATTTCAGCGGCTGGTTCGAAGTTTACCTGGGCGATCGCTGGCACACCTTCGACGCCCGGCACAACGTCCCACGCATCGGGCGCATCGTGATGGCGGTGGGGCGCGATGCCGCCGACGTTGCCCTAACGACGAACTTCGGCAGCGCCATCATGAAGAAGTTTTTCGTGATCAGCGATGAAATGGTGAGCGCATCGGCCGGAGTTTAGCCTACTGCTTGCTCAGGCGCCGGAAGAGATATGCGCCGATCACGATAAAGAGGACGTTCGGGAACCAGACCAGCAGCTCGGGGTGGATCTTGGCGTTGGCCCGCATCGTATCGGCGATGATGATGAAGAGAAAATAAAAGATCGCCACCACCAGCCCGGTGGCGAAACCAACCGAAGTCTCGCGCCGATGGGTGGTAATGCCTAACGGCACGCCGATCAGGGCAAACGCAATGCAGGAAAAGGGAAAAGAGAAGCGCTTGTTGATCTCGGTGCGGGTAGCGCTGCGATCCTTACGCGCGCCAGATTTGAGTTGTTCCATCAACTGCGCGAGGGAGAGAGCGGAGCGGCTCGGCCTTTTCTTTTCCTTCTCGTAAAGTTCTTCCAGGCTGATCGGGAGGGTGCCTTCCGCCAGGCTGATGCCGTCGCGCATCCGGTACAGATCGTAGGGATCCTTGGCGTCACGCTCCTGGTAACGCGCATTGTAGAGATGGAGGAGAAGGCGTTTGTTAGGCAAATCTGTTTCCAGCATGCCGGTCCGGGCATGAGTCACGCGCACGGGCAGAGCCCGCTCGTCCATCTGGAAGACGATGATGTTCTCGAGCTTGTTGCCTTCCTTCTTGCCGACATAAATCTTGCGACCCGGAAACTGGTCGATGACCTGATCGCCGCCAAAGAGCGCAATTGGGTTCTGGGTGGCGAGATCGAAGATGCTGCTGCGCAATTTCTCCTGGGCCGCCGGCGCGACATCGACGTTCAGCCACAAACAAATGACTGTGCAGATGATGGCGAGGAGCGCCAGCGGCACGCAGACGCGGGTCACGCTCACGCCGTTGGAGCGCAGGGCGATCAGTTCGTTATCGGCCGAGAGCCGGCCGAAGACGAGGAGGATCGCGGTAAGCAAGCCCCACGGGATGGTAAAGATGAGGGAAAAAGGCAAGACGTAGGCGATAAAGGTGAGGAGAAATTCGAGCGGCACATCGTGATTGACGAGGAGTGGGAGGAGCTTGCGGAAGATGTTGCCGACCACGAGGACGAGGCTCAACACCGCGATCGCGAAGAGCACGTTAACGATCAGCTCGCGGCCGACGAAGCGGTCGATCAATTTCATATTGGCAGGCAGGCTCTCATTGCTTCGACTCCATCGGCTTGTCCAGCCCAAGCCGCAACAGGCTCCTCGAAACTCTTGTCGCAGCTGCGGGAACAGGCAACGCCTTGGCCGGTTTGCTCGCCTTCTCCCGCGGTGAGAGCGCGGCTAAGCGAGCAACTCTGCGGTGGACGCTACAATAGCCAAGTGACGGGCCAAAAATGCGACCGGCCGGGCAAATGGAACCCCCGCACCAGGAACAGCCCCTTTGAATTTCCGGCGGAAAAATCGAACGGAATTCCGCGTTTGTAAATGTAACTCGAATGTCATTTTCTCGCTCACGCCGGGCGACTTACGAGGAGGATGCGGGCGAATTTTCGGTTCCAGAGGCTAAGGAAAGCCGAGCGGCGAGGCATAAGTCGAAGATTTATTCCCGTCCGCTTCGAAAAGGATTGCTTTTTTTTTGGCGATTGCATAAACCAGCCAAAAAATTAACGCCTACCCATCGCCAATAACTAGGAGAAACATGAAAAACGATAATGCTCATACAGTGTCTGCAAACCCTGCTTCACCGGAAATTTCTGACAATACTGGGACCAGCCGGCGGAGATTTATCGGCCAAGTCGGCGCGGCTCTCGCTGGCGGCGTGGTCTTGGCGAAAGCTGCCGCTGCTTCGGGGCAAACGGCTCGCGGCGTTCCGGGGGATGGCATAGCGCAGGTCACTGCGCCCGATCCGCGGGTGCAGCAGGCGTATCAGATCCGCAAGGGAACGGCGCTGGCGGAGGCTCGCATTGCTGTGCCGCCGCACACAACGAACGGCGACGAGGAACTGTATGCCGACAAGTCGGGGACTTACTCCAAGGGCCTGCTGCAGGATGGAATCGGGCTGGTGAATGCGGAGGCTTTCCTGAGGTTCCGGCGCGCAATTAATTCTGGGAAATTCGAAGACTTCGAGAATCTGATTATCGGTGGAACCCGGACGCAGAACGGTCCGATGGGTTCCTACGCTTTCGCTCTGGAGGGCACGGATGATGTCCAGTTTGGCAACGCCCCGTCGCCGGCAAATCAGATCAACCAGATCGTAGTCCCGCCAGCGCCGGCGCTGGCCAGTGAGGCTTACGGCACTGAGCTGGTGGAACTGTATTGGGCGTCGCTCCTGCGCGACGTGCCTTTTGTAAATTACAATACCGACCCAACTGCCGCTCTCGCGGCCGCTGAGCTCTCGAGCATGCCACTCTACGCCGGCCCGCGGGATGGCAACGGCAATGTCACGCCTGATTTGTTGTTCCGAGGTCCTTACCCCGGGGAAACGGTCGGGCCGTACGTTTCGCAGTTCATGTTCACGCCCACGTCCTTCGGCGCGCAACCGCTCAGCCAGAAGCTGACCACCTATCTCAACGGAATCGACTACATGACCGATGCGACCACCTTTCAGATGGTGCAGAACGGGATCAGCACCGGGCAAGTGGTCCAGATCGATCCGGTGCCGCGGTACCTTAGTAATGGCCGCGACATGGGGGCATTTACTCGTGTAGATGTCCTTTTCCAGGCTTACTTCGTCGCCTTCCTCGTGTTGAACACCATCAAGGCCCCGCTCAATCCGGGAAATCCGTACCTCGCGTCCACCAAGCAAAATGGCTTTGGCACCTTCGGTGGACCGGACTTTGCGGCGACGGTGTGCGCAGTCGCCCGGCCGGCCCTGAATAGCGTTTGGTACCAGAAGTGGCCTGTCCATCTCCGGCACCGGCCGGAGTCGGGCGGCGCAATCGCCAGGCAGATTCTCACCGGAAACGGTCGCACGCTGCAAGGACATGTGAATAACAACGTGCTCAACTCACAGGCGGTCCAAGCCAGCTTCAACAAGTTCGGAGATTACTTCCTCGCGATGGCTTATCCGGAAGGGTCGCCCGCCCATCCGGCCTATCCGACCGGACACGGAACGGTCGCGGGAGCCTGCGTCACCGTGCTGAAGTTCTTCTTCGACGGCAACTTCGTCATCCCAAATCCGATGATTCCGAGCGCCGACGGGCAGACGCTTTCGCCTTACACGGGCGGAGACGCTGGCCAGATCACGGTCAACGGTGAACTGAACAAACTCGCGCACAACGTGTCCTTTGGTCATGGTATCCTCGATGGCGTCCATTGGCGGAGCGATACAGACTCGTCCATCCAACTGGGTGAGGCCGTCGCGATCAGCATCCTGCAAGATCGGGCACGCACCTATGCCGAACCGTTCACGATTAATCTGACTAAAATCGACGGATCGATCGCTACGATTTCCAACCAATAACAATCAAATAGTGGATGAGGGCGCGCTCGCTAATCGAGCCGCCCCTTCCACCGGCTGGAAGCCCCGGAGAGATTTGGGCGCGTCCCATGATCCCAGTGCGCGCCGCAATGGATGAGTAAAACGGGAAGCCGGACTTGTGTCCCGGTCCCACTCTCCCGGGTCCGATGCGGGACTCCTGGTCGAAGAGATAATCTCGTAAGCGCGCGGTTAGGCCTCACCCCGCTTTTGCGCGAGGGCAAAGCGCTCTTCTTGCCGCGCGACCACCAGTGGAGCCGCCTTCCTAAAGAAACGTATCACATACCAAAGATATCCGAGCTCCAGCGGCCACCGGATAAGCGTAAGGGTATGAAGAATCGAGCGCGACCAGAAAATGAAGATGATACACAAGCCGGTAAGGACATAGAGCCACGTCGCCGCGTCGCGAATTGAAAGGACTGTCCGGGTGTTCTCGATCAGGAAAGTGAGCGCCACGCCCTGCACAATGCTGGCGAGGGTCAGCTCGATATTGATGATCAGTGAGTCAAGCTCAAGCAAGGCCGGAGACAAACGCATGTCTGCACCAGACCAAGAATGGACAATTTCGTCGAGCGAGAATGCGCTTCGACTGCGAGGCCGCGCCACATACCAACCGGGCCCTTTTACAACAGTTATTTCTCCGGACACGTGATCGTTAATCGCGCTGCGCGCAAAACGACGCCAGTCACGCGAACACCGACAACTCCGCGATGCAGGAACAGCGACAACCATCGCCCAGCCTCCGCAGTTTGCTTCCGGCGCAAGCTTGCTAACTTGAAGGCCGCATGGCGGACCTAATCTACGACGTGGCCATCATTGGCGGCGGACCGGCTGGGAGCACCGCAGCTACCCTCCTCGCCCGGGCCGGCCGGCGAGTGCTTGTCTGCGAGCGGGAGAAATTTCCGCGCTTCCACATCGGTGAGTCGCTCCTCCCGATCAGCATGCAGACTTTCACGCGCCTCGGCGTACACGAGAAATTCGAGAAGGCGGGCTTTCTTCGGAAGTACGGGGTAGAAATGGCCGGCGCCTGTAGCAACGATGGAGTGAAGTTTTATTTCAAGGACGCTTACGGTTCGAAGACCGAACATTCCTACCAGGTCTCCCGGGCGCAATTCGACCAAGTGCTACTCGATCACGCAGCCGAAAATGGTGCGGAAGTCCGGGAAGAAACATCCGTCATCAACCTGGCATTTTTCGCGGACCGCGCGGAGTTGCACACCCAGAGCAAAGGGTGCGCGCAGGAAAAAATCGTTACCCGCTATGTGATCGATGCGAGCGGACGAAACTCGGTCCTCGGCAGCCATTTCAAGCTGAAGGAAACCTATCCCCACCTGCAAAAGATCTC
>Ga0207650_10003493_pt1 | contig 10794 bp, 7 predicted proteins | sample KBSS63metaG_FD_184325 | JGI IMG/M metagenome (GOLD analysis project Ga0207650, IMG submission 184325) | Switchgrass rhizosphere microbial communities from Kellogg Biological Station, Michigan, USA - KBS S6-3 metaG (SPAdes) (version 2) | ecosystem: Host-associated > Plants > Roots > Rhizosphere >...
CAATCGAGGCGCAGATGACGCCGACGGTGACGATGGCGATCAGGATGGTGCAGACCGCGTTGATCTCCGGTGTCACGCCGAGACGAACCTGGCTGTAGATCTTCATCGGTAGCGTCGTCGCACCGGGGCCCGAAGTGAAGCTGGCGATGACGAGATCGTCGAGCGACAGGGTGAAAGCCAGGATCCAGCCTGAGAACACCGCCGGCGAGATGATCGGCAGGGTGATTTCGATGAAAGTTCTGAGCGGCGTGGCGCCGAGATCCAGCGCCGCCTCCTCGATCGACTGATCGAAGCTCACCAGCCGCGACTGCACGACGACGGCAACGAAGCACATGGTCAGCGTCGTATGGGCGAGCGTGATCGTCCAGAAACCGCGGTCGAAGCCGATGGCGACGAAGAGCAGCAGCAACGACAATCCGGTGATGACGTCGGGCATGACCAATGGTGCATAGACCATGCCGGAAAACAGCATGCGGCCGCGGAAGCGCGTGTAGCGTACCAGCGAGAAGGCAGCGAGCGTGCCCAGAACCGTTGCCAGCGTCGCCGAAAGCAACCCGACCCGCACCGTCACCCAGGCCGCGTCGAGCAGCGCCTGGTTTTGCATCAGCTGCACATACCACTTGAAGGAAAAGCCGGTCCAGATCGTCACCAGCTTCGACTCGTTGAAGGAGAAGACGACCAGCAGCACGATCGGCAGGTAGAGAAAGGCAAAGCCGAGCATGACGGAAGCAACGTTGAACCGGGACCATCTGATCATCGTCTATCTCCCCTGCTCGTCGGCTTTCGCCTGGATATTCTGGAAGAACATGATCGGCACGACAAGCAGCAGCAGCAGGATCGTTGCCACGGCCGACGACACCGGCCAGTCGCGGTTGGCGTTGAACTCGTTCCACAGGGTCTTGCCGATCATCAGCGTCTGCGAGCCGCCCAGAAGATCGGGGATGACAAACTCGCCGACGGCCGGAATGAAGACCAGCATGCAGCCGGCGATGACGCCCGGCAGCGACAGCGGAAAGGTCACCCGCCAGAAGGCGGTGATCGGCCGGCAGCCCAGATCCTGCGCCGCTTCGATCAGCGTGTGGTCCAGCTTCTCCAGCGCCGAATAGAGCGGCAGCACCATGAATGGCAGATAGGAATAGACAATGCCGATATAAACGGCCGTGTTGGTGTTCAGGATGATCAGCGGCTCATGGATGATGCCGAGAGAAAGCAGCACCTGGTTGAGCAGGCCCTCCGGCTTGAGGATGGCAATCCACGCATAGACGCGGATGAGAAAGCTCGTCCAGAACGGCAGGATGACCAGCATCAACAGCGTCGGCCTGATTGAGCGCGGCGCCTGCGCCATGCCATAGGCGAGCGGATAGGCAATCAGCAGCGTCAGCAGGGTCGAGATCGCCGCGATGGTGACGCTCGAGACATAGGCCTTGAAATACAAGGGGTCGCCGGTCAGCCATATGTAGTTGTCGAAGGACAGCTGCCTGACATTGTCGATGAAGCCGCTGAGGCCATCCGAGGTCGAAAACACCGGGGTGTAGGGCGGCATTGCCGTTGCCGAGGTCGACAGCGACATGCGGAAAACGATGAAGAACGGCGCCAGGAAGAAGATCAGCAGCCACAGATAGGGGATGATGATGACGAGGCGACGGTAGAGGGCCGAACCGATCGTTCCCATGGTCTCAATCCTTCAACAGCACGCCGGCATTTTCATCGAAGGAGACCCAGACCTCCTGGTCGTAGCCGAACGGGTCCTCGACGGCACGCACCGCGTTCAGCGACGAGGCCTTGACGACCTGGCCGCCCTGCAGCTTGACATGGAACACCGTCATGTCGCCGCGATAGGCAATGTCCCAGATCTCACCCTTTGCCGCATTCACCGTGACGTCGGCGGGAGGGTTGCGGGTGACCCTCAGCTTTTCCGGACGAATGGCAAAGCCGGCGCGGCTGCCGACCGTACGGGTATCGCCGGTCGCGGTGCGCAGCGTGAAGGCATTGTCGACTGATATCTCTACCTGGCCTGGCGGTGTCGCCGCGACGTTGCCGTCCAGAATGTTGACGTCGCCGATGAAGCCGGCGACGAAGCGCGAGTTCGGTGCCTCGTAGATTTCGGCGGGGGTCGCCACCTGCGCCACCTTGCCATGGCTCATCACCGCGATCCGGTCGGCCATCGTCATGGCCTCCTCCTGGTCGTGGGTGACGACGACGAAGGTGAGCCCGAGGCTCTGCTGCAGATCCATCAGCTCGAACTGGGTCTCTTCGCGCAGCTTCTTGTCGAGCGCGCCGAGCGGTTCATCGAGCAGGAGCACTTTCGGCTGTTTGGCGAGAGAGCGGGCGAGCGCGACGCGCTGACGCTGGCCACCGGACAACTGATTGGGCTTGCGGCTGGCAAACTGCTCGAGCTTGACCAGCTTCAGCATCTGGGTGACCCGCTCGCCGATCTCCGCCTTGCTCATGCCGTCCTGGCGCAAGCCGAAGGCGATGTTCTTCTCGACCGTCAGATGCGGAAAAAGAGCGTAGGACTGGAACATCATGTTGACCGGCCGGCGATAGGGGGGCGTGCCGGCCAGATCCTGGCCGTCGAGGATGATTTCACCCGAGGTCGGCTGCTCGAAGCCGGCTAGCATGCGCAGCAAGGTCGACTTGCCGCAACCCGAGGCACCGAGCAACGCGAAGAATTCGCGGTGGTAGATGTCGAGCGAAAGATTGTCGACGGCGGTGAAATCGCCGAACCTCTTGGTGACGTTGCGGACAGAAATGAATGGCTTTGCCGTGGGATCCGTCCAGGGCGCAAAAGAACGACGGATATTGCCGAGAGACTTCATCAGGGATCCCCGAATAGCGCGTGCGGTGGCGTCACATGAAAAGGCCCGGATCGAATGGTCCGGGCCGATATTTTTTTACTGGCCGGTGACGACCGTCGTCCAGAGCCGTGTCACGGTCTTCTGGATCTTGTTGTCGTACGGCGTCGTGGTGAAGAGCTTCTTCATCATATCATCCGGGGGATAGATGACCGGATCGGACATGATCTCCTTGTCGACGAAGGCCTGCGAGGCCTTGTTGCCGTTGGCATAGAAGACGAAGTTGGTAGCCTTGGCGATCACTTCCGGCTTCATCAGGTAATTGATGAATTCATGGGCTTCAGCCGCGTGCGGCGCGTCCTTCGGGATCGCCATCATGTCGAACCACATCTGCGCACCCTGCGAAGGAATGGAGTAGCCGATCTTGACGTTGTTCTTGGCCTCTTCCGCACGGCTGCGCGCCTGGAAGATATCGCCGGAATAGCCGAGCACGAGGCAGATGTCGCCTTGGGCAAGGGCGCTGATGTAGTTGGACGAATCGAACTTGCGGATAAAAGGGCGAACCGCCGTCAGCACATCCTGCGCCTTCTTCAGATCGGCTGGATTGCGGCTGTCGGGGTCGAGGCCCAGATAGGCGAGCACCGACGGCAGAACGTCGGAGGGCGAATCCAGCATATAGATGCCGCAGTCCTTGAACTTGGCGGCGATTTCCGGCTTCAACAGAACATCCCAGCTGGGCCGCTCGTCAGTGCCGAGGATCTCCTTCATCTTGTCGATGTTGTAGCCGATGCCGGTGGTGCCCCACATGTAGTCGACGGCGTAATCGTTGCCCGGATCGTATTTCTGAGCGCGATCGGTGATCTCAGGCCACATGTTGGAGAGGTTCGGGATCTTCGACTTGTCGAGCTTCTGATAAACACCGGCAGCAATCTGGCGCTGCAGGAAGGTCGCCGTCGGCACGACGACGTCATAGCCGGTGCCGCCGGCCAGCAGCTTGGCTTCCAGCGTCTCGTTGGAATCATAGACGTCATAGACGACCTTGATGCCGGTTTCCTTGGTGAAATCGGTCAGAATGGAATTGTCGATGTAATCCGACCAGTTGTAGACATTCACGACACGATCTGCGGCATGAGCCGAGGCAACCAGACCCGCCACCGCAAAAGCGGTCGCAGCCAGGCGTGCGATAATGGCTTTCATCTTCTCTCCTGTTCCGTTCACGAGCACCTGTGGGGCACCCAACCCTCTGTTTTTCAAGCCAGCCTAGAAAGGATTTCGGACGGCCACAAGAGGAAACGGTCAACAGGGCTGAGCTTTTTCGCATTGCACCCGTAGAGCGTCGCATTTCCGGAGGAGCATGCACTCGTCGCCTTGAGACCTTCCCGCCTCCCCGTCCCCACAGACGGCCTTTTAGACAGTGCCAAAACGAAAAGGACCGGGGCGAGACCCCAGTCCTGATGAAATAGTCGTAGCTGAAGTCCGTTTACGCGGCGCGCGAGTAGCGGCGGCCGCTATCGGCGTCGATCTTGAACTGCTGGATCAGGCTCATCAACGCATCGGCCTCCGTTGCCAATTCGCGGCTGGCGGCTGTCGTCTCCTCGACCATCGCGGCGTTCTGCTGGGTCATCTGGTCCATCTGGTTGACGGTCGAGTTGACCTCCTGCAGGGCGTTCGACTGGTCGTGGCTGGCACGGGCAATCATTTCGACATGCTGGCTGATGGTGACGATCTGGGTGCTGATCTGCGCCAGCACCGTGCCGGTCTGCTGCACGAACTCGGAGCCGGAACTGACCTCGGTGGTCGACTTGTTGATCAGCGTCTTGATCTCCTGGGCGGCAGCGGCCGACCGCTGTGCCAGTTCGCGGACTTCCATGGCGACAACAGCGAAACCCTTGCCAGCTTCGCCAGCGCGAGCTGCCTCGATGCCGGCGTTGAGAGCGAGAAGGTTGGTCTGGAAGGCAATTTCGTCGATGACGCCGATGATCTGCTCGATCTTCCGCGAGGCATCCTCAATGCGGGTCATCGCGTCGATGGCGTTGTTGACGACGACGGATGAGTCATCGGCGCTGCGCTTGGCTTCGCGGACGATGACATCGGCGTCCTTGGCACGCTCGGCCGACGAGCGCACGGTGACGGTGATCTCCTCGACGGCGGCGGCTGTCTCTTCCAGAGAGGCTGCCTGCTGTTCTGTGCGCTTCGACAGGTCCTCGGCGGAGGCCGCCATCTGGTTGCCGTTGTTCTGGATCATCTCGACATTGTCGCGGACCTGGCTGAGGGTCTGCTGCAGGCGAGCCATCGACGAGTTGAAGTCCTGGCGCAACTGCTCCAGGCGGCCAATGAATGGCGTTTCGATGGTCGAGGAGATATCGCCCTGGGCAAGCCGGCCGAGACCGCTGGCAAGGGCGGTGACGGCAAAGTCGATCTGGCGGTCCAGTTCGCGCTTCTCGGCGTCGTTGCGCTGGCGTTCGTGGTCGGCTGCAGCGCGCTCTTCGTCGCTCTGCTCCTCGATGCGGATCTTGGCGATGGCATTTTCCTTGAAGATGCCGAGTGCACGGGCGATGTCGCCGATTTCGTCGGGACGTTGCTCGCCTGAAATGGCGGTTTCAAGCCTGCCCTCGGCGATACGACGCATGGCGGCGGTGATCTGACCGATGGGCCGCTGCAGCGTCAGCACCAGGGCAATACCGCCGGCGATCGACAGGATGATGCCAAGTGCCGTGGCCAGTACGGAGATGGAGTTGGCCTGCTCGCGCTCGGCGCCGGCGCTCTGCTTCTGGGTCTGGGCAAAGGCGGTCAGCTGACCCCAGATCTGATCGAGCTGCTGACGGGCATTCGAATACTCGACGACGCTCTGGCTGAGGGTCTCGACGAGCTTGCCGCCGTCGCTGTCCATAGACGCCACCACCGGTGCGATGGCGGTTTCGATGTCGGCAGCAAAATCCATGCCCTTGGCGCTCTGGTCGAGCGTGTTCATGTCGGTGCCGAGCTTGGCGAGTTCCTGGCGCAGGCGGACGAGATTGTCCTTGGTGGTGCCGGCGAGGAATTCTCCGAGCACGAGTTGCAGCGAATAGATCGATGCCTCGAGATGACGGATGTCCTCGAGAACTGAATTGGTCTGAGCGATGCGGGTGTCGATCTCGACGAAGGTTGTCGTTGCCTTGCGCATCATCTGGGTCGCAGCCAGCTGGGTGTAGGTCGACATCTGTCGGAAACGCGACAGGAGACGGCCGACATCGGTCACCGTCTGGTCCGTGGCGCTGGCTGGATCGATGCCGTTGACGAGCGTCGTCAGGTCCTTGATCGTGCCGGCGAGCGAGGTCACCATGCTCTTCTGGTTCTGCGGGATGGCGAGTTCGATCGAGCGCTGCGCCTTGGCGATATCGGGCAGGCGATCCTTGACGCCCTTGATCTTGTCAGCAGGCGTCGCACCCTTGCTGAACTCGTCGGTCACGCTGACCAGGGCATCGCCACCCCTCAGAAGGCGATCGGCGGAGCGGAGCGTCGAGGTCGCATCGGCTTCGTCGCTGCGCATCGCATCCTGCAACTGCTGCGCCTGGAAATTGACGTTGAAGCGCGTTCCGATCAGGACGCGCTTGGCATCGTCGATGGATTGGCGAACAGCCAGTTCCTGCTCATGCAGGGTCCAGAGCTTACCGACAACGTTGGAAATCTCGGCTGTCTTGGCGGTGGCGTCGGCGATCTCCTCGTGGCCCTCGGCGCCTTCGCCGACCTGGGCGAGCGTCGCTGCGAGAACCGCCTGCTGCGAACGAATGTCGGCATAGAGCTTGTCGCGCGCCTGCTCGCTGGTGATGCGCAGGAAATCGTCCATCGAGCCATAGAGATTCTTGAAGCCCGTCAGCGATTGCAACACACTGTTGGAAATTTCCATCCGCCCCTGCAGCAGGCCCGAGGCATAGAGGCCGGTCAGCCCGACGGCCGAGATGCTGATGACGAAGGGCAGAACAAAGATCAGAACTTTTGTCTTAATCTTGAAGCGGGATAGAACTTTATCAATCAACATTCGGGCTTTGCCTCCCAGCACACAGCCGCTCCGTCCGCGCCGCAGGCGCCGACTGGGTGTGTCACTCGCATTCTGGATAACAAGCAGGGTCCCACACCAAGGCGGGCGGCAATCATTGCGTCGTTTCCGGTGGACAGGAAAACGCCCCTCAATTGAACGAATTGTGACGATAAGCTGTTAATATTCGGATAAAGGCTTTTGGTGCGCTCAGGTCGAAATGCTGCGGAACAGGAAAAACGCCGCAGTTCGCCTCGAGAATGAAGTCGACCAACGACTTTGCAGATGCGCCGACAGATTACGGGAATAAGGCCCGTATGTTAGATCGCGCGGAAGGCCATGAAGGCAATACACGCGGCCGTCGCGCCCGTGGCAAGCATAGCCAGGCGGATTGCCATAAGCTTGGCGCTATCCTGAGTTTCGGCGATGGCGATGGCGCGCGCGCGACGCGATGTCTTATTCATGAGCACATATCCCATTTCGACACTGACACGATAACCGCTAATTTGCCCGGCCGGCAACCAAAAATATTGGCTGAGCCTAAAACATCGGTATGGTGGCATAATGAGGCACGGCCGTTAACAAGTCTTGAATCTCTTGTTCAGCTAATAAAACCTAGGCGTTTTCCCCGGCAACGTGACCCGAGGCCCAGGCCCACTGGAAATTGTAGCCGCCGAGCCAGCCGGTCACATCGACGCATTCGCCGATGAAATAGAGCCCTGGCACCGCCTTTGCCTCCATCGTCCGGGAATCCAGCGCTTTGGTATCGACGCCGCCGAGCGTCACCTCGGCCGTGCGATAGCCTTCCGATCCGGCCGGTTTGATCTTCCACGCCTGGACGGCGCCTGCCAGCCGCTGCAGTTGCTTGTCGGCCTGGTCGGCCAGATTTCCCGTGAACCCTTCAGCCTCCGCGACATACTGCGCCAGGCGCTTCGGCAGGAATTCGGCAAGGGCCGTCTGCGCGGCGATCCGCCCGTTCGCCTGCTTGGCGGCCTTCAGCCTTGAAAGCACGTCGATGTCGGGCTCGATGGCGAGGGTTATCTCTTCGCCCTCGCGCCAGTAGGAGGAGATCTGCAGCACGGCGGGGCCGCTGATGCCACGATGGGTGAAGAGCAGCGCCTCGCGAAAGCCGGTCTTGCCGCTTCGGATTTCCGCCGGCGCGGCGATGCCGGCCAGGGGCGCGAGCCGCTCCAGCAGCGCTGGATCGAGTGTCAGCGGCACCAGGCCGGGTCGAGTTTCGACCAGCGGCAGGCCGAACTGCTCGGCGATGCGATAGGCGAAACCGGTGGCGCCCATTTTCGGGATCGATTTGCCACCGGTGGCGATGACCAGCGACGCTGCCTCTATCGTGTCCTCGTCGGTCGAGATGCGAAAGCCGGCCGCAGTTGCAGCGACGGACGAGACGCTGGTCTTCAGCTTCAAGGTGACGCCCGCCGCCAGCATCTCCTCCATCAGCATCCGGACGATGTCCTTGGCGCTTTCATCGCAGAACAGCTGACCGAGTGTCTTCTCATGCCATTGGATACGGTGGCGATCGACCATGGCGACGAAGTCCTGCGGCGTGAACCGCGCCAGCGCCGACTTGGCAAAATGTGGGTTGGCAGAGAGGAAGTTCTTCGGCGCGGTATGGATATTGGTGAAGTTACAGCGGCCGCCGCCCGAAATGCGGATCTTTTCGCCGGGAGCGGCCGCATGGTCGAGAACGATGACGGAGCGGCCCCGCTGGCCGGCGCGGATCGCGCACATCATGCCGGCAGCGCCCGCGCCGATAATGACGACATCACATTTCCGATCCACTTTCCCATCCTTCCTGCGTGCCGGTTCTACCGAAGAACCGGCATCTAACTTGCCATTTGCTGAAAACACGGCAGGTTGTCACTCGCCAATTAGCAAACTGCCGTTATGATGTCGCCAGTTCAATGCAAACCCGGTGTTTCATGCCATCCAAAAAGAGCCTGCTTAAACCCGCCAAAGCCATGTCGAAAGCTGCAACAGTTCCGCCGAGCCTGCGCTCGGCGCGCGGTGTGTCCGATTGGAAGGAAGCAGTCCAGTGGCTGCGGGTGCGGGGCATCGAGGATATCGAGTGCATCACCCCCGACCTTGCCGGCGTGCCGCGCGGCAAGATGATGCCGGCCTCGAAGTTCACCTCCAACACGTCGCTGGCCCTGCCCTCGGCGATCTACCGCCACACCATCTCGGGCGAATATCCGGAAGAAACCGAAAGCTTCCGCTATGAACCGCGCGACAGCGACCTGAAGCTGGTGCCCGATCTTTCGACGCTTTCGGTGGTTCCCTGGGAAACCGATCCGACGGCGCAGGTCATCTGCGACATCGTCGATTCCGCAGGCAATCAGGTCGACTATACGCCGCGAAATCTGCTGAAGCGGGTCATGGCGCTGTACAAGGCGCGCGGCTGGAAGCCGGTGGTTGCGCCCGAAATCGAGTTTTATCTGGTCGCCAAGAACGATGACCCCGACTATCCGCTGCATCCGCCGAAAGGCCGCTCGGGCCGTACCATCCTCGGCGGCCAGGGATATTCGATCGCCGGCATCAACGAATTCGACGAACTGATCGACGATATCTACCATTTCTCTGAAAAGCAGGGTCTGGAGATCGACACGCTGATCCACGAGGAAGGCCCGGCCCAGCTCGAAATCAACCTGCGCCACGGCGATCCCATCGAACTGGCCGACCAGGTGTTCATGTTCAAGCGCACCATTCGCGAGGCGGCGCTGAAGCACGACATCTATGCCACCTTCATGGCTAAGCCGATGCAGGCCCAGCCTGGCTCTGCCATGCATATCCACCAGTCGATCGTCAGCGAAAAAACCGGGCGCAACGTCTTTTCCAACGAAGACGGCTCGCCGTCGCAGGAGTTTTTCCACTTTATCGGCGGCATGCAGAAATACGTGCCGAGCGCGCTGTCGATGCTGGCGCCCTACGTCAACTCCTACCGCCGGCTGATGCCGAACATGTCCTGCCCGGTCAACAATGCCTGGGGCTACGACAACCGCACCACGGCCTTCCGTGTGCCGGTCTCCGACCCGCAGGCGCGCCGCGTCGAGAACCGGCTGCCGAGTTCGGATGCCAATCCCTATCTGGCTCTCGCAGCTTCTCTCGCCTCAGGCCTGCTTGGCATCACCCGCCAGATCGAGCCGACCGCGCCGACCGAGGATTCGGCCAACGAGGGCTCGATCGACCTGCCGCGCGGGTTGCTCGAGGCGATCGCGCTGCTGGAAAACGAACCTGCCTTCGAGGAAGTCTTCGGCAGCGAGTTCATCGGCCTTTACTGCGGCGTCAAGCGCGGCGAGTTCGAGACCTTCATGCAGGTGATCAGCCCGTGGGAACGCGAATTCCTCCTTCTCAACGTCTGAGGAGAGCGTCCGATGACTCTATCCGAAACATGGCAGAGCCCCATCGCTCCCGGTCTTTCCTGGTATCAGGCGACGGCAGGCGAGCGGCCGGTCTATCCGAGCCTCGACGGCTCGCGGAGCGCCGACGTCGCCATCATCGGCGGCGGCTATACCGGATTGCAGGCCGCCTATAACCTGGCCAAGGGCGGCGTCAGCGTCGTGCTGATCGAGGCGGAGCGGTTCGGCGACGGCGCTTCCGGGCGCAACGGCGGCCAACTCGGCACCGGCCAGCGCTGGTGGCCGGAAGAGCTTGAGGAAAAGATCGGCTACGAACGCTCGCGCGCGCTGTTCGATCTCGCCGAGGCGGCCAAGAAGCATCTCATGGATTTCGCGACCGACCATCAGATCGACATGGAGTACATGCCGGGTCAGATGAACGTCGCGCACAAGGAGAGCTACAAGGCGGACTACTACGAAAATGCTGAAATCGCGGCGATGCGCTACAATTATCCGCACATGCGCTTCATGGACCTGCAGCGCATGGCACCCGGTGAGAGCGAGTGGGAACTACGGGTCGTCACCAATTGCCCAATCATAGATACCGACGGTCGAACAGCTATGACGGCGGGTG
>Ga0207650_10003494_pt1 | contig 10794 bp, 9 predicted proteins | sample KBSS63metaG_FD_184325 | JGI IMG/M metagenome (GOLD analysis project Ga0207650, IMG submission 184325) | Switchgrass rhizosphere microbial communities from Kellogg Biological Station, Michigan, USA - KBS S6-3 metaG (SPAdes) (version 2) | ecosystem: Host-associated > Plants > Roots > Rhizosphere >...
CCCCCGCTGCAGCCACCGAACCGCCCGATCCGGTAACGCAGCTCGCTCCAGAGCGAATGCACCAGGGGAACTCGACGCGCCTTCCACGACTTCGTGTGCGCCTGGCGACGTCGACTGCATGTCGAGACAGCTAAACGGGTTTCAAGACCTTTACCTCAGACGCGAACTCGTGCGTGACAGATGGATCACTCTGGCCGCTGCCCCTTCTCTAGAAGGTTGCGCCGGCGAATTCGGTCCAAATCGAACACGATCTCCGTATCCGTCAATAGACTTTCCAACTCGCAATCCCGAAAGAGGTCCCGCACGTTCATTTCTGCCTGCCAAGCCACCATGCGGTGGGCGGCTTCTTCGACCGAAGTGGGCCAAGCCGTCTCGAGATGTGTTTCAAGAAGAGCGATCGCCTCGTCAGTTAAATCTCGAGCCCGATTAGCGTGTTTGCATGCTCGATCAACCGATCGGCGAGGCCTAATGTAGGTTAGCAATGACTTACCGAAGCTTCGCCCGATCCTTGGTCCGTACCAGGTACCTGACTTCCTCGTTTCCCTTACCCGAAGTCTTGGGTGGGCAAGCTAGACTGAGCAAAGATTGCTCTGATGCCTTGCCCGGCCTTGCTACCACCCATGAGGTTGGTCCATGTCACCGGGAAAGGCTGGACGAAGAGCGGCTGTACAGTTGTGGGCTCAACGCCTTTGCGTTTGAGAGTCTGCACGACGACGTAAATGGGCTCGGGAGCTGCGAACCAGCGACCGCTACTTAAGACAGGTGTCTTGGGTGTCGCGAGTAACACCAAGAGGGGGGCCGCAATCGCGGGCGTGACGTCCGTTCTCGTGAACGGCTGATACTTCTTGGCAGCCAGCCCTGCAGCGGTGGCGATCCGCCCCCAAGGACCCTGCATGCTCACGCCAAAGGCGCTCTCGGCAACTGGAAGATTCGCGGCATGGATTGCCCCGCCGAGGCCTCCGGCCAAGGCGCCGGCTCCAAGACCGAAGAATTCCTTCCTCGCCAGGCCCTGAGCAATGGCGTCGTCGATTTCCTCTGACGACAGGCGGGTAGCCAGAAGGGTGTCACTGGCCGCGGAATCCGCGGGCGATGCGATAGGCCAAGGGTCCTGATTGGCGCCCAAGAGACTTGTCACGAGGAGAATCTGGAGGATCATGCTCTGGAGCTCTCACTAGCCGTCTGGGGCATGGATGCAGAGCAACTGGCTACGGTCCTGGCTACGGTCCGCCGGCCATTGCTGGCCGTCGGCGGCCCCTGTTGACCGTCTCGAATGGCGGTAACTTCTAACAACTACGATCTGCGAAGACCTTGCCCGGGGGCGTGAACGGTTTAGCAAACCGCCGCCTTCAGCCACTCGGCCACCTCTCCGCAACCGTCGCAGAATAGCCGATCCCAACCCGGCGTGGAAGCACGTGATAGGATGCCGCGGCCAATCTTTGATCTGCACGTCCCGAGGTCCGTCCCAACCCCTGGAGACTGCAATGCTCTCACGCGCCGCATGTACCGCCTTCCTCGCGCTTCTCGTATCGACCCCCTCATTGGCCGTTGCGCCCCAACCGGGCGACATCCTGATGTGCGACGTGTCCGGCAACCAGAGCCTGACCGCGTACCGGCCTTCGACCGGCTCGACCCAGCAGGTGACGCCGGTGAACGTGCTGGCCGTCGCCGTCGAATCCGCGAACACCGTCTTCGTCTCGACCACGGGGGCGATCGTCTATCGGCTGAACGTCACCACCGGGGCCCTGACGCCGCTCACGACAGGCGGTTTCCTCTCTTCGAACATCGATGGCCTCGCGATGGGACGCACCGGCGAGCTCTACGTCACCGACTTGAGCGACAACCAGGTCATCGGCGTCAACGTGACGACCGGCGCACAGCGCCTGGTCGCCTCCGGCAACCTGCTGGTCCGCCCGGTCGGCATCGCGGCGGTCGGGTTCGATTCGCTGCTGGTCTCGAACGACCTCAACGGCAAGCTCATCATGGTCAAGATCTCGACCGGGACCCAGAGCGTGGCCGCGAGCGGCGGGAACATCGTCCGCACCGCGGGGGTCGCCATCGACTTCGACGGCCGGGCCATCGTGGTCGACTTCGACGCCAAGAAGCTGATCGCCGTCAACATGAGCAACGGCACCCAGCAGGTGCTCGCTTCGGGAATCACCGGGTCGCCCTACGGCCTTGCGCTCGACGGCCTCGGGAACGCGTACGTCGGCAATTACCAGCCGGGCACGACCGGCCTGACTCGCATCGACATGTTCACCGGCGTGAAGACCCCGATCACGACGCCCGCCATGACGGTGTTCAACGTCGCGCTGTTCTCGACCGGCGCTGCCGGCGGCACGCCCCCTCCGGCGCCCGCGTCCTTCTCCGCGAGCGACGACCAGCCGGATGGCGTGCATCTCTCGTGGGACGCCGTCCCCGAGGCGCTGACCTATCATGTCTATCGCAACGGGCAGCCCATCGCGACCGTGCAGCCGCCGACGACGACCTATCTCGATAGCCCGACGCTCGGCACGTACAACTATTGCGTCGAAGCCGTGAACTTCGCCGGTCCCTCCGGGCAGGTATGCGACGCAGGAGCGCGCCGCGCCTATCGCTCGAGCCCCGAGGTCCGGATCGTGCGCGACGTGCCGAACGACCAGGGCGGCAGCATCGCGCTCGCGTGGCTGCGCAGCGAGTTCGACGCGACCAGCGGCGGAACGGTCACCGGATATCGCGTCTGGCGGAGGCTGCCGCTCGTTGAATCGCTGCGCGCCCGCTCCGAGGTGCGTCCGGTCACGGAGGGCCAGGCGATCACCTTCTGGGAGCCCCTGACGACGCTCCCGGCCGCCGCGCTCGAAGGCTACGGCGTGGTCGTCGCGACGACGCAGGATTCGCTCGAGGACTCGAATCCGTACACGGCGTTCTTCGTCAGCGCGCTCACGGCGGATCCGCACGTCTTCTACGATTCGGCCGTCGACAGCGGATACTCCGTCGACAATCTTGCGCCCGCTCCGCCGGAAGGCCTGCACGGCACGTTCGACCCGCAGTCCGGAGTGACGCTGCACTGGATGCCGAACCGCGAGGCGGACCTCGCGCGCTACCGTCTCTATCGCGGGCCGAGCGCGGACTTCGCGCCGTCGCCGGCCACCTTCGTCGGCGCGACCGCCGACACCGTCATCGCCGATCCCGCCTCGAGCGGCAGCTACTACAAGCTGTCGGCGGTCGACCTGCACGGCAACGAGTCGCGCCCGACCACGCTCGCTCCGGCCGACCTGCCCACCATGATCCTCGTCTCGGACCTTCAGGCCAGGGTCGAGGGCCGGCGCGTTCGCGTGCTCGTCAGCCTCGCGCGTGCCGACGATCGCTATTCCGCCCTGCTCTATCGCGGAGCGAGCGATTCGTTCCTCGAGGCGTCCATCCTGCCCATCGATCCGGTCGTTTCGACCAGTCCGCAGATCGAGCTGATCGACGAAACCGCCGATCCGGGAAAGAGCTACTGGTACTGGGTTCAGCTGGTCGGCCATGACGGCACGGTGGTGCTCGCGGGTCCGGTTCAGGTCGAGGTCGGCAGCGCTCCCGCGTACACCGGCATCTCGGCGGCGCAGCCGAACCCGATGCGTGCGTCGACCACGCTGCGCTTCGCGGTCGGTACCGATGCCGCCGGCATGGGCATCGCGCCGTGCCGGATCGACGTGTTCAACGTTCAGGGCCGTCGCGTGCGCTCGCTCGTCGGCGATTCCCGACCGGCCGGCAACTACGAGATCGCATGGGACGGCGCGGACGAACGCGGCGCGCGGGCGCGTGCGGGCATGTACTACGTGCGGCTCTCGGTCGGGTCGTTCCAGCGGAGCATGAAGGTGGTCGTGACTCAGTAGCGCTGTCGAGAGGACGCGCCTCCATGCGGGGCGCGTCCTAGTTCCGTGGTCCTCTCGCCTTGTGGATCAACCGGACGCCCGCCGCGAGCAGTGTCGACGACAGGAACGGGATGAACGTGAACACCGCCAGCACCGCGAGGACGACCACGAGTCCGCCGGCGATCACGCCGACTGTTTCCTCCACGGCGCGTCCCACGCGGCGCAAGGCGCGAGCGGATCCCGGACGTTCGATCCACGAAAGCAGCGGCGAGGTCGCAAACGTCGTGGCGAGCGCCATGAGCACGAGCATCGCGAACAGCGGCGCGCCGATCACCCCCAGATCCAGTCCCACGTTGAGCACGATCAGCTCGACCAGTCCCCGCGTGTTCATGAGCACGCCGAGCGAGGTCGCCGTCCGCCAGGGAAGTCCCACCGCGCGAGCTGCCAGCAGGGTCCCGCCGAACTTGCCCACGCATGCCGTGACCAGGATGAGGAGGCAGACCGACCATGGCCCGATCCCGCTCACCAGCCCCAATTGCGTGCGCAGGCCGCTGTAGGCGAAGAACGCAGGCAGCAGCAGGACCGCCACGGTGTCGTGCAGGCGAACCTTGAGCGCACGCGCCAGGGCGCCGTCGTGCGGGATCGCGACGCCGACGAGAAACGCCCCGAACAAGGCATGGATCCCGATCCACTCCGTTGCCAGCGCCGCGAGCAGCAGTGTCGCGAACACGACCGACAGGCTCTCGAGCGAGGGCTGGTCGCTCTTCTGTTCCGCACGGCGGGCAAAGCGTGCGAGCAGCGGCCGCGCGATGAACAGCATGACGGCGAGGAACGCTCCCGTCAGCAGCACGGTCCGCACCGCGTCGTTCCCGCGCGCGGTGGCGATCGCCGTCGCCAGGGCGAGCAGGCACCACGCGACCACGTCGCTGATCGCGGCGCACGCCAGCGCGACCGTCCCCAGCCGCGTGTGCTGGATGCCACGATCGCTCAGGATGCGCGCCAGCACGGGGAATGCGGTGACCGACAGCGCCACCCCGAGGAAGACGGCGAACGCGACGAACGGAACGTTCTCGCCCCCGAAGACGGGATAGAGCAGGCTCGCGAGCGCGAGCCCCAGCACGAACGGGACGACCATTCCTGTGATCGAGATCGCGAACGTCACGTGGGGGCGCCGGCGCAGCACTGCGGGGTCGAGCTCGAGCCCGATCACGAACATGTAGAGGATGACGCCGATCTGCGCGATGGCCGCAAGGTAGGGCGCGACTTCGGTCGGCAGCAGGAACTGCGAACCCGCTGGCCACACGCGTCCGAGCAGCGACGGCCCCAGGAGAATGCCGGCGACCACCTCGCCGATGACCGGTGGCTGCCCGAGCCGGCGGAATGCCATTCCGACGAGCCGGGCGGCCACGAGGATGACGAACAGCGCGAGCAGCAGGTGAAGGAGGACGTCGGAGGTCGGCAGGACTCAGCTCCCGTTCGTCAGGATCCGCTCGAGCTGCACGCGGTGCCGCATCGGGTGGACGACCGCGTGCTCGAGCAGCATCTCGATGCTCATCAGCCTCCCCAGACGCGTCTTGTGGACCTGCGCCTCGAGCTCCTCGTCCGTGGCGGACGCCAGGTGGCGACGGTACCCCTCGAGGACGGCGTCGGCGAACGCATCGGCGCTCGCGACGATCTCGGCGACGTCCTCGGTCATGTCGAGGTCCGCGGCGGGACGACCGAGCCACTCAGTAATCCGCACAAGGAAATTGCGCGCCGCCTTCAGCACGTGCGTGCCCAGGCGATCGATGCTCTCGTAGTCCTCGTCGCCGTGCGCTTCCGGCATCGGCACGCCGGCGCGCGCGTAGCGCCGCCACGTCGCCAGGAAGGCGCGCAGCTCGGCTTCGTGCAGCTCGAGAAGGCTTCGGATGGCACGGCTCGTGAATTCCGTCATCGCCTCTTTACCATGGATTGCCGCAGATCATCAGTCGATCCGGCGCAACGTGGGGAACTCTTTCCTCCGCTTCGCGGCCGCGTCGCGCCGGGACTCGGCGATCCTCCGCAGGAACTCGTAGACTCCCCCACCTACACCGACCGCGGAGGCGCCCGCGAAAAACAGGGAACGCCCGAACCCGATCATCGCCACCATGGCGACGATTCCGCTCACCACGCCTCCGATGAGCGAGAGCTGCACGCCCGCACTGTCCTCGAATTCATGCGCTTCCATCTGTTCGTCGATCACGCGCGTGCAGCGCAGGCGATGCGGCTGGCCCGCAGCCGCCCCGCAGAGATCGCAGGCTTCGTCGTCGGCCCTCATGGGGTCCTCCAGGTTCCGGGGGGAGGGCGCACATTCTCGCGAAACTGCGACACTTCTGACAAACTTTTCTCCGATCCTTCCTGCGACCTGAACCGGGGGAAGTCCCCGCACCGACAGCCGCAGGAGGAATCCCATGCGCCCCGCCCCATGGATCGTGCTCGCCGCCCTGCTCGCCGCCGCGCCCGCCGGCGCCCAGCCCCCGCCGCCGCCCCCGCCGCTGCAGCCCTTGCCGGCCCCGCCCCAGCCCGCCGGCAACCCGGTCACGCCGGCGAAGGCAATGCTCGGCAAGGCGCTGTTCTGGGACGAGCAGCTGTCCTCGACGGGGACGGTCGCATGCGGCACCTGTCATCGCCCTTCGAGCGGCGGCTCGGACCCGCGCTCGAGCCTCCCCAACGCGGCGAACGCGACGAACCCCGGCCCCGACGGCGTGTTCGGCACGCCGGACGACGTCGTGGGATCACCGGGCGTCGTCCTGAACGACGTCACCGGCGCTTACCTGTGGTCGGGAACGTTCGCCTCCCGCGTCCAGGTCACGCCACGACTCGCACCGGCCCACATCAACGCGGCGTACGGCCCGCAGCTGTTCTGGGACGGCCGCGCCTCGGGCACGTTCGTCGACCCGGTCTCAGGGGCCACCGTGCTCGCCGCCGGCGCGGCGCTCGAGTCGCAGGCCGCCGGGCCGCCGGTCGCCGACGTCGAGATGGCGCACACGGGCCGCGACTGGCTGCAGGTCGCGCTGCGCATCGCGTTCAGCTCGCCGCTGGCGCTGGCGCAGAACCTGCCGGCGGACCTGGCTTCGTTCCTGGGCGGCCGCGACTACACCGCGCTCTTCGCCGATGCGTTCGGCAGCGCCGAGGTGACGCCCGCGCGCATCGTAATGGCGATCGCCTCGTACGAGCGCACGCTGGTTTCCAATCGCACGCCGTTTGATTCGACCATCGTCGGCACCGCCGTGCTCACCCCACAGGAGAACGCCGGGCGCCAGTTGTTCGGACAGCTGCCGTGCGCTTCATGCCACGCGGGCGCACTGATGAGCGACAACCAGTTCCACTACATCGGGGTGCGGCCGGCGGCCGAGGACTCGGGCCGCATGATCGTCACGCACCTGCAGCAGGACCTGGGTGCCATGAAGACGCCCTCGCTCCGCAACGTCCAGCTGCGCCGCTCGTACATGCATGACGGGCGGTTCCATACGCTGGCCGAAGTGGTCGCATTCTACAACCGCGGCGGCGACTTCAACGCGCCGAACAAGGATCCGCGCATCGTGCCGCTCAACCTCACGCCGCAGCAGCAGGCTTCTCTGGTCGCGTTCCTGTCGCGGCCCTTGATCGATCCGCGTGTCGCGACGGAGACCGCGCCGTTCGACCGGCCGCAGCTCTTCACCGAGAGCGGCTTCGCGCCCGCGCTGATCGACGGTGGCGTCGCGGGCGCGCTCGGCGTGCCGCAGGCGATCGCGCTCGAACCCGCGCTCGCGGGCAATCCGCGCTTCACCGTGGCGCTCGCGGGAGTTCCGCCGAATGCGGAGGCAGTGCTGGTCGTCGACGACGCGATGCCGGCCACGGGCGCGATTCCCGCCAGCGGCTCGTTCGCCCGCGTGGAGGGCACGACGAGAGCGCATGGCGAAACCTCGGCGACGCTCGCGATCCCCGACACTGCCGGGCGCCGGCTGTATGGAAGGTGGTACGTCGCGGACGCGTCCGCCCCGGGAGGCGTCGCGTCCTCGGCCGCCTTCCACTTCCAGGTCTTCGGGCCGCACGGCACCGTGCCCGCCGTGTCGGTGCCCGCCGCTCCCGCCGTGGCGCGCCTGCAGCCCGCATTCCCGAATCCCTTCACGGCGGGGACGACCCTGCGCTTCGACCTGACGGCCGCCACCAGTGTCGAGCTCGCCGTCTTCGACGTCGGCGGCCGCCTGCAGAAGCGGCTCGATTCGCGCGCGGTCGCGGTTCCCGGCAGCTACTCCGTCGCCTGGGACGGCACGGACGACGGCGGGCGCCGCGTGCCCGCGGGCGTCTACTTCTATCGTCTCGTGACCGCGCAGGGCGTCCAGACCGCGCGGGTGGTGAGGATCCAGTGATGCGCCTTGCCCTGCTGCTCCTGATGATTCCGGTTCTCGCCTTTGCGCAGCCGCCGCACGGACCTCCGCCTTTGGAGCGCTTCGAGGCACTCAAGCTGAGCGACTCGCAGAAGACGAAGATCGCCGCGCTGCATGCGGCCGAACGCCGCAAGGCGATCGCCCTCGATGCCGATGCGAGGCTCGCCGAGATGGACCTCGACGATGCGATCGACGCGGGCACGGACGTCGCCCCGCTGGTCGCGCGCGTCGCCGACCTGCGCGGCCAATTGCTCGCCGCGCGCACGGCCACGCGGGTCGCCGTGCGTGCGCTGCTGACGCCCGAGCAGCGGACGAAGCTCAAGAGCCTGCCGCCGCCCGGTCCGCCGCGTTGACGGCGGCCCGTGCGGGGCGGCACACTGCCCGCGCGTGAAGACCACCATCCTGGTCGTCGAGGACGAACGAAAAATCGCGACGCTCGTGGCGAAGAACCTCGAGGCCGCCGGCTACGCCGTCACGCTCGCCGAGGACGGCGAGGCCGGAGTGCGCGCGTTCGAGAAGCTCGTGCCCGCGCTGGTCATCCTCGACGTCGGCCTGCCCGAGATGAGCGGCCTCGAGGTCCTGCGGCGCATTCGCGAGGCGGGCGACACGCCCGTGCTCATGCTCACCGCCCGCTCGAGCGAGACCGACAAGGTGCTGGGATTGGAGCTCGGCGCCGACGATTACCTCACCAAGCCGTTCGGCACGTCCGAGCTGGTCGCCCGCGTGCGCGCCCTCCTGCGCCGCACCGCCGCCGGGACGCGCGATCGCCCGCTCGAGTTCGGCGCGCTGCACATCGATCCCGAGCGCCGCGAGGCCGCGCGCTCAGGAACGCGCATCGAGCTCACGACGCTCGAGTTTGACTTGCTCTGGTTTCTCGCCTCGCGCCCGGGACGCGTGTTCTCACGCGAGCAGCTGATGGAGCAGGTCTGGGGCAACGACCGCGTCGTCGGCGACCGCTCGATCGACAGCCTGGTGAGCCGGCTCCGGAAAAAGATCGAGCTCGATGCCGAGGATCCGCAACTGCTCCAGACCGTGTGGGGCGCGGGCTACAGGTTCGCCGACCGATGAAGTCGCGCAGCCTGTTCTGGACTTTCGCGGGCGTGTTCCTGCTGGTCGTGGCCCTGGCGACGGCGGCGCAGGTCGCGATCGGCCTCGGCGTGCTGCGGCCGTTGCAGCAGAACTCGCTGCGCGCCCAGGCTCAGGGCGCGCTCTACGGCGCCGCCGGACAGATTGCCGAGCTGGCCGACGACGACGGCCGCGAGATCATGCGCGCGCTGCACGAGAATCGAGTTCCAGGCAACTCGCTCCTGCTGGTCTTTCTCGGCAACGACGGACGCCTCGTTCCCGAGCGGCCGATCCCGCCGGGCATGATGCCGCAGATCCGCCAACTTGCCGCGACGGCGAAGCTGCCGGGCGCGCTGGCGCGACCGCCGCGCGAAGGCCGCCCGCCCGACGGGCCTCGATTCGACTCCGGTGAAGGCCCGCCTCCGGGTGAGGGCCCCGACGGTCGCAGGGGTCCCCCGCCTGGCGACGGCGGCGACGGTCCGCCGCTCGCCCCGCGCGACCGGCGCCTGGTCCTCGTCGACCATGCACCGGCGGCCGTGGGAGACCGCGCGATCGGCTCGCTGCTCGCGATCGGCGACACGTCCGTCGGAGCGCTCGATCCGGGGCGTTGGCTCCTGTTCTTCCCGCTGTCGGTGCTGGCCGCGGCGATCGCGGGATTGTGGCTCGCACGCATGATGGTGCGGCGCCTGGGCGCACTCGAAGCCGTCGCGACGCGCGTCGCGGCCGGCGACCTCGATGCGCGCGTGGCCACGACGGGCGCCGACGAGATCGGCCGCCTCGAGGAGCGCTTCAATCGCATGACCGAGGGCCTTGCTGCGGCGCGCCTTCAGGTCGAGGCCACCGACGCGCAACGCCGGCGGCTCTTCGCCGACATCACGCATGAGCTCGCGACGCCCTTGACCACGATCCGCGGCTCGATCGAGACGTTGCTCGACCCGCGCGTCCAGACTTCCGAAGCGGAGCGCCGCGCCTACCTCGACGACGTCCTCGGCGAGTCGAAACGGCTGGACCTGCTCGTGCAGGACCTGATGGAGCTCGCGCGGCTCGAGTCGCGGGCGCAGGCGCTCAAGCCGGTGCGGCTCGACTGGGCCGCGCTGTGCCGCAACACGGCGCGGCGGCTGGAACCGCGCTTTCGTGCCGCCGGGCTGACGCTGCGCTGGGACGGGGACGAGCGCGAGGCGTGGATCGTCGCCGACGGACGGCGCATGGAACAGGTGGTCGAGAACCTCCTGGTCAACGCGCTGCGCTACGTGCCTTCCGGCGGGACGGTCTCCCTCGAAGTCACCGAGACAAGGCTGACGGTGCGCGACGACGGACCGGGTATCGCTCCGGACGCGCTCCCGCACCTGTTCGATCGCTTCTATCGCGCACGTGCAGCCCGAGACGACGGCGGCTCCGGTCTTGGCCTCGCAATCGTCAAAGAGATCGTCGAGCAGCACGGCGGTCGCGTGTGGGCGGAGCCGGGACGCGGAGCGACATTCATCGTGGAGCTGATCAGGTAGTTTTCG
>Ga0207650_10003496_pt1 | contig 10790 bp, 7 predicted proteins | sample KBSS63metaG_FD_184325 | JGI IMG/M metagenome (GOLD analysis project Ga0207650, IMG submission 184325) | Switchgrass rhizosphere microbial communities from Kellogg Biological Station, Michigan, USA - KBS S6-3 metaG (SPAdes) (version 2) | ecosystem: Host-associated > Plants > Roots > Rhizosphere >...
GCAACACACGCGCGACGTCTTTTTCCTGGGCGACGGCGAAATGGCCATCATTAATAAGGACGCCGTTCGCGTCACCGACTTTGAAGCCAACTCGGTCCAGCCGTCTATCCAACGGATCACCTGGGACCCGATCATGGCGGAAAAGGGCGGCTTCAAGCATTTCATGCTCAAGGAAATTTACGAGCAGCCGCGTTCCGTCCGCGACACGATGCAGGGCCGCATCTCGCTCGACAGTGGCCGCGTGTTCCTCGACGAGATGAAAAATATTTCGGAGGCCGACTTCAAGCGTTTTACTTCCGTGAAGATCGCCGCCTGCGGCACCTCCTGGCATGCTGGCCTCGCCGGGAAGTACATGATCGAACAACTCGCGCGCATCCCTGTCGATGTCGACTACGCCTCCGAGTTTCGTTATCGCGAGCCGGTGATGGACGAGAACACGCTGCTGCTGGTAATCACGCAGTCCGGAGAAACTGCGGACACCATCGCCGCGCTCAGAGAGGCACGCGAACTGGGCTCCAAGGTCCTGGCTATCTGCAACGTGAATGGCTCGATGATCACACGCGAAGCCGACGGCACAATTCTGACGCATGCCGGTCCCGAGATTGGCGTCGCCTCGACCAAGGCGTTCACCTGTCAGATGGTCGCTCTCTACCTGCTTGGTTTGTATCTCGGCAATCTGCGCGGCTCGCTCTCGCCGGTCGAAGCAAAGCATCACGCGCAACAACTCGCCGAGTTGCCGGTCAAGCTCGAACACCTGCTGAGCGAGTCAGACGACATCGAGGAACTCTCGAAGGAGTTCTTTCGCTCAACTGATTTTCTTTACCTCGGCCGCGGCATCAACTTTCCGGTCGCGCTCGAGGGCGCGTTGAAACTAAAAGAGATTTCTTACATCCATGCTGAAGGATATCCGGCGGGCGAGATGAAGCACGGTCCAAACGCTCTGATTGACGAGCGGCTGCCGGTGATGTTTATCAACACGCGCGAAGAGGGAAATCGTTCTTCAGAGTTGCGCTACGAAAAAACGCATTCGAATATCGTGGAAGTGAAGGCGCGTGAGGGTATTGTCATCTCGGTATTAACTGAAGGCGACACAATGTCGTCAACCATGTCAGATTATGTAATCAGCATCCCGCCATCGAGCGATCTCTTGTCGCCGATTCTTTCAATCATTCCGCTGCAACTGCTGGCCTATCACATCGCGGTGCGACGCGGTTGCGACGTCGATCAGCCGCGGAACCTGGCAAAGTCAGTAACGGTGGAATAATTTCGGATAGGCGAAGTCGAGCGGCAACCCGAGGCTATGTTTCAAGCTATTTTCTGTCTCTTCATCACCAGGACAATGCCAACGGCCACCGCAATCACGCTGACTGCGGCGAATATCAGGAGCGCCACACGTGCACTTCCGAACGTTCGCGCCATCAGCGTTTGATTGAGCGCGCTGCCTGCGTCCTGTGCACTTTGCTGGTAGGCCCGATTCTCTGCCGTGCGAATCGCCGTTTCTAAACGTTCCTTACTTTTCGCGACGAGATTGAGTTGAGCGCGTACGCTGTCGCGCTCGATGGTGAGTTGCCGGCGTCGCGTCTCGCGCAATTCTTCCGGTCTGGTCGAGCCAATCCCTGCTAAGGCGCGCGCGATATTTTCCGGCTTTAGATCTTCGTCGAGTTGTTTCGCGCGGCTTTCGAGCTCCGCTTCTTTCGCTTCCGTCTCCAGCAACTGCAAACGAAGCGCGTCGACCGTTTGAGCTGCGTCGGGCTTATCGTCAGCGCGGACTACCGCCATGGGCGTCAGCAAAGCAAGCAATAGAATTAAAGTTTTTGCGAACTTCATCTTCCTGTCAGCTATTAGAAGCTGCCTCTGAAATCTGTTTCCGGTTTCAGCGATAGTTTACAGCCGGTGGGCCTGCGGGGCCTCGTCGCGTGATTCAGTCCGAGACCGTGCCAGCAGACCATTCTCAAACTCGGCTATCAAAACCTGCCCCTCGCCGCGCTGAAACACGTAAGTCTTAACATTTACGTTCTGCTCGTTGCGCTCCGAGATGGACAACGGTTTACCCAGCAGCCGAACAACTTCGTCGATCCGCAAACCGTCCTTCAGATAAGTGGTTCGTGGCCCGACTCGCACCACGCCCGGTTTGAAATCCTCAACCGGATAACTAAACGCCGTGTGCGGAAAAGAGATGCCGTTGCCCGCTTCAGTCGCCTTTGCCTCGACTTTCGCCGTGACAGTCGTCGCTGGCGCGTGATGCCTGCGGCGGGCGTTTGTTTGTGCGGATAAGATCGTGCTCGCGGCTACGATAACAATAAAAATGCTGAATATTTTGCGCATGTCGTTTTCCTCTACCTGCTAACGCGCAGCCGGACGAGGAAAAGGGCCATGCATTGTCCGCAGATTACACCGATTACACGGATTCCAGGATCACACACACCAGCTGGCCGCTTAGACCCTTCTTACCCAATCCGTGAAATCTGTGTAATCTGCGGATAGTAGTTAGCTACTCGACAGCTTCCCTCTCCGCTTGCAGCAGCTTTTTCTTGCGTTCCAATCCCCAGCGGTAGCCGCCCAGCGTCTTGTCCTCACGAATTACGCGGTGACACGGAATCACAAGCGCAACCGGATTCGTCGCGCACGCGCGAGCCACTGCGCGCACTGCCGTCTGCTGCCCAATCGCTCGTGCGACGTCGCTATACGAATGCGTCTGTCCATAAGGTATCGCGCGCAGCTGCTCCCAAACCTGTCGCTGAAAAGCCGTGGCACGTATGTCGAGAGGCAAATCGAGGTGCGGTGTCCTGTTTTTCAAGTAATCAACAATCGATTTAAGCGACGACTGCAGCGGTTTCTCGTCGTGTCGAATTTGCGCCGCCGGAAACTCGCGCGACAGGTCCGCCTTGAGCGTGGCGTCAGAATCGCCGAGCATGACCGAGCACACACCCTTGTTTGTCGCTGCGACCAGCAACCGGCCCAACGGGCTTTCAGCAACCGCGTAGTTAATCGTCATGCCGCGCCCGCCTTTGCCGTAGGTCGCGGGCGTCATACCCAATTGCGCCGCGGCGCTCTCGTACAGCCGGCTGCTGGATCCGAAACCCGCGTCGTACATCGCGCTGGTAATCGGCTCGCCGCCCCGCACGTCCTGCTTGAACTTGTTAACGCGATAAGTCTCCGCATAGTCCCTGGGCGAAATTCCCATGACGCTTTTGAAAGTACGCTGCAGATGAAACGAACTAACACCCAGCCGCTCGCTCAGGGCTGACAGTGTGATCGGCTCGCCCTCGTTCGCCTCAATGAGGCGGCAGATGTCGCGCGCCATTTGCGTTTGCGGATCGACGCTGGCCTCGTTGTTGGGATGACAACGAAGACAAGCGCGAAAGCCCGCCTGTTCAGCATTCTCGGGCAGTTGGAAAAACGATACGCGGTCGCGACGTGGACGGCGCGACGGACACGACGGGCGGCAGTAGATTCCTGTTGAACTAACCGCAAAGACAAACTGGCCATCGCAGCGCGCGTCCTTCGCCAGGACAGCTTGCCAAAGTCCTTCCTGATCCGCCGACCACAGTTCCAACTGTTTCTTCATCACGGCACTCATATTAACACCTCCAAAAATTTGCTTCATCGTCAGCTGTTGCGATGTTAGTCAGTTCATGCGCGCCGTTCTATCCGATTCTTGCTTTCAAACATGAATCCACAAATTACGCGGATTACACAGATGAACCGCAGTGAAAAAAGTCATCTTGCAACAAATATATATCCGCGTAATCTGCGCAATCTGCGGATTATGGTTCTTTGCATATCTGAGCTTCTTGCCTGTTTTTGCCATGAGTTGACAGAGACTGGTTGTTGGGTCACGATTGAGTCTTCGCAGGAGCAGGTTTTGAGTCAATTAAGTATTCCAATCCCAGATGATGCGATGGCGGCGTTGAATCTTTCTCCGGTTGAAGCGGCCGAAGAGTTTAGGTTTGCAGCTGCAGCGAAACTCTATGAACTTGGTCGCCTTTCTTCCGGCGCCGCTGCTTCTCTTGCCGGCGTGCCGCGTACGGTCTTTCTCGCCAGGCTTTCAGAATACGGAGTGTCAGTGTTTGACGTAAACGAAGAGGAACTAAAACAGGATTTCTCACGTGCCTGATGTCGTCGCTGATACTTCAGTAATTCAGTATTTCTTCCAAATAGGATTACTCGATTTACTTTTCACGCTCTACCCTAAGATAAGTATTCCCGTAGCCGTCGCCAATGAATTGGCTGAGGGACGCAAACACGGCGTTGAACTGCCTGACGACGCCGCACTGGCACGGTTCGAAGTATTGAGCGTAGACGTTCCGAACATCCTGCAAATCGTGAAATCGCTCGGTAGCGGAGAAGGCCAGGTGCTATCACTGGCACTTGCAAATCCCGGTTGCCTGGTCCTGCTTGACGACGCTGTTGGGCGAAAACATGCGCGTAGTCTTGAGGTACGATTTACAGGCACGCTCGGCATCTTACTTAAAGCCAAACAATCTGGATTGCTGATTGAGTTAAGGTCAATCCTGGATAATCTGGAAGGAAAAGGCTTTCGTCTGGATAAGAAGACTCGCGCCGCAACGCTGAAGTTGAGTGGCGAAAGAGAAGACAAAGGCTAGAGATACATGGATTTTTTGTCAGCTCTCAACGACGAACAACGCATCGCCGTTCAACATACCGAAGGTCCTTTGCTGATCCTCGCCGGCGCCGGCTCGGGCAAGACGCGCGTCATCGCCCATCGCATCGCTTATCTGATTGCCGAGAAACACGTTGCGCCATGGAACATCCTCGCCGTCACCTTCACCAACAAGGCGGCCCAGGAAATGCGCCAGCGCGTGCAGCGTCTGTTGCGCCATCAGGAATTGCCCGCCATGCCGCTCGTCTCGACGTTTCACAGTCTCTGCGTGCGCATCCTGCGTCAGGACATCGAAAAGTTGAACGACAAGTACACGCGCACCTTCACGATTTACGATCAGGACGATTCGCTGCGCCTGATCAAGAACTGCATGAAGGACCTCGGCTACGACGAAAAACATCTCGGCCTGCGGGCGACGCAATCCGCGATCAGCTCAGCCAAGAATCGCGGTGAAGACGTTGAAGCATTTGCCGCGCGCGCCGATTATGTCGACGAACGTCGCGCGGCCCAGGCTCGCGTTTATGCAACCTACGAGGAGCGCCTGCACGCGAACAACGCGCTCGACTTCGACGATTTGATGATCAAGACGGTGCGGCTGCTGCGACAAACGCCCGAGGTGCGGGAGAAGTACAACAACAAGTTTCGTTACATCCTGGTTGATGAATACCAGGACACGAACTCGCTGCAGTTTGCCCTGATTGGTTTGCTGACCGAGAAACAGCAGAACATTGCCGTAGTCGGCGACGAGGACCAGTCGATCTATAAATGGCGCGGCGCCGACATCACGAACATTCTCAATTTCGAACATCATTTTCCTAACACGAAAACTATCCGGCTCGAACAGAACTATCGTTCCACCCAAACGATTCTCGACGTTGCCGGCGCGGTGGTGAAACACAACGTCGAACGCAAAGGAAAAACTCTCTGGACCTCGAATCCGCGCGGGGATCGGGTGCGTTATTACCAGGCGTTTGATGCGGAATCCGAAGCGCGTTTTGTCGCTGGAAAAATTCTCGAGCACCGCAATGAAGAGTACGACCTGCGTTCAGCAGTTTTGTATCGCACCAACTCACAATCGCGCGTCTTTGAAGAAGCGATGAGACGCGCCGGCTTGCAATACAACATCGTCGGCGGCTTTTCGTTTTACGAGCGCATGGAAGTGCGCGACATCATCGCCTATCTCAAGCTGGCGCTGAATCCCAACGACTCGATCGCGCTGCAACGAGTCATCAACAGCCCGCCGCGCGGCATCGGCAAACAAACGGTCGAGGAGATTACTCGCCGGGCGAGTGATTCTGGTTTGAGTCTCTGGGAAACGATTGCGCTCGTCATCGAGAAGCCAGAGAACTTGAGCATGCGGGCAGTGTCGGCGCTGAAAAGTTTTCGCCGGATTATTATCAAGCTGGGTGAAATGGCAGGGATCGTCCAAAGTCCAACGTCCGAGTACGCTGTCCAAAGTCCAACGTCCAATGTCAAAGGTCCGGAAACTACTGGGACCGCGGGCGTCTCGCCCGCCGCCGCGAGCGCTAGCGAGAGGAGCAGTAGCCCAACCGTTAGCGAGGGCTCGCAATCCACAATCGCAGATTCCGATTCTCCAGTCTCCGACATCGTCAAAGCCGCCATCTTCGAAACCGGTTACGAAAACGCGCTCAAGTCCGAAAAGACTGACGAGGCCGAAGCGCGTCTGGAGAATTTGCAGGAACTCGTCAACGCCGCTGTGGATTACGATGAGCAAGGCATCGAGGGGCTGCGCGAGTTTATCGATCACTCCGCTCTGGTCTCTGACACCGATCAGTACAAGGGCGACGCCCCAGTCACTTTAATGACGGCCCACTCAGCCAAAGGTCTTGAGTTTCCACTCGTGTTCATTGTCGGGCTCGAGGACGGTCTCTTTCCGCATTCACGTTCAGCCACCGATCCGGCCGAGCTCGAAGAGGAGCGCCGGCTTTGCTACGTCGCCATGACGCGCGCTGAAAGATTTCTTTATGTGACGCATGCGATGAAGCGCCGTGTCTACGGCGAAGAGCTCGCGTCGGAGCCGTCGCAGTTTTTGAACGAGATGCCATTGGACTTGATTGAAGATCTTTCGCGCGGCAACTCCTGGCTTTCGTACGCGCGCGGTTCTTCGTCGATCGATTACGAGCATGGTGAATATCGACACGCTGCCTCCGCCGGCGGTGAGCGCGGCGGTTATCAGTCGGACAGTGGCTATCGCAAAGAGCGAAAAAAGTTTGAAGGAAAAACTTACGACAGTGTCGATTCAATCGCCGAGTTTTTCAAACAACGCGCCACGCAATTGGGCAACACCAGCGGCAGTTTTCAATCCACTCGCGAACGCGCCGACAGCGAAAAGCGTGTCCAACGTCCAACGTCCAATGTCCAACGTCCGCAACCGGGCAGTAGCCCGACCGTCAGGAAGGGCTCGTCGTCGTACCAAAATCCGGAACTCGAAACTCGAGACTCAAAACTCGAAACTTCTTCCCCGGCCGACTTCGTTCCCGGCTCCTACGTGAAGCACGCCAAGTACGGTCGCGGTCTCGTGCTGCGCCGTGAAGGCGTGGGCGATTCTCTCAAGCTTACCGTCACCTTCCCCGGCTACGGCCAAAAGAAACTGATCGAAAAATACGCCGGCCTCGAAAAGGCTTAACTCACAAATCAGCCGCGGTTTCACGAGTGACAAGTGCGGGGCAGTAGCCCGACCGTCAGGGATGGCTTGCGACCTCGCGAATCTAAAATCATTAGTGAATTATTCTTCTTGCGGATCTGATCCGCGCTACTCCGCGCAAATCCGCGGCTAAAATCGCGTATTCTCACTCATATTCCATCCGAAATAGATCAACGCCGATTCTCATCAACATTGAGACTGAAACATCATCGTTACTCGAGTTCCTCAAACTCCAGCTAGCAGACCGGAACTCGAATTCTTTCCAACAAGGGTGATTGTCCAGAGCCCGCGTCGGGGACTGCGCACAACTCACCACAAAGGAGACTGAGTCATGAACCCTCTGCAACCACTCCTGAGGATCCTGATCATTACAGTGATCTTTTTTCTCATCTTCATCCTGGTTTGGCTGTTCTATTGCCGGTGTTACCGGCGCGGCTCGATCGAACCAAACGGGCCATACGGAACAGTTAGCCAACCGCTGAATTACGCAACGGCAAAACCTAACAGAGTTGAAGGCGGGAAATATCCCGCCTTCACTCCGCTTGGTGATGAAAACGATCGCAACGACGAGTTTGCCTACCCGGTTCCGGATGGCCCACTGCGCGGCACGCTTGCGCCCACCGCCAATGCTTCGCAATTTCTACAAATCAAAAAGAAGAAGGAAGACACACCGCTGGGCGGCGCCGGCGATCCGGTCGTGTTCACTGACTACGATCCGCTCGGCACCACTTCAAATGTCGGCAGTCCGCCTGACATGAATGCCGCGCGCGGCGGCAACGTGGCGCTGTTGTCATACAACTCGCGCGTCCAGCTAACCACCGACGGCGCCGTGAACTGGACTGAGCGAGATCCGACGACCATCTTTCCCAGCGGTGCTGCGAAGGATGCAAATGGCAATAACCTCGACCGCGGCTTCTGTTGCGATCAGATCGTTCAGTACGTTCCTAAAATCGATCGCTTTATCTGGTTGATGCAATTCTGCGGCACTGGCCCAGGCAGTTGTTTGAACGGCATTAACAAACTGCGCATCGCCTCCGCCAGTCCTCAAGATATCGTTAACAGCAATCTTACCGCCTGGACTTATTGGGACCTGAGCTCGGCTACATTCAATCTCGGTAACACCACGATGGACTACCCCGAGATGTCGGTAGGTGACAATTTTCTCTATCTCAGCTCCGACGCGGTTGCGAGCGGTCTCTTCGTCGTCCGCATACCGTTAAGTGAAATCCAAAATAGTCAGACCATCAACATGGGCTACACCGATCCGGCGAACGGGCTCGTGCCGCGCGGCGGCCATATTTCGCAAAACACCGGCAACGAGGTTTTTTGGGCGGGCCATAACAACAGTAGCCAGATGCGCGTGTTCTCGATGAAGGAAGGCGACAATCAGTATTTTTGGCGCGACATAAATATCAACAGCTGGAACAAAGGCGCGATCACGTCAATTGCGCCTGACGGGACTGACTGGTTGAGTTTTGGTTTCCCCGGCAACGCTGTGCTCGGCATCACGCGCCGGAACAACAACGAGGTGTGGTTCGCGTGGAGTGCGAAACCGGGTAACGGATTTCAAAACACGCACGTGCAGGTCGTCGAAATAAATATCACCAACTACAGCGTCATTTCGCAGTGGCAAATCTGGAACAACGACTACGCGTTCGCTTACCCCAGCCTGGCGACCAACGAAAACGGCGAGGTGGGAATTTCGCTCGCCTGGGGCGGCAAGAAAAATGCCGGCAATAATTTCGGCAATCATGCGGTGGGAATTCTGGGCGACTTTGTCGTTTGGTATCCGGAGTTGAGCGACGCAGCGAATCCGCGCTGGGGTGACTACGTGAGCGTGCGCCGCAACTCACCCAACGGACGTTTGTATGACGCAAGCGGCTACGCGGTTTTCAAGAACACGCCACCCGCAACCGGGAACCGCTCTGATCCTTACTACATACAATTCGGCCGCGACTCAGTCGTTAACGGCGGGGCGCCGGATATTAAATAAGTTCCAGGTTTCAAGTCCGGAAACATTAGTTCCAAGTTTCAAGTTCCAAGTTCCAAGTCCGGAAGCTCGCATTCTGGACTTGAAACCTGAAGCTCGGAACTTGAAACTCTTGAACTCTTCCATCCCATACCGTACATGCGTGAATCATATCGTTGCGCTCTGGACTTGAAACTTGAAACTTGGAACTTGAAACTTCTTTAGTTTTCCGTCCGTCTCTTCACTTTTCATTTATCACTCTTCACTGGCCCGCCGCTTGCCAAACACTCGCTGGGAGAAGACTCTTCAGCAGAGCAGCTATCAAAAGGGGAATATCAATGAAAGTAAATTACAAGGGGCTCGCAACGTCAGCCACGCTCGGATTGGCACTGCTGGTCGGCGTCGCCGATGTCACAAATGCGCAGGGGCGTCGCGGCCGCGGCCGGGAGCGCAGCGAAGAAGCCCAGCAACAGTCAAATCAAAGTAACCAAAGTAATCAGGGTAACCAGGGCCAGGGTGATCAGCGCCGCGCCGAGCAAGAGGCTCGTCGCAACGCCGACCGCCAGGCGCGTGAGCAGCAACAGCAGGCGCGCGAGCAGCAGCGTCAAGCTGAGCAGCAGCAGGCCGCGCAGCAACGCGCTGCCGAACAGCAGCAGCGAGAAGCGCAGCGTGCGGCACAGCCAACCGAGCAGAACCAGCGCTGGCAGCAGAATCGCGAGCGGGTGCGACAGGATCAGGAACAACGACGGGCTGAACAACAGCAGCGCTGGGAACAAAACAAGCAGCGTGTTGAGCAGAACCAACAGGAACAGCAACGACGTTGGGAACAGAACAAGCAGCGCGTCGAGCAGAATCAGGCGCAGCAAAGAGCTGAGCAACAGAGACGTTTAGAACAACAGCGCCAGGTTCAGCAGAACCAGGATTGGCAGCGACGCCAACAGAATGGTGACTGGCAAAGACAGCAGCAGAACGGTGACTGGCAGCGACGGCAGCAGGAAGATTCAATTCGTCGCCAACAGTCTGGCGGCGTTTATTCGAATCGTTCCAACGATCAACAGCGCGACTGGAGACGTTACCAGGAACAGCGTGCCAACCAGTATCGCCAGGAGTGGAGTCGCCGGCAGAGTTACGCTTTGCAACAGCAGCGTCTGTATGAGCAGCAGCGACGCCGCGCGCAGTTACGCTATCAACAGCGCTACTTAGACCGTTTGCGTCAGGACCAGTTGCGTCTGCAGAGCTGGAGCTACAACGACTATGGTCCAACCAACTATCGCTACTACCGTGGCGGCAGTTACTACGAGACCAATCGCTACGGCGCACAGATGCTGCAGCAGGCGGTAAACAATGGCTACGAGGAAGGATTCCGCGCAGGCCAGGCCGACCGTGAAGACGGCTGGCAGTTCAGCCCCGAGGATGCTTTCGGGTACCAGGACAGCAGCTACGGCTACGACAGCTACTACGTCGACCTGAGCGAGTACCAGTACTACTTCCGCGAGGGCTTCCGCCGTGGCTACGAAGACGGCTACTACAGT
>Ga0207650_10003500_pt1 | contig 10786 bp, 7 predicted proteins | sample KBSS63metaG_FD_184325 | JGI IMG/M metagenome (GOLD analysis project Ga0207650, IMG submission 184325) | Switchgrass rhizosphere microbial communities from Kellogg Biological Station, Michigan, USA - KBS S6-3 metaG (SPAdes) (version 2) | ecosystem: Host-associated > Plants > Roots > Rhizosphere >...
TCGATCTGCCCGATCCGAGCCAGACGATGAAGTGGGACCCGACGCAGTACGGCGTTGCTCGCCAGGGCGTCGCCACCGGTATCGAGGGCATCCGCAATCGTGGCAACACCGCGTTCGATCAGGCTCAGGGCGAACTCGCCCGCTATCAGAACCCGTACGAAGGTGGTTTGCGTACCAACAATCCTGACCTACAGGCAGCGATGCAGCGGATGATGTCGGCCAACGGCGTCAACCCCAGCCAGGTCGGCGCCACTAACGCCGAAGGTGTGCAAGCCGACCGGGCGATGGCGAACAGCCTGGCAATGCTCGCCGGTACCGACCAGGCGCGGATGGCGGGCAACCTGCGGGCCTTGGCGGGCGACCGTACGACGTTCGATCAGAACCTCGGTCTCGAAGCGAACAACTTGAACCTCGGCGTCAACATGGCCGAAGCGAAAGGCAAGAGTGCCTTCGACCAGCGGCTGCAGGACGCAATGATGGAAGCCGCCAATCAGGAAGCGATGCAGAACTGGCAGCGTCAGAACGCGGTCGGCGACACCAACGCCCAGCAGCAGAATCAGTGGAATGCTGACATCTTGAAGACCTACCTGCAGTTGGTCGGTGGGACGGCGCCGGGCGTGACGCTCCCGGCAGCAGGGACGGTGCCCTGGTGAGCTACGACCCGTACGCCTACGACGACACCTACGAAGACGACTACGAGACGACGCTGACGCCCGAGCAACAGATGTGGGCGATGCAGCAGTTGGTGTTGGGTGGCGGCGTCGCGCCGCAGGACATGAGCGGCATTGCGGGACTACCGCAGTTGGACACCAAGGGACGTGAACAGCCCTACGACTTGGGCTTGGCGGCACAGCGGCTGAACTACGGCCAGGACATCGGTACGTCGATGACCAACCCGTTCATCCAGTACATGGGCGGGCCCGGCGCCTATGCCCCCGGTTCGCTCGATCCGGTCTACGACGAGAAGCGTCTCGACCTGCTGCAAGGCAGGCAGTTGGAGATGATGCGCCAGTCGGGCGGCATCCGCGGCTTGCTGGCCGACTTCATCTTGGGCAATCCCGATGAGAACCGACCGCCGATGGACTCATCGCAGGCGGCGGCGCGGGTGCGGGCAATGATCCAGAACTCGACCGGCGATGATCCTGAGATTGAGAACCTGAAAGGCGAACTGCTGCCGCTCACCGATCAGAACGGGATCGTCAGTGACAAGCCCGACTTCTCAGTGATCAACAAGATGGCCGACGAGATTTACAAGCCCTACGTCGCCGAGCAGGCGATGCTGCAACAGCCCGACGTGAGGGTCCTCGAAGACGGTCGTGTCGTGCAGGTGACCCAGCGTGACTCGCCAACGATGGAGTTCTTGAAGAAGGCCGGTCTGCCTGACCCGCGGGCGCAGTACGACTTGGAGTTCGCGCTGCAGAACGACCCGACGTTGATGACGTTGATGCAGACCCAGGCGACGTCGCAGTCCGAGCGCGACATGATCCGCAAGGAATACGACGATCGCTTGAAGCGCATCCAGAAGCGCCGCGATCAGTCCGAAGCCGACAACGCCGAGATGGAGAAGTTCAAGTCGGCAACACAGGCGGCGATGGCTGAGTACTTCACTGGTGTCGGCGGTGTGGGTCGAGCCCGGCAGGCGACGCCGATCGCGCAGGGGACGCGCGGTCTCGGCAACCAGTGGGCAACCGACGAGCCGGTCGCTCAGGGCCAGCGCGGTGTCGGTAACCAGTGGCCGACCGAGGAACCCATCGCTCAGGGCCAGCGTGGTGTCGGCAACCAGTGGCGTCGAGCGGGACCGCCCGAGTTGAACTTGCCTGCCGCGCCCAACCTCGGCGTGCACTATTCGATGATGGATTCGATGCTCGGCAAGCCTCAGCGCGACAAGCGCCAGCAGTTGGCCGACGAGGCAGTCCCCGACGCGATGCTGCGGATGCTTAACCTCAACAAGCGTCATCGTCTGGAAGGCAAAGGCACACAGGCGGCGTGGGAATACGCGATGAAGCTGGCGCCGGTGATCAACGCTGGACGGCGCGGCCAGACCCCGGCATCTGATGCGATCGCGGCACGGCTCGCGCCGCTGCGTGCGATGGGTGCGATCGGCTACTAGTGGTCAATCCGCTTGCTGGCATCAACCAGGCGAGCTACCGCCGGGGCGTCACCACGATGCTGCCCCCGGCGCTGGTGCCGCGCCCGCCGGTACGGCGACCCGCCCCTACCAACGATCGGGGCGGGTCACTCGCGGATCGTATCTACCGCGAGCAGCAGGCAACGGGCCATTGGGCACCACAGGGCGTCGGGACCGCTGCCGCCGGGCCGACACCGCAGGGACTCGGCTGGATCGTCGGCAAGGCTGCCGAAGGGATCATGCTGCCGTTGAAGGTGATGGACTACGGGCGCGCCGCGGTGGCATCAGCAGCGGGCGAACTGGTCGACGTCGCCCTCCCGGCGTTGAACGAGCCGCTCGGCAAGCTGCCCGGCGTTCACGCTCAGACGTACGACGAAGACGAAATCGACCGGTCCTTCGATCTTGGTGACTGGTGGGCGAACACCAAGGCTCGCAAGGGTTTCAAGGAACAGATCGTCGAGCCGATCATGGGCGAGAAGGGCACCGATCGGCCCGAGTTCGTGAAGTCGGCGGTCGGCTTCGTTGGCGATATCGCTGCCGACCCGTTGACGTACGGGGCGCAGTTCGGCACCAACGCCATCGCGGGTAAGGCGGCACGCTGGACGTACCTCAACAAGCTGCGTGACGCGCAGAAGGCAGCCGAACTCGCGGGCGACGCCAACAGGATCAAGCAGCTTGGTGGGATGCAGGCGATTGAGAAGATGGCGCGGCGTGGTGTCGGCATCGCCAACCCCGAACAGGCCGCAGCGATGGGGATTGAGAAGAATGCGTTGCGCTTCATGGGGCTCGGCGTTCCTGGTACCGAACGTGCTAGCCGGGCGTTGAGCAGCGTCACCGGAGCAGGCAAGGGCGCGCTCAGTCAGGCGCCGGGAATGGCCGCGCTGCGCGGTATTCGCCAGCCGGTCGGCGCCGCCGGACAGGCATTGACGCCCGCTGTGGAACGGCTGATTACCGGCCGCGGCGCGCAGAGCGCAGAGGAAGCGCTGCGATCACTGGCAGCCGACGATCCGATGCGCCTCGCTGGTGGCGCATGGGCCGGGTTCGCCAACATGGGGCTCTCCAAGCTGAGCCGCCAGACCAAGAAGCTGGGTGCAGAACGAGTCAACGACATGGTGATGCGTTCCGAACTCGGGCTCGAACGCAACATCTTCACCGACTATGCCGACATGGTGCGCGAAGCTTCGAAGGAAGTCGGCGGCGAACTGCCCAACATGCGTCCGATCCCGCGCATCGACCCGCTCACCGGGGCACGCACCGAATCGCAGTACACGATCCCCCACGTCTTGTCGCGCGATTTCCGTGACCACCTGAAAGCGGCCTACGAGAACAAGGACCCACGCGCGATCGACTTCATGCAGTCGAGCGGGATGCGTACCGAAGACCTGCTCGAAGAAGGCGGCTTCACGCAGCGTCGGTGGTTCCGCCCCAACGACGACGGCACACCGGCCACGTTCCAGATCGGCGACAACGAACTGGTCGTCGCCGAAGGCACGGCCGAGGAACTGAACCGCAAGTTCAAGGCGTTGTTCCCCGATTTCGAAGGCAAGGTCTACGAGACCGATCCGGTCGAAGCGTGGCGGCACTACATCCAGGCCACCCGCAAAGACGTTGCCATCCGTGCCTTCGGTGAGGAAGCGATCGGTCGTGAGTTTCCCGGTCTGCATCGTGACCCTGGTACCCCGCCCAACTACGACCCGCTGGGTGGGCGTGTGCCGATGGCGCCACGGCCGGTTACGCCCGGCGCCCCACCGCAATGGAAGGGCGGCGTCGTCCCCAAGTCGCCGTGGGATCAGGGTCAACTCGAAATCCCGATGCGTCCTGTCAGCCGCGTCGTGCGCAACCCCGAAGAACTGCCTGAGCACGAGTTCTACCGCTACGTCCCCGACATCAATAAGCAAGGCGTCCCCGGCAAGTTGACGAAGATTCGCAACAAGTCGCTGACGGTCGGCGAGCAGCCGCGCATCTTGCAGGAGTACAAGGAGGCCAGTCTCGGCGGTCGCCAGAAGATCGCCCGTCAGATCGACGATGCCCGCGAGAAGTTGATCGAACCGATCAGCGCTCGCCAAGGCGAACTGCTCGAAGATCGCATCGCTGCCAAAGGTGTGGCTCGTGAAGCATCCGATACCGCCAAGGCGTTGGAGAAGATGCGCAATGGCGTCGACGAACAGATCAGGACCGCTAACCGCACGATCAGCGACGCCCGCCGCGATCTGCGCAAGCTGCCCGCCGAAGCTGAACAGGGAATCGTGCAGCGCCAGGAAGCGATCCTGCGTGAAGCGATCCAGGCCCGCGACGAGTTGGTGGCGCAACGCAACACGCTCGACTTCCAGTTCCGTGAAAGCCAGAAGCATGTACAACGTCTCGCGGCCGAGCCCGACGCCCAACTGCCGCCCGGCCATCCACTCGCGACCGGTGCCACACGCGAACAACTGTCGGCACAGATCGAACAGATTGATAGTCAGATCGCTGCCGCCCAGGCAACGTTGAAGCAGACCAAGAACCGCGAGCAGCGCAAAGCGCTCAACGACACGATCACCGAGTTACAGCGTGCCCGCACCGCCGCCCAGCGTGAACTGGATGCGATCGACGCCGAGGTTGGCTTCGCCCGTGCCGGTGCCGAGGGCAGCCGAGCCGACGTCGCCCAGCAGGAGTTGATCCGCCAACTCGACACGATGGATCGCGCCGACGTGTTCGTGCACAGCACCAACTTGCGCAACAACGCCAAGGAAGCCGCCCGTCAGATGACGGCGTTGAAGGCCAAGCTGTTGAAGTCGGCGTCGTACAAGATGCGCAAGTCGAAGGACATCTTCGGTGAGGGCGCCGACTGGTTCGAGTACGCCAGCGAGTTCGAGAAGAAGCAGGCGGAACGTGCACTACGTCGGATCAACCCCGAGGCATGGGCGAAGTACGCCCGCCAGTCGGAGTCGATGCAGACGTTGCGCCGTGAGACGTTCGAGTTGGAGCGGGCCCAAACCGATCTGCGTCAGAAGGCGGCGGCAATGCAGCGCGACCTCGACGATCCCGACTTTGAGGAACTGACCCCGACCGAACACAACCGGGTTCAGGAACACATCAACGACATGGTCACCCGCTCGAACGAGATGGGCCAGGAACTGCATCGGATGCAGGGCCGGATCGTCCAGATCAGCCAGGAGTTGCGCAAGTCGACGATCGGCCAGCACGCCGACACCCGCGCCGCCTACGAGCGGATGATGGCCGACGTCGACACCAACCAGTCGGTCAAGTCGCTGGAAATCCAGCAGCGTTCGATTGCTCGACGCACCAAGGAGTGGGAACTGGCGCTGGCCGACAACGGCTGGGAGCGTCAGCCCAACGGGTCGTTCGTGAAGTGGGAGGGTCGCCGCCCGACACGCAAGGCACCGCTGCGCGTCGAGGAAGCGGCCCCGCCCCCGCCACCGAAGCAGGTTCCCGGTCAGTTGGAGATGCGTCTCAACGAGCCGCCGCCACGCCCGCCCGGCCTACCGCCGGTCGAGAGCCCGCCGATCGCCGGACCGCCGCTGCCGCCGAAGTGGCGCCGCACCAGTCCTGGCGAATATGAGCGTGGCCCGTGGAAGATCGTGCGCAGCGAGCCCGGCGTCAGGAACAGCGGCTGGGACCTGATCGACCCCAACGGCGAAATCGTCGACCATTGGGTGAAGTTGAAGGATGTCCAGGCTGCGATGCAGCGCGAGTTGCCCGGTGTTGGCGTGCCCTATGAGGCACCGGGCTGGATGCGTCCGCGTGAGATTCCGGGCCCACCCAGGCCGCGTCCCGACAAGATCGCCGACGAGCCGCCGTGGCCGAAGGGTCCGATCGAGCGCGAGATTCCGCCGACGCCGCCACGCCCCGAGTTCGGTCCGACCGGCGAACAGTTGCAACTGCCCGGCTTCGCCGAGGGCGAGCGCGCGGCGCTGACGCTCGACTCCGAGTTCGCCAAGGAACTGGCGAACCGCCAGGCACGTCTGATCGACCTACAGCCGGAGCGGTTGGCGAACACGGTCGCTCAGGCTGAGCACGGTCGCGGTGTGCTCGGCCGCTCGGTTGGCAAGAAGCCGACTGAGCCCGGCGCTGTGGTGACCTGGCAGCGCAAGGTCGATGACTGGCTGGCGAAGCGCAACGCCGAACGGGCGCGTAACGAGAAGTGGTTGGAGACCAACGCCGCCAAGGTCGAGCGCGTCGAGCAGGCCAAGCGCTTCACGCCGGAAGCACCGCCGGTCGTCCCGGCGCCGACGCGGATCGAGCACCCACTCCTGACCGAGATGGAGCGACGTCGGGCAGAAGCGTTGAAAGGCTTCGGCACGATCCCCGAGCGTTCGCAACGTGTGCTCGCCGAGCAGATGCCAGAGATTGCTCAGACCGAGCAGCGCCTGGCGGCGGCTGCCAGCCGTGTTGGGGCAGCACCGGCCGAAGCCAAGGAAACGTTGATGAGCGGTGCTCGCGATTACTTCGAGCGCAACCGTGAACTGGAAGACCTGATCCGTAGCGAGCAGGACAAGGTCGGCACGCTGCAGGCAGCACGCCAGGAAATCGACGACGCCGTGCGCGGCACGCTGACCGATTATCAGGCAGCGATGAAGGATTTCACCGCCGCCCGCAACGAAGCCGACAACATCGCCGCCAAGACCGAGAAGCTGCTATCACCGGCCTACGCCGAGACGATGGTGCGCGAGAACAAGGGCACCGCCAAGGCAACCAAGGCAGCGTTGGAGCGGGTCACCAAAGGCACGGCGACGTCGTATGAGGCGCAGCCGATGCACAAGGTGATCGAAGACCTGCGCAAGATCATCAAGGCCAACCCGCTCGGCGACGACAAGCTGATGCTGCGGATCGAAGCGCAACTGCATTCCTACGAGCAGGCGCTGGTGCGGCTCACCGAGGAAACCGACATCCCGGCGCACGAGTTGGAGAAGATTCTCACCGACGTCACCAAGGGCAAGGCACAGCCGGTGATGAAGGCGCAGTTGAAGCAGGCATACGAGATGCTGTACGAGGGCGGCGACGTCATCATCAGCAAGGAAGTCAAGCAGTCCTACCTGAACCTGATCGAAGGTGTCAGCGACCGCGGCTTCCCACGTTTGCTGCGGCTGTTCACCAACTTCTTCAAGACCTATGCCACGCTGTCGCCGGGCTTCCACATCCGCAACGGGATGACGGCGATCTTCATGAACCTCACCGAAGGCGTACCGATCCGGGCGCAGTTGAAGGCGTTCAGCATGTGGGGCAAGTTCGCCAAGGCCGAGAATCCGGTCGAGTATCTGCGGGCGCTGGCGAAGACCGACCCCGCTGCGGCCGAGGCAATCAAGGCAACTCTGGCGTCGGGTGCTGGCGGTCAGTTCTTCGAGTCCGGCGTCGGCGAACTGGCGACAGGCGCAACGCGCGTCAAGGAAGGCTTGTTCGCCAACCGACTGACGCGGTTGTCGCAGCGCAAAGGTCAGCAATGGGTCGAGGGTCCCGGTCGTTTCGCGCTGGCCTACGACACGACGTTGAAGGGCGGTTCACAGATCGAGGCGCTGCACCGGGTGACCCGCATCCACTTTGACTACAGCCAGGTCTCGAACTTCGACGAGAAGGCCAAGCGTTACATCCCGTTCTGGACGTTCTCGTCGCGCAACATGCCGCTGCAGTTCACGCAGATGTGGATGAAGCCGCGGGTCTACAACCACTACCAGTCGTTCGCTCGCAACTTCTCGGTCGAGCCGCCCGAGTTCATGCCCGAATACATCGCTGAGGCGGGTGGGTTCGATACCGGGCTACGGACACCGGACTGGCTGCCCGGCGCGGCTGGCGGTATGCCGATCATCGCCAACCCCGACCTGCCGCACATGCGGTTGCAGTCCGACGTGAAGCGCATGACGGGCCCGTTGACCGGCGAGAACCCGAGCCAGATTCTGTCGGACTTCAACCCGGCGTTCACCGCTCCGTTGGAGTACATCACCGGTCAGGACTTCTTCACCAAGCAACGCTTCGGTGAGGATGACTTCTCACCTGCGGGTCCGGCGACGTTGCCGTTGGCGATGTTGCTGGCCCCGATGGGGGCGGCACGCAAGGGCGCTGACGGCCAGTGGTACATCCAGGACAAGGCGCTGAACTCGTTGCGTTCGTTGATTCCGCCGTTGGATCGCACGGCACGTTTGATGCCGCAGGCGACGGGCGGCAAGGGCAGCGACCGATTGTTCGAGTCGTGGGCTCGCTTCGGACTCGGCGCCCCTGGGCGTACGTTGTCGGAACAGCAGATGCAGGCCGAGGCGTTGCGTCGCATGTATGACCAACGCGACCAGGCCAAGATGTTGGCAGCGACAGGAGGCTGAGATGCCGGTGCACAAGACCAAGGGCGGCTACAAGTACGGCACGAAAGGCAAGACCTATAAGTCAAAGGCGAAAGCCGAGCGCCAGGGCCGGGCGATCAAGGCCAGCCAGGCTCGGTCGGGGAAGAAGAAGTGAGCGACTTCGCCGACTACGAACCGGAAGACGCCTGGGACGTCGACGACGACCCGTACGACATGGCGCGCAACCTACGTCGGCGGCTCGATGCGCTCGATCAGATGCATTCGTCGAACGGCATCGACGAGATGATCGCCGAAATCGAACACCGCGTCGCTGCCTACCGTCGCATCCGTGAGCAGTTGAGCAAGCGTGATCAGTTGCGGCTCGACCAGTTGATCGAAGACCTACCGGTCTTGCGTGAGAAGGCGAGGCACGCCTGATGGGAAGCGTGTATCTCACTCAGCTTGCCGATTGGTGTCGGTCGGCAGGTCTGGAAGTAACGGAGATGGACGGCTGGCAGCACAGAGCCAGATCGTCAGGCGGGTACGAGCCCGGCCGTCCATGGTGCGTGATGGTGCATCACACCGCGTCCACAACCACTCCGGCCAACGACGCCAACTACATCGCACACAACTCCCCGGACGCTCCACTGGCGAACATTCTGCTCGACCGCTTCGGGCTGGTGTGGGTGTGCGCAGGCGGCGCCACCAACACCAACGGCAAAGGCAAGGCAACCGCGTTCAGCAAAGGCACCGTGCCTGCCGATTCGATGAACTCGTACGCGGTTGGGATCGAGATGGCGAACAGCGGTGTTGGTGAGACATGGCCGCAGGTGCAGATCGACGCCATGTTCACACTCGTCAACGTGCTCACCCGCAAGCTGGGCCTGTCGGAGTACGACGTGTGTACCCACGAGGCGTATGCCCCGGATCGTAAGATCGACCCTGCCACGGCTTCTGCTGTGCAGGGGCCGTGGCACCCCGATTCGATCAACAGCAGCGGCACATGGTCACGTCCCGATGTGCAAGACGAAGCGGCGAGGCGGGCGGGAGTCGAGCTACCTCCGATTCCGGGCCCGGAGCCCGAGCCGGAACCAACTCCCGGTGAGCCGGGGCCACCGATAGGAGAGGATGACAAGAGCATGGTCGTAGCACTCGATGGAAATGGCACCGCCTGGATCGGTGACGGGATGACCCGGTACGAACCGACCGAGGATGACTTCAACGTCAAGGTGCTGCTCGCCAAGGACGACTGCTTCCGGCTCGTCAACACCGAAGGCGGGCGAGTCAATGGATGGGGCGACGTGCGAAACGTTGGCGACAACGTGATTGCGGCGTTAGGTCGCCAGGTCTGATGAGTGCAAGACATCGAATGGGACGCGGTCACCCTCGCGGGGATGTTCGTGCTCGGTTCGATACTCGGGGCTGTTGCCACATTGCGCCTGGCGCGCGCTGTGCTTGCCACGTTTGAACGTCCACACCGCACCAGGGACGCGAAAGAGCCCCCGCCATCCGAAGATGACGGGGGCTCGTAGGTCTATTCCGTACGGAATGGGTTAGGGCGTGTCGTGCAACTCACGCACGCTGATCTGCAACCGCTTGCGGTTGTGCTTGCCTTCCACGGTGAACGTGGCTCGGTTGTCGTTGGTCGAGGCGTCGACGTTGATCAACGACAGGTCGAGCCCGCCGTGCAGCAGGCTGCCGATCACGTATCCGGCGACGACGGTGACCAACGGGTCAGGGCCGGTGTGGACGGGTTGACGGGGGACGGTAATGCTGTTGTCGCTCACAGTTCGACCTCACCATCTGCGATCATCCGCAACGTCTTCGCTGCTTCAATCGCGGTTGCCTGGCCGAGCGCTTTGCCATCGCTCTCGTAGAACCCGGCGTACACCATCGCCTGGCCGAGAAACAGCGTTTGCGCCTCGTCGTGATCGAGCCCCAGGTATTCCTGTGCCAGATCGCTGATCATCATGTTGCGGGGGACGTAGTAGTCCTTGTCTTCGAACGCAATCGTTGCCGCCCATCCGGCGATGCAGCCGGTCGTGCCGCAATGACGCAACGTGCCGACGTCACGCAACTCGTTGGTGGTGGAGATGCCATCCTCGGACCACTCGCCTTCGAGGTTGAGGCGACCCCCCCACGTCGAGTACATGAATCGGCCGCTTTCTTCGATCGCATCAGCAACCGCTCGCATTCGTTCGGGGTTCATGTTGTTGCCTTCCTTCCATTCTTACGGGTGATGGGTGGTGTCTCTTGTGGTTCGACAACGCTCTCGTCCCACTGGCGCACGTCGGGTAGCTTCCGCGTGCCTTCCTGCTTGCGACGACGACGCTCGGAGCGCAGCGCCGCAGCGCTGAACAGCCGGGTGCCGTCCTCGGGCACAGGCATCATG
>Ga0207650_10003502_pt1 | contig 10780 bp, 8 predicted proteins | sample KBSS63metaG_FD_184325 | JGI IMG/M metagenome (GOLD analysis project Ga0207650, IMG submission 184325) | Switchgrass rhizosphere microbial communities from Kellogg Biological Station, Michigan, USA - KBS S6-3 metaG (SPAdes) (version 2) | ecosystem: Host-associated > Plants > Roots > Rhizosphere >...
CTGGGCGGGCAACGTCGAAGGGCTGTGGCGCTGGGACGGCACCACGTGGGAGTACCATCGCTCGGACGGGCCGAGCGGAAACTGGGTGCAGGGAATGCAACTGACCGGCTCGACGCTGTGGTCCACGACGCGCGACCTCGGCCTCGTGCGCTTCGACGGCACCACGTGGCGCAACTACTACCCGTCGGGCCCGTACTCGATCGACACGACGTTCTACGGTCCGGCCAACATTTTCGGGCTGCTCGCCGACCGCGATGGCACCGTATGGGCGGGGCAGTGGGGGGCGGGGATCGCGCATGTGAACGGTGCGGTCGAGCCGCCGCTGTTCGATCACTGGTACGACCCGGGCGATGCCGGCATTCCGTACGATCCGCGAAACACCTTCGTGTGGTCGAGCGCGCTCGATCCGTCCGGCAACCGCTATTTCGGATACGACACGCCTGATCTCGACAACATCACGCCGGCCGGGATCAACCGCATCGGCACCGACGGCAGCCGCACGAACTACAGCCCGCTCAACGGCCAGGCGATGAGCGGTCCCCAGATCCGTTCCATCGCGTTCGCGCCCGGGCCGGCGTGGGAGATGTGGGTGGCTTACGCGCGGCTGGGCGTCGACGTCTTCACCGACCCCACGCTCGATACCCGGCTGGATCACTTCGCCAAGAGCACGGCGCTCAAGGACGGCCTGCTGAGCGACGACGCCTGGGCGATCGAGTTCAACGGCGATGACGCGTGGATCGCGACCTCGGACGGCCTCTCGCACTACTCGCGCGCGACGCGCCGGCGCATCGAGAACGTGAGCACGCCGCCGCCGTCCTCCCAGGGTGCGGTCCACCCGCTCTCGATCGACGCCGAGGGCGGCGTGTGGTGGGCGACCGGGAGCGGACTGTTCCACCGCTTCCCGAACCGCTCGATCGAGGTCTTCACGGTCGACAATTCTCCGCTCCTGACGAACGACGTACACTCGGTGATCGTCGACAAGGCGACGGGCGACGTGTGGATCGGCACCGTGCTCGGCTTCAACCGCTATAACCCCAACGCCGCCACGACCGACGGCCCGGCCATCTCGGATGGCGCGTCGTTCACCGTCTACCCGAACCCCGTGTTCCAGTCGGTGGCGGGCGTCGGCATCCGCGCCGCCGACCTGTCGGGACCGTTCAAGGGTCGGGTCTACGACATCCACGGCCGGATCGTGCGCGAGCTGCTCGGGAACGCGACGACCGGGGTGCTGTGGGACGGCCTGAGCGAGGCCGGCAGCCGCGTCGCGCCCGGCGTCTATTTCCTCCAGGTCAAGGCCGGGGACGTGATGCGGAAGAGCCGGGTGTTCCTGTTTCGTTGATCGCGCCGGCCGCCCGAGGCCTGGCCGCCCGATGCTTGTCCGATCGGCCGGCGGAGGTCGCACGATTCCTCGCGACCGCCGCCGGCCGTTCCTTCTCGACCGGCGAGGCGTTCGAGCGTGCGCTCGACCTGCACGATTCCCCGCGTGACCGTCGCTGCTTCGTCGTCACCGACGGCGATCGCCTGGTCGCCGCGCTGCCGGGCCGGCTCGAGCGGCGCTTCGGCGGCGCCTGGTTCCGCGCGCAGCCGCACGGCACGCCGGCAGGTCCCTGTTTCGATCGCGCACTCGATGCGCCCGCGCACGCTGCGGCGGCGCACGCGCTGTGGACGGAGCTGGCGCGCGTCGCGCGGGCCGAGGGCTGGCTCGGCGGCGACGTCACGTGGACGCTGGGCGCGGACGACCCGCCGCCTGACACGTTCGGCCGGGTGCGGCACGATGAAGCCGCGGTGATCGACCTGGCGCACGGGATCGAGGGCTGGCGAGGCACGCTCGACAAGCGCGCGCGTGGCATGCTGCGCAAGTCGGGTGAGCGCGGCGTCACGCTGGGCGCGGGCGACGCGCAGGAGGATCTGGCGCAGGTCTACGAGCACTTTCTCGGCCAGGCGCGGGCATGGAGGCTCCCGAAGGTGCGGCCGCTTTCGTTCTACCGGGCGCTCCTGGAGGCGCCGACCACGGCGCGACTCTGGGTCGCGCGGAAGGACGGCCGCGTGCTGTGCGGCGTGCTCGCGTTCGTGCTGCCGGAGGAGACCTACGCCTGGTGGAGCGGCTCCTCTCCCGAGGCGCGGCCGCTCCTGGCATTCCCAGGCATGCTGGCGCGCATGATCGAGGACTGCGGAAGCGCGCGCGTCAACCTCGGCTTCTCGGGCGGCCTCATGCGGCTGGGCGACTTCAAGCGCCAGCTCGGAGCCGTGCCGGTGCCGGTCCCGATCCTGGAGCTCGCGCCGCAGCCCCGCACCCCGTGGCACGCGCTCCTCGTCTTCGCGCGCACGCAGGCCCGGGCACGCGCGCGCGCCAGGAGCGCGGCCTCATGAGGATCGCGCTCCTGGGGAATGCCGAGGCCATCCACACGCGCCGCTGGGCCGGCATCCTGCGCGCGCGCGGCCACGACGTGCGCGTGTTCTCGCTCGAACGCCCGCCGCACGACGACGCCGCGGGCGTGCAGGTGCTGCCCTCCTTGCCGCTGCCGCGCGTCCTTCGTTACCCGCTTGCCCGTGGGGCGTTCGCCGACGCGCTCGACGCCTTCGCCCCCCACCTGGTCGAGGCGCACTTCGTGCCCAACTACGGATTCCTGGCCGCGCTGGTCGGCCGCCGCCCGTTCGCCGTCCAGTGCTGGGGCTCGGACCTCCTGGTCTCGGCGGCGAAGTCGGCGCTGCATGCCCGTCGTGCGCGCTTCGCCCTGACCCGCGCCGACGTCGTGATCGCCGACGCGCGCGTGCTCGGCGAGGCGGCCAGGTCGTACGGCGCGCCGCCCGAGCGGCTGCTCGTGGTGCCGTGGGGCGCGGACCTCGCGCGCTTCCCGCTCGCTCCCGCAAGCGCATCGCCGCATGTCGTGAGCGTGCGCCAGCTCGAGCCGCTGTACGACGTGGCGACGCTGGTCGAGGCGCTGCCTGCGGTCCGGGTCGCCGTGCCCGCGCTGACGGTGACGATCGCGGGCGACGGACCCGAGCGCGCGGCGCTCGAGGCACGTGCTTCGGCGCTCGGGCTTGCGCAGTGCGTGCGCTTCGTCGGGCGCGTGCCGCACGACCGCCTGCCGTCGCTCCTGGGCGAGGCCGCGGCCTACGTGTCGACGTCGCGCTCGGATTCCACATCGATCTCGCTGCTCGAGGCGATGTCCTCGGGCGCGACGCCCGTGATTTCGGATATCCCGGGCAACCGCGAGTGGCTTTCCGAAGAGTCGGCGCGCTTCTTCCCGGTCGGCGATGCCCGCGCGCTTTCTCTTGCGCTCATCGACGTGCTCGGCGACGCGGCGTTCCGCCGCGCGGCCCGCCTCGCCAACCGGGCGCGTGTCGAGCAGGACGGCGACTGGGGGGCGAACGTCGCCCGCATCGAGGCGCGCTACCAGGCGCTGGTCGCCGAGAAGGCGGCGGTCGCGTGAAGCCCGCATTCAATCCGCGCGACCGCCGGCGCCGCGACATGCGCCTGATGCGTGCGATCGGCGTGGTCGTCCTTGCGCTCGTTCTCTATGCCGCGCTGGCCTGGCCGCTGCGCCATTCGATCACGGACGACACGTACATCCACCTGGTCTACGCGAAGCACTTTCGCGACGGGCAGGGGCTGGTGTTCAACCCGGGGCAGGGCGTCTACGGCACGACGTCGCCCCTGTGGAGCCTCGGACTCGGCGTGCTGGGCAAGACCGGGATCGACCTGCTCGCGCTGGCGCACGGCCTCGCGCTCCTGTTCGGCGCGCTGACGATCGTCGCGACCGCGCTCTTCCTGCGCCGTTTCATGGAATCGTGGGTCACCGGATCCGGCTACGGCTCGGGCCGCGCCGAGCTCGCCTGGGCGCTGGCCGTTGTCGCGTTCGGCGCTGACGCCTGGCTCGTCCGCTGGTCGGCGACCGGCATGGAGACCGCGCTGGCCGCGTTCCTGGTGACAGGGGGCTTCGCGGCATACGTCGGACGGCGGCCCTGGGGCAACCGCGTGCTCGTGCCCGCGGCCTGGTGGGCGGTGGCCTCGCTCGTCCGGCCCGAGGCGGCGCTGCTGATCCTGCTGCTGCTCGCGCGCATCCTGCTGTCGAGCAGCCTGCGGTCCGTCAAGCTCGTGCGTGCGGGCTGGGCGCTGCTGCCGGTCGCGATCGTGCACGGCCCGTGGATTCTCTATGCGCTCGTGGTCTATCACACCCCGTTGCCGGCCACGCTGGCGGCGAAGACGGCGGGGGGCGCCGGCCTCGGCATGTTCGTCGACGTGATGGTGCGCGAGCTCAAGGCGCTGGCCGCATCGCGCGCGGTCGAGCTGGTCGCGTTGATCGCGCTCGCACCCCTGCTCGTGTCGCGCTTCGTGGTGCGCCGGGCGGACCACTTCGTGCCGCTCCTGTGGCTGGTCGGCCTGCCGCTGCTCTACGCGGCGCGGGGCGTGCCGGCGATCTCGCGCTACCTGGTGCCGGTCCTGCCGGTACTCCTGGCGTATGCATGGAGCACGTTCGCGTTCCTCGCCGCCTCGGAGCGGCGCCGTCCCGCTCTCGCGGTGGCGGGGCTGGTCGTCGCGGGCATGCTTTCCCTTGGAGCCGGACTCTATACGTACGTGCGCTTCGTCGTGCCGCAGGCTCTGGCGTTCCGCTCGGGAGTCGAGGTCGTGCTCGCGGGAATGGGACGCTGGTGCCGCGACCACACGCCGCCCGCCACGGAGATCGCGATCCCAGACATCGGCGCCTTCGGCTACTACGCCGACCGCCCCGTTGTCGACCTCGCCGGGCTGGTCACGCCTGCGATCACGCCGCTCCTGCGCCGCTATCCCTACGACGACCTGGTGACGAACCTGCGCTTCGAGGGCGTGGCGCGCCCTTCCTACCTGATCGATCGGGCGGACATGCCGCGGCGGATGCTGTTCCAGAGCCCGTATGCCACGGTGCTGACGCCGATCCTGGTCGGCCGCGTCGACCAGCGGGGGATCGCGCATCCCGAGCCGGCGTATTACACGCTCTACCGGATCGACTGGGTCGCGTTCGACCGGATGGAGGGAAGCATTCGTCAAGCGATGGGCGCGTCGGTCCATCACCCGCCGCTCAAACAGGTCCTCGGAAATGCGACGATGCAGCCGTCGCATTTCCTGCGGAACTCGCGGCGCGCGATGGACCGACGCGCCCTCAGCGCCGGAGAACTCAACTTCGTCCCGCCCGCCCTGGCGCGGAGCGAGGATCGATTGACGGCGGTTGCACCGAGTTTTGCCATTCGTTGGGGTCACGACAAGGGCATGCGGCTGGATACCGCGAAGGGGACCTACACAGTCGACCTTGTCATTGATCCGGATACGACCATCGCGATGCCATGGACGGACACGCAACTGGACACCCTGCGTCGAGCAGTGATCGATCTTCGCCTCTTCGAGCTTCCCTCTCCGCACCCGGAGATCGTTCCCTTGTCAGGTGGCGAGGAAGTGCTAATTCGGCCGTCCTTCGTTCACTCGTTGGACATCGAGATCGACGGGAAGCACAAGCACTTCTCCTGGACCTACGACAGTGGTGGTGGGGGCGTCCCACGCGACGCGGACGGATGGGAACGGCTGATGGCGTACAATGGCGGGGGTGTTCCGCGCCAGCCCGACGAGTGGCGCCGGCTGATGCAGTTTACAGCCCTCCTGCGCAACTTCATCGCTCGCAATCCCGCGATGCGGCAGGCGCCGCCACCCCGCGGACTCTATCAATAGGGCATGAAGTAAAAATCTGGTCGCCTCAAGGCGACCAGATTTCTACAAAACTCCACAACATGTCGGCGGGAGCATCGGGTGTTCGTCCGCCGCGAGTTCCGCAGGAAATGCGACAGCCTCTTCGTCGCATTTCCGAGGACCTGTCTGAGCGGCGGATGAATACCCGATGCGCCCTACGACACGAGCGAGTCCGTCCGCGCCGCCATCACGAAGTCGTTGCGATGCAATCCCCGAATCTTGTGCGTCCACCACGACACGGTGACCTTGCCCCACTCGGTCAGCAGGGCAGGGTGATGTCCTTCGGCTTCCGCAAGTGCGCCGACGTTGTTGGTGAACGCCAGAGCTCCAGCGAAGTCGGGAAACGTGAACACGCGCTCGAGCCGCGGCACGCCGTCGACCTCGCGGACGTTCCACGCAGGTATCTGGTGACGGAACTCGGCGATCTCCGCCGGCGTGAGCTTCGGGGCATCGGCGTGGCAGGCGGTGCACTTCTCTTCGGCCAGCGATCCGGTCATGACCAAACCCTCCTCGAACACGACGTGACGCTCGAAGCTGCGAGAGCGCGTGTAACTCGCGCCGTCGGGCGTGCGCTCGACGAAGCCGTCGTCGACGAGCGCGCGCCGGAGCGAGACGTGGTCCAGGTCCACGCGTGGACCCAGGCCCGCAAGCCACGCCTTGAGCATCTCATTGAGGGACTTCTCGTCAAGGGGGCCCGCAGGCAGCGCAAAAGAGGCGAAATACAGCAGGATCCACTGGTCGCGCCGCCGCCGCGGCAGGCCCGGGCCGATCCCGCCCGAGGAGAGCGCACGCAGGCGGCGCGCTGCCTCCTCGAGGGGGACGACCTCGGGTGTCACCGCCGCACGATCCGGTAGAAGAAGTGGTCGGCGCAGGTCGCGCCGAACGCGTCCTGGTCGGGGTCCGCGAGGTCGCGCTCGGTGGCGGCGGCGAACGCCTGCGCGGCAACTCGCGCTTCCTTCGAAGTCACGGTGCGGCCGTGCAGCGCGTGCCGCAGCACCGCGTAGTGCCCGTTCGAGCCGATCGCCGACACGCGTGCGCCGGCACGCGCGAGCTTGCCCACCAGCGTCTCGCGATCGACGAGCCCCGCGTAGTAGCCGTTCGGCAGCTGGCGCGCCTGGCGGTGCGCGTTGTCCTTGCCCGCGTTCAGCAGCAGCGAGCGGTTGTTGTTGAGCACCAGGTACAGCGCGCCGCGCGGCTTGAGCACGCGCATGCACTCGGCGAGCGTCGCCTTCTGCAGCCACGCCGGCAGATGTTCGAGCAGCCCGAGGCAGAGCACCGCGTCGAACGCGCGATCGGCGAACGGCAGCATGCCCGCGAAGCCCTGGGCGAACGAAGCGCGCTTCGCGCGACGGGTCTTCGTGCGCGCGGCGCGCAGCATGGCGAACGCGTTGTCGACGCCGACGACGGTCGCTCCGGTCGCCGCGAGCGGCGCGGTGACACGCCCGAGCCCGCATGCGAGATCGAGAACGCGCATTCCACGACGAGGTTTCAGCGACGACAGAAGCGTGTTCGTCTCCCACGCGTGATACGCGGCGTTGACGTACGGCGGTTCGCCTGCCGACAGCACGATGCGGAATTCGTCGCGCAGCTTGCGACGTTCCTCGCCCCAGTAATGCTCGGCGGACGCGCGATCGTAGTCGGGATGAATTCGAGGCATGCGTTGGACTCCGATCGGAAGGGAAGCGAGCAACCTAATCGCCCGCGAGCGCGAGCGTCAAGCGTCGCGCCGAGGCCTTGCACGGATGTGCAATCTGCTGATTTCCAAGGAAAAACTCGCGATCGGTTGGCACGGAAAAAAAGTGCGGCACAACACACTACGGGGACAAAAAAAAATTGACGACCGAGAAGCGTGGGCTGATAGTCCGCCGCTGTGGGGTCACGTGGGTTGAAGTGGTGCGCAGTGGGGAACGAGCCCTGAAGGCCGATTCCGCGTCCGCTTCCTCCACGAAAAACAAAGGATCGAATCATGTCGCGGTTCATCGGCAGCGAACTCTGCATGCTCGACGCAAAGGGACGCATCAATATCCCCGCGCGCATGCGGCGCAACATCGCTCCCGAAGCCAACGACACGTTCTTCATCCTCCGCTCCTTCGATCCCTGCGTCAATCTGTATCCCTCCGACGAATTCGCGCACCTGGATGCCAAGCTGAGCGCCGCGTTGAGCGAGGGCGATGAGGATGCGCGCGAGCTCGTCCGCGGGCTTTTCGCGGATGCAGTTGAAGTCGCGCTCGATGCCCAGGGTCGCCTCAACATTCCCGACAAGCTGCTGGATTACGCGGGGGTGAAGAAGGAGTCGATGCTGATCGGCAACAGGACCCATCTGGAACTGTGGCATCCCAAGACTTACGAACAGCGCGCCGCTTCGCTCGATCAGGCCCGTCTGAACGGCCTGGCGAAGAGGCTCCTGCCGTGACGCGCGCACCCCGACCCGAAATGGTCGCGACGCCCTCGGAGGTCCCGGGCGTCCGGCCCCCCTCGATCACGACGCTGCGGAGTGTCGTGTCGGGGGGCTTCGGGGAAGGGGGGAGCGCGGTCCCGACCTGGTTGCGATGCGCCGCCCATGAGAGCACGGGCGCGCTCCAGGCCGAGGCGACCTTTCGGCTGGCCGGAGGTCGCCGTTGACGTGGTCGAACACCTCCCGGTCCTGGCGGACGAAGTCGTCACCGCTCTCGTCCGCGGACCGGGTTGGTACTTCGACGCAACAGTGGGGGGAGGCGGTCATGCGGCGCATCTGCTCGGCGCCCTGCCTGCGGAGGCCCGCCTCCTCGGTTTCGACCGCGATCGCGCCGCACTCGCGCGTGCCGCGGAACGTCTCGAACGGTTCGGGGATCGGGTTCGCCTGGTCCACGCGCCGTTCGACCAGCTGGGCGAGGTCATGAGGTCCGAACGTCTGGGGAGCCTTGCGGGGGCACTCTTCGACCTCGGCCTCTCCTCGCTCCAGCTGGGCGACGCCTCGCGCGGGTTCTCCTTCTCGCTCGACGCGCCGCTGGACCTGAGGTTCGACGACACGGCCGGCGTGCCCGCGAGCGACCGGCTGATGAACGAGCAGGAAGCGACGCTCGCCGACTGGTTCTACCGCTACGGCGAGCTGCGCGAGTCGCGCAAGCTGGCGAAGGCGATCGTGGCGTACCGCAAGCGCCGCGCGATCGAGCGCACGACCGACCTGAAGGACGCGGTCTCCGCGGTATGGGGAGACCGGCCGCACCCGCGGAAGCTGGCGCAGCTGTTCCAGGCGCTGCGGATCGCGGTCAACGACGAGCTCGAGCGCGTCGAGCGCGGCTTGAAGCAGGCCGCGGAGGCGCTGGCGCCCGAAGGACGGCTGGCAGTGATCACGTACCACTCGCTCGAGGACCGGCTCACCAAGCGGTTCATGAGCGGAACCCTCCCCCCGAGGAGGGAGGCCCAGCTCGGAGCGATCCGGGAGGGTCTCCTCGCACCGGTGACCCGGAAGGCGATCGTCCCCACGCCTTCGGAAGTCGCCATGAACCCCCGAGCGGGTAGCGCGCGTCTGCGCGTGGCCCGGAGGATCGCCGCATGAAGCACTGGAAGCCCACGCCGGTCCTGCGCCGGCGGTTCGATTTCGACAAGAAGGGGGTTCCGCTCGCGGCCTGGATCGTCGGGCTCGTCCTCGTGGCGTCGTTCGTCGAAGTCTGGCAGGCGACGCGCGTGAGCGAGCTGACGCTCTCCATCGACCGCACGAGCGCGCAGTTGTCGCAGGTGCAGTCGCGCCTGTCGGATCTCGATGCCCGGCTCGCCGCGCATCACACGCGCCCGGCGCTGGCGGGGATCGCGGGCCGTCTCGGGATGAAGCCCGCCGAGCCGACCCAGATCGTGATGATCCCGGCAGCGTACCTGGCCGGCACCGACCTTCCCGAGAATGCGGGCAGCCAGCTCGCCATGCTCGGGCGCCGTGTCGCAGAGGTTCTGGTCCCGTCCGCGCGGGCCCGCAGCCGCCACTGACATCGTTCTGACCGCGCGGTCGCCGCATGGAGGTCCCGCGGCGGCCGCGGCCCCGGTCCCTGACGGGGCAACGGTTCGTCCAACAACCTGATCCTTCCCCGCGCAACGCCGGTCCGCGCCGGCACGCACGAGGACGCCCCTCCCCAAGGCCAGCGATCCCGCCCCCGCGGGCTCGCCGGAGGGTTCGTGTCGAATCTCGCCCCGCGTCGACGGCTCGTGCCGGCGGCGGCCGTCCTGTTCCTCGCCGGAGCCTGCGTGCTCGCGCGGCTCGGGTTTCTGCAGGTGCTCCGCCACGGCTATTACGCCGAGCGCGCGGAAGTGAACCAGCAGGAACGCGTGCCGTTGCCGCCGGCCCGCGGGGAGATCCGCGACCGCCACGGCAACCTCCTCGCCCAGGATCGCCGCACCTATTCGCTCATCGCCGTGCCGCGCAACATGAAGGACCCCGCGCGCATGGCGCGCCGGCTCGCCCGCGCGCTCGACCTCGACGAGAAGCGCCTCGCCCAGGAATTCAGGCGCCGCCCGAACTACTGCTGGGTCGTCCGCCAGCAGGCGCCCGAGCTGGCGGTGATGTTCGCCGACTCGACCAAGGCCAAGAACGGCTGGCAGAGCGTCTTCCTGCAGGGCGAGACCCGCCGCAGCTATCCCGAGGGCGAGCCGACGGCGCAGCTGGTCGGCCGCGCCGACCTCGACAACGTCGGCGTCGAGGGCATCGAGTACCAGTTCGACTCCCAGCTGCGCGGCCAGCAGGGCTACCGCACGGTGCTGCAGGATGGGCGCGGCCGCCAGATCGGCATGCCGGGCTGGTCGAGCAAGAACCCGGTCAACGGCCACTCGATCGCGCTCACGATCGACAGCGACATCCAGAGCGTCGTCTGCCAGCGCCTGCGCGACGCCGTCGACTCGCTGTCGGCGGCGAAGGGGATCGCGGTCGTGCTCGACCCGTGGACGGGCGAGATCCTCGCCGCCGCCTCGGAGCCGCAGCCGAAGGAGCCGCCGTTCCGCAACCAGGCGATCACCGACCAGTTCGAGCCGGGTTCGACGTTCAAGATGGTCGTCGTGTCGGCCGCGCTCGAGGAAAGGGTCGCCGGGCCCACGACG
>Ga0207650_10003505_pt1 | contig 10775 bp, 7 predicted proteins | sample KBSS63metaG_FD_184325 | JGI IMG/M metagenome (GOLD analysis project Ga0207650, IMG submission 184325) | Switchgrass rhizosphere microbial communities from Kellogg Biological Station, Michigan, USA - KBS S6-3 metaG (SPAdes) (version 2) | ecosystem: Host-associated > Plants > Roots > Rhizosphere >...
CAAGATCCACCAGATCGATCCGGAGACCGGGGCGGTCCTGCGCACCATCGAGACCAACCGCTTCGTCACCGGGGTCACCTGGATCGACGGCGAACTCTGGCACGGCACCTGGGACGGCGACGAGAGCGATCTGACCCGGGTCGATCCGCAGACGGGAGAAGTCCTGGAGCGGCTCGAGATGCCGAACGGAACAGCCGTGTCGGGGCTCGAGTCCGATGGCGGCGACCGGTTCTTCTGCGGAGGTGGAAACAGCGGAAAGCTGCGGGCCGTCCGCCGGCCGAAGCGAGGCTGAGCGGCGAGCAGCGGAACGTAGGTTGGGTCGAGTTCTTCACGAGACCCAACAACCGCTCGGGGTGTTGGGTCTCGCCAGCGCTCGACCCAACCTACCAGCGCGATGAGCCCTCACCCGGTCGGGATGGAGAGCTGGGAATAAGCGTGGCGATACGGCTCGATGTGCGCATCTCACTCCCACTCGACTTATTCCGGGTCATGGGAACGCGGTATCGGCGTCCCACATTATCTCGCGACGCAATATCTCCGGCCGAAAAGCATCAAACCTAGTTCCCGAATGGGATCGTCAGGTCCGTCTCGTTCGTGTCCACGACGAACACCGCGAGGAGCTTGGCCGGCCGCGTCTTGCTGGCATTGGCGCTGACGCCGTGGCGGTCCCCGGGCAGCTCGGAGAAGCTCTGTCCGGCCTTGTAGGTCGTCACCGGTCCGTCGTTGACCTGACTGCGGATCGCCCCCTCAAGAACGGTCGCGTAGATGAAGGCGGATTTGGCATGCGTGTGGCCGGGCGAGTAACCGCCCGGACCATATTCGACGAGCACACCCTTGATGCTCTTGCCGGGGACGTTCGGCAGCTCGTGCTGGTAGACCAGAGTCACCTTGGCGTTCTTCTCCTTCGGCGCGTCCGCAAGGACGCTGCCGAATGGCAGGGCGGCGACAATCAGCGCGTAGAAGATGCGTTTCATGGAGCCCTTTCCTTCGGTTGGCGGATGCGGATCAGGCTCCGGCCTGTGAGCGGCGGAGCCATTCGTCGAAACCGATGCGGCCGAGGCGCGCTTCGCCCAACGGCACGAGCGAGCGCTCCTCGACCCGGCCGCCGTAGTATCTGGCCTCGGGGTCGATCACGACCTCGCGCGGGTCGCCGATCGCCTTCAGATAGCGGGCCACGATTTCGTTGAACGGTGCACGTTCCGGGCCGGCGATCTCGACGATGCCGTTTCGCGGCGCCGCCAGCGCCACATCGGCGACGACGGCAGCAACATCGTCCGCCGCGATGGGCTGGAACAGGCCGGGCGAAAGCCTGACGATGTTTCCATCCGCACTTGAAGCGGCGATGCCCCGGAGGAATTCCAGGAACTGGGTCGAGCGGATGATGGTGTAGGGGATGCCGGAGGCCTCGATCAGTTTCTCTTGTGCGACCTTGGCGCGGAAATAGCCATTGTCGGGCGTCCGGTCGGTTCCGACGATGGACAGCGCGACATGGTGCCGGACCCCGGCCGCGGTTTCCGCCGCGACCAGGTTGCGGCCGGAGGTCTCGAAGAATTCCAGCACCGCCCTGTCTTCAAATGAGGGCGAATTTGCGAGATCGATCACCACCTGCGTGCCGGCCATGGCCTCTTTGAGGCCCTCGCCGGTGATGCTGTTGACGCCGGTATTGGGCGAGGCGGCGACGACCTCGTGGCCGCCCTGGCGCAGAATGGCGACGGTCTTCGAGCCGATCAGCCCGGTGCCGCCGATGACGACGATCTTCATGATTTCCCCCCCTCTCGAATGCCTGGGGACCCTCAAAATGGGCTCGAATGCAGGGGAGGAATGATATCCGAGCCTCAACGCGTGTAAATAATGCAAACCCGCGAGGAGACAAACACCGAGGCGTCCGTGCCGAACATGCCGCTCGCCGTGCCGCTCACGACAGCGAGCACGTCAAACGCAACAACGGTTAGATCCGGGCGGTTGCCCGACGGTATTTTCGACGATCACACCGGACTATCCCACACCCCTACTCCCACTCGATGGTGCCGGGCGGCTTTGAGGTGATGTCGTAGACCACGCGGTTGACGCCCTTGACTTCGTTGACGATGCGCGTCGCCACGTGGCCGATGAACTTCATGTCGAAGGGATAGAAGTCGGCGGTCATGCCGTCGGTCGAGGTCACCGCGCGCAGGCCCACGACGTAGTCGTAGGTGCGGTAGTCCCCCATCACGCCGACGGTGCGCACCGGCAGGAGCACGGCAAAAGCCTGCCAGATGTCGTCGTAGAGCCCGGCGCGGCGGATCTCCTCGATATAGATCTCGTCGGCCAATCGCAGGATGTCGAGCTTGTCGCGGGTGATCTCGCCGGGGCAGCGGATGGCGAGGCCGGGTCCCGGGAACGGATGGCGGTCGACGAATGCCGGCGGCAGGCCGAGCTCGCGGCCGAGCGCGCGCACCTCGTCCTTGAACAATTCGCGCAGCGGCTCGACCAGCTTCATGTTCATGCGTTCGGGCAACCCACCGACATTGTGGTGCGACTTGATGGTGACCGAGGGCCCCCCGGTGAACGACACGCTCTCGATCACGTCGGGATAGAGCGTGCCCTGCGCCAGGAATTCGGCGCCGCCGAGCTTCTTCGCCTCGGCCTCGAACACGTCGATGAACAGCTTGCCGATGGTCTTGCGCTTGACTTCAGGGTCGGTGACGCCGGCAAGCGCATCGAGGAACAGCGCCTCGGCCTCCACGTGGACGAGCGGGATGTTGTAGCTGTCGCGAAACAGCGCCACCACCTTCTCGCCCTCGGCGAGCCGCAGCAGGCCGTGGTCGACGAACACGCAGGTGAGCTGCTCGCCGATCGCCTCGTGGATCAGCACCGCGGCGACCGCGCTGTCGACGCCGCCGGACAGCCCGCAGATCACGCGCCCCGTGCCGACCTGCGCGCGGATCTTCTCGATCGCCTCCTCCTTGAAGGCGCGCATGGTCCAGTCGCCCTTGCAGCCGGCGATCTTGCGCACGAAGTTGCGGATGAGCGCGGCGCCGTGCGGGGTGTGCACGACCTCGAGGTGGAACTGGGTGGCGTAGAACTTGCGCCGCTCGTCCGCGATCATGGCGATCGGCGCGTTCGGCGAGGTGCCGACCACGCGGAAGCCCTCTGGCAGCCGGGTGACCCGGTCGCCGTGGCTCATCCAGACCGGGTAGCGCTCGCCCTTGCGCCACACGCCCTCGAACAGCGGCGTCTCCTCGGTCACCAGCACCTCGGCGCGGCCGAACTCGCGGTGATGCCCGCCCTCGACCACGCCGCCGAGCTGCGCCGCCATCGCCTGCTCGCCGTAGCAGATGCCGAGGACCGGCACGCCCGCGTCATAGATCGCGGCCGGCGCCAGCGGCGCCCCCGGGTCGAGCACCGACGACGGCCCGCCCGAGAGGATCACGCCCTTCGGCCGCAGCGCCTTGAAGGCCTCGTCCGCCTTCTGGAACGGCACGATCTCGCAATAGACCTTCTCCTCGCGGACGCGCCGGGCAATGAGCTGGGTGACCTGCGATCCGAAATCGACGATCAGAATCTTGTCGTGCCCGGCGAGCCGGTCGGGGCCGGCGCCGCGCACGAGCGAGGAATCGAGGATGGTCATTTAGACCTATGTGCGGCCCGCCCTGCGTCCGGTCAAGGCCGCCGGGCGGCGTTCACCACAGCCAAATCGGCGCTCTGCCCCGGCCCCGCGGCCCGCGACCGGCGCGGTCCTCCCGGCCCTCCCCGCCGCCGCCTCGCCGCGACGACGGCGCCACGGTTGCGCCGGCTTGTGCCGGTGGTGACGGAGTGTGGCGAGCGCGACATTTTTCCAACAGTCGCGCCGGAAAGCGCGGCCGATGCGGCGGGAAAACTTGTCTGCCCGCGGCGATCGGGGCAGGCTCCCAAGCACAACAAGAAGACACGCCAAGAAAGAGAAGAAGAGCCAGGCTGCCGTACGGCGCGCTCGGCCTCCGCGCCATGGGCAGCGTCCGGGGGGCATGATGACGACCACAGTCGCAGGATTTGCGCAGCGGGGAGCGTCGGTCCTCCTGCTCGGCGCGCTTGCGCTGGCGCCTACGGTCGCCACGGCGGACGAAGGCGGCGTCAGCTTCTGGGTGCCCGGCTTCTTCGGCAGCCTCGCGGCAGCGCCGCAACAGGCGGGAGCCTCCTTCGCCACGCTCTATTATCACCCCAGGGTATCGGCCGGAGCCGACGTCGCGTTCGCGCGCCAGGTCACGCGCGGCAACATCACCGCCAATTTCAGCGGAAATCTCAACGCGAACCTCAACGCCAATGCGGATGTCGTGATGGCGATTCCGAGCTACGTGTTCGCGACCCCGGTACTGGGCGGCCAGGCGGCGATGGCGCTGGTGGTGCCGATGGGACGCAACAATGTCTCCGTGGACGCGACGCTGAATGCCGCGATCGGCCCCTTCGGATTCAGCTTGTCCGGCGGTCGCGAGGATTCCGTCTCCGGCTTCGGCGACCCCATCCCGCAGTTCTCGCTGCGCTGGAACGCAGGCGTTCACAACTTCATGACCTACGTCACCGGCAATATCCCGGTGGGAGCCTACGATTCCCGACGGCTGGCTAACCTGGGTATCGGCCACGGCGCAGTCGATGCCGGCGGCGGCTACACCTACTTCAATCCGCAGACCGGGCAGGAATTCACCGCCGTGCTCGGCTTCACCTACAACTTCCTCAACGAGTCGACGCAATACCAGAACGGCGTCGATATGCACCTCGATTGGGCGACGTCGAAATTCATCACCAAGCAGTGGCAGATCGGCCTGGTCGGCTACGTCTTCAACCAGCTCTCCTGCGACAGCGGCGCCGGCGACCGCGTCGGCTGCTTCGAATCGCGCGTCATGGGAGTCGGGCCGCAGATCGGCTACATCTTTCCGCTCGGCGCCCTCCAGGGCTACATCAATCTCAAGGGCTACAAGGAATTCAATGCCGCGCACCGGCCGGACGACTGGAACGTGTGGCTCACGTTCCAGATCTCGCCCGCAGCGCCGAGCGCCACACCGCAGCAGGCCATGGTCCGGAAATAGCGACGGGCTCGCAGCGCCGCTTAACCAGGCGTAGCGAACCGTGCCGGTTCCGGCATAGGTCGAGGAATGGGCGGCGAACTCGCCGTCGAACTTCCCGAGAAGCGAAACGCCATTCGCAAGGCGAAGCTCGGCGCCGGCGGAGGCGAGCGCGGAATTCGTCGCCGGCGCGGCGCCGTTGACGATGAAGCTCGCGCCGGGAAGCGCCTGAAACACCGGCGCGAGGGCAGGATCGCTCACCGAGTCATGCGCCCAGGCGAGGCGCGCGCGCAGCGCCAGCAACGTGGTCGAATTGAGCGCCCCCTCGTCAGCGCGACCGGGTCGTCACGGCAGGACGGCGAACCCCGGTCCCTTCGAGGGCGTTCGGACCGATTCGAACCTCGTGACCGACAGTCACCTCACCTCCCCCAAGGCACCCGCAGCGCGCTCTGCGTTCAACGTTTCTTCCGCGCGAGCTACAACTTCCAACAGCCGGCCGCTCACGAGATGAAGGAAATAAAATCCGAATTCCGGGTTCTCGAAATAGAGCGCTCGCACTTCGTCGTAAGGGAGAGTCAGCACATGGCCGGTTTCGACGCATTCGACGGATTGCGTCCTGTTATACCCTGGCGTCAACAGCGCCAGCTCGCCGAAAATTTCCCCCGGCTGAAGCTCATGGCCCAACTCGAGCACCCGGTACTTGCCTTTGCCGACCAGGAACATTTCGTTGGCGGGATCGCCTTTGCGAAAGAGCATGTCACCCTTCCGGTATTTTCGCTTTTTCATGTAAGGCCTGAGCCAATTCATGGACAGGTCGGTCCCCGCTGCCGCGCGGACTTTCTTGATCAGCTCCAGCATCTGGTACAGACGGAAGGCGTGCACCGGCAGCAACAGCGCATAGAGCAGAATCGCCGGAAGCGAGCGCGCCAGTATCGATGAGCCCAACAAACAGGATGCGCTCACAAGGCTCGTGACCCGCAGCGGAATCACCGTCTTCATCGACATCGATATGACGTAGAAAAGCGCTCCGGTCGCACCCAGCACGTTCGGCAATGTGACGAAGCTCAGCACGTAGTCTAAACTCAAGCTATCGTTCATCTTCAGCCTCCAGGCTGGCATCAACGACGGAGAGAGCTTACCCGGGCCGCAATTGCAAGCCGTCCGGTCAATCCCGATCATTGCGTTTGCCGCCGACGCTCTGGTCGAGACCGGGAACAGGATACGACGATTTGCCACCCGGTATTTCGATAGAGAGTTCCCTCGCTGCAAGGCTCGCACGCGGCACTTCGTTCTGTGACCGGGCGCGCCCTATTCGGTGGCGGCAGCCGCCATGAGTTGAATATACTCTGTGGTGGGCTGGCCGATGCACACTGAACGACGACACAATAGGCAGCGCAGCCATGTTGGAGTCGAGGTCCGCTGCTGGGACGAGCGAGCGCGCCGGCTGACGGATTGCGGGGCGCGCTGCTCAGACTCCGCGCCGAGAACAGCCTTGCTAATTCGCAGCCATGGCCGATCGACGCAAGTTGGGTGAAGGCTGAGCCGTCGGCTGAAAGTTCGTCGCGAGCGCCAGAAGCGCGGCGCGAACAACCCTCCCATTGACAGCAGAAGCATCCCCGGATCGAGTGAAATGGGGTCTTAGCCCTGACGCACGGCCTTGCCAGGTCGTCGGCGGCATGTGATCCGGCCGGAGGACGACATGGAATTGTTGGACAATCAAACACATGGCGGCGGCGATGACATGATTGGCCCGCACCCGGTCGACTTCAGCCGGCGCGACCTCATGACGATGGGCCCAGCAATTGCCGCGGCTCAGGTGCTCGGCATGTCTCAGGGACTCGGCGAGGAAGCGAAGGCCACGGCAAGAACCCGCAAGATCGCGCTCGAGGAGCACTTCACGACGCCGGAATTGGGCAAGAAATTTGTTGCCAAGCCGACCAAGAGCGAAAAGCTGTTCGCCGACATCGATCGTCGCCTGATCGACTTCGAACAGCTGCGGCTGGAGACAATGGACAAGGCCGGCATCGATCTCGCCGTACTCTCGGTCACTACGCCCGGCGTCCAGGGGGAAAAGGATACAAAGACGGCGATCCGCCTGACGCGCGACGCCAACGACCTCTTGGCGCGCGAAGTGCAGAAGCGGCCGCGGCGGTATGCGGGCTTTGCCCATCTTCCCACGCAGGACGCCAGCGCCGCCGCCGCGGAGCTCGAGCGCGCCGTCCAGCAGCTTGGCTTCAAGGGCGCCCTCATCAACGGTCAGACCAACGGGCACTATCTCGACGAGGATATGTACCTCCCGCTTTGGGAGCGCGTGCAGGACCTGGATGTTCCGGTCTACCTCCATCCCGGCGAGCTCCCCGATCATCCCGCCATGTTCGCCGGCCACCCGGAATTGGACGGGCCGATCTGGGGCTGGACGGCCGATACCGGGGCGCATGCGCTGCGGCTGGTCTTCGCCGGCACGTTCAAGCGCTTTCCGAAGCTGAAGATCATTCTCGGCCACATGGGCGAGACGCTGCCGTACCTGCTATGGCGCTTCGACAGCCGATGGCAATTGGAGCTCGGCGAAGACCTCCCGCGGGACGCGCTGCCCTCCGCGATCATCAAGCGCCATTTCGTCATCACCACATCGGGCGTCTGCGACCCGAACCCGCTGGCCGGCGCCATCGCGGCGCTCGGCGAGGACAGCGTGATGTTCTCCGTCGACTATCCCTACGAGGATACGCAAACTGCCGCGGCCTTCATCGAATCCGCGCCGATCAGCGAGGCGGTGCGTGCCAAGGTCTGCCACGGCACCGCCGAGCGGATCCTCCGACTGTAACGCGGATCATGTTCCGCCTGACCAAAAGCGGCCGGTACACGGCCGTCCCTGCCTTGCTGAGCCGCAGTTGGGGGTTTGGCGGCCCGCCTGAGCGCATGCGCGGCGACAAGGCGGGAAAAGCGCAACATTCACGTCGGTTCTGAACGCCGGAAATCCCGGTCGAGGCTCACGGAGCAGTACATGCAAATGATTTTCCGATTCTTCCTCGTCACGGCCTTCGTGACGGCGCCAACTTTGGCAGTCGCCCATAACGAACTTGCACGCGAACCGCGCGGTATCGACACGCTCGTTCCTGCGAGCTCCCCGTCACCGGCAGATTCGTCTGCGCAGAAGATTACCATCTACACGGCGAAGGCGATTGTGACTCTCGATTCCGGCACGCCCTCCGCAGAGGCCGTGGCGGTGATGAACGGCAAGATCCTCGGTGTGGGCACGCTGGAGGAAGTCCGGGGCTGGATCACCAACGAGGAAGTCGAGATCGACCGGCGTTTTGAAAATGCGGTGATCCTCCCGGGCTTCATCGAAGCGCACATGCGTCCGCAAATTACCGGGGTGCTTTGGCAGGGCGTGTATGCGGGCCGGTTCGACCGGACCGCACCCGACGGGACACCGATCAAGGGATTGGAGATCAAGCAGGCGGTCATCGAACGGATCCGCGATGCCGCCGCCAAGATACCGGCCGATGGAAGATGGTTGGTCGCTTGGGGTTATCAGCCGGAGTTCTATGGCAACTCGCCGCTCACCCGCGCCGACCTCGATCCGATCTCAAATGGTCATCCGATCTTTATCGAGAATCTTTCGATGCATATTTATTATGCAGCAAGGCGTTCGAGATCGCTGGAATAACCGACGACACCGGTATCGTCGGGATCGTCAAGAAGGACGGCAAGCCGACCGGCGAGATCGAGGAGGTTGCGGCGGCCTTTGCCTTCGTCGCGAAGCTACCGTCACTCGATTCCAAGTTCTTGCTGAAGGCCACGCGCGACGCGGGCGAGCTCGCGCATCGCGTCGGGGTGACGACGGTCACCGATCTGTCCTTCGGCACCATTCCGGGAGGCTACCAAGCCTATCAGACGGCTGCCGCCGAGCCCGACTTTCCCGTACGGGTCGTGCTCAATCCGCTCATCAGCATATTTCAGAAGGGAGAAATCGCGGACAAGGGCGGGCTCGATTACCTCGCCGAACTGCACAAATACGATACCGACCGCCTCAGCTTCGGCGGCGTCAAGTTCATCGTCGATGGGTCGATCCAGGGCTACACCGGACTGTTTCAGTGGCCCAACTACTACAAGACATTCGCCAATGGGGTCGCGAACATTTCGCAAGAGGACCTGAGCAAATGGGTCCTCGAAGTGCACAAGCGCGGCTTCCAGGCGGTGATCCACACGAACGCCGACCAGGCGACTGAAATGGCGCTGCAGGCGCTGGCTGCGGCCCAGCGGCAGTATCCGCGGCTGGCGACCCGGCACCGGCTGGAGCACAATCAGTTTGTCACGCGGGCCCAACTCGTCAAAATGAAAGAGCTTGGCGTCGCGACGAACCTGTTCATGAACCACATCTACTTCTGGGGCGACTTGCACTACTCGACGTTTGTCGGACCGGATCGGGCGAGAGAGATGAACCCTGCGGGAAGCGCGCAGCGCCTGGGAGTTCCCTTCAGCCTGCATTCGGACGCGTCCGTTACGCCGGTAAACCCGCTGTTTTCGATGTGGACGGCGACGGTGCGCAAGACCATGTCGGGGCGGATACTCGGCGAGGGTGAGCGCATTTCCGTTCCGCAGGCGTTGCACGCGGTGACCCTCGGTGCGGCCTACCTGCTTGGACAAGACGACAAGAAAGGCTCGATCAAAGCGGGCAAGCTCGCCGATTTCACCATCCTTGACCGCAATCCGCTCGAAGTCACCTCGCCCGATGAGTTGAAAGATATCAAGGTGCTTGGGACTGTCATGGGCGGCAAACCGTTCCCGGCGGGCGCCAATCGCTGAAGTCGACGTTCTCGATTGGACCATGGAGGCGACGCAATCCTGATGATATGGATGCGCCAGCCGAAGCGTCGCGAAAATTCTCGCGTACGCCCGGCAGCAACGTGCCCCGGTGAGAGCTCCCGATGCATACGGATCGCCCGTCCTTCCAGCGCGTCCTAAAGACGATCGTACTGATCGCGGGTCTCTGCTGGTTTGGCGGCAGCCATGCGCAGGCGCCCGCCGATCCCCTGCCCTCCTGGAACGACGGCGCGGTGAAGAAGTCGATCACCGACTTCATCCCGCGCGTCACGACCGAGGGCAGCGCGGATTTCGTGCCGCCGGACCAGCGCATCGCCACCTTCGACAACGACGGCACGCTGTGGGCCGAGCAGCCGATGTATTTCCAGATCATTTTTGCGATCGACCGGGTCAAGGCGCTGGCGCCGCAGCACCCGGACTGGAAAAGGAAGCAACCGTTCAAGGCCGCGCTCGATGACGACCGCAAGGCGCTGGCGGCGCTCGGCGAGACGGGTTTTCTGCAGATCATGGCGGCGACCCATACCGGCATGACCACCGAGGAATTCGCCAAGATCGTCGCGGACTGGCTCGCCACCGCGCGCCATCCGCGCTTCAACCGGCCCTATACCGATCTGGTTTACCAGCCGATGCTCGAACTGCTCGCCTATATGCGCGCCAACGGTTTCAAGACCTTCATCGTCTCCGGCGGCGGCATCGAGTTCATGCGTCCGTGGACCGAGAAGACCTACGGCATCCCGCCCGAGCAGGTGGTGGGCTCGTCGGCCGTGACCAAGTACCAGATGCGGACAAACGACATTCCCGTGCTCCTGCGCGAGCGCAAGGTCGAATTCGTCGACGACAAGGCGGGCAAGCCCGAGGGCATCAACCGTTTCATCGGACGGCGTCCGGTCTTCGCGTTCGGAAATTCCGACGGCGACAAGGAGATGCTGGAAT
>Ga0207650_10003507_pt1 | contig 10771 bp, 11 predicted proteins | sample KBSS63metaG_FD_184325 | JGI IMG/M metagenome (GOLD analysis project Ga0207650, IMG submission 184325) | Switchgrass rhizosphere microbial communities from Kellogg Biological Station, Michigan, USA - KBS S6-3 metaG (SPAdes) (version 2) | ecosystem: Host-associated > Plants > Roots > Rhizosphere...
GTTTCGACGACCTGGACTACCTGTTCGACATCGGCGAGCTGGACCTGAACATCTCCGGTTGCATGAACGCCTGTGGTCACCACCACGTCGGCCACATCGGCATCCTGGGCGTGGACAAGAAAGGCGAAGAATTCTACCAAGTGTCCCTGGGTGGCAGCGCCAGCCGCGACGCGAGCCTGGGCAAGATCCTCGGCCCGTCCTTCGCCCAGGAAGCCATGCCCGAGGTGATCGGCAAACTGATCGATGTGTACATCGAACAGCGCACCGAAGATGAGCGTTTCATCGATACCTACCAGCGCATCGGCATTGACCTGTTCAAGGAGCGCGTCTATGCAGCGAATCATTAAGAACAACGAAGTCGTCGACGAAACCTGGCACCTGCTGCCCAAGGACGCGAGCTTCGACGGTATTTCCAACTGCGACGACCTGATCGTGCCGTTGGCGCTGTGGCGCGAACACGGCCACGCCCTCAAGGCCCGTGACGGTGGCCTGGGTGTGTGGCTGGACGCGGATGAAGAAGCCGAAGAAATCGGTGATGACGTGCAGCACTTCCAAGTCATCGCCCTGAACTTCCCGGCCTTTACCGATGGGCGCAACTACTCCAACGCACGCCTGCTGCGTGACCGCTACGGTTACAAAGGCGAGCTGCGTGCGATTGGCGATGTGCTGCGCGACCAACTGTTTTACCTGCGCCGCTGCGGGTTCGATGCCTTCGCCCTGCGCGCCGACAAAGACCCGTACGAAGCGCTGGAAAGCCTCAAGGACTTCTCGGTGACCTATCAGGCCGCAACGGACGAACCGCTACCACTCTTTCGCCGACGCTGAGTAACAAATGTGCGAGGGGGCTTGCTCCCGATAGCGGTGGTTCAGCTACTTATCCGGTAACTGAAACTCCGTCATCGGGAGCAAGCCCCTCTCACAGTGCAAACTCCTCACGTTCAGGATGGCGGGTTGATCTTGATCGACGCCAGCACCTGTTTCTGCCCCATGGAGCACGGCACGCCTTCCGGCTGCGCCCGTACCGCTTTGATCACGCCCAGCAATTGCGCCTTGTTGTGCGCCAACTGCGCCTGCATCACTTCGATCTGCGCCACCTTGCGCTCCAATGCCTCAATCAATTCCTCGCGCTTGTGCTCGCCGGGAGCCGGCATCAACGCCTTGAGTTCCTGCAAGGTGAACCCGGCCTGTTGCGCGCTCTGGATCAATTGCAGCGTCTGCAAGGCTTCGGGCGCATAGCGCCGATAACCGTTGGCCTGGCGGCCCACCTGGCTGATCAGCCCTTCGGCTTCATAAAAGCGGATACGCGATGCCGCCAGGCCGCTCTGTTTTGCCAGCTCACCAATATTCATCACAACACCTGCTTGACATTAAAGTTAACTTTAAGCTTAGCCTGGGGCCTCCCCCGCTAAGGAGTCAACCCATGTCACCCTTTGAAGCGCTGCAACTGCCCAATGGCCAAATCATTTCAAACCGCATCGCCAAGGCGGCGATGGAAGAAAACATGGCCGATATCAATCAGGCACCGTCCCGCGAATTGAAGCAGTTGTACAAGACCTGGGCGGACGGCGAACCCGGCCTGCTGATCACCGGCAACGTGATGATCGACCGGCGTGCGATGACCGGCCCCGGCGGCGTTGCGCTGGAAAACGAACAACACTTGGACAGCTTTCGCGAATGGGCCGACGTGGCCAGGGCCAAGGGCGTGCACTTCTGGGTACAGCTGAGCCACCCAGGGCGCCAGACCATGGCCAACCTGGGTCAACAAGCCCTCGCGCCATCGGCCCTCGCCCTTGACCTGGGCAGTTTTTCCAAGATGTTCGCCACACCCAAGGCCATGAGCGAAGACGAGATCCAGGACGTGATCCAGCGCTTCGCCACCAGTGCGCGCCTGGCCGAGAAAGCCGGGTTCAGCGGGGTGCAGATCCACGGGGCGCACGGCTACTTGCTGAGCCAGTTCCTCTCCCCGCTGAGCAACCACCGCACCGACTGCTGGGGCGGCACGCTGGAGAACCGCGCGCGGCTGTTGCTGGAAGTGATCCACGCCGTGCGCGCTAGCGTCAGCCCGGCGTTTTGCGTGTCGGTAAAACTCAATTCAGCGGATTTCCAACGCGGCGGCTTCGATGAGGCCGATGCGCGCGCGGTGGTAGAGATGCTCAATCCATTGCCCATCGATTTATTGGAATTGTCCGGCGGCAGCTATGAAGCGCCGGCCATGCAAGGCGAAGCGCGGGACGGCCGCACGCTGGCCCGAGAAGCGTACTTCCTCGAATTTGCCGCGCAAATGGCCAGTGTCGCTCGCATGCCGCTGATGGTCACCGGCGGCATCCGACGCCTACCAATCGTGCAGCAAGTACTCGATAGCGGCATCGCCATGGCCGGGATCGCCACCGCCCTGACCCTGGAACCGCAGTTGATCAAACAGTGGCGCGCAGGTCGCGACCTCGACCCGCAACTCAAGCCTATCGACTGGAAGCGCAAGCCCCTCGCCTCACTCGCCACCCTGGCCGTGGTGCGTGACCAGATGCGCCGCTTGAGCCGTGGCCGCCGCCCCAACCCCAACGTCGCCCCTTGGCTGGCCCTGGCGTGCGACCAGTGGTTTACCGCGCGCCGCACCCGGCAATATCGCGCGGCCATGAAGCAATCTTCACATTAAAGGCGCAGCATTCGCCGTGATCGAACTGTCCCCTATTGATCAGCTGTTCTTAACCTCACTGACGATTGGAGTGCCTCATGGCGAAAATCAACCTGGCCCAGCAACTGGCGACCACCCTTGAACAGGCGGGTATCAAGCGCATCTGGGGCCTGACCGGCGACAGCCTCAATGGCCTCACCGATGCGTTGCGCAGCATGGACAGCATCGAATGGATGCACGTGCGCCACGAAGAAGTCGCCGCGTTCGCCGCCGGTGCCGAGGCCGCGGCCACCGGTGAGCTGACGGTATGCGCCGGCAGTTGTGGGCCGGGCAACCTGCACCTGATCAATGGCCTGTTCGACTGTCATCGCAACCATGTGCCGGTGCTGGCGATTGCCGCGCAGATCCCCTCCTCAGAGATTGGTCTCAACTATTTCCAGGAAACCCATCCCCAGGAATTGTTCAAGGAGTGCAGCCACTTTATCGAACTGGTGACCAACCCCGAACAGATGCCCCACGTGCTGCACCGTGCCATGCGCTCGGCGATCCTCAATCGCGGCGTGGCGGTGGTGGTGATTCCGGGGGACGTGTCGTTGCTGGAAGTCGAAGACACGCTCAAGCCTTGGCCGGTACTGAACGCGCCGCGCACGTTGCCGGCCGAAGCCGACCTGGTGCAATTGAGCGAAATCCTCAAGGGCAGTGACAAAGTCACGTTGCTGTGCGGCAGCGGTTGCGCCGGCGCCCATGCACAAGTGGTGGCGCTGGCCGATACGCTGGGCGCCCCGGTGGTGCATGCCCTGCGCGGCAAGGAGCATGTGGAATGGGACAACCCGTTCGACGTGGGCATGACCGGCCTGATCGGCTTCAGCTCGGGCTATCACGCCATGCTCAATTGCGACACGCTGATCATGCTCGGCACTGACTTCCCCTATCGCCAGTTCTACCCCACCGCCGCGAAAATCATCCAGGTCGACCGCAACCCGCAGGCCCTCGGCCGTCGCGCCACGCTGGACCTAGGGATCGCCGCCGATGTAGGTGAAACCCTCGACGCCCTGTTGCCGCGCCTGACCCGCAAGACGGATCGCCGCTTTCTCGACACCTCCTTGAAGCATTATGAAAAAGCCCGCCAGGGCTTGGATGACCTGGCCCAACCGTCCAAGGCCAATCGGCCGATTCATCCGCAATATGTGGCGCGGTTGCTCAGCGAACTGGCGGACGAGGATGCAATCTTCACCGCCGACGTCGGTTCGCCCACGGTGTGGGCGGCGCGCTATCTGAAAATGAACGGCAAGCGCCGCCTGATCGGCTCGTTCAACCATGGGTCCATGGCCAACGCCATGCCCCAGGCCATTGGCGCGCAGGCTGCGTTCCCGGGCCGGCAGGTGATTTCGATGTCGGGCGACGGCGGTTTCGCCATGTTGATGGGCGACTTCATCTCACTGGCGCAGTTGAAATTGCCGGTAAAAGTCATCGTGTTCGATAACTCATCCCTGGGTTTTGTCGCCATGGAAATGAAGGCCGCCGGTTATCTGGAGGCCGGCACCGAGCTGAAAAACCCGGATTTTGCGGCCATGTCCAACGCCATGGGCATTCTCGGTATCCGCGTGGAGCAATCCGAAGAGCTGGAACCGGCCTTGCGCCGCGCCCTGGCCCATGACGGCCCGGTGCTGGTGGACGTGGTGACCGCCACCCAGGAACTGGTGATGCCGCCGAGCATCAAGCTGGAACAGGCCAAGGGGTTCAGCCTGTATATGCTCAAGGCGGTGATGAGTGGGCGCGGGGATGAAGTGATCGAGCTGGCACGCACCAACTGGCTGCGCTGACTCAAAGCTGATTCAAATGTGGGAGGCCCCTCCCACATTTGGCGCCTGCGTCTGTCAGCCCTTGTGTTTTTCCACCCACTGGCCGTAGGCATCGATGAACGCCTGCAAAAACGGCTTGGTCTTTTCCGATACCTTGCCCGACTCATCAAACACACTGCCCGCGCCACCCAGGTAGGCTTCGGGCTGCTGCATGCACCACACGTCCAGGAATACCAGGGACTGGCGCAGGTGATGGTTGGCGCCGAAACCGCCAATCGCACCCGGCGACACGCTGATGATAGCGCCCGGCTTGCCGCTCCAGGCACTTTGCCCGTAAGGGCGCGAGCCTACATCGATTGCGTTTTTCAACGGGGCCGGTACCGAACGGTTGTATTCCGGGGTCACGAACAGCACCGCGTCGGATGAGCTCACTTGCTGGCGGAAAGTACTGTAGGCTGCCGGCGGTGAATCACCGTCGATGTCCTCGTTGTAGAGCGGCAAATCGCCAATTTCCACAATATTCAATTTCAGATTGGCAGGGGCCAGTTCGGCCAATGCCAGGGCGACCTTGCGGTTGATCGACTGTTTTCTCAAGCTGCCAACCAGGACGGCAATCGTGTAGACCTTGCTCATTGGGGGTTCCCGACGTCTGATTAAAGGAGCTTGTAGTTATAGAGGCTTCGTGGCGTGATCACCAGCAGGTTTTGAGAACCTTTCAGACGTTTGGCTCAGGCTATGCCCTGTAGGAAACGTCCAAAAACCTCAACGAATAGTATTTTTTTTCCGTAGGCAAACTACGCCTCTTTATGACGGTCTACACAACCATATATCGAGTGTTTTATCTCCAGAGGTTCTAAACAGATGGCAGCAGTACTTGTCGGACAGTTCCATGCCAGAGACGCGGAAGGCCGCGTGTATTCCGTGCATGAATTCCAGGAATCCAACCCGGCGCAAGGCGACGTGGCTGGCTCGGCGCCCACCACTACCTACAAGCTGGCCATTGGCGATCGTGTAGAAAAACTGGAAGGCGATGAATTCAAACTGATTCAGTCGGGCACTATTCTTGTCCGCGAGTCGCAAACCACCCTCGCGTCATAAGATCTCGCCTTAACGACCTGCTCAGTCCTGGCCATTGATGGCATTGACTGGGCTGGCGTGATCAGGGATTGCGGATCTGCGTGAGTTCAATGCCCTGCTCATCCTGCTTGAGCGTCACCGTCAAATGCCCCCGCTCCCCTTCCACGGCGTACATCGAACGCGTGTAGCCCGACGTGTTGTACGCGGGGTACGCCTGCACCTGCCTGAGCAGCGTGAGCCCCAACACTGTCCCCACCTGCTCGCTCACCTGTTCCTGGGAACGGATAAACGCTTCAAGCGCGAGGTTTTCCGGCGGGGTGTCGTCTTGATTACGCAAGAGATAAGCAGCCACGCATCCCACGGTCACCAGGACCATCAGTTGCTTGGCCGTTACCCCGAAGAACGTCGAGGGAATCAGCATATGAGACCAGACCTGTTTTTGTTGTATGTGCCGGTACCCGGCATTGGTCGTTGATGATCAGACCCGCCATTTTAGTGGGGTCGCGACCGAACGCCATAGGCTTGAGCGACCCACACCGTCTTTTTTACGCACACTTTTTTTCACAGGCGGGTTCGCGCCATTGAATACCCACCGCGCTGCACATAGACTCCGGCCATGCGTTTACGTCATATCGAAGTGATTCAGGCCATCTTGCAGACCGGACACCTCGGCACGGCCGCCGAATGGTTGCAACTCTCCGTGGGCGATGTGGACGCAGCGCTCAAGGAGGCTGAGCTGCAATTGGGCTTCATGTTGTTCGCCAGCGTGCGCGGACGTTTGCAGGCGACCCGGGAAACCCTGGAGCTGCAGGCAGAAATCGCCCATGTGTACGAAGCGCTGGAGCCGGTGCAACGCCTGGCCGGCCGCCTCAAACACCATCACGCCCCCACCTTGCGCGCCCTGTGCACCCCGCCGCTGGCCAATCAACTGCTACCGCAAAGCATCGCCGTGCTGCGCCGGCGTTTCCAGGACACTCCGTGCAACCTGTCGAGCCAGCCGACCCGGGAAATCGTCAGAAGCCTGTTGTTGCACGAAGCCGATGTGGGCCTGGGCCTGCATGATCCGGAACATCCACAAATCCACAGCACGGTGCTGGCCCAGGGCAAACTGCAATTGCTGGCGCCCCATGGCTGGCTCAAACCCAAACAGAAGTACATTGCGCTGCCGGACCTGGCCGGGCAGTCGATGATCGGGCTGGAGGGCCACGACCCGCTGAGCCGCCTGCTGGATGCCAAGCTGCAAGCCTTGCGACCGTTGCCGGTGGTGCAGACACGGGTACAGACCTACCAGATGATGCGCAGCATGGTGGAGGCGGGAGAAGGCTTGGCGATTGTCGACCCGTTTACGGCCTTTGGCGCGCGCGAGGCCGGGCTGGACGCGTGCCCCGTGTCGCCGCCGATCATGGTCAGCCTGTATGCGTTGACGCTCAAGGAGGGCGTAGCCTCACCCGCCTTGAATGCGCTGCTGGAGATCGTCACCCAGAAGGCCGAAAGCCTGCTGGTGAGCTAACCCCGGTCGGCTTCGGTCTTGAACAGGCGATACCAGAAAATCGCCACTTCACGGGTTTGCGGGTCGATGCCGCGATAGCGCAAGTGGTCGATGCCGCCCATCACATAGCCACAACGTTCATACAGACGGCAGGCGCCAAGGTTGTTGTTCTGGGTTTCGAGCATCATGCCCGGCAGGTTTTTCTTGCGGCTCCAGAACTGCGCCACGTCCAGCAATGCCTTGGCGACGCCGTGGCGACGCGCGGGCAAGGCCACGGCCAGTTCATCGACATGGGCAAAACCGTTCCAATTGGTGCTGACCACGATATGCCCCACCGGGCAGTCGTCCAGGAAGGCCATGAAGATGGCACTGTCTGGGGCGTCGCGAAAGCTGGCGAATTCCTCCGGGTCAATCCCATAGCACTTGCGGTACGGCACAATGCGTTCCACTGGCCACTTATCGACGCGCGCGCCCATCTGCGGCACTCCATAGGCGCTGACCTCGAAACTGAAATCATTGCCCCACACATAGGCGTCGAAGCCTTCATCGGCGACCCGCACACTGAGCCCTGGATACTTCGGGTTCATTACAGCTTGCATAAACATCCTTAACCCTTGATGCAATCGACGGTGTAACAACGACCACTGCCGTCATCTTCGTGTTGTAGCCCGTGAACGTCTGCGACAAAACCGGGAAAACTGTTATCGAACGTGCGCGCAAACGCCAGGTAGTCGATGATCGAGCGCGTCGACTCGGTAAAGCGCTCGCCCGGCATGATCAACGGGATGCCCGGCGGATAGGGCACCAGCATCACGGCTGCGATGCGCCCTGGCAAGGCATCAATGGACACTGCCTCCACTTCGCCCCTGACCAATTGGTCGTAGGCGTCGGCCGGTTTCATCGCAATGTCCGGCAATACCGTGTACATGCGCTTGAGGTGTTTGGCGGTGGCGTTACTGCGATAACAGCTGTGCAGCTGGTCGCAGAGGTCGCGCAACCCCAGGCCCTGGTAGCGTGTCGAGCCCTGGGCAAACACCGAAGGCAAACAACTGGCCAGGCTGACATTTGCGTCGTAACTGCGCTTGAATTCCAGCAACTCGGTGAGCAAGGTACTCCATTTACCTTTGGTGATACCCATGGAAAACAGCACGAGGAAGGAATACAGCCCGGTCTTTTCCACCACCAGCCCGCGTTCCCAAAGGAATTTACTGACCACCGCCGCGGGAATCCCGCAATCGCTCAAGGCACCACCGGCATTCAGGCCGGGCATCACCAGGGTGACCTTGATCGGATCGAGCAGCACATAGTCTTCGACCACATCCCCAAAGCCATGCCAATCATCCTGCGGCTGCAACAGCCAGTCCGCCGTAATAACGCGGTCGACACCCGCCACCGAGGGCGGCTGCCAGATGGAAAACCACCAGTCCTCGGCGGCGATATGCTGACGCAGGTTAGCCAGGGCGCGGCGAAAGCTCAGGGCTTCGTCGAACATTTCCTGCAGCAACGAACGGCCGGCCGGGCCCTCCATCATCGCCGAGGCCACGTCCAGCGAGGCGATGATGCTGTATTGGGGCGAGGTGGAAATATGCATCATGAAGGCTTCGTTGAAACGGTCACGGTCCAGCTGGCGCGCGCCGCCGTCCTGCACGTGGATCATCGAAGCCTGGCTGAACGCCGCCAGCAGCTTGTGCGTGGAATGGGTGGTGAACACCAGCGGGCTCTCCGGGGTACGCGAAGTGCCCATGCCGTAGCGCCCGGCGAAAAATTCGTGAAACGCCGCATAGGCGTACCAGGCTTCGTCAAAGTGTAATACCTCGACACTGTTGCCCAGTTGCTGCTTGATCAGCTCGGCGTTATAGCACAGGCCGTCGTAGGTGGAGTTGGTGACCACGGCCAGCTTCACTTTCGACGAACGGCCACGGGCCAGGGGGCTGGCGTCGATCTTGGCGCGGATCGACTCAGGGCTGAATTCGCTCAAGGGGATGGGGCCGATGATGCCCAATTCGTTACGCTCAGGGCATAGGTACAGCGGTATGGCGCCGGTCATGATGATCGAGTGCAACACCGATTTGTGACAGTTGCGGTCGACCAGCACCAGATCATCGCGGCCGACCATGGAGTGCCAGACGATCTTGTTGGCGGTCGATGTGCCATTGATCACGAAGAAGGTGTGGTCGGCGCCGAAGTTGCGTGCGGCACGCGCCTCGGCTTCGGCCAGAGGCCCGGTGTGGTCCAACAGCGACCCCAGTTCGGGCACTGATACGGATAAGTCCGAACGCAGGGTGTTTTCCCCAAAAAACTGGTGGAACGCCTGCCCTACCGGGCTTTTGCGATAAGCCACGCCGCCGCCATGGCCGGGGGTGTGCCAGGAATAATTGGAGTCGGCGGTGTGCTGCACCAAGGCCTTGAAGAATGGCGGCAGCAGGCCATCAAGGTAGGTGCGTGCGGCGCGGGCCACTTGCCGGGCTAGAAACGGCACGGTGTCTTCGAACAAATAGAGAATACCGCGCAACTGGTTGAGCTCGCTCATGGCATCGGCCGGAGCGTTTTCCAGGGTGACTTGCTCGCCGAGGGCAAAGATCGGCAGGTTCGGCGCCCGCACCCGCGCAAGGCGGATCAGCTCAACCATGTTTTGCAGCAGGTGGGTATTTTCGCCGGCGCCTTCGGCGGCGATCAGCATGCAGGCCAAACCATGATGGGTGGACGCCACCAGCCGGCCTTCGGCGTAGTCCACGGCGGAAAAAATACTGAAGCCCTCTTGTTCCAACTCGCGGGCGATGCCTCGAACCCGGTCGCCGGCAACGGTGTCGGCCTTGATGTCGCGATGCACAATAAGAACAGGGAACTTCAGGTCTTTGTACATGAGGGCGTGGAGTCCTGAGGGCTATGCACTCAAGGGTAGAAGCTAGGCGCGGATGTGGCGAATGAAGATTTCATCGGCAAGGGAGATCGACTGTGGGAGCAAGCAAGCTCCCTCCCACCGTCTTGACCTCACTCTCAGTGTTGGGTCAGTTGAGTCCAGAGCGCCGGCGCACCCGCCGACTTTGCAATCGCTTCCAACCGTGCCGCGTGCTCGGCCAGGTCCTGCTCACTGGCACGAATGATGGGCGTCGGCTTGCGATCGGCCGGCAAGCGACGGATTTCCGAAGGACGGTTGCCCGAGCCTTCCGCCGAACCCGCGCCGTCGGAGGCATTACCGGCCAGGGACAGGCTGGTCTGCCCGCCGGTCATGGTCAGGTAAACGTCGGCGAGAATCTCGGAGTCGAGCAAGGCGCCGTGGAGTTCACGGCCGGAGTTGTCGACGCCATAACGCTTGCACAAGGCATCGAGGCTGTTGCGTTGGCCTGGGTGACGTTCACGGGCCATCATCAAGGTATCGAGGATCGAGCAGTGCTTGGAGATATCCGCGCGATCGGTCTGCCCCATCAGGGCAAATTCGTTATTGATGAAGCCGACGTCGAACGCCGCGTTATGGATGATCAACTGGGCGCCGTTGATGAATTCGAAGAACTCATCGGCCACTTCGGCAAAACGCGGCTTGCCCTTGAGGAATTCGTCGGTGATGCCGTGGACGCCGATCGCGCCTTCGTCACTGTCGCGGTCCGGTTGCAGGTAAACGTGGAAATGGCGCCCGGTGAGGCGCCGACCCATGAGTTCAACACAGCCGATTTCAATGATCCGGTGGCCGTCGGTCACCGGCATGCCGGTGGTTTCGGTATCGAGTACAACAGATCGGATGGCCATCAGGGTTCAGCTCTCAACGGTGTGGTG